>Ga0308166_1000115_pt1 | contig 169776 bp, 138 predicted proteins | sample PhyCR2_2_FD_202137 | JGI IMG/M metagenome (GOLD analysis project Ga0308166, IMG submission 202137) | Phyllosphere microbial communities from UC Gill Tract Community Farm, Albany, California, United States - DLSLCC.R2 | ecosystem: Host-associated > Plants > Phyllosphere > Unclassified | place...
TCTCATCCCACGGCATAAGCAACTCCACTCAGAAGTACTCATACCTATGTTGTAAGTGTCTACCATGTCCCCGAACAAGTGTTCATGATGTCCCCGGTCTGTACAGGGAGAGGGTTGGGGTGAGGGGTAGGTCTTAAGCAATATTCAAATACTTATGCGTCTGCATTGAAAGCCGCCAGTTGCGGGCAATGCAGGTCTCAATACACAACCGAGTCGCCTCTTCTTTCTGGCTGATCGGCTGCAAAGCGATAATACGGTGTTTTTCGTCGTGCAACGTTGCCAGCAGCTCATCCAACGCCTCAATATCACGTTCACGCCCCACCGGATGCTTGATCTCGTCGGCCCGCATCAGCGCCTGCTCTAGCACCTTCAAACCACCGCGCATATTCACTTTGGGTGAAACGGTGACCCAGGTATTGGGGGAACAGAGGACTTCATGGGTGCCACTGGTTTCAATTTGGCAGCCATAACCCGCGTTCTCAAACAGTTTGGTCAACGGGATCAGATCGTAGATGCACGGCTCACCGCCGGTGATCACGATATGGCGCGCGGTATAGCCCTGCTGTTCGACCACCTCCAGCAATTGTTCCGCACTGGCGCTTCCCCAGGCATCACTCTCGGCAGTTTTCACCAGGATGCGTTGCATATCCACTTCCCGATCGGCGTCCTTTTCCCAGGTGTGTTTGGTATCGCACCAGCTGCATCCCACCGGGCAACCCTGTAGGCGAATAAAAATGGCCGGAACGCCGGTGAAATAGCCTTCGCCCTGCAAAGTCTGGAACATCTCATTAATCGGGTACTGCATCACTTTCTCAATCTGTCTAGGTAAAGGCGCATTATCGCAGATCCCGACCGGGCGACCAAACCTGGAAAAGTGTATTAAATTTTGTCCGTTCGGCGACGACCAGCAGCTTTCTCCGGTTAACCTGCTAATAGGTGACGTTTATTGCAGACTTAACACCAACCCCCCATGTTATCCACCGCTCAAAACAAACATAAAATTAACATTTAAAACGAAAATATTTGACATAAAAGCGCCTGTGACGCAGATGTATAGACAGGCAGGCACAAGTCGGGCGTAGTTCCGACGATCCATCAACATCCTATCTGCGTTTAAGGAAACTATGGCCCATTCCACCGAGTTGAATATTCAGCAGGCTATCGACGACAGCAAATTTTCGCTGTTTCACTGGACCCTGATCATCCTGGGTTTTCTGATCCTGGCAATTGACGGTTACGATACCGCGGCGATGGGCTATATCGCCCCTTCGGTGGCCAAAGACTGGGGGATCGTGAAACAGGATCTGGGGCCGGTATTAAGCGCGGCGCTGCTTGGCCTTTCGTTAGGAGCCCTGGTTGCCGGGCCGATTTCTGACCGCGTTGGCCGCAAACGGGTGCTGGTGTTCTCCTGCCTGTTCTTTGGCCTTTCCAGCCTGGCTACCGCCTACGCGGGTTCACTCAATAGCCTGACGCTGTGGCGCTTCCTCACCGGGCTTGGGCTGGGTGCCGCCATGCCAAACGCCATCACGCTGATCTCCGAATATGCTCCGCAGCGCTGCCGATCGCTGGCCATTAACACCATGTACTGCGGCTTTCCGCTGGGAGCAGCAGGCGGTGGTGCCCTCTCTTCCTGGCTGATCCCCGCTTACGGCTGGCACAGCGTGTTGCTGCTGGGGGCCATTGCCCCGCTATTGCTCACCGTGCTGTTGATCCTGCTGCTGCCGGAATCGGTGAAATACATGGTTAACCGCGGGCAAGATGCCGCTAAAATCAAACAGATTGCCCAACGTTTTATCAGTTATAACATCAGCCACATCTCCCGTTTCTACCTGTATGAGGACAAGCTGGCCCTGTCGAAGACCAGCGTCGGCCTGCTGTTCAGCCGCCCCTACCTGGTGGGGACACTGATGCTGTGGCTCACCTACTTTATGGGGTTGGTGATCTACTACGTATTACTGAGCTGGATGCCGCTGTTGATGCAAGGGCTGGGGTATCAGCTTGAGCAATCGGCGCTCCTGACGTCGCTGTTCACCTTCGGTGGTACGCTGGGGATCCTGATGGCTGGCTGGTTGATGGACCGCTGGAATGCCCACAAGGTGGTTTCCACCGGCTTTGCCATCAGCGCCCTGCTGATTGTGGCGATGGCCACCGAGGATAGCCAGATCGTGCTGCTCGGCGCCTTTATCTTCCTGATGGGCATTACCATGAACGGCGCGCAATCCGGCCTGCAAACCCTGGCTGCCACCTACTACCCAACGCACAGCCGCGCTACCGGTATTGCCTGGATGCAGGGGATTGGCCGCTTTGGCGGCGTGGCTGGCACCATGATGGCGGCTCAGCTACTGGCGATGGAGTGGCAGGTGCAGAGTATTTTGCTGTTCCTGGCGATCCCGGCGCTGCTAGCCAGCCTGGCCACGGTATTTAAAATGACGCGTTCAAGCGCATTGCAACCGGCTATCTAACCTATTGATTATATTAATGGGCGCTGTATGCAGCGCCCTACAAATCGTTGTCTCCCAATCCTCCGGTAATACGTTTTTTTTATCTCTCCCGCTTAGTTGTAATCCAGATGTAAAATTATTGTGATTTGTCGCTCAAAAATGACACTATTTTAATTCATTTTTGTAGAGCAGCTCACTGTTTTGCCACGTCCGGCTAATGGTCTTAATCCGAAAATAAAACATAACAACATGATTTAAAACACAAATAACATTTGCTTATGCCATTTTTCGCAAATTGTCGCCGCTGTTGCATATGCTTGTACATACAAGTATATGTTAATAAACCCCGCTCATTGTTATGGCCTGTGAGTTGCCGTCATAAGATGAGATTTGTACCGATACTGTTTGAGGAACTAGCTGTGACTGCAAATAACAAAGTTCGCCATGTTGATATTCGCGCGCCCCGCGGCACACAATTAAACGCCAAAAGCTGGCTGACCGAAGCGCCGCTGCGCATGCTGATGAACAACCTCGATCCTGAAGTGGCTGAAAATCCACACGAACTGGTCGTTTATGGCGGTATCGGCCGCGCAGCCCGTGACTGGGACTGTTACGACAAGATTGTTGCCACCCTCAAAACTCTGGAAGACGACGAAACCTTGCTGGTGCAGTCCGGCAAGCCGGTCGGCGTGTTCAAAACGCACAGTAACGCCCCGCGCGTGCTGATTGCCAACTCCAACCTGGTGCCTCACTGGGCAACCTGGGAACACTTTAACGAACTGGATGCCAAGGGTCTGGCGATGTATGGCCAGATGACCGCTGGCAGCTGGATTTACATCGGTAGCCAGGGCATCGTGCAGGGCACTTACGAAACCTTCGTCGAAGCTGGCCGCCAGCATTACGACGGCAGCCTGAAAGGCCGCTGGGTGCTGACCGCCGGGCTGGGTGGCATGGGTGGCGCACAGCCACTGGCCGCTACCTTGGCCGGAGCCAGCTCGCTGAACATCGAATGCCAGCAGAGCCGCATCGATTTCCGCCTGAAAACCCGCTACGTCGATGAGCAGGCCACCGATCTGGATGACGCACTGGCGCGCCTGAAAAAGTACTGCGCCGAAGGCAAAGCCATCTCGATTGCCCTGTGTGGCAATGCGGCAGAAATCCTGCCGGAGCTGGTCAAGCGTGGCGTTCGCCCGGACATGGTTACCGACCAGACCAGCGCCCACGATCCGCTCAACGGTTACCTGCCAAAAGGCTGGAGCTGGGAAGAGTATCGCCGCCGTGCACAAACCGAACCTGCGGTGGTGGTGAAGGCTGCCAAACAGTCAATGGCCGAACACGTAGAAGCCATGCTGGCGTTCCAGAAAATGGGCGTGCCTACCTTCGACTACGGCAACAACATTCGCCAGATGGCCAAAGAGATGGGCGTTGATAACGCCTTTGACTTCCCAGGCTTTGTACCTGCGTATATTCGCCCGCTGTTCTGCCGTGGCGTCGGTCCGTTCCGTTGGGCGGCGCTGTCTGGCGATCCGCAGGATATCTTCAAGACCGACGCCATGGTCAAAGAGCTGATCCCAGACGATGAGCACCTGCACCGTTGGTTAGATATGGCACGTGAGCGCATCAGCTTCCAGGGTCTGCCAGCCCGTATCTGCTGGGTTGGCCTCGGCCAACGCGCCAAGTTGGGCCTGGCGTTTAACGAGATGGTACGCCGCGGCGAACTCTCTGCTCCAATCGTCATTGGTCGTGACCACCTGGATTCCGGCTCGGTCGCCAGCCCGAACCGTGAAACCGAATCAATGAAAGACGGCTCTGATGCCGTATCCGACTGGCCGCTGCTCAACGCCCTGCTCAACACCGCGAGCGGTGCCACCTGGGTGTCTCTGCACCACGGCGGCGGCGTCGGCATGGGCTTCTCCCAGCACTCCGGCATGGTGATCGTCTGTGACGGCACCGATGAAGCCGCCGAGCGTATCGCCCGCGTGCTGCATAACGACCCGGCCACCGGCGTCATGCGCCATGCCGATGCGGGTTACGAGATCGCTATCGACTGCGCCCGCGAGCAAGGTCTGAACCTGCCAATGGTTGCCGCTACTCAGGGAGAAAAAGCATGAACGCTCTGACTATCCGCCCAGGTAAGCTGACGCTTGCCGAACTGCGCCAGGTTTATCAGCACCCGGTCACACTGACGCTGGACGACAACGCCTATGGCGCGATCCAGCAGAGCGTTTCCTGCGTGGAACGCATTGTGGAAGAGAACCGCACCACTTACGGTATCAATACCGGCTTTGGCCTGCTGGCTTCCACCCGTATCGCCCGCGAAGATTTGGAGAATCTGCAACGTTCCATCGTGCTGTCACATGCGGCCGGTGTGGGTGCACCTACCGATGACAACCTGGTGCGCCTGATTATGGTGCTGAAGATTAACAGCCTGTCGCGTGGTTTCTCCGGCATCCGTCTGGAAGTGATCCAGGCGCTGATGGCGCTGGTGAACGCCGAAGTGTATCCGCATATCCCGCTGAAAGGCTCCGTCGGCGCTTCAGGCGATCTGGCCCCGCTGGCGCACATGAGTCTGGTGCTGTTGGGCGAAGGTAAAGCCCGCTATCAGGGCGAGTGGTTACCGGCCACCGAGGCGCTGGCCAAAGCGGGTCTGAAGCCGTTAACGCTGGCAGCCAAAGAGGGTCTGGCGCTGCTGAACGGCACCCAGGTTTCCGCCGCCTTTGCGCTGCGTGGCCTGTTTGATGCCGAAGATCTGTTTGCTGCCGCCACCGTCACCGGCAGCCTGACCGTGGAAGCCGCACTGGGATCTCGCAGCCCGTTCGATCCACGCATTCATGAAGTACGTGGCCAGCGTGGGCAGATCGACGCCGCCGCCGCTTATCGCCACCTGCTTGGTGCGCGTAGCGCCGTGTCAGACTCACACGCCAACTGCGAAAAAGTGCAGGATCCTTACTCCCTGCGCTGCCAACCGCAGGTAATGGGTGCCTGCCTGACGCAGATCCGCCAGGCCGCAGAAGTGCTGGAGATCGAGGCCAACGCCGTTTCCGATAACCCGCTGGTGTTTGCCGAACAGGGCGATGTGCTGTCCGGTGGCAACTTCCACGCCGAACCGGTAGCCATGGCCGCCGATAACCTGGCGCTGGCGTTTGCCGAAATCGGTTCACTCTCCGAGCGCCGTATTTCTCTGATGATGGATAAACACATGTCGCAGTTGCCACCGTTCCTGGTGGATAACGGCGGGGTGAACTCCGGCTTTATGATCGCCCAGGTCACCGCCGCCGCGCTGACCAGCGAGAACAAGGCACTGGCGCACCCGGCCAGCGTTGACAGCATCCCAACCTCGGCCAACCAGGAAGACCATGTCTCGATGGCGCCAGCAGCGGGCCGTCGCCTGTGGGAAATGGCGGATAACGTCCGCGGCATTCTGGCCGTAGAATGGCTAGCGGCCTGCCAGGGGCTGGATCTGCGCAAAGGTCTGCAAACCACCGCAGGGCTGGAGCAGGCTCGGCATCTACTGCGCGAACATGTCGCCTACTACGATAAGGATCGGTTCTTCGCCCCCGATATCGAAGCAGCCAGCCAACTGTTGGCAGCAGGCCATCTGACCGCGCTGATCCCAGCCACTTTGTTACCTAGCCAGGCGTAACGCCTTTAGGCCGTGCCCCGTCAGTCTGGAGCACGGCCTATTACCCTGCACAATTCGTCCTCTATCCCGCCGGGGTTCGTTCCCCCTGTGCGGATAGCGCTGCCTGTCCGACAACAATATGATTAAAACGGAGAAGCAACATGCGTAATGAGAAACCCCAGCTCCGGCGTGGCCTGAACGCGCGACACATCCGCTTTATGGCACTGGGTTCGGCCATCGGTACCGGTCTGTTCTATGGTTCCGCTGGCGCTATTCAACTGGCTGGCCCGGCCGTACTGCTTGCCTATCTGGTGGGTGGCGCGGCAGTATTTATGGTCATGCGTGCCTTGGGGGAGATGGCGGTGCATCAGCCCGTCTCCGGCTCCTTCGGCCACTACGCCAGCCATTACCTCGGCCCGTTGGCGGGCTTCCTCACCGGTTGGACTTATACCTTTGAAATGGTGATCGTGGCCCTGGCCGACGTAACGGCCTTCGGCATCTATATGGGGCTATGGTTCCCGGATGTCGCTCAATGGGTCTGGGTACTGAGCATCATTCTGTTTATCGGCGCGCTTAACCTGTGCAGCGTCAAAGTGTTTGGCGAGATGGAGTTCTGGCTGTCGCTGGTCAAGGTTGCCGCCATCGTGGCGATGATCGTTGGTGGGGCTGCCGTGATGTTGTTCGGCTTCGGTGTCACGCAGGAAGCGACCGGCTTCAGCAATCTGTGGCAACACGGTGGCTTTATGCCTAACGGTATTGGTGGCGTCATTGCCTCCCTGGCGGTGGTGATGTTCGCCTTCGGCGGGATTGAAATTATCGGTATCACCGCCAGCGAAGCCAAAGATCCCGCCAAGGTGCTGCCCAAGGCGATCAACGCCGTGCCGGTCCGTATCCTGCTGTTCTACGTGCTGACCCTGCTGGTATTGATGTCTATCTATCCGTGGAACAGCATCGGCCAGAACGGTAGCCCGTTTGTCGAGATTTTCAGCCATATGGGCATCAGCTCGGCGGCTAACGTGTTGAACGTCGTGGTGATCACCGCTGCCATCTCCGCCATCAACAGTGACATCTTCGGCGCTGGCCGCATGATGTACGGCATGGCGCAGGATGGGCAAGCACCTAAGGCCTTCACCAAGCTGACCGGTAACGGCGTACCTTGGATGACGGTATTGGTGATGTCCATTGCCCTACTGCTGGCCGTAGTGCTCAACTATCTGATCCCAAAACAGATCTTTATCATCATTGCCTCCATCGCCACCTTTGCCACGGTGTGGGTATGGCTGATGATCCTGCTGTCGCAGATCGCCATGCGCCGCACGCTCACTAAAGATGAAGTGGCCAAGCTGAGCTTTCCAGTACCTTGGTGGCCAGTCGCTCCTGCATTGGCTACGGCGTTTATGGTGTTTGTGATCGGCCTGCTCGGTTACTTCGAGGAAAGCCGTATCGCACTGTATGTCGGGCTAGTCTGGGTAGCCTTCCTGACGCTGGCTTATACGTTGTGGGTACGCAAAAAAGGTGGGGAAACCTCTGCCGTAGTCTCAACGGAAAGCCGCTAACAACCAGCCCACCAGCCTCGATTAATGAGGCTGGTGCCCGCTGCGGCAGGTTTACTGGCAACGCGCCAGCGCCTGATTGATATCCGCCTTCAAATCTTCAACATCTTCCAGCCCGGCAGAAAGCCGGATCAGCCCATCGCTGATATGGTGCCGCCGGCGTTCTTCGGCGCTGTAGGCTGAGTGCGTCATACTCGCCGGATGCTGCGCCAAGGATTCGCAATCCCCCAGACTCACCGCCCGCAGGATCAGATTTAATCCGTTGAGGAAGCGGATCCCGGCCTCCATTCCCCCTTTCAGCTCAAAGGCCAGCATCCCGCCAGGGCGGCTCATCTGCTGGCTGGCTAAGCCATGTTGCGGGAAGCTTTCCAATCCAGGGTAATACACGCGCTCCACCGCCGGATGCTGTTCCAACAGTTCTGCCAACTGCTGAGCGTTGTCGCAATGGCGCTCCATGCGCAATGGCAGGGTTTTCAGGCCGCGGAGCAGCAAAGACGCATCCTGCGCCGATAGCACCGCACCGGTCATGTCCTTCAAGCCAATCAGACGGATCTCCTGCGCCAACTCGGCTTTGGCGATCACCAGCCCGGCCAGCAGATCGCCATGCCCACCCAGGTATTTGGTGGCAGAATGCACCACCATATCGGCCCCTAAAGCCAGAGGCTGTTGCAGGTAAGGCGTGCAGTAGGTGTTATCCACCAACAGCAGCGCTCGTGGTTGCCCGTGAGTGATTTCGGCGATGGCCGCAATATCGATCAGGCGCATATTCGGGTTGGCTGGCGTTTCGCAATATACCAGCCGGGTGCGTGGCCCAATGGTCTTCGCCAGTTGCTCCGGGCGTGTCAGGTCAACGTGAGTGATTTTCACGCCGTAACGCGCCAGGCCATGATGGAAGTAGCTAAAGGTGCAGCCATAAATCGTCTCATCGACGATCAGTTCATCGCCCGGTGCCAGCAGCGTCCAACAACAGGCAGTGATCGCTCCCATGCCGGAGGAGAAAGCCACGGCGGCCTCTCCGCCCTCCAGGTTGGCGATACGCTGCTCCAGTAAATTCAGCGTCGGATTGGCAATGCGTGAGTAAAAATAGCCAGGCTCGGTACCAGCGAAACAGGCACCGCCATATTCCGCCGAAGGAAAGGTAAAGGTCGAACTCATAAAAACCGGTGGGCAAAGTGCACCCAGAAATTGCTGCGGGTCATAACCGTGATGAATGGCACGTGTGGCAAACGCCTGTTTGGAATTCATTGACATAAAGATGTCCTGTTGAGGGAGAAGAGTTGCCGTCAGCTTTCTGCTGGCAACGATGAGGTACGCAAACGCTGGCCGATGATTTGCAACGTGCGCAACACCAGCATCAATCCCAATAGCGTGTCCGGCTGACGCAGCAGCGCATAGACCGAACGGTAGTTGGCGGGCGAGGTGTTCAATTGCAGCTCGCTATGCGCCATCTTCAACGCCATGCCGCCCTCCCAACCCGCAGCGACCACGCCTTCGAACACCCCGGCCAGTTTTTCCACCAGCGCGTTGTCCGCAATATCCGTTATGTCAGACAGCAACGACAGCAGATCGACCACGTTATCCAGCCTGCCGGTCGCCAGCAGCGGATCAAGCTTGGCCAACAGGGCATCTAACGGCTGTGCTTGCGATGAGTCCATACTTCCTCCGTTCAAATCAGTCCACGTACGGTGGCCCAGTACAGGCCACGGTTAAACCCGTTGCGCAGCATGCCTCCAAGCTTAGTGGCAGGCGTGGGGATCACGTCATGGCGATAGTCGTAAACCAACGGCATACCGGCCTGTAGTCCCATTTGGGCAATGGCCTGTACCTTACCGTCATAATGGCTATGAGGCTGGCCCAAACGCAGTTCCGCGACGATATTGTCGGCAATCACCGGGGCCTGGTTATGGCAGGAACCGCCCGCCTTGCTGACCGGCAGATCGACAGTATCGCCAATCACATAAACGCCCTGCTGGCCATAAACTTGCAGTGTCTGGTGATCGGTGGGAAGCCAGCCTTCGCCGTTATCGATATCGCTCAGTCCGGTGTTGCGCACCGCTTCCACCGCACGGATCGGCGGGGTAGCCATCAGGATGTCGAAGGGTTGTTCGTCGCCCTCAGAGGAATAGGCAATGCGCCGTTCGCTATCCACTTTGCTTAGGGTAAAACCGCGCTGATGCTTGATATCACGGGCCGCAAAAATGCTGGGCAGAGCCTCGCCAGTAGGGCGTTGCAGGAACAGGCAGTTACGCAGGAGCTGCGAAATGGTCGGGTAGGTGTAAACAATTTCAACGTTGTTACGCACCCCGCGCCGCCGCAGGTAGTCATCCAGCATCAGGGTGGTTTCTATTGGGGCAATACCACATTGGTGCGGTACGTTGGGCGTTTGCGGGAACGACACCGTGATAAAAATGCGCCCTTTCTCGATAGTAGCCAACTTTTGCGCCAACTGGCGAGACGCCTGATATTGGTAAAAGTGATCGCCCGCCTGGGCCAATCCTTCAATCTGTTCAGGCCAGGGTACGCAGCCGGTGGCAAAGACTAAAAAGTCGTAGTGATATTTATTGCCACTGCGGGTATAAATACAACGCTGGGATAAATCGAATTGTTCAGCCTTATCAATAATAAACTGTATCTCTGGACGTAATAGGCTTTGCTGCGGCCTGGTCAGTTCTTGTTTGAAAAAAGCATTAAAGGCGACATACATAAACGCGGGCTTGTAATAATGCACCGGCGAGTCGGAAATCATCATGATTTCAATCTGATTATTGATAACCTCACGATGTAACTTGGTGGCCAAAAGATTGGCCAGCATGGTACCTCCCGTACCACCACCTACAATAATTATCCTACTTCGCATTCCAACCTCTCAGTCTGTATGCAACAAAGTACGACAGCCAATGGCATTATTCCACCGGCTCTATTTAAGGTATTTAATCGAGGGGAAGCAGATATTTACCTGATAGAATTAAGAGTCTAGTAGCTAACAGCCATAAGGCATAATGAAAATAAATATTAAATTAGGATTATTATTACATTAATAAAATCATGGCGTTATAAATATTGAAAGTAAAATAAATACCATGATAATTAGTTGAATACTATAAATTGCATATTGCAGCTATATCACTAGGGTGGTTTTTCTGACAGACCTAGTTATTATGCTGCTGACATGCTCCATCCAGGCTGTAACTCACCATCGCCATATACAGGCTAAAGTAGCGTTCTGCCATCTCAATAAACGAGCTATTTAACTCAATCAGCACGTTATTTTTGGTGGTGAGCAGGCCCGATTTTTCCGCCGCCAGCAGGATCCGATTGATATGCGTACGGGACACCGAGCTAAACTTGGCGATCTCCGCCGAAGACAAAAACAGCACGTGGGAATTATGACGGATACTTTCTATAAAGAGCATCAGTAACACCATATGGCCTGCATCTTTAGTAATAAATAATGCGGCCTGTGGAACCAGATCGATCAGATAGATCTCCTGTATCATCAGTTGGCCGTAAACCTTGAAGAACGCAGGTAAAAACCAGCTCTGATCCAACAGGTCGGCAACCGGAATTTCGGGGGCTAACGTTTGATAGGGCAGCGCCATCGAGGAAACCAGCTCATGGGTTTGGCGCAAAGCATTCGGGGTAGGCCTAAACAACAGCGTGCGCCGGTCTTGATCGTCCTTCTTGACCTCCAGCCAACGCCCTACGCGCAGAAAGAACAGAAACGAATCCAACGCGTTCTCGCTGATAATATCTTTGTCTTTAAAAAAGGCTTTAACATCCTTCAGGGCGGCCTCGCTTTGGTTGTAATAAATGGCCAGCAGAGTCGAGCAGATAATAAATCGGCTGTTACGAAAGATGATTTTGTAGAACATAGGATGATTCCGATAGGTTTCATCTATCATCACGGCGTGTTTAATTATCGCCTGATGGAACCGCCCCGAGCTTCTTATCCTGGCGGCCCGTTGTGCCAATTCAAGTTCGATCTGAGTTTTATTGGGTATCATCTTTTTCTCTATTTGGCCACAAGGTGAGGCCTGTTATTTCCTTACGGCATATTGTTGATCGACCGCATTACCCTGGTCATCGATAATGGCGGCGTTGACCATCGCTGAGGAGATAGCTCCTGATTGAACAATACCATCAATCCGATACTTTTTACTGCCAAAAGGTGGCGTCATCATATCGCTCTCTTGTTGCACCGGATAATCCTGCTGGCCAATGCGCAACGCAAGACGGGAAAAAGAGAGATAAACTGGCGACGGGTTATCGCACAGCAAGACGTAATGATTATCTTCCTTTTTCAGTGTGAACACCGGCTTGGGCGCATCCTTCTCTGCCGCGACTACCGCCTTGGGCCGATAGAAAATCTTCATCTGGGTGTTCATCGCCATGGTCACGCTAGGCTGAAGCGGGGGGATCACCGGGCGTGTCGGTGGAATTTCGTACAGATTAATCCAGAAGACCGATTCCCTATCCGTTGGCAGTGACTGCTGGTTATAAATCAGCCTCAGCCCTTTCATGGTCTTGGGCTGCATGCTAAATACGGCAGGCAAGCTGACAAAAGGCGCTGTTGATTGCTCAGGGGCCGCATTGACATCCCCATCGTCTACCCAGGTTTGCACCACTATCGGATAGTCGTTGGTATTGAGGAGCATCAAGCTTTTTTCATTATCGCCCTCACGAAAAATCACTCGCGTTGCGGAGGCAATAATGCCGGCCTGAGCCAGCATGGCAGGTAACAAGCCACCGAGCAGCAGTAGCGTACAGACGATTTTCTTCATAATGTTCTCTACTGTACCTTGACCCAAACATACGCCTTGGCATCAACCTTGCCCGCCGTAACGGTCTGGCCCGGCAAGCGTGATAATGTGGCTGTCAACTGCGTGGTGTAATGAGTATACCCCGTCGCGGTACTGCCCCCGCTGCTTGCGCCATCGAGAACTGGATACCAACCCGCATTGTTACCCTGTGGGCACTGGCCAGCACTACAACGAGCCCAGCCGACAAAGTTCATTGGCGTACCGTTGCTACTGTTAGAGAGTGCAATTCCCACGCCGGTCGCTACACTGCTGTCCGTGCCATAACCGTCAGAGAGCAGATAGCTGACGCCACCGCTGGCGTTGACCAGACCAAGCTGTTGCGCCAGAGCAAAGCTGGCATAAGGGACTTGCAGACCCAAGGCCGTACGATTGGTACTAATCCCCGAAACGGCTGCATTATCACATTCGATATTGATGGTGAACTGGGCCTGCGAGGTTCGCCCCGCGGTTAATTGACCGACGGAAAGCGTGGGCAGGATCACCAGCGGCGTGACGTTACGTGCCACACAGGTGGCGGTGTAAGAAAGAGAAGAAATCGGCGACGTCCCCATCCCCATCGCGTTCCAACGCCCGGTTCCCCAGGTCGAATAGTTGGTGGCTGAATCGCTACCAATAGGATCAGACGCAATACCCGGCCCTTGGAAGGTCACATAGCCATTAGGCTGGATGCAGGTATAGTTCGAATTACCCGTGGTGGAAGCCATGCCAGTCAATGGATTAGAGGCACTGTAACCACAGTAGTTACTGGCACCACGGCCAGGGAGCGAGCTGATGCGGATCAGATCTGCCCGGATGGGGCTGAAATCCTTGACCCGGACCTGGATCTTGTTACCCACGGTGGCATAACGGGTGATCGGCGTTGCCTGCCAGTAACGGGTAAATACCTTGCCCGAATCCAGATGAGTGAGACGAATACCGACATAGGGGAAGTAGGTGGCAAAATAGTTGGGATTGCCGTCCGCCGCCCCTAAATCATAATACCCCCCCACCCGGTCGTCACCGTTGGTGGCAAACACTTCAAAAATCTGCCCGACGTCGCTAGCATCGCACTCATACAAAACTTTGTTCGGATCTGGGTAACGGACGCCGGAGGTGAAATCAAACACGCTACTGCCCAGCGGCGTGCCTACGGGCTGCAGGTATGTGCTGGTCAGGTTGATACGCCCCAGGCCGATCCCGACGCCACAAGCGTCGCAACCGGAGTCAATGGCTGGCGAAACGCGGGTGCATCTGGCCGCCGCTGGTAGGCAGACCCCTGCAAATAGGCCTCCCAACAGCGCCAACCGCAGCAGTGAAAATAACTTCATGGCATAACCTCCGGTGGAAAATCGGTAAATCAGCGGCATGTCGCCTTCAATAACAGGATCGGCTCATCGCTTGGTGGGGGTAATTTATAGGGCAAGCTGCATCTTTCAGTCGCCCCTTTTCCCCAGCGTAAGGTCAATTTCCCCTGCGGTTTATCGCTGCGCAGATAGACCTGATTAGCCTGGCCGACCATGCCGACATCATTATTGTTCTCATCAAAGACCGAGGTCCCCATCGGGATGATGCTGCCATCTGGCCGCTGAACCTTGATCAGCACCGCCTGACCTCGTATCGTTTTGAAGTGCAGACGCACCGTGGCTCCTGCGAAAGGTGCCACGCGCTGTTGCCCATCTTCCAATTCTGCTTTGCTGCTCATCCCCTGTGGATTCAGAGCCACGGTATTGAAATGATAGGGCACCAACGAAGGAACCAGCGCATAGCCGAAACGATCGACACGGGCACCCTGCCCATCCATCACTTGCGCACCACGCGCACCAGGGGCATCGATCAGGGCAAAGGTATCCCCAACATAAGGCCCAAGCGTGACTCCACCGCGATGGGCAACCACTGCCCCCTGTAGTGCTGCCGATCCCTGCCAATATTGGCTGGATGCTGAAACCGAGCCGGTGGCACTGGCATAAGGCAGGCGGGTTTGCAGATTCCCCCCCCAGATACTGTTATGGTTATTATCGTCGGTGGTGAAATTAAGCCCATAGCCGACCTGCTGCGTCTCCCCCACGTTGCCCGAGAGCGCCGCCTGATAGCTCCCTCCCTGCCCCTGGCTATGGTTAGAGAACAACGATGCCGTTGGCGCAGAAGAAGAGCGGCCAAGAGGAAAGGAAACCGAGAGCGAACTAACGGTTTGCGAGGTGTTGGTACTCGCGAAACCAATGCTATTCACATAAGGCTGATTTCCGTCGTAATAGGCGCTATTGTTGCCGTTCAGGCTACGGGTACGCGTCACCGAAAGGTTCAAGGCGACGCCGTTGCCAAATACCTTGCCCCACCCAAACTGTAGCTGATTATCCCGGCCACGCCCATCGCGATAATCCTGCGTAGAGCCTGACAGCGTCAGGTTACCCAATGAGCCGATCCCCTGATTGACGGCAACTTCAAAGCGCGACTGCTGGCGATAGGAATCGGATTGCCAACTTTGTCCACTGCGTTCTGCCTGACGTACGCCAAGCACATCGCTCAAATCACGAAACCCTTCGGTGGAGTAACGATACCCGGCGATGGAAAGCGTGGTATCCGTTGGGGTAAAGCTTTTGCTATAGGACAGGTGCAGCATCCAGCCCGAGGTAGTGCCTTCCGGCAGGCTGGCATGGGAAAAAGTGCTATCCAGGCCAAAAGCCCCCAGCGAGTTACTGTAGACCCCACCCAGCATCAAGGCCTGATAACCATCAGCCAACTGGTTGCCAGTATTAAACGTCAGAGAGTTGCTCAAACCATACTGCCAGGTCAGCTCACTGAAAAGATCGTTGTCGCCGATAAAGCGCGATCGACCAAGAGTCGCCGAATAGCGTGAGGAGCCGGGGCGCATGGATTGGGGAACGGCAGAGAATGGCACGGTGAAGGTGCTGACGCTACCATCTGCCTCGGTCACCACCACCGTCAGGTCACCAGAGAAGTTGGTGGCAAACAGATCGTCAATCGCAAAGGGACCAGGGGCCACCGTGGTTTCATACAGTTGGCTTTTGCCCTGAAACACGGTCACCCTGGCGTTACTGTTAGCAATACCGCGCACCACGGGAGCATAGCCTCGCAGCGAGTCCGGCAGCATACGATCGTCCGACGTCATCCGGACACCGCGAAACCCCAACCCGGCAAAGAAATGGCCGTCGGTAAAACCTTCTCCCAGCAAAACCTCACTGCGTAACGGCAGCACCGCCCGCTGGACATAGCGGCGGCTGGTATCCCAATGGCTGCCAAATTCATTATCAAAACGGAAGCTGGATTGCTGGCGGTAACGCCATAGACCCAGGTTAAAACCCCCATTCAGATTGGCGAAGGTGGAATTGAGATCCTTGGTCTGCCCCTGGCGGTAGTTGACGTGATATTGGTTAACGTTGTAGTTGAAAAACGCCATTGTTTCACCGCTGCTCAGGCTGTCAGGGCTGACGCTGCCACGGGGTTTATGGTTCAACAAACTCTGTGGGATACTGAGATCCAATCTTAGTTGTGACATATCGGCCTGAACCTGAATATCTTTAAGATCGCGTCCAGGTTGCAGGCAGCCTTCCGCAGGCGCCACCGGCACCTCCTTTAGACCAAGGCGTTCCAGCTGTTGTCGGTCAAAACACGGCAAAACGCGCCGATCGTCACCCAAAACAAAGCGGATTTTGCTGCGTTCAACAAATACGCCGTTGGTAAACAGTTCGACCTCATAGTTGCCTGGCGTCACCAGATCCTGTTGGTTGAACTGTTCGAGTTGCGTAGTGCTGAAAACGCTGCCGCGCAGTAAATCGGCGTCGAAGGCGTAGTCGTCGTCCGTCGCGCCTTGTGCCAGGGAGATCCCGCCCAAAGAGAGCAAAAAGAGGCCATAGCGGCAACACGTTGATAGCAGAGGCGGAAATGTGGGATAGTTTTTAAGCGACATCAGGACCTCCCTGTCCTTTTTTAGTGCGGCGTCTCTAACGTTACGGGAACCTCTACCCCGTAGTCATTCATGACGCCGAGCACCACTTTCAGTTTCCCTTTGGGGAACGCCGAGCCGAGCGGCCAACTCACCTGCGAAAAAGGCGCGACCATATCGGCCGGTTCAATATGCAGGTTTTTATTGCCGCTTTTGGCATAGCTGATGCTGACGTAATAAGGCGTGGGATTACTGACCTGTAATGCATTGCCATTACGCTGGATTTGCAACTGTTTACCCGCCTGATTCCCCTCTCCCGGCAGCCCTTCTGGCCGATAGAACACCTTCAACCGGTTGCTGACCAACAGTACCAGCTTGTTTTTATCCGTTTCGCTTTGCTTGACGGCTGGCACCTGGAGGAAGTTAAGGTGAAACAGGGATTCTCGGTCGGTCGGTAAACCTTTGCCGGTGTACATCAAACGTACCATTTGCCCGCTATGGGCATTCATCCGGAAAATCTGTGGCGATGCGATAAAGGGGGCATCCGCCGTTTCGGGCGTCGATTTGTCATTATCGATATCGAGCCAGACCTGGAGCAGCGCCGGAGCAGCATCATCGTTGGTAAACTGCAGCGTCTTTTCGCGTGCCTGGGCCGGGTAGATCACTCGGTTGCCCAGCATGGTGACGCTGGCAGCAGCGCTATCGACAATCAGCAACGTCAGGCTGAACAGCAATGCCGCCCAACAAGAAAAGGTACGTGTGGTATACGCCATAAGAGAGACCAGTCAACAAGACTAATAACTCAGCACCCCTTAGCGTTTCGGGCGGTGCTGACGTTATTATGGGTAACAGGTTATTTCCCGCCATCAGGCTTGAGCCTGGTGGCGGAAACAACCTGGAGCGGAAGAGTATTATTTATACGTAATCGCATATTGTGCCGTGGCGATCACTGAACCTGCAGTCACCCCAGCTTCTTCGGCATAATAACGGGCAACCAGTTCTTGCGAGGTTGATGTCGCGCCGGTTGCCAGCGTCATTGCGCTGGTGGTGGCCGTTGAACCCGTAGTAAAGCTCAGTGGCGTGGTGGCATCGCTATCCAACAGTTGAATAGAAACCTTGGTCGCATCACCGGTGTTACCCAGGTTGCCATTGGTAGTCGTGTTATTGCCCACAAATACCGTCTTGATGGAGGTGTCGCTGGCCGCGGTAGTACAACCGGTTACGTTAACGGTAAAGGTTGTGTCACCAGCGGTGGCACCTTTGGTAGCGAGCGAGCTGGCCGCAACCGTCTGCAGTAACACCACCGGATTGGCTTCATTGCCGTTAATATTCACCGAGCAGGTTTGAGTACTCACTTCACCCTTGAATTGCACGGTGTTGGCTGAATCTGCCATGGAGGTGCTAGAGAATGCAATTAAAGCGAGAGCCGTCATTTTGATTTTCATAAGAAATCCTTTTAATTTACTTTTTCCAATAAAGCAGTCCTGGCAGTAATTAATTACTGGCTTAAACTCACTAAGAATATACATGTCACACTATATTTCTAAAACGCCCTGTGGACATGTGAGATTATTCTAGCAAACCCAGATTTTTCCTAACAACCATTTTTTCGTCGCAATCGCATATAATAGAATTTATTTACATTTTGTAACAACTATTAATCTTGCTTTTTAGATAAATTAAAACATTAAATATCAATAGGTTAAGATATCGCCATGATCACAACGCCACAATAATAAACATTTTGAAACATATTGGCCTTTTTAGGGGGTATTCCCTAAGGTTAGGAATATTCCTGTCATTTTAATATTTTAATGTCTTTGTTTAGATAATTATTGATTGTTCAGTAACCATTCAGATGTCGAAAACTAGGTCGCCGGGGCTGGAAAATACCACCACAAAACAGGAAATCTATCGCTGAAATACCCCTCCCCGCCACCAAGAAGAATCTTAAATAAATTTTTACACCATGTCGCAGATTGGTGAGTTCATTTAACATAGGCATAAAAAAACGGAGAGTACCTTTACGGCACTCTCCGTTTGCTTACTGATTCAGTAACGAATCAAACCGTTATATTACTGACCTTTAACTTCTTTCAGGCCATTGAACGGTGCGCGGTTGCCCAGCGCTTCTTCGATACGGATCAGTTGGTTGTATTTAGCAACGCGGTCAGAACGGCTCATAGAACCGGTTTTGATCTGGCCAGCCGCAGTGCCTACCGCCAAGTCAGCGATGGTAGCATCTTCGGTTTCACCTGAACGGTGAGAGATCACCGCGGTGTAGCCTGCGTCTTTCGCCATCTTGATTGCAGCCAGAGTTTCGGTCAGAGAACCGATCTGGTTGAATTTGATCAGGATAGAGTTAGCGATGCCTTTCTCGATGCCTTCTTTCAGGATCTTGGTGTTGGTCACGAACAGGTCGTCGCCCACCAGCTGGATTTTGTCGCCCAGCACTTTGGTCTGGTATGCGAAACCATCCCAGTCAGATTCGTCCAGACCGTCTTCGATAGACACGATTGGGTATTGCTTGGTCAGGTCTTCCAGGAAGTGAGTGAACTCTTCAGAAGTGAAGGCTTTGTTGCCTTCGCCAGCCAGCACGTATTTGCCGTCTTTGTAGAATTCAGACGCTGCACAGTCCATCGCCAGAGTAATGTCTTTACCCAGTTCATAACCTGCCGCTTTTACCGCTTCAGCGATAACAGCCAGCGCTTCGGCGTTAGAACCCAGGTTTGGCGCATAGCCACCTTCGTCGCCTACGGCGGTGTTCATGCCCTTGCTCTTGAGTACTTTAGCCAGGTGATGGAACACTTCAGAACCCATACGCACGGCTTCTTTCAGCGTTTTAGCGCCAACAGGCTGGATCATGAACTCTTGAATGTCGACGTTGTTGTCTGCGTGCTCACCACCGTTGATGATGTTCATCATAGGCAACGGCATAGAGAATTTGCCTGGGGTGCCGTTCAGTTCAGCGATGTGCTCATACAGCGGCATACCTTTAGAGGCAGCAGCGGCCTTGGCAGCAGCCAGAGAAACAGCCAGGATGGCGTTAGCGCCAAACTGGGATTTGTTCTCGGTACCGTCCAGATCGATCATGATCTTGTCGATGTTAGCCTGGTCTTTGGCATCTTTACCCACAACCGCCTGAGCGATTGGGCCATTTACTGCGGCAACGGCTTTCAGTACGCCTTTACCCAGGAAACGAGACTTGTCACCGTCACGCAGTTCCAGTGCTTCACGGGAACCGGTAGAAGCACCTGACGGCGCTGCAGCCAGACCGACGAAACCGCCTTCCAGATGCACTTCGGCTTCAACAGTTGGGTTGCCGCGTGAGTCGATGATTTCACGACCGATGACTTTAATGATTTTGGACATTAGGTTTTCCTCAGACAAGTTAAACTAAAACTCCAGACAAACAACGCGCGGTTTTGGCCGCGCGTTGCTTACTAAAACTCTTATTTCACCTGACGCTTCTGGTGTTCACCGGCCGCCTTGACGAAGCCAGCGAACAACGGATGTCCATCACGCGGCGTCGACGTAAATTCCGGATGGAACTGACAGGCCACAAACCACGGATGATCAGGCAATTCAATAATCTCAACCAGCTTGTTGTCCGCAGAACGACCCGCCACACGCATACCTGCGGCTTCGATCGGCTTCAACAGCATGTTGTTAACTTCGTAACGGTGACGGTGACGTTCCACGATGGTTGGCTCGCCGTACATCTTGCGCACCAGGCTGTTGTCGGTCAGGTGGCATTGCTGGCCACCGACGCGCATCGTGCCGCCCAGATCGCTTTCTTCGGTACGGACTTCGACGTTGCCGTCTTCGTCACGCCACTCGGTGATCAATGCGACCACCGGGTACTTACAGTCTGGCACAAATTCGGTGGAGTTAGCATTTTCCATCCCCGCCACGTTGCGCGCAAACTCCATCAACGCCACCTGCATACCCAGGCAAATGCCCAGATAAGGAATTTTGTTTTCACGCGCGTAGCGTGCGGTCATCACCTTGCCTTCCACGCCACGATAGCCAAAGCCGCCAGGGATCAGGATGGCATCCAGATCTTTCAGCACTTCAACGCCGCGGGTTTCAACATCCTGCGAATCGATCAGCTTGATGTTGACGGTCAGACGGTTTTTCAAGCCACCGTGCTTGAGCGCTTCGATCACCGACTTGTAAGCATCTGGCAGTTCGACATATTTGCCGACCATGCCGATGGTCACTTCGCCGCCTGGATTGGCTTCTTCGTAGATCACCTGCTCCCACTCGCCCAGATTGGCTTCCGGCGGTGTCAGGCTGAATCGTTTACAAATATAATCATCCAAGCCCTGAGATTTCAAGAGGCCTGGGATTTTATAAATGGAATCAACGTCTTTCAGGGAGATAACCGCTTTTTCCGGTACGTTACAGAAAAGAGCGATTTTAGCGCGTTCATTAGCAGGAACTGCGCGATCGGAACGGCAGATCAGCACATCTGGCTGAATACCGATGGAAAGCAGTTCTTTTACCGAATGCTGGGTAGGTTTGGTTTTCACTTCACCCGCGGCTGCCAGGTATGGCACCAGCGTCAAATGCATGTACAGAGTGTGCTCACGGCCCACTTCGACGGCCATCTGACGAATGGCTTCCAGGAACGGCAGGGATTCGATATCGCCGACGGTGCCGCCGATTTCGACCAACACCACATCGTGGCCTTCGCCGCCTTCGATGATGCGTTCTTTAATGGCATTGGTGATATGTGGGATCACCTGTACGGTGGCACCCAAATAGTCGCCACGGCGCTCTTTGCGCAGCACATCAGAGTAGATACGCCCGGTGGTGAAGTTGTTACGACGCGTCATTTTGGTACGGATGAAGCGCTCGTAGTGACCCAGATCCAGATCGGTTTCTGCCCCGTCTTCGGTGACGAAAACTTCCCCATGCTGAATCGGGCTCATGGTGCCCGGATCCACGTTGATGTACGGGTCCAGTTTCATGATGGTAACGTTGAGGCCACGGGCTTCAAGAATAGCCGCCAAGGAGGCTGCGGCAATGCCTTTACCCAGAGAGGATACGACCCCGCCGGTTACAAAAATATAGTTAGTTGTCATGCTGAACCTGAGAGTTTAGGTTTAAAGACGATGGAAGAACCAAGACGGGAAAGTAGTATACCCGAACCTCTCTTGACCTACAAACGATCGTTTTACCTGCCATCATCTCAACCACCCTCGTGAGTTCATCCCGGTTTAATCGTTCGGCCCCCGTTTTAGAGCCCTTTAGAAACAATGGGTTAGCATAAAAAACTGCGTGCAAACCGAGTTTAGATGCAATAAAACACCTTAGATTTCAGTTTGTTGAGCTTTTCTGCCGGTTAAACCAGATTCAGCAATCCACAACCCGGAGCTTAACCGTTTCAGCTTGAGCAAATATTGTCGCCGATCAAACAAGCGACACAGTTAGGACAACGGTATTGGCAATTAGTTTTCCAGGCGTTTTACCTGCTGCCAGGCCTCTTCCATCTGCTCCAACGTGGCTTCCTGCATTGTCAGACCGCGGCTTTGCACGATCTCTTCAACCTGGCGGAAGCGGCGTTCAAATTTGCGGTTGGCCACCTGCAACGCCTTTTCCGCCTTATGACCCAGATGGCGGGAAAGATTGACCGTGGCAAACAGCAGATCGCCAATCTCCTCTTCCAGCTTCTGCTCGTCTACCACCGCCTGCTGGGCTTCGTGCATCACTTCATCCAGCTCTTCATATACTTTGCCTACGACCGGCCCCAAGGTGTTCCAGTCGAAGCCGACCGCGGCACAGCGCTTCTGGATTTTATGAGCTTTCATCAGCGCCGGTAAGGCGTTGGGAATATCATCTAGCGCAGAGTGCAGCGCTTTCTCTGCCCGTTCACCAGCCTTCAACTGCTCCCAGCGGGCGGAAACCGCCGCGCTGTCTGCTGCCTCAGCCTCACCGAAGATATGCGGGTGACGGCGTTCCAGCTTGTCGCTGATGGCGTTGCACACCTGGTCGAAGTCAAACAGCCCCTGCTCCTGGCCCATCTGAGCATAAAACACCACCTGGAACAGCAGATCGCCCAGTTCATCACGCAGCTCGGCATAGTCCTGGCGCTCAATGGCGTCCAGCACTTCGTAGGTTTCTTCCAGAGTGTAAGGTGCGATGGTGGCGAAGGTCTGCTTACGATCCCACGGGCAACCCACCTGCGGATCGCGCAGGGTTTTCATAATGGTCAGCAGGCGTTGCAGTGGTGTTGGTTGGGTCATGTTGAACTCTCTGAATAATTAAGGGCCCAGCATGCTGAGCCCTTAAGCAAAAAACAAAAATCAAGCGCCGTGCAGGCGTTTGGCGTCGATAACGTCGGGCAGTTGATTGAGCTTGGCCAGCACACGCCCCAGCACCACCTGGTTATAGATTTCGATGTCCATATCGATGGTGGCCAGCTGCTTTTTGGTGTCGCTGCGGCTGGCGACGCCCAATACGTTGACCTTCTCGTTGGCCAGGATAGTGGTGATATCACGCAGCAAACCGCTGCGATCGTTGGCCACGACGCGTACCACCAGCGAATAACCGCTGGAGTAGCTTTCCCCCCAGACCGCATCCACGATACGTTCCGGCGCGTGAGACTGTAGCTCCGCCAGTTGATCGCAATCCGCACGGTGGATCGAGATCCCACGCCCCTGGGTAATAAAGCCGACAATGTCGTCACCCGGGATCGGCTGGCAGCAGCGGGCAATGTGGTGCATCAGATTGCCGACGCCTTCGACCACCACGCGGCCATTATCTTTGTTGCGGGCCGAGGTTGCCGGGGCTTTCTGCTGGGTCAGTTGGCGTAACGCTTCGCGATCCTGCTCCTCGGCACTAGGTTTGTTGAGCTTGCCCTGTAGGAAGTTCACCATCTGGTTGAGACGGATATCGCCGCCGCCAATGCTCGCCAACACTTCATCCAACGAGTTGACGTTATAACGCGGGATCAGCAACTTTTCGGCTTCCCGCAGGCTGATACCGAGGTGTTCCAGCTCGTTGTCCAACATCTGCCGCCCGGCCAGGATGTTTTTATCGCGATCCTGCTTGCGGAACCAGTTGTGGATCTTGGAGCGCCCACGGCTGGTGGTGACATAGCCCAGGTTCGGGTTCAGCCAGTCACGGCTAGGGTTCGGCTGCTTCTGAGTGATGATTTCAATCTGATCGCCCATCTGCAACTGGTAGGTAAACGGCACGATACGGCCGCCGATCTTGGCACCGATACAGCGGTGACCGACGTCGCTGTGGATATGGTAAGCAAAGTCCAGCGGCGTGGAGCCGGCTGGCAGATCCACCACGTCGCCCTTCGGCGTAAACACGTAGACGCGATCGTCGAACACCTGGCTGCGCACTTCGTCGAGCATTTCGCCCGAGTCCGCCATCTCTTCCTGCCAGGCGATCAGCTTACGCAGCCAGGCAATACGTTCTTCGTAGCCGGAACGCGCCGTAACCACCGCGCCTTCTTTGTATTTCCAGTGTGCAGCGACGCCCAGCTCGGCATCTTCGTGCATCTGGCGGGTGCGGATCTGGATCTCCAGCGTTTTGCCACGCGGCCCGAGCACCACGGTATGGATCGACTGATAGCCGTTCGGTTTCGGGTTGGCGACATAGTCGTCAAACTCATCCGGCAGATGGCGGAAATGGGTATGGACGATGCCCAATGCCGCATAGCAATCCTGCAGGCGCTCTACCACTACGCGCACCGCACGCACGTCGAACAGCTCATCGAACGCCAGCGATTTCTTCTGCATCTTACGCCAGATGCTATAAATGTGTTTCGGGCGGCCATAAATTTCCGCCTTGATGCCTTCGATCTCCATCGCGCTATGCAATGAAGCCACGAAGTCATCAATAAACTGCTCGCGATCGATACGGCGTTCATGTAGCAGCTTGGCAATGCGTTTGTATTCATCGGGATGCAGATAGCGGAAGCAGAAATCTTCCAGTTCCCATTTCAACTGGCCAATGCCGAGGCGGTTGGCCAGCGGGGCGTAGATATTGGAACACTCTTTGGCCGCCAGCACGCGTTCGTCTTCCGGCGCATCCTTCACTTCACGCAGGTGGGCAATACGCTCTGCTAGCTTGATCACTACGCAGCGGAAATCTTCCACCATCGCCAGCAGCATGCGGCGCACGTTATCGACCTGCTCGGAGCCCATCGAGTCGTTGTGGGTGGCTTTCAGTTGGCGGATGGCGTCCATATCGCGTACGCCGTGCACCAGGGAGGTAATGCCGGAACCGAACTCTTCGGTAAGGGTCGCTTCAGGAACGATCGCCGCGTCCACCAACGGGAACAGCAGCGCCGCGCGCATACTGTCGTTATCCATGCTGAGGGTCGAGAGGATCTCCACCATCTCCAGGCCACGCCATAGCAGCAACGGCGCATCGGGATGGTCTTTCGTCTGCTGTTCACAGTAACGCCAGGTTGCGGCTAATCGCTCACCTGACTGCGGGTTGGGCAACCCCAGGCTGGCTATCCAGTCATCAAGCGCGAATTCACCCGCCGTATTCAGATGTGCAGTTCTTACCGCGACCATAACTTCTCCCTACTTTTTCCGCGACCCGTGGATAAACAGCGCCATGGATTCAAGATGCCCCGTGTGCGGGAACATATCCAACATCCGCACACGCGCAAGACGATAACCGGCGTCCAGCAACACTTTGCTGTCGCGTGCCAACGTCGTGGGGTTACAGGATATATACACCACGCGCTCTGGCGCCAGTTTTACAATGTGTGACATCACCCCAGCCGCGCCTGCGCGGGCTGGATCCAGCATCACCTTATCAAATCCCTGTGCTGCCCATGGTTGTCGCGCAACGTCATCTTCCAGATTTTCATGGAAAAAGGAGACATTACTGAGCCTATTCCTATCGGCATTATATTGCCCATTCGCTACCAGCGTGGCAACACCTTCAATCCCGACCACCGCCTTGGCCCGCTTGGCCAGCGGCAGGGTAAAGTTGCCCATGCCACAAAACAGATCCAATATGCGATCATTGGGCTCAATCTCGAGCCATTCAAGGGCCTGAGCCACCATTTGCTGATTTACCGCATCATTTACCTGAATAAAATCGCGCGGATTGAAGTCTAAGCGTAGCCCGTCAACCTGATAATACGGCGCTTCACCGCACAGTTTTTCCAGCCGTTCGCTATCCGGTGCCAAATAAACGGTGGTGCCATTTTGCTGGGCAAACTGCTGCAAAGCCTGACGATCGCCCTGCTTGAGTGCATCCAGGTGGCGCAACACCAGCACCGGTCCGTTATCCGCCAACACCAGCTCCGCATGGCCCAGACGCTGCACGGCCTGCAAGCCGCTCAGGCATTGATACAGCGGCACCAGCAGCCGTTCCAGTTCCGGTGCCAATACCGGGCACTGCTTCACCGCCACCAGATCGGACGAGGCGGCCTGGTGAAAACCCATCAGCAAACGGTGCTGCTGGGGTTGCCACTGTAACCCCAGCCGCGCCCGCCGACGGTAACCATACTGCGGCCCGGCAATCACCGGTTCCTGCTGCGGCGTCACCCCGGTTTCGCGGTAGATCAGGCGCCCCAGCGCCGCCGCCTTGCTTTGCTGTTGCAGCGCCTCGGAGACATGCTGCTGCTGGCAACCTCCGCACACACCAAAGTGTGGGCAGCGCGGCTCAACGCGTTGTATGCTGCAATTTAACAGTTGCCTGAGCTGACCTTTGGCGAATTGCCGTTTGTCCTGCGTCAACTGAATTTCGGCCTGTTCCCCCGGCAAAACGCCGGGGATAAATACCGCTTTGCCTTCATGGCGTGCCACTCCCTGGCCAAATGGATCGAGGTCCGTTACCGTCACCGTGAATATTTGTGAAGCTTGCCGGGTCGTCACGCGGCGTTTCGGAGAGTAGAATTGCGCCATAATTATTGATTGTGTGTTGGTTAATTAAGCTTAAGATTAGCCTCCAATTCTCCCACATTGGAATCCCATGACCAAATACAGCTTGCGCGCGCGCATGATGATCCTGATCCTGGCACCGACTTTATTGATCGGTCTACTGCTCAGCACCTTCTTTGTAGTGCACCGCTACAACGAGCTGCAGGAGCAATTAGTCGATGCTGGTGCCAGCATCATCGAACCTCTGGCCGTCGCCAGCGAATATGGCATGACCTTCCGCAGCCGTGAATCGGTCCGGCAACTGGTCAGCCTGTTGCATCGCCGCCATTCGGATATTGTCCGGGCGATCACCGTATTTGACTCGCAGAACAACCTGTTTGTCACCTCCAACTATCACCACAATTATACCCAGTTGCAGTTGCCCAAAGGTGTGCCGATGCCCACCGATATGATGCTGACCCGGCGTGGCGATTCGCTGATCCTGCGTACGCCAATCCTGTCGGAGTCACAGTTCCCGGACGAGGACACCAGCGGGGAGGCACATCCCGACAGCAATCTCGGCTATGTGGCGATCGAGCTGGATCTGCAATCGGTACGCCTACAGCAATATAAAGAGGTGTTCGTTTCTACCCTGCTGCTGCTGCTGTGTATGTGTATTGCCATTCTGTTTGCCTACCGCCTGATGCGCGACGTCACCGGCCCGATCCGCAATATGGTCAACACCGTCGACCGTATCCGCCGGGGCCAGTTGGATAGCCGGGTCGAAGGCTTTATGCTCGGCGAGCTGCAAATGCTGAAAAACGGCATCAACTCGATGGCGATGTCGCTGACCGCCTATCACGAGGAGATGCAGCAGAACATCGACCAGGCCACCTCCGACCTACGTGAAACGCTGGAGCAAATGGAGATCCAGAACGTTGAGCTGGATCTGGCGAAGAAGCGCGCGCAGGAAGCTGCCCGTATCAAATCGGAATTCCTGGCCAATATGTCCCATGAGCTGCGTACCCCGCTCAACGGGGTGATCGGCTTTACCCGCCAGACGCTGAAAACCGACCTGAGCGCCACCCAGACCGACTATCTGCAAACTATCGAACGCTCGGCCAACAACCTGCTGACCATCATCAACGACGTGCTGGACTTCTCCAAGCTGGAGGCTGGCAAGCTGATCCTGGAACACATTCCGTTCTCGCTGCGTGAAACGCTGGATGAGGTGCTGGTATTGCTGGCCCCTAGCGCACACGACAAAGGGCTGGAGCTGACCCTGGATGTGCAAAACGATGTGCCAGAGCAGGTAATTGGCGATTCACTGCGGCTACAGCAGGTGATCACCAATCTGCTCGGCAATGCGGTGAAGTTCACCGAAACCGGCAATATCGATATCCGCGTTGAGCTACGTAACCAGTTGGAACGCCAGGTAGAGCTGGAAGTGCAGATCCACGATACCGGCATCGGGATTTCTGAACGCCAGCAATCGCAGCTGTTCCAGGCTTTCCGCCAGGCAGATGCCAGCATCTCGCGCCGCCATGGCGGCACCGGGCTGGGCCTGGTGATCACCCAGAAGCTGGTGAAAGAGATGGGGGGCGATATCAACTTCCACAGCCAACTCAACCGTGGCTCGACCTTCTGGTTCCACATCACCCTCGATCTCAACGAAGGCATGTTGTCGCTGCCACCTAGTCTACCGGACTTGCGCGGTAAGACGTTGGCCTATATCGAAGCCAACCCAACGGCGGCCCAGGCAACGCTGAATATGTTGAGCGTCACCCATTTGGTGGTAACCCATTCGCCAACCCTGGGGCAATTGCCGAAAAATCATTATGACTTCCTGTTGGCAGGCGTACCGATCCCTTATCGGGATGCTAATGGCCAGCATCGAGACAAGCTGCTGGAGTCGCTGAAACTTGCCGATCGGGTGATCCTGGCGGTACCTAGCCAGTCGCAGATCGATGCCGAAAAAATGAAAAAGCTGGGCGCTATCGGCTGCCTGACCAAACCGATCAGCAGTAATCGCCTGTATCCGTTACTGCGTCTGGAGGCCCCGCTGCGTCAGAACGCACCAAAGGTACATAGACGCTTACCACTGACGGTGATGGCGGTCGATGATAACCCGGCCAACCTGAAGCTGATCGGTGCCTTGCTGGCAGAACAGGTAGAAAAAACGCTGCTGTGCGAAAGCGGTGAGGAAGCCATCGTGCTGGCACGTGATAACGTGCTGGATATGATCCTGATGGATATTCAGATGCCGAATATTGACGGCATCCGCGCCAGTGAGCTGATCCGCCAGATGCCGCACCACAACTCCACGCCGATCGTCGCCGTGACCGCCCATGCGGTGAGCGGCGAGCGAGAACACCTGTTGGAGGCTGGCATGGATGACTATCTGGCCAAGCCGATTGACGAAGCCATGCTGACACGGGTGCTCTCCCGTTATCACACCATCGAGCTTGAACCAGAGGCAGCCCAGCCGCGTAGCCCAGCTGAACCACCGTTATCGCTGGATTGGCCGTTGGCATTGCGCCAGGCCGCCAATAAAGAGGATCTGGCGCGCGATCTGTTGCAGATGTTGATCGAGTTCCTACCGCAGGTCAGCGATCGGGTAAAAGCCGTGCTGGAAGGAGAAGAGGACGACACCATTCTCGATCTGATCCACAAGCTGCACGGCAGTTGCAGCTACAGCGGCGTTCCGCGCCTTAAGCAACTGTGCTTCTATCTTGAGCAGCAACTGCGTCAGGGTGTGAGCAACGGTGATTTAGAACCGGAATGGCTGGAGCTGTTGGATGAGATTGAGCTGGTGGAGACGGAAGCGAAGTTCCAGTTGGGATAAGCCAGACCCCTCACCCTAACCCTCTCCCACAGGGAGAGGGGACCGATCGAGTTCGTTATTCGTTGCTGAAACCTACCTGATCATGGCACTCAATCAACTACCTTTTACTCAGCTAACAGATTGAGCTCCACACCTTGCCACAACTCCGGACAGCTCCAGATCAAGACATAAGGGTTAGGGTGGGCCTGAAAATTCGGTGGTGTACCTTGGATGAGGGGACAATCGAGTTTGTTGAGATAGCCCCTTTATTTGCGAAAGAGCAGGGGCTAACAGCTCCCTCTCCCTACGGGAGAGGGTTGAGGTGAGGGGCGTCACCTTAACTAACCAGTACTCCGCTGCCCCTATCGGGTAACCTCTGCCTTGGCCAACTTTTCGTAATAACACGCCAGTGCGCTGTGATCGGCATTGCCCAGACCATCTGCGCGCAGCGCCTGCATCATTTCCATCACCGCAGCGGTCAACGGTAGCTGCGCCCCCACGCCATGGGAGGTATCCAGCGCGTTGGCCAGATCCTTGATGTGCAAGTCAATGCGGAAACCCGGTTTGAAATTGCGATCCATCACCATCGGTGCCTTGGCTTCCAACACCGTGCTGCCTGCCAGCCCACCACGGATCGCCTGGAATACCAGGTCTGGGTTGACCCCGGCCTTGGTGGCCAACACCAGCGCTTCGGACATGGCCGCAATATTCAGCGCCACGATCACCTGATTCGCCAGTTTGGTGACGTTGCCAGCGCCAATATCGCCAGTGTGCACCACCGAACCGGCCATGGATTTCATCACGTCAAAACAGCGATCAAACACCTCTTTATCGCCGCCCACCATCACCGACAATGTGGCATCTATCGCTTTAGGCTCACCGCCGCTCACCGGCGCATCAAGCATGGCGATCTGTTTGGCAGCCAGGGCTTCGCTGATTTCACGGCTTGCCAGTGGAGCAATAGAACTCATGTCTATCAGCACAGTCCCCGCTTTGGCTCCCTCAATCAGGCCATTTTCTCCCAATGCCACTTCCCGCACCTGCGGTGAGTTAGGCAACATGGTGATCACGATATCGCTCAATGCGGCCACCGCCTTTGGCGTGGCGGCAACATCGGCACCCAGCGCAGCCAGTTCAGCCACCGCTTCGGCATTGCGGTCCATTACCACCAACGAATAACCCGCCTGCAGCAGGTTTTTGCTCATGGGTTTCCCCATAATCCCCAAGCCAATAAATCCAATTTTCATCCCGTTCCCCTTATTCAACAGCCTGTTTAAACCGATCGCACAAGGCCTGCGTGGCCGTGCGGAATACGCCAAGATCGCTGCCGACGGCCACGAATCTGGCTCCCCATTCCAGATAACGGCGGGCATCAGCCTCAGCCGGTGCCAAGATGCCGCTGGCTTTTCCGTGCGCGCTGGCTCGCTCAAAAATATGACGGATCACCGCCTGCACCTCCGGGTGATTTGGCTGGCCGAGATACCCCAAAGCGGCGGAAAGATCCCCCGGCCCGACAAAGATGCCGTCCACGCCCTCTACGCCAGCTATCGCGTCCAGGTTATCGACCCCCTGCTGGCTTTCGATCTGCACCAGCACCGCTATCTGCTGGTTAATCTGGGCGAAATAGTCCGGCACGGTGCCGTAACCGTTGCTACGGTGCGACACCGAGACCCCACGGATCCCCGCAGGGGGATAACGCGTCGACGCTACCGCCAACTCTGCCTGCTCAGCACTTTCCACAAACGGGATCAAAAAGTTGTAGAAACCGATATCCAGCAGGCGTTTGATAATCACCGGTTCGTTGCAGGGCGGCCGTACCACCGCGGCGCTAGGGCTGCCCTTGAGCGCCATCAGTTGCGGCACGAAAGTGCCAATGTCATTCGGCGCATGCTCGCCATCCAGCACTAGCCAGTCGAAACCGGCCAGCCCCAAGACTTCGGTGGAGATCGGGTTGGCAAGCGCAGACCAGCAGCCGATCAGGGTTTCGCCCGCGAGCAACGATTGACGAAAAGGGTTATGGCAGCTCTTCATGAAATTTCCTCTGTAGACGGATTAACGCACCAGGCACGGGCGTTTGTTATCAAAGATCCAGCCAGGGATCAGGTACTGCATACCCTGCGCATCGTCGCGTGCTCCAAGCCCGTGTTTCTGGTAAAGCTCATTGCCCCGCATTAAACGATCCCGATCCAGCTCGATCCCCAATCCTGGCCGTTGTGGAACCTGTACGCGGCCACCGACAATCTGCAGCGGTTCCCGCGTCAGCCGCTGGTTGCCCTCCTGCCAGATCCAATGGGTGTCGATCGCCGCAATGTTGCCCGGTGCCGCCGCGGCCACATGGGTGAACATCGCCAACGAGATATCGAAATGGTTATTGGAGTGTGAGCCCCAGGTCAGGCCGAACTCATGGCACATCTGCGCAACGCGCACCGATCCCTGCATGGTCCAGAAATGAGGATCCGCCAATGGAATATCCACCGACTGCAACTGCAGCGTATGCCCCATCTGCCGCCAGTCCGTGGCGATCATGTTGGTCGCGGTAGGCAGGCCAGTGGCACGGCGGAACTCCGCCATCACTTCCCGCCCGGAGAAGCCCTGCTCTGCCCCGCAAGGATCTTCGGCATAGGCCAACACGTTACGCAGCTGTTTGCCGAGTGCGATCGCTTCTTTCAGCGACCAGGCCCCGTTGGGATCGAGCGTGATGCGCGCCTGAGGGAAGCGCTGCGCCAACGCCGTGACGGCCTCAGCCTCTTCACTGCCCGCCAATACGCCACCCTTTAGCTTGAAATCGTTGAAGCCATACTTATCAAAAGCCGCTTCCGCCAGGCGCACAATGCTTTGCGGCGTCAGCGCTTGTTCATGACGCAGGCGATACCAGTCGCAGGCCTCATCCGGCTGGCTTTGGTAAGGCAGCGGCGTTTTGTTGCGATCGCCGACATAAAACAGATAACCGAGCATTTCCACCGAGTCACGCTGCTGCCCATCCCCTAACAGGGCCGCTACCGGCACATCAAGGAACTGCCCCAACAGGTCCAGCATCGCTGCTTCAATGCCGGTCACCACGTGGATGGTGGTACGTAAATCGAAAGTCTGTAGGCCACGCCCGCTGGCATCCCGATCGGCAAAGCGTTCGCGCACCCGGTTCATCACGTTCTTGTATTCCCCCAGGGTTTTGCCGACCACCAGGGACTGGGCCTCTTCCAGGGTTTGGCGAATTTTCTCCCCTCCAGGGATCTCCCCTAGCCCGGTATTACCGGCGTTATCCTGCAAGATCACGATATTACGGGTGAAGAATGGGGCGTGAGCGCCGCTGAGATTGAGCAGCATGCTGTCGTAACCGGCCACCGGTACAACCTGCATGGCAGTAATTTTTGGTGCTGTTGTCATAGAGATGTCCTCAAAATTGTGGGTTCAGTTGCCAAACTCGCCGCCGTGTCATTGCCTGCTGGCCTTAGCCATGGGTTTCAGTTCGATACGCTTGATATCTCCCACGATGAACAGGTAGCTGGCCACCGCCAACAGCGCATGGATCCCGACGTAGACCAGCGCGCCGTTAAACGATCCGGTGGTACCAATGATGTAGCCGATGGCGATCGGCGTGACGATGCCGGAGATATTGCCGAACATATTGAACAGGCCACCGCTCAGGCCGCTGATCTCTTTGGGGGCGGTATCTGCCATCACTGCCCACCCCAGCGCGCCCAGCCCCTTACCGAAGAACGCGGCGGCCATGATGCCCACCACCATCCATTCGGTTTCAACGTAGTTGCAGAAGATCATCGACATCGACAACAGCATGCCCAGCACGATCGGCGTTTTACGGGCGAAGGTCAGCGACTGGGTACGGCGCATCAGGTAGTCGGAAATCACCCCGCCGAGCACCCCACCGACAAAACCACAAATGGCAGGAACCGAGGCGACAAAGCCGGCCTTGAGGATGGACATACCCCGCGCCTGCACCAGATACACCGGGAACCAGGTGATAAAGAAATAGGTCAGCGCGTTGATGCAGTACTGGCCGATATAGACGCCAATCATCATGCGTGATTGCAGCAGCTGCTTGATCTGGAACCACTTCTCGCCTTTGACCTTCACCTGCGTGGCCTGTTTCTGATCCATATTGATCAAGGCACCGCCGGCTTCGATATAGTCCAGTTCCGCCTGGTTGATGCTGGGGTGATCTTTGGGATTGTGCAGCACCTTAAGCCAGACAAAGCTCAGGATGATGCCCAGCCCGCCCATAAAGAAGAACACGTGCGACCAGCCAACGGCATGCGTCAGCCAACCCATGATCGGTGCGAAGATCACCGTGGCAAAGTATTGGGCCGAGTTGAAGATCGATACCGCCGTGCCACGTTCATGGGCAGGGAACCAGGCGGCGACAATCCGGCTGTTGCCGGGGAATGACGGTGCTTCTGCCAGACCGACCAGGAAGCGCAGCGCAAACAGCGCTATCACGATGCCAAAACCGCTGAAGATATCCACGAAGCCTTGCAGCAAGGTAAACAGTGACCAGATGAAGATGCTCCAGAAGTACACCCGTTTGGAGCCAAAGCGATCCAGTAACCAGCCACCGGGGATCTGACCAATCACATAGGCCCAGGAAAACGCCGAAAAGATATAACCCATTCCAACCGGATCGAGGCCAATATCCTGAGCCATTGCGGTACCGGCAATAGAAAGCGTGGCACGATCGCCATAGTTAAATGAGGTGACGATAAACAGCATTACCACGATCCAGTAACGCTTATTGGTTCGCTTGATGGCACTGTTGGCAGCGCTGATAGTAGACATGGTGCTCTCCTGCATTACTATATTCATCCTGAAAAACCGCTAAAAATAGCTCAGAACGAAAGGTTTAAATTAAATTGCAGCCTTTTTTGAGCAGTTCGATTAATACGGCATCGGCAATTTTTAAACGCATTAACGCTTGGTGGAGAAAAGTATAGGGAACCGGCTGCCGCGACTCATCGGGCAAATAACCCAATAACAGGGCTAATATGGCGGCTTGTTTATGGCGTATGCCCAATCGGGCGCGGGCTGGCTCACGGATCCCCCAGTTGCGTGAGCTATCTCACAGCGGATTAGCACAATGCCAAAGATTGACTCCCGGGAAACGCCAAATCTAGGTCATTTGCATAATGCCCGACACCATTGCGAATGTTATGCTTTTTGCTGAGCCAGTTTTTCGATTATTACCCACGGCGTACATAAATCAGAGTACGTGAGGTTTCACTATGTCCGAATATGCAGTTGGCAGTATTAAAGCATTACCGCGCTATATTCAGGTTCATCGGCAAGATAACGTCGCCATTGTGGTTAATGACTATGGATTGCCTAAAGGGGCAAGCTTCCCTTGCGGTCTGACATTATTGGAGCATATTCCCCAAGGGCATAAAGTTGCGCTGCAAGATATTCCTCAAGACGGCACTATTTTGCGCTATGGCGAAGTGATTGGCTTTGCCGCACGGGATATTCGCCGTGGCAGTTGGATTGATGAATCGCTGGTACTGCTTCCCCCGGCCCCCGAGTTGGCCAGCTTGCCACTAGCCAACAATGTGCCCCAGGCATTACCGCCTCTGGAAGGTTATACCTTTGAAGGCTACCGTAATGCCGACGGCAGCGTTGGCAGCAAGAACCTGTTGGCGATCACCACCAGCGTGCACTGCGTGGCCGGTGTGGTGGATTATGTGGTGAAAATCATTGAGCGCGACCTGCTGGCGAAATACCCCAACGTTGACGGCGTGGTGGGTCTGAATCATCTCTATGGCTGTGGCGTCGCCATCAACGCTCCCGCAGCGGTGGTCCCTATCCGCACCTTACATAATCTGGCGCTCAACCCGAACTTTGGCGGCGAAGTGATGGTGGTGGGGCTAGGCTGCGAGAAGTTGCAGCCGGAACGCTTGCTGCAGGGAACCCCAGATGTACACCCCATCTCCGTGGATGAAAGCCGGATTGTGCGCCTGCAAGATGAGAAACACGTTGGGTTTCAGGCCATGGTGGCCGATATTCTGGCCGTGGCAGAGCAGCACCTGCAACGCCTGAACCGTCGCCAGCGGGAAACCGTGCCGGCCTCAGAGCTGGTGGTGGGGATGCAATGTGGCGGTAGCGATGCCTTTTCCGGGGTGACGGCCAACCCGGCGGTAGGTTTTGCTTCCGACCTGCTGGTACGTTGCGGGGCAACCGTGATGTTCTCCGAAGTCACCGAAGTGCGTGATGCCATCCACCTGTTAACCCCACGGGTTGCCGATCAACAAGTTGGCAAGCGCTTACTGGAGGAGATGGCCTGGTATGACGATTACCTCAACCAAGGGCAAACCGATCGCAGCGCCAACCCTTCACCCGGCAACAAGAAAGGCGGTTTGGCCAACGTGGTGGAAAAGGCATTAGGCTCGATTGCCAAATCTGGCAGTAGCGCGATTGTCGAAGTGCTCTCCCCCGGCCAACGCCCCAGCAAACGTGGGCTGATTTATGCTGCCACTCCCGCCAGCGACTTTGTTTGCGGCACGCAGCAGTTGGCTTCCGGCATTACGGTGCAAGTGTTCACTACCGGCCGGGGAACCCCTTACGGCCTGACTGCCGTGCCGGTGATCAAAATGGCAACGCGCAGCGCGCTGGCCGAACGCTGGCACGACCTGATCGATATCAACGCCGGAACTATCGCCACCGGGGAGGCAACCATTGAGCAGGTGGGCTGGCAACTGTTTGAACTGATCCTGGATATCGCCAGCGGCCGCAAGCAAACCTGGTCAGATCAATGGGGTTTGTTCAACGCGTTGGCGGTATTTAACCCGGCACCGGTTACTTGAGTGCAACGCCCCTCACCCTAACCCTCTCCCCAAGGAGAGGGAACCGAACGTGCAACTATTTAGCCTCCCGACTCCGTATTAGCTGGGGGTTTAAATATCGCGACACTGAAGCTTGAGGCTGGCGTACAGCTAGCCTAGTCTTCATCAAGCTGTAACCCCACATACAGCAACAGGCGCGCATCGAAATTGGCCAGGTTCAACCCGGTGAGTTCCGAAATGCGATTGAGACGATACTCCAGCGTATTGCGATGAATATAGAGTGCCTTGGCGGTCGCGGTGGGTTGCACATTATTCAGGAACCAGGCATTTAAGGTACGCAGCAGCAAACCATTACCGTCCATGGCTTTCAGACGTTCCAACGGCCGAGCCAGCTCATCCGCCTGCCAACCGCTACGCAGGCTGCCCAGCAATACCGGCAGCATCAGATCCTGATAATAATAGGCCCATCGCTCAGGCATGCGCTGCTTGCCAACGGCCATGGTGGTGCGCGCAGTGCGATAGGAACGCACCAGGCTGCCTGGGCCAACGAAATAGTTGCCGAGCGCAATACGCACTCGTAAACGGCTGCTTTCATTGATCCGCACCAGCAGATTCTCCACTCTCCGCCGATGGGCCTCGGCATCCCAACGCCCATGGTGATTCAGCGCCGGTTTAAGTACCACCATTTCACTGAGAGAAACAATGGCGATCAGGTTGTCACGTTCCGGCAGCGTCAGCAGCTCCTGTAACTGCTGCAACTCGGCCATGGCGCTGTCGACTCCCAACTGGCCGCTATCCACCTCCACTACCGCCGCGACGCGGGGTTGGTTGGGATCTATCCCCAGGCGGTGCGCCCATTCCATCAAGGCCGGTGACAGCTCCTCCGTACGGATCAGGTTCAACACGAACTCTTCACGAAAGCGGCTGTCCTGCGCCAACAAACTCAACAATCGCGCCTGCTCCAGCATCATTTCAGCGGTCATGCAGACCAGTTCACCGTACTGCCGCAGTTGCACCGGATCGCCGGTCAGGCCGATGACCCCAACGATATTCCCGTCAACGTGCAACGGCAGATTAATACCGGGCCGAACGCCGTGCAAATGACGGGCAACGGCATCGTCTATAGCGACCACCCTGGCCTGAGACAGCACCAGCAATGCCCCTTCATGCAGTTCCCCCAGCCGCTCAGGATCGCCACTGCCAATAATCCGGCCCCGGTTGTCCATCACGTTGATATTGCTATCAATAATTTTCATGGTGCGAGCGACAATTTCCCTGGCTAGCTTGGCATCAAGATGATACTCCGCCATTGCGTCTTATCCCCGTCGGATGATAAACCAACGTTCAGCATACCGACGCGCCTCTACTGGCACATTGTGCAGATGCCCAAATGCGTTTTGGCCGGGCGTGAGTTTGTGCTCAAACTCACAGTTTTTAGCCATAAAAAAAGGCACGCCGAAGCGTGCCTCTGTAGAACAACGTGACAACATTACTGCATCAGCAGATACAGCGTCGAGTCGCCACGTTGGATGTTCAACGCCAACACCGCAGGCTTGCTGTCGAGCACCTTACGCAGTTCGCCCAGGTTAGTGATCGGCTGCTGGTTCACACCCATGATCACGTCGCCTTTTTTCAGCCCGATGCGCGCAGCGGCACTGCCAGGTTTCACCTGCTCAATCTTCACACCTTTCACTTTGTCGGTGCTGTTGCTCAGTTCTGCACCTTCAATGCCGGTGTAAATATTGCTGGAATCAACCTGCTCCTGGCTGCTTTGCTCAAGCGTTACGTCAATGGTCACCGGCTTGCCGTCGCGGATAATGCCCAGCGCCATCTTGGTGCCCACCGGCAAGCTGCCGATTTCAGCACGGAACGACGCAAAGCTGGAGATGGCTTTACCGTTCAGGGTGACAATCACGTCACCGGCCTTGATACCGGCCTTGGCAGCGGAGGATTTCGGTACAACCTGACTGACGAATGCGCCACGCTGGGCGTCCACTTTCATCGCTTGCGCCAGCTCGGAGTTCAGCTCGGTACCCATGATGCCCAGCTCACCGCGTTTAACCTGGCCATATTCCACCATTTGCGAGGTCAGGTTTTTCACCATGTTGCTTGGAATAGCGAAGCCGATACCGATGTTGCCGCCGTCCGGCGCCAGGATCGCAGTGTTAATGCCAACCAGCTCACCGTTCAGGTTAACCAACGCACCGCCGGAGTTACCCCGGTTGATCGCCGCATCGGTCTGGATAAAGTTTTCGTAGTTTTCAATGTTCAAGCCGCTACGCCCCAAGGCAGAAACGATCCCGGAGGTTACGGTTTCACCCAGGCCATACGGGTTACCGATCGCCACGGTGTAATCACCCACGCGCAACTGCTCGGAATCGGCCATTTTGATCGCTGACAGGTTTTTGGCGTCTTTCAGTTGGATCAACGCGATATCAGAACGCGGATCCTTGCCGATCACCTTGGCTTCAAAGCGACGGCCATCGCTCAATTGCACCGTGATCTTGCTGGCATTGTCTACCACGTGGTTGTTGGTGACCACATAGCCTTTGTCCGCGTTGATGATGACGCCTGAACCCAGGGCCTTAAAGGCTTCCTGGGTAGTTGGCCCACCCGGTGCGCCACCTTGGCACATTGGGGAACCTTGGAAGGGTGAACCATCCTGGCAGAACGGCGACATTTGCTGTACCGTTTTCGCATTCACCGCGGCACTTCCTTCCACGTTAATGCTTACCACTGAAGGCATCACTTTTTCCAACATCGGTGCCAGGCTTGGCATCGGTTGGGCGCTAGTGGAGGCAGAAGCCGTTTCTGCGGCGTTGGCGGTAGTTACCGGACCCATTGCCAAACCAATACTCAAAGCCAGGGCGCTTAAAACCAGTGCTGTTTTTTTCATCTGTGTGTCTCTTAAAAGTCGTTCAAAAGGAATACCGGGTCTTGGTGCTTAGTAAGAGCCTGCTGATTAGCTGAAGTTCCCCTGGTGCGGCGGGCTAATAGTAAACAAATATTGTCGGTCTTTACAAAACTCGAAATAATGTTCCAGCTTGAGAGTTATCTCGCTAAAATAAGCGAGAATTATCTCATGATTTTATTCCGCCGCCATTAAACGACGATATTCATCATAGGCATAAAGGTCGGTCATGCCGCTGATATAATCCTGTAACAACCGCGCCCGGAAATAATATTCCCTAATAGCCTGCTGCTCGGCAGAAAGATGCTGCAAACCTTCCACCGCCTCGACATAGGCCAGGCGATGTTTGGTCGAAAGCTTGTGAAACAGCCGCGTTTCAATCGGGAACGCCCGGTGGCTGTCTTCCCGCACCAGCTGGCTGAAATCGGCCAGCGACATGGCCAGCAGCGGGCTATAAATGTCCAGCAGGCCGTTGATCACCCGGTAACCCTGGAGTTCCAACTGCTCCACTTCCGGGTGGTTGAACACGTGTTTGAACGCAACGTTCTTGAAGATAGCCAGCAGGCGGCAAGCCGGGCTGGCATCCTCCAACAAGGCTCCGTTAAAGTGGCCGTGATACACCGAGTCCAGGTTATCAATAAACCGCTGGGCCGCATGGGGAACCAATTTGGCAACGGTAAATACCCGCAGGTACATAAAGAACTGATCTTCTGAACTGCGACGCGCCCCGCTGCGCTCTATTTTGCGAAACGCACTGGCCACGGTCTTATCAAACAGATCCCCTGGAGCAATCTCGCCCCATTCCTGGGTTAAATGCTGATACAACTGCTCCACGGTAAAGATGTTCTTTTCTACCGCGTCTTCCAGATCGGCCACGCAATAAGAAATATCATCGGCGGCTTCCATAATATAGGTGAGAGGGAAACGATCGAACTCTCCCATATGTAATTCACGCCGCAAACGATCGACAAAGGCTTCTTCCGCCAGATAAAACCCCGGCTTCTTCATCAGATAGCTGTGGCTGGCGGGAATATCGCTCGCCCAATAGGCCGGGCGGGTATATTTCAGGATGCAGCCAACCTGCGCATAGGTCAGGTTCAATTTCAGCAACGTGTAGACCAGGCGGATCGCCTGAGCATTGCCCTCAAAATGGCTGAGATCGTGGCGAATACGGCTGCGCAGCCGGTTAAGGTCGCTCTCCCCTTCATGCAGGCGTAACACCTCTACCTGGCAGCGATCGTGGCTACCCGGCTCACTGCCACAGCTGGCGGGATCGAGCCGCTGGCGGAACCAGTCGTTGATGGCCGATTCGCCGAAATGGCCAAACGGCGGATTGCCGATGTCGTGCATCAGGCAGGCCATTTCGACAATGCTCTCGAAAGGATCGAGCAGCTTGCTCAGGCCAAGCGCATCAATACGCTTTTCCTGTTTGAAGCGGTTGAGGATCTCTTTGGCAATATGCCGCCCCACCTGTTGTACTTCCATCGAGTGGGTCAGACGGCTGCGCACCGCCGCGTTACGCTCCAGCGGAAACACCTGCGTTTTCTGCTGCAAACGGCGTATCGCCGCAGAATTGACAATGCGACCGCGATCGCTCTCGAACTGGCGAATGATGTCGTACTCTTCTTCGGCTTCAATCGGCTTGCTAAAAGGCCGCTGAAAGCTGATCTTCTGCTTAAAGTCGATCCCGGACATCTGTTTCTCCTCCCGTTGCGCATTCCCTCCGTGATAACAATTCCCGGCGGCGGATGCAACGGTATTGCGGATTATCTCTCTCACAGAGCCATGATAGACTATGGCGCAATTTCCATACCCTATCAGCGAGTATTATTTATGAAAGTAGGCATCATCGGCGCAATGGAAGAAGAAGTTACCCTGCTGCGCGAGCAAATTGCGAACCGCCAGACCCTGCAACGTGCGGGTTGTGAGATCTATACTGGCCAAATCAACGGCGTGGAAGTCGCCCTGCTCAAATCGGGCATCGGCAAAGTGGCAGCGGCCCTGGGTACCACCCTGCTGCTGGAACAGTGCCAACCCGATGTGGTGATCAATACGGGTTCCGCCGGTGGCCTGGCCGCTACGCTGAACGTGGGTGATATCGTCGTGTCTGAAGAAGTGCGCTATCACGACGCCGACGTGACCGCCTTTGGCTACGAACCGGGCCAGATGGCCGGTTGCCCGCCAGCTTTCGTTGCCGATCCTGCGTTGATCGAGTTAGCGGAAAACTGCATCAAGCAGCTTAACCTTAACGCGGTACGCGGCCTGATTTGCAGCGGTGACGCCTTTATTAACGGTGCCGAGCCTCTGGCCCGCATCCGCAACACCTTCCCAACCGTCGCCGCCGTTGAGATGGAAGCCGCCGCCGTTGGCCACGTTTGCCATCAGTTCGGCACGCCATTCGTGGTGGTACGCGCGATTTCCGACGTTGCCGATAGTGGATCCCATATGAGCTTCGACGAGTTCCTGGCGGTGGCCGCCAAGCAGTCCTCGCTGATGGTCAATGCCATGCTGCAAGCCCTGGCCAAGCGCGGTTAATGTGAAGCTGCGTCTGTGCGCCCTGCTGAGCTGGCTGATCCTGGGGATGCTGCTGCCTGCCAGCGCCGCCCAACGGGTGATCAGCCTGGCACCGAGCACCACGGAGCTTGCCTACGCGGCCGGTATGGGGGATACCCTGCTGGCCGTCAGCGCTTACTCCGATTATCCCCCTGCCGCCAAACAGTTGGAACAGGTCGCCTCCTGGCAAGGGATCAACCTGGAACGGATCCTGGCGTTGAAACCCGATCTGGTTCTCGCCTGGCGTGGCGGTAATCCCCAGCGGGTATTGGATCAGCTCGCCTCCTTCGGCATCCCGATTTTTTATGCAGATGCCAAGAATATTGACGAGATCGCCCAATCGCTGGATGCGTTGGCGCAGTACAGCCCTCATCCGGAACAGGCACATCAGGCCGCTGCCAGCCTCCGCCAACAGGTTGAGGAGCTGAAAACGCGCTATGCCAGCAATTCGCCAAGGCCAGTGCTGCTGCAGTTTGGCACCCAACAGCTGTTCACCAGTTCGGCGGCCACGTTACAAAGCCAGGTGTTGTCCTTGTGCGGCGCAGAGAATATCTTTGCCGATAGCCCCGTGCCTTGGCCGCAGGTGAGCCGTGAGCAAGTGCTGGTGCGTAAACCACAGGCCATAGTGATCAGCGGGAATGCCCAGCAGATCGCCAATGTGAAAGCCTTCTGGGGTCCACAGCTGGACGTGCCGGTGATTGCCCTTGAGGAAGATTGGTTTAACCGTGCCGGGCCACGCATCATGCTGGCGGCACAATCACTGTGCGGTCAATTGGCGGAGATCCATTGATGGTATTTTGGCTGGATATTCTTGGTACGGCGGTGTTTGCCATTTCCGGCGTGTTGCTGGCGGGCAAATTACGGATGGATCCCTTTGGCGTATTGGTACTGGGGGTAGTGACCGCGGTCGGCGGCGGGACGATCCGTGATATGGCGCTCGCCAACGGCCCGGTATTCTGGGTGAAGGATCCCACCGATTTGGTGGTAGCGATGATCACCTGTGTGCTGACGCTGCTGCTGGTACGCCAGCCGCGTCGGTTACCGAAATGGATCCTGCCGGTGCTGGATGCCATCGGGCTGGCGGTGTTCGTCGGGATCGGCGTCAATAAGGCGTTCGCCGCAGGCAGTGGACCGCTGGTGGCGGTCTGCATGGGAGTGATCACCGGCGTCGGCGGCGGGATTATCCGTGACGTGCTGGCCCGTGAGATCCCGATGATCCTGCGAACCGAGGTCTACGCCACCGCCTGCATCGTTGGCGGAGCGGTGCACGTCACGGCGTTCTACAGCTTTGGTATGCCGTTACAGCATGCCATGATGTTGGGGATGATCATCACGCTGGGCATCCGCCTGGCCGCCATTCGTTGGCATCTGAAACTACCGGCCTTTATCCTCGAACAGTAACTCTTGCCTCCGCCAGCTTCGGCGGAGGCTTTGCTGTTAATTAGTATATTCGACTATTATATAAGCAATGTGCTATTATTTTGCGCTATTAAAATGCGCTTGAATAATGTAATCATCCAGTTAACTCTTCGTTAAAAATTATCCCGCGCCATTAAGTTCCGTTCACTTTTGCCGATAGGTCCTATTGCTGTGGCCTGCGGATAGGTATTGTTTTGAATTTAAGCATGAAGAAAAATCTTTTGATCGCCAGCACACTGTTGTTGAGCAGCAGCGTGCTGGCCGAAAACACCAGCGGCAAGATGGGTATCAGTCTGACGATTGTGCCCACCTGCAGCGTAACCACGACCGGCAACACGCCACAGGTAGAATGCGGCAATGGCACAGTCTTACAGCCGAAGATGAGCCATAGCAAACGGATAGTAGACGATCGGGAAAGCGAACTGATCACCGTGGAATGGTAGGCACAAAAAAACCCGCGCACCGTACAGGCAGGCGGGTTTTTTAACGGCGGCAGATCAGATACTGAATGAAGAACCGCAGCCGCAGGTGGTTTTGGCATTCGGGTTAGTCACGATAAAGCGTGAACCTTCCAACCCTTCGGTGTAATCCACCGCGCCGCCAACCAGATATTGCAGGCTCATCGGATCAACCACCAGCGCAACGCCCTGTTTCTCGATGGTCATATCGCCGTCGTTGATCTTGTCATCAAACGTGAAGCCGTACTGGAATCCACTGCAGCCACCACCGGTAATGTAAACCCGCAACTTCAGGTTTGGATTCTCTTCGTCAGCAATCAGGAATTTCACCTTGCTTGCTGCTGCCTCGGTAAATTGCAGGGGCAGTGCTGTTTCATCACTCATACTCGTTACTCCCAACAGTGTTTCACATCAGGCGACGACGACGGTAACCTGATTAATGGTGCTGATTATCTAATACCTGAGTGTTGCGTTCAAGTATTCACCGCATTTGTTGTATTTTCTTTACCTGTTTTCTCGGCCAATGCCTGCTGCTGCCTTTGTAAGGTGCGGGCTAAAATGGCGGAATACAATGGCTTACCGCCCAGGAACTGCGCCACCAGGGTCGCGCCGAGGCAGGTAATAATCATCGGCAAAATCAGCTGATAGTTATCGGTCATTTCCAATACCAGCACAATACCGGTTAACGGGGCACGCACGGTAGCAGCAAACAGCGCCCCCATGCCCGCAATAGCAAAGGTGCCAGCCTCAAGCCCATACTCTGGGAACAGGTGAGCGCCAAAAAGACCAAAAGCGGTGCCTAGCAGCGTCCCCAGGGCGAGCATCGGTGCAAAAATACCGCCCGGTGCGCCTGAACCGAAGCAGAGCACCGTGGTGATCACCCGTGCGATAAAGATAAACAACAGCATGCCTACGCTGTAATTACCCGCCGCCGCGATCGGAATCAAGGCCGAACCGCCACCCGCAGCTGCTGGCTCGATCAGCCCAAGCACGCCACAAGCGCCCCCTAGCAGAGCACCAATCAGCAGGAACTTGCTCATCTTGCCACCATGAAAACGGGCAAACATATCCTGGGTACGAAACACCAGTGCGTTAAACATCACCCCCACGGCGCCAAACACCGTCCCCAGCACCAGGTACAACCACAGCGTATTGAGCGGTGCCGAAGCGAGTTTACCCACCTCGATCAGCGGACTTTCACCATTAAAAATGCGAAAGACAATGCTCGACATAATCACGCCGATAAACACCGCCTTGATGGAGATCAGGTTGTAACGAAACTGCGGCCGCATCTCTTCGATCACGAACAAGATCCCCGCCAGAGGCGCGTTGAACGCGGCGGAGAGACCCGCTGCAGCACCGGTGGCCAGCATGGAGTGGCGCGCTTCCGCACTGCGCATACGGAAAATATCCAACACCATTCGCCCGGCATTGGCCCCCATCTGTACCGTCGGCCCTTCACGCCCTAGTACCATGCCTGCACCGAGCGTACCCATACCACCGATAAATTTCACCGGGATCACCCGCCACCAGCGCACCGGGCGTAACTCTTCCAGTGCCCCTTCGATCTCTGGGATCCCTGACCCCCCCGCCTCTGGCGCAAAACGTTTGACCAGATAAAAGCCAAAAGCGGCCAGCATGGCTGACAATATAAACGCCAGCGGCCACACCAGGAACCAGGAGTTGGCAACAGAGGCCAGGCCCGACAGCCGCTGCTGCTGTACCCACTCCACCGCTTTATCAAAAGCGACGCCCAACAATCCCGCCAACGTCCCTACCACCGCCGCCATGATCAGGATGACAACCGGCGTTTTATCCTGGCGAATAAACTGACGGACCCTATAGTTGCGAGTCAGGCGCGCGCCTGAAGCCGCAGGAGGCTGTTGCTGTAATTCAGTCATAGTGGGTTCATTATTGAATTGAAAAATCAGACTAATAGCGATGTAAGCTATTCTAGCTCAGTCGTTGTCCTACCGCCCCCACAAAATCGGTATCGGTCCATGATCGTTTCATAACTGCGTACACTCCTCTAGAATAGCGCGGTCAAATCATTCAACAGCAAACCCAGGAGCCGGTTTATGAGCTTACACAGTAAGTCCGAAAGTCTGTACGCCCAGGCGCAACAGCTGATCCCAGGCGGAGTCAACTCCCCAGTGCGTGCATTCACCGGTGTAGGCGGTACCCCGCTGTTTATCGAACGTGCCGACGGTGCCTATCTGTTTGATGCCGATGGTAAAGCCTATATCGATTATGTCGGTTCCTGGGGCCCGATGGTGCTGGGCCATAACCATCCGGCGATCCGCAATGCGGTGATCGAGGCGGCACAGCGCGGCCTGAGCTTCGGTGCACCTACCGAGATGGAAGTGAAAATGGCCGAGTTGGTGACCAATCTGGTGCCAACCATGGATATGGTACGTATGGTGAACTCCGGTACCGAAGCCACCATGAGCGCCATTCGTCTGGCTCGGGGTTACACCAACCGCGACAAGATCATCAAGTTTGAAGGCTGCTACCACGGCCACGCCGACTGCCTGTTGGTGAAAGCCGGTTCCGGCGCACTGACGTTGGGGCAGCCGAACTCACCGGGCGTGCCGGCAGACTTCGCCAAGCACACGCTGACCTGTACCTATAACGATCTCGACTCCGTGCGTACCGCATTCGAGCAGTACCCTTCAGAGATCGCCTGCATCATCGTTGAGCCGGTGGCGGGCAACATGAACTGCATTCCACCGCTGCCAGACTTCCTGCCGGGCCTGCGCGCCCTGTGTGACAAGTATGGTGCGCTGTTGATCATTGACGAAGTGATGACCGGTTTCCGCGTCGCGCTGGCCGGTGCTCAGTCTTATTACGATGTGGTACCAGATCTGACCTGCCTGGGCAAAATTATCGGTGGTGGCATGCCAGTGGGGGCCTTCGGTGGCCGCCGTGAAGTGATGGCCGCTCTGGCACCTACCGGGCCGGTGTATCAGGCTGGTACGCTGTCCGGCAACCCGATTGCCATGGCCGCCGGTTTCGCCTGCCTGACCGAGGTTTCCCAGGTTGGCATTCACCAGACCTTGACCGAACTAACCAACAAGCTGGCAGAAGGCCTGTTGGCAGCGGCCAAGGCAGAGAATATTCCGTTTGTCGTCAACCATGTAGGCGGCATGTTCGGGCTGTTCTTTACCGATGCACCAACGATCACCTGCTATCAGGACGTGATGGGTTGCGATGTCGAGCGCTTCAAGCGCTTCTTCCATCTGATGTTGGATGAGGGGGTTTATCTGGCCCCGTCGGCGTTCGAGGCTGGCTTTATGTCTGTCGCACACAGCGACGAAGATATTCAGCGCACCGTCGATGCCGCGCGCCGCTGCTTCGCCAAGCTGTAATCTGCTGGCGGGCGCCACTCTGCGCCCGCCGTTATCTTCAGAGCAAGGTACCGTAAATCGTCAATATCGCCACGACGACCACCACAATCAGGGTCACTTTACGCGCTAACGTTACCGCGGCGCGCGGCGTCTGAACCGGGTCCATATGCGGTTCACGTGCCAGAGAGAACTGCGCCAAACGCGTCAATACCTGATACTGCGAAGTATGACGATCCCCCAGCGAAGCAAACCACGCGGGCAGCGCCCTTTCGCCATGTCCAATCAGCGCATACGCTACCCCTGCCAGACGAACCGGGATCCAGTCCAACACATGCAGCAGGAAGTCGATCCCCGTTTGCGAGCGTTGCAGCGGTGTATGATGCCGTGCCAGCCAGGTTTGGTAGGCCCGCAGAAAAGCATAGCCCGCCAGAGCGAGCGGCCCGTATGGCCCGCACACCGCAAACCAGAACAGCGGTGCCAAATAGTAGCGATAGTTAATCCACAACAGGGCATTTTGCAGTTCACGCAGGCGCTCTGCCTCGCTGCACTGCACCGGTAAACCGTGGATCAGCGCCAGCTCTTCCGCCATCTGATCGCTGGCGTGGGTATCGCTCTGCCGCGCGGCCTGCAAATAGGCCCGATAATGTTTGCGTGTGATCCCGGCCCCAACGCACAGCAGACCAATCACAATCCACAGCAGTAGCGCCACAACGCCGAAGAACAGGCCCTGGGCCAACCACAGAATGCCCCAGACGATAAACATCCAGACCAGGGTCATTGCCAACGTTTGTGCCAAAGAAAACCGATGCAGCCGCTGAAACACCACTTCTAAACGATGATCCAACTGCCAATGCTCACCCAGTTTAAACAGGCGTTCCCACGCCAAAACCAGTAACAGCGTAAACAGCGTCATTAGCTAATCCTCTCCTTCAGTCTGTTCCCCAGCATAATGCTTGCGATGGGACGAGTGCCAGCAGCAGAGTAGCATGTTTCCGCGAAGTGAATTTAATGCGTTGATAATAAATGGATTAGTTTCCTGCGCTGCCACATCAAGCACTGTCCCCGGCACTCGCGGCCTGTTGATGTCAGTCAGTACAAAAAATCATCTTGACGGACACTATTTTCAGTTGCCTAAACGTAGTCCTAAAATAACGCGGTGAATGGCCTATATCCAGCATCTTATTAATACTGAATATAGGCCTGATTACCCATGATGAAAACGTTATTGGTTAAAAAACACGTTCATCACCATTGGCCTTCAATAATATTAAGGCTGCAACGTCTCCAAATAATCAATCATATTTATGGTACGTGTAATATATTGGCTAGAAAGCACAGACCTAGTATCTCTCGAAGCATCCGTGAATGGTTCTTTATACCATATCAAAGGGGAGGAATCGCGGTCGAGTACCGGCTCGGCAATGTAATCTGTCTGATAGTATAACCCATCGGACAAATCCTTAAATGCGAGGTGGTAGATAGAAGTTGTACCGACAAACCCATCGTTAAGACTAAATTCGGTGGCCACCCAACTGCCACCTAGACGAATATAAGTATTATCAATGGTATCGCCAATTTCTGCTTTATACAGTCGATAGAGAACATTTAATGGTAATTTTTTCATATTAAATCCTCGTAAGTTATAAATTATTCAAAACTCTATTGATGAGTTAATTTACCCAGCAAAACACTGTCTGGATAAACAGTATGTCAAATAAGGGAAGGTTGAGATATTCAATGCGGTTGTGCTGTTGGTAGAACAACTTGCAGCATGGCTAAGATGGTACGCCGTAGGGGCGCTGCATGCCGCGCCCGTGTTAAGGTCGGATGTGAGAGTAAAATTGTGGCACATGCAGTCCCCTCTCCCTGTGGGAGAGGGTTAGGGTGAGGGGGATTACAGCATCACTAACCTATTGATATTACGTAGAACTCGCGACTGGCACGGGGCTATAAAACAGAGTAGCATGTGCACTCACCGCTTATAGCCCATTTCCGGAGTTTGCCATGCCGACCCGTCGCTACAGTGCCGACAGCCGCCGTACCGCGCTTCTCGAACGTATTGCCAATGATGTCCCAGCCACCGTCGCCCAGGCGCTGAGCGAAGATCTGGGGGGCACTGTGGATGCCGAGCACGATATCACCGCACAACTGCTACCCGCAGATAAGCAGGCCAATGCCACGGTGATCACCCGTGAACCCGGCGTTTTCTGTGGCCGCCGCTGGTTGGAAGAGGTGTTTATCCAACTGGGTGGACAGGTGAAGATCGAGTGGTTGGTGGAAGATGGCGATAAACTGGTACCCAACCAGCCGCTATGCCGCCTGAGCGGCCCAGCGCGTATACTGCTGACGGGCGAACGTACCGCGCTGAACTTTGTGCAAACGCTGTCCGGCGTAGCCACGGCGGTAAGCCGCTATGTTGCGTTGCTGCAAGGCACACAAACCCGGCTGCTGGACACCCGCAAGACACTGCCTGGCCTACGCACCGCGCTGAAATATGCCGTGCTGTGCGGCGGTGGCAGCAATCACCGTCTCGGCCTCTCGGATGCTTTCCTGATCAAGGAAAACCACATCATTGCTTCTGGCTCGATCAAAAACGCGGTAGAGAAAGCCTTCTGGCTGCACGCCGACGTGCCGGTAGAAGTGGAGGTCGAATCGTTGGATGAGCTGCAACAGGCGCTGGATGCCGGTGCCGATATTGTGATGCTGGATAATTTCAGCGTCGAGATGATGCGTGATGCCGTTGCCCTGGCCCAGGGACGCACGCAGTTGGAAGTTTCCGGCAACGTCACCGATCAAACCCTGCGCGAGTTTGCCGAAACCGGGGTGGATTATATCTCTGTCGGGGCGCTGACCAAACACGTTATCGCACTCGATCTGTCGATGCGTTTTAACTGATCCTGTTATTGGCAACGCCTCTTTCTGGGGCGTTGTACCTTATGTGAGAGCCACTCACACAGCATCTCCCTATCTACCAATGCGGATTCAAGCGAACACGTTGATAAGCTCAGCAATAGTACCAAAGGCTTGGGGTCAGTTCCCCGACCATCTGGACTCCGTCATGGGGCAGCCAACTGTCGGTAAAGACGCGTTGTATCGCGATAAGCTGGGCATAGTGGCGGATCCCCAGCTTGTGCATGGCTATGCCCTTCTGTGTGGAGATGGTTTTGATACTGCGCCTCGTCAGCGCGGCAATTTCAGCGGGAGTCATGCCCTGTATCAGGTACTCGACCACCTGCCGCTCCCCTATGGACAACGTTTCCTCATCACACCCCGGTAAAGTGCAGCCAGCCCGGCTATCCTCACCCAACAGAATCTGACGTAAATGCGTATGCCACAAGACTAACGGTTGTCCCAGATCCACGATATGTCTCACCCCCAGACGGCGCAACCGAGTCACCAGATAAGGAATTGGATCATCCAGAATAGCCATCAGCGCAACGCCGGGAAAAGAGATCCGCACCTGCTGAATAAAGCGCAAGGCTGACAATAAGTCTGCCGGTTGCCCAACGTGCAATGACATAACCAGCACATCCACCGGCTGTTCATCCAGATACCATTGCGCTTCAGCGGCTTTCTGGCAGTGCCAGACCCGCGATAGCGAGTGGGTATTGAGCAACGGCCAGATCCCAGCCTGAAAGAAACGGCACGGTGAAACGACTGCCACCCGGTACCGCTTCTGGCTAATCATGTCGCGACATACCAGGGGGAATTCGGCGTGTTGTAAGGCGTATCGGCGACCTGACTGCGTAAATGCTGGAACAGTTCCGCATCATTGCGAACCCCCAACTTGCGCATGCTATTGCACTTATGTGCGCTGATGGTTTTGACACTGCGATGCAGTAAATCAGCCACGTCAGAAACGCTCATTCCTTGCTGCAAGTACTCCAGTACCTTATGTTCCGCCTGCGTCAACACCACCAAACTGTCCTGCACTTGCGCAGGAGTGGCACTGTGCAGCAGGTACATGGCCATACTGGGGCTACAAACCTTGGCACCGGTCAGCGCCTGTGCCATATCACGGCGAGTCTGCTCCTGCGACTCCTGGCGGGCAAGCAGGCTGATGTGCGGCCGGAGATTCAATCGCGTCAACAACGCAATGTCCCGGCAATAGGTGCACACCACAATACGCAGCGCGGGCGCACGTTCAGAGAGCATCAGCAACTGTTGCGTGTCGCGGGCAATCTCCTGCGGCGAGCCACTGAGCACCACCGCCAACAGGTCAATCTGTGGCGGCGCCCATTGCGCCAGCAATTGCTCAAGCGAAGAGACCATCACCACCAGATGCATAGGGGGATCAAGGTTCTGAATAAAATGTGCCATCCCTGCCTGAAGCAAGGGTATAGGGGCAACAACGGCTAATTTGACAACCGATAAAGGCGTATTCATGAGCGACTCCTAGATCAGTAATCCATTACGCGCCAGATAATCTCCACGAGTATAGAGATCGCTATCACTATGGAAGCCGAGCTTAATCATGGCACGGCGTTTATGGGTGCTGATGGTGCGCACATCCCGAGCTAGCACCCGCGCCGTGTCGGTCACGGTTCTGCCAGCAAACAGGCACTCCAGTACGTCCATCTCACGTCCGGTGAGCGATAATGACGGCGCACCATTGCCAATCAGGTTCACTGCTGACGGGCTAAGACTGGACAAACCCGCCATCGCGCAGAGGACGCCTTGTGTCAGTGATGACAAGGGATCCTGTTTAAGGTAGATACCGCTGACCCTCAACGTTCTCAACTGTGCAAGCAGGTGCGGTTCCTGCAAAGAGGTGGCAACGATAAGCGGCACCCGTGCCCAGTACTGGCGTAAATGGCTAATCATTCGCAGCCCCTCCAATACCGATTCACCTTCGCCACACAGCTCGGTGATCACCACATCCACCTTGCCTTGCTGCATCGCCACTGGCAGATCGCACACCTTTTCTACGTGCACACAATCCATGACCTGAAACTGTGGTGGCTGGAATGCAGAGCAGATCCCGGCACGCGTTATCGGGCAAGCATCCATGAGCAATACCCGGTCGATGCGGCATGCCGTCTGCATTTTCGGTAGGGGTGTGTTGTTCCATACGGTTGATGTCATCATGATAATAGTTCCGTTATTAATGACTCAGCTTGTCCTGATAGGTGCTGGCACCCAAAATAGACTTGGGTGCCGATGTTAAAGCTTGCTACGCCAATACACACAGCGGCCAGGGAAACCAACGCCGGCCGTCTAAACTTGACCGTGTTTTACCCGCCGCGATAACTGACTTGGCTCATCAGTTATAGGAAAAGTCGACTGACATTACCGAAGCAATATTACCCGGCGTAACCACCCCTTTAGCATAAGCACTGGCTCTCAATGCGAATGTTGCCGTGTTTCCTACCACTGTCGTTTCCATGGTAGACCCCGGGTTTTGCAAGGTATACGGGGACACATCTTGCGCCACTTCTACTGCCACGTTATCTGCCATCCCCGTACCGCTGGTCGTCGCGTAACGCCCGCCAGCCGCGGTATCCGCCGTACCGCTAAACGAGGCGGTAACCTTGGTGGTTGCAGTTGGACAGTCCTTCACTATCAGCTTGAATGGCACCGCCGTGGAGGTGTTTCCTGCCGTCGCCAGGTCCTTCGCCTGAATACTGGTCCCCAGATTGACGTTCAAATCTGAGTTGGTGGTATCTACCGTGCAGGGCGAAGCGACCACAACGCCGGTAATATTAACTTGAGTTGGAGCTGCCACTACCTGATTAACACCGCCCCCCAAAACCAATAAGGCCAGCAGCGTACGTTGAGTTTGTTTTTTCATGATGTTTCCTTACTGTTCCCGTCTATATTTCAGGCAGGGAATTCCTGCCTGATTTCCTTGAGTTAAAAAAACCTAGTTAATTTCGGCATTAATGGTGGCCACGGCATTAAACCGTCCCAGCGCCGGGGTATTACCCGTCACGTTCATTGGTGCCAGCGTCATAGAACTGGTACCAGTTTGTGATGAATAGTCGAAGGTGACGGGCAGATTTCCATTGACCGGCGACACGATATTACCGTTCGCGTCACGTATCCGAACCCCGATATCAGTATTATCGTAGGACTTCAATGCGGTTGGATCTCCACTCGCGGGCTCTCCGCTAAAGGATAAGCTGACGACAACACCGTTAGAAATATTGTTACAGGCCAGCGTCATATTAACGACTTTGGGGGTAAACCCATTGGCAATGTCACCCTTGGTTTTGATGTCATTTGACATGATATTATCGAAATTGACATTAATGACCTGCCCGGCATTAACTTCACAAGATTGTGGTACCGTTACCGATCCGCTCATATAGACAGACGACATCGGCATCCCGCCATAGGATCCACTGACTTTTGAACCATAAAGGTCCAGGATCTTAGTGCTTGGGATGACGACCTGCCCCACAAATGGCCGGGTAAAGTATAAAGACACAAAGCCATTAGCACCGGATATCCAGTTCGTTACACCCGAACAGGCGCTGACAAAATTATTGGGCTCATCCTGAAATGGGGTGGCTATGTTTTCTTTCCTATTCCCTCCAACCCATAATTCAGTAGCCACTTCCAGATATTTATTTAATGAATAAAAATGTAATCCATCAAAGTCCCGTGTAGCTGTCAGATTGCCAGGTACCACTGTCCTATAGTAGGTTATGGCCGGAGTGGTACAATCACAGTTGGCAGCGTAATTCGCCGCTAAACTCCACTCGTAGGTTCGATTAAAATACATGCCAGCCTTGTTGTCCGCTGGATTGTCGTACTGTTTGACAAAGGGGAAGTTATATATCTTCGTGCCGGCAACCGTGGTACACCACCCGGTTGCAGCAAAGCTTGATACGGAAGACAGGCACAGCAGGCCGCCCAATGTTAATTTAACTAACCTGATTAACTTCATCATCGTTCCTTACCGGCACTGCGCATTCAGCATCTGAATGCCAGCACTTTCCGTTGTCTGTTTTGTCAGTGAGTAACTCACCTGACACTGTTGGTCTGAACCGCTGCCCCACTTCACATTCAGGCTGCCGCTGTCTGCCATCCCGGTCAGATAAACCTGGCCACCGTCCCCGACGATAAAGCCCTGTGCTGTTTTCTGCGCCGGATCGCTAACCGTGGCACCGAATGGTACCGGTGCGCCGCCCTGGCGTAACAGCGTCATCAGTATTCGTTGACCCACACTGGCCTGGAAGTTGGCTCGAACCACCGCGCCACGGGTTGGCACCACGTTCTGAGAGGTCAACTCCACCTCAACGTCATCCGCCATAGTTTCGGTATTCAGTTGCACCTGATTCTTGCGATAAGGGCTGACGTACGGCACGATGGCATAGCCACGCCAGTCGGTTTTAACCCCGGTCTGGTTGTTAATGCCCGTGCCACCGGCTCCTGGCGCTTTCACCAGCGCAATGGTTTCCCCCAACGGCTGGCCGAAGGTCACCCCGTCCTGGTGCGCTATAATGCCGCCCTGCAGGCCGTAGTTCAGTCGTTGATTGTTGCGATCGTAGGCATAGCCCGCCAACACTTCCCCATAGGTACCGCGATAGTCGGCATTCAGGTTGCCGCCGTTGCCGATGCCTTTGTTGCCATAGCTTTGCTGTACGCCCCAACTCAGGTTGTTGTCCGCTAACGCCGTACCGTTCAGACCGACGGAGTTGTTGGTGGACCCCTTCTGGCTGGTGTTCAGGTTGTAGCTGGCATAAGTCCTGCTCAACCAACGATCCAGCGGCATGCTGACGTTAAGCGCAAAGATCTGATCGCGGTCATAAATGGCGCCACTGCTGTTGCCACTGGCCGTCGAGTTTTCGTTATAGCTGTAGCTCAACCCGTAGCTGATACCGTTCCAGCTGTTGTTATAGCCGACACCAATCGAGCGTAAGGTACGATCGCTGTTCCAGTAATCTTCGCTGACCCAGTTTAATGACAGGGTTCCCGCCGCATCTCCCAGGTTCTGGCTGATGGTCAACTCGCTGCGGTTGCGCTTGCGGTCGGTGAGCCGGTAACTACTACCGTCACGGTAGGTGTCCAATACTTCCTGCAAACTGTAGTAGCCCGCCGTTGAGTAACGGTATCCGGCAATCGAGAAGTTGGTACCCGTCTGTACCAGGTTCTTGCTGTAACGAACTCGCCATGATTGGCCATCGGTCTTAGGTTGGTCTTGCATCGTAGACCATGCCTGGGTCACGTCTGCCGATATGGCACCGATGTCACCCATGTTCTTGCCCAGCCCCAAGGCCACAGACTGGTACTTACTGGCAAACTGGCCACCGCCGTAGGCGGTAAAGCCATTGGGTAAACCATAAATCGCTGTACCCTGGCTAAACAGGGTCTTGTCTATGCTGTTGTCATAAGAACGGTACTGCCCGCTGGTGAGCGAGTACTTCAAACGACCTTGACGCTGCAGCACGGGCAGCGAGGCAAACGGCACCACCATCTGCTGTTGGCTACCGTCGGCTTCCTTAATGGTCACCAGCAGGTCACCACTGCCCCCGGTAGGGAACATATCGTTGATTTCAAACGCACCTGGCGCCACGTAGGTCTGGTAAATCACATAACCGTTCTGGCGGATAGTCACCTGCGCATTGGTTCGTGCAATACCCCGTACCATTGGCGCATAGCCCTTCAGGCTGTCCGGTATCATTTCGTCGTCCGAGGCCAACTGCCCACCACGGAACGGTACGCTGTCGAACACGTCCGAAGGCGAACTGCTATCCCCCAGCGTCATCTGACTTTTCAGCGCGATAATGTCACGCTGGGCATAGGTATAGATGGTATCCCATTTATCCTGGCCGTCACTGCTTCGGCTCCAGGTCGTGTAGTTACGCAACCGCCACGCCCCGAGGTTGACACCTGGCCGCAGGTTGACGAACTGGCTGTTGCTGTCTTGGTTATTCCCATTACGTGCATAAGTGTTGGCTCCGCTCATGCTGTAGTTGAGCAACAATGCCGGGATACCTTGATCCCATTGGCTTTCAGGAACGTAACCACGCGCTTTCTGTGAGAGGGCTGCCTGAGGAATACTGATCAGTAATTGCTGTTCGCTGAAACGGAACTTGGCGCTGGCCTGGGGAATGGCACTGATGTTGGCGCATTGTGACTTGGCATCACCGAGCCCTGGGAATAAATCGGTTTTCACCCCCAAGGCATTAAGTTGCTCTACGCTCAGACAAGGTTGCAGATGCTCTTTGCCATCATCCCCTTTTTGCATACTGAACGTCACATCCCGTGTGTCCTGCTGTTCGTTATTGAGATAGATATCGACCCGATAGGTGCCCGGTGCCTGACCTATGCCTTCTTCAAAAACCGTTAAATCTGTTGCGCCCTGGTTTGGGTTATCCATTTGCAGCAGTGCAGGGTTAAAATAGTCACGCGCCTGTACGCTAAAAGATAGGGTTCCCATCAATGCCAGCTGGGTAGCGATCAAATACGCCAACCGGCTGACGCGCGGCGAGTGCCCGGCCTGGCTTTTATAATTATTCATCCGTTTGACTCCATTGCCTACAGGGTGAAACTACCCCTGTGTCCTGTGCCCCACAGCCTGTGGGGATCCCTGCTCTCTGAAGGCTATAACGACGCGAGTTGCTCTTTGCTTACCGCCCCGTAATCATTGATAATTTTCCAACTGAGCGGGCCGCCGCTCACTCCGGTTGGCAGTGCAAAACTTGCCGTACTCATCGGAGCCACATAGGTCACATCGCTCAATTTCTTGCCTGCAACCTTCACCTCATAGAAGTTCATATAAAACGGCGTCGGGTTGTTCACCTGCAGGTGATTACCACTGCGTTGCCAGGTCAGTTTCTCTGTGACTTGCTCCGGCGTGCCTTTGATGCCCTCCGGGCGGTAAATCAGCTTAATGCGCGTCTTCACTGCAATTTGCAGCGTATTGCGGACTTCAGCTTTGCTGGCTGCGGGGATGGACTTGATGTTCATCCAATACAACGATTCTTTATCTGAGGGCAGATTGCCCCCGGCACGCACCACGCGCAGGACGTTTTTCTGGTCGCCATCCAGGCGGAACAGCGGCGGGGTCACCACAAAGGGGGCTTTCTCAGCGCCACCTGCGGTGGTCTCTACCCAGGTCTGGATGAGGTACGGCCCCTTGTCCGGGTTACTGACGCTCAGTGAAGACTCCTTTTTACCGCCTTCATAAATCAGGCGCGTACCGCCCACAACCACACCGGCCTGAGCAGCACAGCTCATCATCAACAAGCTCGTCAGCACTGTGGCAGGAATAAATTTCATACAAACACCCCGTGAAATGAGACATAAAGGCCAGCTCAACTACCGCCGGCCTGAAATCAGAACAACTAATCTCTACGTCGAATTAGTAAAGTCTTAGTTGTAGTTAAGGGTGAAGCTAGCGGTGGAGTTCGCAACACCAGAAGTGATGGTGGCGGAGGTAGAGATATAACGTGCAACGAAGTTCAGATCGTTGTTACCCACAACCAGTGGATATGATTTAGATGCGGTAAACAATGGAACCACAGCGTTAGCGTCATCGCTCAGCTGAATACCAACACCCGTTGCGCCACCAGCAGTCAGTGCCAGAACGGTGTTGTCACCAGACACAGCGATACCGTCAAATTTGACTGAAGCTTGAGTTGCCGCAGCCGGGCAACCTGTCAATTTGATGGTGAAATTGGTTGCAGAAGATTTAACACCCGCAGTCGGAACGCCGCCCACGTTGAAGGAAGTGGTAGCGACTTCACCCAGATTCACCTGCAGTGGGCTGCTTGGGTTGTTAGTCACAACACAAGCGTCATCGGTGATTTTACCAACGAAATCAACTTGACCATCAGCAGCGGCAGCAGCGGTAACGGCAAACACAGAGGAGGCCAATACGGCAACAGCAATCAGATTCTTTTTCATACAACACTTTCCTTTAATGTAATGCACCCATGTGCATAGCAAAATTAATTGACATAGCCTTATGTCGTTCCCTGTTTATTTAGTTCCAAGCGAGAACCTCTCCCGTTAAATAACCCATCAAGCCGTTAAGCCTTATCGCACCGACGAGTCATTTTGAACTAAAGTGTACCGTCCAATTATTTATGCTAAATATCACACTTAAACAGCATTAAATTCCAATAGGTGATCAATTAATAAACAATAGTAAAAAATTAAAGCTATGCTTGGTATCGAGGGGGGATTTTATAGAACCATCAGAAGTGGGCTTGAACAGCCACTATTGGGGAAGGTCAATAATGAATAACTGGCTAGAAATAAACACAAGTCATTGATATATATTGTTATTTTAAAATTAAGAATGTACCTACAACAAATTTGTTGACTCGCGAAAAGATAATCCCTAGAGTGCGTGACAGTTTAGTTCAAAGTGTACCGGGTGAATTAAATCATTACATTTGTTTACCAGACTTCTTTAAATCTCCGCGCGTTGCTGGCCGTATAAAGTACGGTGTGCTGAATATTCTTATGCCCAAGAAAATCCTGAATCAACCGAGTATCTATCCCGCGGTCGGCCAGCGCGAATCCACAACCATGTCGCAGCATGTGAGGATGGGCGTTAACCTCCAGACCAGCCAACTCGCTGTAATTACGCATTAACCAATAGATACGCTGGCGGGATAGATGATTCCCTTTCTCGGAAAGGAATAACCAGTCGCTGTCGGCGCCTCGATAAGTACGTCTGACCTTTAACCAGGCGCGTAACGCTTTATGTTCTTGGGCATATAAAGGATGAATGGTGGAAAAGCCGTTTTTCAGGCGATGGATATAAATGCTTTTACCCTCCAAATCGATATCGGAAAGGCGCCAGCGGTTGATCTCACTGACGCGACATCCGTGGATAAAACACATCCAAATCAAACAGTAATCGCGTTCGGCATGTTTACCATGCTGAGTAGCTCCTAGCAGACGCGCAACTTCGGAAGGAGTCAGATGCTTGCGATTATTCATAGTGCCTCACTGTGACTTTACTAAAAAATGTGCAGGGCTATTCATCCTTTTACATACCTACAAGATTCATAGGATCGCTGATGCAAGAGTTGCTACAGCTTCAACCTATCCCAGAATCAGTATAGCGGAGAGGAAAAAAGACAACAGCCATGGAATTGCTAAGGATATCCGACAAAAAAAAAGAAACGCCATAGAAAAGCCAATGATCTATGATTTAAAGGGTTATTCTTTCTTAAGTGTGAGATAAATCCGAAAAAACTCATTCTCAATGTAATGAAATGCTCTATCAATAATGAGTGCAGAAGCCAACGCTGGATTGATATATTATATCTTCATAACATTCTTATCCATGACTGCATAATAGGTTAGAGGTGGCTATATATACGATAGTAGACTCAACCTAGATTGGATGAGTCTAACTATTATAGATGAATTAAATAAACTGCTTTTCAAGCAGATTTTAATTATATTCTGATCGAACGAAAACGCCCCGCGTTACTGGCTGTATAAATTACCGTATTCTGTATATTTTTATGGCCCAGATAATCCTGGATTAAGCGAGTATCGATGCCGCCATCAGCCAGCGCATAGCCACAGGCGTGGCGTAACATATGCGGATGCACGGGGACATTCAGTCCAGCAAGTTCACCATACTCGCGAAACAGGCGATGCATCTGCTGGCGAGAAAGCCGCCCCCCCTGGCGTGAAAGAAACAGAAAATCACTGTCTGCTTCAAGATATTGCGGGCGCAGAGCCAGCCAACTGACCAGAGCGGAGTGCTCACGCGGCTGGATCGGATGTTGGACAGAAAAGCCATTTTTCAGGCGATTAACGTACAATTTTTTGCTAAGTAAATCCAAATCTTGCAGGCGCAGATTACAGAGTTCGGAGACGCGCAATCCATGAATGAAGCAAACCAGCAACATACATTTATCGCGGACGGTATTCTTATGCTCAGGAATTGCATCAAGTAAACGCTGTACTTCATCCATGCTCAAAAACTTACGATTGGTGTTAGCCGACATGCGGTATTTCCCTATACACATTTTTCCAGATATTGGATTTAACGACATAAGAAAATTCTGGTCAAGCTACAACCTGATGCTCATCATAACTTTGTGGAATAAATCGAATTTCAGCGGGTTTAGTGCCATTAATTCATTTCACATCGTAGTAATAACGTGTGGGACAGTCTGTTTTTTCAACAGGCAATTCTAACATCGGTGCTTTATTTAACCACGCAAACCGTAAGCTAGACTCACCATTTGATAGAAGGAGGGGGTGATCGTAGATGCTCTGAAGTAAGGAAATAGGGAGTTATCGAAAACGCTTGGGGTATGCAGAGATACCCCAATAGAAGAGTTAATCAGGCTTACCTTAGACGGTCAAACCCCCGTCAAGGATCAGGCTTTGGCCTGTCATATAACGGCTATCATCTCCGATGAGAAACGCGGTGGTACGCGCTACTTCGCTGGCTTTGCCCAGGCGGCGTAGAGGGATTTGCTTGCGCAGCGCCTTCAGCGCCTCCGGCGGAATGGCCTGCGTCATCTCGCTTTCGATAATCCCGGGCAGCAGACAGTTCACCCGGATACCAAAACGGGCCACTTCCAGCGCCAGAGATTTCCCCAGGCCGATCATCGCCGCCTTACTGGCCCCATAGGCCGTTTGCCCGATGTTGCCCTTGATGCCCGTCACCGAAGACATCAGCACCATCGCCCCTTCCCCCTGCGCCATCATGGCGGGCAACAGGTGCCGATTCCAGTAGAAGATGGCGTTGAGGTTGGTGTCGATCACCTGCCGCCAGCGCTCCCCGGTTTGCTGGATATGCAAACCATCCTGTGTGATCCCGGCGTTATGGATCACCGCAAAAGGCGCGCCAAGGCGAGCCAGCAGTTGTGGAGCCACAACATCCACTGCCTGCTCATCGCTGCCGTCACAGACACAGCTCTCCACCAACCCCGGCAAACCCGCGCAAGCTTCTATAACTGCCGACTCCGCCTCAGAGCCACTACGGCAGGTGAACACCACGTTCCACTGCCTGGCCAACTCCTCCACCAACGCCCGACCAATCCCCCGGCTACCGCCAGTCACTAACACCCATTGTTTAGTCATAGGATCACTGTTGCGCGTCGACCAGGCTTTGACACAGTTCACCCAGCGTCATATTCGGCTTGTCGATGAACATTTCGGCAGTCAGCGTGGCCCCAAACTCACGTTTGGCCAACACCATCAACTCCACATAGTCCAGGCTGTCCAGCTTCAACTGATGCAGCGGCATCTCTGGCGACAGATCGCTCATTTCGAGATCTTTGGCATCGCAAATCATTTCAGTGACGGTGTCATAAACCTGTTGATACTTTTCCATGATGAAATCCCTGTAGTTAATTGTCGGCCAATGGCCATGTTTTTAAGGTCACCGAGGTGACGAGCAACGGATACTGCTGCGTTCTGGCCTCGATCACCGCACGTAGCACAAACCCGTTGCTTCTATCCCCAATAATCAGCATCGGCTGGATGTGGTAATACAACCGATCTTCGGATTCAAACAGCGCCGTGGGGGTAAACAAACGGGCGCTGAAGTGAGTTTCATGGTGCGTTTGCACCACCGGGATCTGGGCAAACACGTCGATCAACGTGGCGGCCCGGAGTTCAGGTAATGCGGTGGCTAGCGCCGCCAACGTTTCCGGAGACTTGACCAACAGTTGGAACAGCAGGGCATCGAAAAAACTCCACGCCTGCGTGGCTTCCAATGCCTGCCCGGGGAAGGGCTGGCAAAGCGCCATCACCTCGGCCACGGTCAGCGCATGTTCGTGATTGCAAGCCGCCAGTTCCAACGGGCGGCCCGCAGCCAGCTTGCTGTTGAAGCAGTTTTTCTGCGTCGCGCAATCCAACAACTCGCCGGTGATCTGTTTGCCGTTAGCCCCAATCAGCAAGTCATACGGCGTCTGGCACAGCACAGGCCGACGCATGCGGGTACTGAATACATAAAAGTCATGTTCCGGCGGGCTTGCAAGCAGCGCCGCACTCAACTGACGTTTCATATCCAGCATTGCCCGCATCCCGTGAACGCTCAATTGATCGGCCCCCATTTTGCGGACGTGTTGCAGATCAAAGTGGATCGGGTTGTAGTCACCGGAAAAGGCGGCCCACTCCTCGGCATCGCGCAGGGTGTAGTTTAGGATCATGCTCATGCCTGCCCAATGACCAGCGCCGCGTTGGCACCACCGAAGCCGAAGCTCAGATTCAGGATGTTCTGCAATTTGGCCGGGCGGTGCCCTTCACTGATGTAATCCAGATCGCACTCCGGATCGGCATTTTTCAGGTTACAGGTGGCTGGCATCAACTGATGCTGCAACGCCTGCAGGCAGATAATGGACTCAAAACTGCCCGCCGCCGCAATCAGGTGTCCAGAGTAAGACTTGGTGCTGGAAAGCGGCGTGCGGTAGGCCGCCTCGCCAAAGGCCAGCTTGATTGCCTGGGTCTCATTCAGATCGTTGAGCGGCGTGGACGTGCCATGGGCATTGATATAATCGATATCTTCCGCCGTCACCCCAGCCTGGTACAGCGCGTGCTGGATGGTTTTCACCCGGGCAATCTTGTCTTCCGCTGGCGCGGTAAAATCAAAGGCATCGGAGTAGTTGCCGTAGCCTTTGATCTCCCCAAAGATCGTTGCCCCACGCGCCAGTGCGGCTTCGCGCTCTTCAAGACACAGTACGGCAGCTCCCTCAGACAGCACAAAGCCGTTACGATCGAGGCTAAAGGGGCAGCAGGCCTTGCTAGCATCGTCCTGTTCACTTGCCAGGGCGCGCAGAATATCGATGTTCCACACGGCTGCATCGGTACGCAACGACTCACCGGCACCGGCCAACATCATCGACGCACGGCCGCTGCGGATCACCTCGGCCGCATCACCAATGGCGATCGTTCCGGTGGCGCAGGCGGCAATCGGGCTATTTTGATAACCACGCAGGCCCCAGAACAGGCTGCACGCTGCCGTAGCCGCATTCGGCATGGACAGGAAGCAGCCAAACGGTGAGCCCAACCCCGTACGCAGATAGCCTTCGTAGTTAAGATGGGTTTCATCCTGACCCGCCCAGCCGCTGCCGATGATAGTGCCGCAGTCCAGCAGATCGTAATACGCCGCCGGGCTCTCACCGTGGAAGGCCATCTCCATCGCTTCGCGGGCCGCCCCCAGCGCAAGACGGGCAAAACGTGGCAGACGACGGCGGATCGCCGCCGGGACGCCCTTCAGGCTGGGTTCATCGTCGATCACGCCGAAGAAACGTGACTGGATCCCCTTGGCAGACATATCGACATGGCGATAGCCCAGTTGATAATCCATGATCGCTGCCCAGCTTTGCTCGGCATTCATCCCTAATGGTGTGACCGCACCGAAACCTGTAACCACCACGCGACGTGGCAAAGCATCTTTATTCATGACTTCATCCTGTTATATCACCGTTTTTTCCACACCGCCGCCCAACGCCAGCCACAGTTTCATGGTGGCATTGAGGTAGTTGTACTGTAGATCTGACAAATTGGTTTCGATGGTCAGCAAATCGTCCTCGGCATCCAGCAAGCTCTGGAAAGAGACCGCCCCCGCCTGGTACTGGCTTCTAGCCAATACCAGCCGCTGCTGGCTAAGCTGCAAATTCTGTTGCTGATTGATTTTTTGCTGTTGATAGCTGAGCCGTTGCGACATGGCGTTATCCACGTCGGACAGCGCGCTATAAACCTTGCTGCGGAAGACGATCGCCGCCTGTTTGACGTCAAGATTGGATTTCTCAATGGTCAATTGCACCGTGTTCCACTGCACAAACGGCAGCGCAGCGTTGGCTCCCAGCGTCCTGACAGGATTGCTGAACCATTGAGAGAAAATGCTGCTGGCAGAGCCGAGTGACGCAGCCAGTGACAGCGATGGATAGAAGCTTAAACGCTCCACATCCGAACCGGCCAGGGCTGCTCGCAAACGCCCTTCCGCCGCCTTCACGTCTGGACGGCGGGCAATGACCTCAACCGGCAGCACTTTGGCAATTGGCACATCCTGATTGATGTCCAGCGAGCTGCGCTCTGCCTGGCGATCGGTGGGCGAACGGTTAAACAGGATCGCCAGCGCATTACGGTTCTCTTCCCGCTGCTGTTGCAACGTGCGATAGGTGTTCTCGCGATTAAGCAACGACTGTTTCGCCTGTAACAGATCGAGCTGTCCGGCAGCACCGGAAGCATAACGTGACTGCACCAGTGCCAGCGTCTGCTGGCTGATTTCCAGGCCCGCTTGCTGCTGTTTTATCTTCTGGTTAAGGTTGGCGATCTGCCAATAATACTGCGCCGTATTGCCGATCAGCGTCAGCGCGGTGTTTTGCCGATCCTGCTCCGTGGCTTCAGCCTGCCACTGCGCCTGTTCTCTGGCACGTGCCAATTTCCCCCACAGATCCAGCTCATAGCTCAGCGACAACGTCGTGCTGTAAGACTCCGTCGGGGTGGTATTGCTACGCAGGTTTTTACTGTTGTTGGCGTTACCCTTAACTGAAACATCAGGCGTTAAGTTGGTATCGGTTAACCCGGCCGCCAATCGGGCCTGCTGGAGCTGTATGCCCGCGATGGCCAGATCGTTGTTGCTGGTCAGCGCGCGTCCGATCAGCATCGAGAGCTGTGGATCCGCGAAGTTATCCCACCAGTGTTCAGTGTGTTGCAGATAGCCAGAACCGGTATCCTGCACTCGCCACTCGGCGGGCACCGACAACATTGGCCGCTGATAGTCGCTTTTCGTCAACGAGCCACAACCGCTCAGCAGCAGGGGCAACAGCATCACCAGAGAAAGTTTGTTGTTCGTCATTCGCGTGCCAGCGCCTCCGTGGGATGAAGACGTGCCGCATTGCGCGCCGGGAAGAAGCCAAAACCCAGGCCGATCAGTGCAGAGAACCCGCAGGCAAGTACCAACGGTGGCCAGGTAAAGATCATGGTGAACTCTTTGGTTACCCACGAGAAGATCATCCCGGCCAACCCGGAGCCAATAATGCCGATCAGCCCGCCAAGCGAGCAGATCACCATTGCCTCAATCAGGAACTGGCGCATAATGTCCGCTGGCCGCGCACCGACCGAAAGACGAATGCCAATCTCGTGGGTACGCTCGGTGACCGACACCAGCATGATGTTCATCACACCAACGCCTCCCACCAGCAGTGAAATCCCGGCAATAGCGGTGATCAACAGATTCATCGAATCCGACGCCTTGCGGATGGCCTGCGTCATCTGATCGTTGGTCTGGGTGTAAAAGTCACGCTGGCCATGAGCCTGTTCTACTAGTTTTTCCACGCGTCCCTGAACCTCATTCGGTGAAAGCCCGTCACGTACACGCAAGGTCATGGACTCGATCGGCATATCACCGGACATACGCTCCAGCAGCGCGGTATAGGGCATCCAGGCGCCCAGCATCATGCCGCTGAATTTGCCGCCTTTACGTTCGGCAACGCCGATCACCCGGTAAGGCGTACCGCCAAGCTGGATGATTTCCCCTTCTGGTGTTTCATCCGTTTCAAACAGCGTATCGCGTAATTCCGGATCAATAATCACCACCGGTTCCCGCTCGTCCAGATCGCGCTGGGTAAAACCGTTACCAGAGATAAAATGCAGGCCCTGCACGCGGAAATAGGCATTGCTGATGCCAGAAATCGCCACCGTAACCTCTTTGCCACCGCGCACCGCGGTAACCGCTGTGCTGACCACTGGCGATACACTGTCGACATAAGGCTGGCGAGCCAACAGTTCTACATCGGAAACCTTCAATGCGCGCGCAAAGTCAGGGCGCACTTTCCCTCTCCCTTCACCAGGGCGGATTTCCAACGTACTGTTGCCCAGTTGGCCGATCTCCCTGAGAATATTTTGCCTTGCACCCTCACCCACCGCCATCGACGACACCACGGAGGAGACGCCGATAATGATACCCAGCATCGACAGGAAGGCTCTGGCACGGTGCCCCATCAGCGCACGCCAGGCCATCTTGATCGCCTCTTGCACGCTCTGCCAGAACGGGTTACGCCCAGTAGCAGCAACCACCGGCAATACGGGACGGGTTTCCAGTGGCGCAACCGCTTCATTGCGCCTATCGGCAATAATTTCACCGTCGCTGATTTCGATAATACGCTGCGCCTGATTGGCGACATCCCGATCGTGAGTGACGATAATGATGGTGTGCCCCGAGCGATGCAGAGAGTGCAGAATCTCCATTAACTCCTGCCCACTGGCGCGATCGAGCGCCCCCGTCGGTTCATCGGCCAGAATGATTTCGGCCCCGTTCATCAACGCTCGGGCAATACTGACGCGCTGCTGTTGCCCGCCGGAGAGCTGCGCCGGTTTGTAGTTCATCCGCTGTTGCAACCCAAGCCGGGTAAGCAGGTATTCAGCCCTCGTCTGACGCTCCGCCGCTGGCATGGCGGTATACAGGGCAGGAATGGCGACGTTTTCGCTGGCGCTCAGGTACGGCATCAGGTGATAGCGTTGGAAAATAAACCCGATGTACTGGCTGCGTAACTGGGCCAACTGCTCACTGCTGGCGAGTTGGGTGGAGATCCCCTTGATCTGCATCTCCCCCTCGGTTGGCTTATCCAGGCAGCCGATGATATTCATCAGCGTGGATTTCCCCGAGCCGGACGCCCCCACGATCGCCACCATCTCGCCAGGCTGGATGGATAGGGAGACATTTTTCAGCACCGCTACCGTCTGCAATCCGGAGACAAAATGACGTGAGATCCCGCTCAGTGAAATCAGCGCAGGGGTTGGCTTAACCATTGCTAGCGCTCCCCATCAACACCACGCGGTCGCCCTCTTTCAGTCCTTCTTTCACTTCGGCAAACTGGCGGTCGTTCAAGCCGATGCGAACCCATCGTGATTCAAGCTGTTTGCCGTTCATCACCTGCACCTGATAACGATCTTTACCCTGTTGTTCACCAAAGGCGGCCACCGGGACACGCAGGGCGTTCTTCGCCTGCTCGGTAATGATAAATACCTGAGCGGTCATAGAGGTACGCAGCAGACGTTTGCTGTTGGCAATGGCAAATACCCCACTGTAATACACCGCCGAGGCTTGCTGATTAGAGGAACTGGACGGGTTATCTTCCCGCAAAGCGTCGCTTGGCGCTTCCTGGATCGAGCCCATCACGCTTTCGTAACGCTGCTTGGGATCGGCCACCACGTAGAACCACAGCGGTTGCCCCACGCGTACCTTCAGGATATCGGTCTCTGAAATACGGGTGTGTACCGTCATGGTATCCACATCCGCCAGCACCAGAATGGTCGGGACGGTCTGTGACGATACGATGGTCTGCCCTTCCTTGGTGACGATCCCCAGCACTTCACCGTCGATCGGCGCAACGATGCGGGTAAAGCCCAGATTGGCCTTGGCCGTTTCCAGCTCCATCTGCGCCTGGACGATCTGCGCGTCGTTGACCTTCAACTGGGCAACCTGGGTTTGGAACTGCGCCTGCGCCTTTTCCAATTCGCTTTTCACCCCAGAACCATCACGATCCAGCTTTTGCTGACGCTTCAGCTCCTGTTGATACTGTTTAAGCGTTGCCTGGGTGACTTGTTTTTGTGCTTCGGCACTTTGCAGGGCTGCCTCAGATTTACGCAGTGCGTTTTGTTGCAAGGTCGGGTCGATTTCCGCCAGCAGTTGCCCGCGGGTGACACGATCGCCCTGCTTCACATACAGCTTTTGCAATTGTCCGTTAACCTGGGCACCCACGCTGACCTGCAGTGCAGGTTTAAGAATGCCAGTGGCAAGCACGGTTTTTTCAATATCGCCACGGGTGATCTCTTCGGTGTCATAGGCATTTTCCTGCGTGGGTACACTGGCGTACCAGACGATCGCCCCCATCGCCACCAAACACAGCAAGGCCATCGGCACCAGCCAGCGTTTGGTTATGCCAACCCGTTTCAGCTTCATCAGCACACCGCCGTAGTCAGTGTCGGTGATGTTTCGACGCTGGCCACATGGCCATTGCTCACGCGGAACACCCGATCAAACATCGGCAAGACGCTCTCGCTGTGCGTTACGGTGATCAACGTTTTATGGTGCTCACGGCAATGTGTCAGCAGAGTGGCCATCACCTGATGCGCCGTTTCTTCATCCAGATTGGCCGTAGGTTCATCAAGCACCAGCACCGGGCGATCGCTGTACATGGCCCGAGCCAACAGTAGACGTTGGCGTTGCCCCTGAGACAGCCCAGCATGGCTTTCACGGATCAGGGCATTCAGGCCGCCCGGTAATTTCTCGATCACCGGGGCAAGATTCAGCCCCTCCAGCGAGCGCTCAATCTGCCGATGCTTTTGCTCATTAAAGTTCTCATCAAACAGCGTGATGTTTTCTAACACCGTGGCATTGAACAAGATGTCCTCCTGGCTTTGCAGGAAGAACAGCGCATGCACCTGCTGATAATCGAGCGGCTGACCATCCACCATGACGTCCCCTTGCTGTGGTGGCATCAGGCCGGTCATCACCTTCAGCAAGGTGCTTTTACCCGCGCCAGATTCACCGACAATGGCAATGCTTTGCCCCGGAGTGAGCGACAGGGAAAGATCGTGCAATACGGGTTGCTGAGCATCATAGGCAAACGCGATATGATGATAACGCAGCTGCGAGGTGAACGACGGGATGGGCGCAGGGACCGCATCATTGCCTGGCTCCGGTGCAGAACGTGACGGAAAAAGATCCCGCGCGCGGGTATCAATCACGTTCAACTGATTCTTTTGCAGGATGGCATAGAAAATCTTGGTGATGTAAGAGGTGAAAATTTCACGCACAAAGCTATAGGCAAAGAACTCCCCGAGCGTGATAGTTTCGTTTTTCAACAACGGCAGCGCCAGGAACATAAACAGCACCATCTCCAGGCTGCCGATCAGCTGATACAGGCTGCTTTTGACCTGCTCGTACATTCTCTGTTGCTGGCGGCAGGTAAACAGCGCCAGGGCATATTTGGCAAACAGGCCCTTGCGTTGACTATCGAGCCCAGCAGACTTGATGGTGGCGAACCCTTGAATGCTCTCCAGGATAAAGTCGCTCTGATCGGCCGTTTTGACCTGCATTTGCTGGGTAAAATAGCGGTCACGATAGATGGCCCAGATGCTAACCAGCCCCATCAGGGTGACACTGATACCAGACACCATGGCCAGCAGTGGACTCATGTAGCACATCACCGCTAGCGCGATGGCACCGATGATCCAGTCGGTACGCAGGCCGTTATCCAGCTCGATTTTAATGCCCGAGGCCATCTGCCAACTGGCAAAGCGGCTAAACACGTCACCTGGTGCACGTTTATCAAAGAAGTTCAGCGAGTTACTCAGCAAGCGCGAGAAGCCCGCCACGCTGTTGACCACCACAAAGCGTTTAATAAATCGCTCGGTGATCCAGCGCACGCCGAAGGCCAACGTGGTCGAAACGACAAACGCCAGTAGGAAGTAAAAATAGGGGAAATCTGTTTTTCCCGCAGAGGAAAAGACCTGGTTGATGGCGCTACTGACCATCGTCGGCATGATAAACAGGGTTAACGAGATTAGAAACGCCAGTATCATCAACCGGTAAATGCCGGGGATACGTGCCGTTTCTTTCAGACTCATGGTGTCGAACATGCGAAAGCGTTTACTGCGCTGCACGTTGGCCAGCGCCTGCGGATCGGGCTGGGTTTCATTGTCCAGCACCAGCGCAAAACCGCTGATGTCCAGCTTTAACGCATCGATAGGCAGCAGTTGTTGGCCGATGCCCGGATTCATGACGCAGACATGGTTGCCTTTACGGTAGGCCAGTACCACGTAATGGCTGGCGCCATAATGCAAAATGGCGGGCAGCGGCAGTTCCGCCAGTTCGTCATGCTCAAAAGCCACGGGATAAGCGGGCATCGCCAATTCGCCCATGATATCGCACAGCCTGGCCAGCGAGGTGCCATGCTGCGAGGCCGGATAGCGTTCGCGCAGGCTTTCCAGCGAGACATCAATCCCCTGGGTTTCCGCCATCATGGCGATGCAGGCCAGCCCACATTCGTTAGTTTCGCCTTGAAAGACCAGCGTCGGGATTATCTTTTCCATGATCTGACTTCTTCAATTTCCGGTTTATTCATTGATAAAAAATAACGAATGTGCGTGCCATAACAGCCAGTCCTCGGGGTGGCGGACGATCGAACTCTCAACAATTTCCGGCAGCCTGGCCTTCACACTGCGCGCCGGCATCGGCGGGTCAATGTGGATTTTTATCTCTTTGTCGTAATACAGGTAATAAAACACCACCTGCGCCGACAGCGCTCGGGCAATGCGGATCACGCCGCTGTGCAAATTGGCCGGGCGATCAAACAGACGACAACTGAGCTTTGCCGTTTGCGCCTTATTGGTATTGACGGTGTAATCCGGCGAGATATCCGGAAAAATCATGATATTGCGTTGATGATCGGCCGCTTCCATAATCGCTCCCATCAGATTGCCAGCAATTTCCCGGTTATCATCATGGATCGAGCAATAGGACAGGTTAACGCCCCCTAATTCCCGCGCCCTGGCGTGATACACCTCCACGCTCACGGAGACAATGGCCGTCGCCTTTCCCGGAAATACCCCCGCACCGACCATACCGGCCAGCACGTCAGAGAGCATATGCAGCGGTGCCAGCACCACTGGGTGCCCAGCCTGATGCAAAGGTTCAACGACTGCATTAAGCTCTGCCTGGCAGCGAGCCAGTTGGGCTGCGACCTGAGGGTTCTGGCCGTAGGTTGCGGCCAGCTCCAGTAAACGGCGGCGCTGACTGGTGCGGGCAAAATTCCCTTGGTAGTCAGCCCCGAGCAGGGATTGCTTGTTCGCCTCGGCCACAAAGGCGCGCCGACGATCGCCCCGGTTACCTAATCGCAGCCAGCGGCCCAGTGCCGCCAGCCCAAGGAACCAACGGTAGCTGCCATGGCGCAGCAGCCAACAAACCGTCTTGCCGTATGCCCTGCGCAAGGGCAACAAACCGCGAGCAATGCCTGTGAGCGCCTCTCTCCACGTCAGATATATCCATACGGCAAATAAACGCATTATTTCTCCAGCGGTTTATCATTCTGCAACAATGACAGCAGATGATCGGCAAACTCAGGGAAATCGCGATCCTGCACGGCCATCCACTTTTTGTTGACGATAAACGTTGGGGTCGCCCTGATTTTGTAATGTCCGGATACTTTGGTCATATAGTCCAGTAGCTCTGCTACCTGCGGTGTCTGGCTTGCCTTGTTATAGGCATCAAGATCGATACCGTTTTTCGTTAACCATTTATCGCGATTGACCGGGTTACTTAAATCAATTTTACCTTTGATAATGGCGTTATAAGCGCTCTCACGGTGCTGTGGTTCAATGCCCATCACCGTCAGCGTGGCAAACAACGGGGCAAAGCTCGCCAGGCCATCATTGTTTTGGTTGGCGATATGCACACGGACCAGTTGAGTCCCGGCGGGCATCCGCGCTTCCATCTTGGCAACATTCTCTTCGTTCAAGGCGCAATAGTGGCAGCCGTAAGAGAAGATCTCGATAATCGTATTATCCGTGTTTATCGGGCTGGTTTTAACGTCGCTCTCGCTAACCATAGTCAGAGCCTGTTGTTCAGGACCGGCATTCTGATTCAGCACAAAATAGTGGAAATAAGCCGTGGTGATCAGCGAAGATATAATAATAACCAAAAGGGTATAGGCGAAAAGATAAAAGGGCTTCTTGAACATGAGCGCTACGTCCTAAATTACATATACCCAAAATCTTTCAAGGTTGCGTGTGAATAATCACAAACCTTAATGTATAAGGGTAAATCGATTAGCACTTAATAACGGAGGGATATTGATTGTTTTAGTCAGGCAGGCTGCAATAATCCTTGCAGCAGTCACATCCCTGTCCATTAAAAATGCACGAGAATCAAACAGGCTGATGCGATAAACCTCACCGCACCAGCACTGGCATCAGTCCCTGTCAGACAGGGAACCAATGTTTACATTATGGCTGGGCAGGGCAGCTGCTCAGTGGAACTGGCTTGCTGTCAACGCTAACAACCTTGCCATCTTTGTCTACACAAGTGGTAACCGCATTACAAGTAGTTGGGGTAATGTTTACATACTCAACGCTACAGGTTTTGCAAGTGCCGCCAACGATTGTGCTAGCTTCAGAAACGTTTAATTTTTTCACAACATCATCCTTATATAAAAGTGAAATAAATAGCCCTAGTTATGTCTATCATCAACGATAGAACAAATCTACGCTCAATATAAAGGCACGATAACCCATGCCTTTATTAAAGCGCAGAATAGATGATATTTATTAACTTCTCTGTTACGGCGAGGGCAAAGATACCGTGATCTCCAAAGCAGATCAATGGTATTTTTATTGATAAATATTATATAAGAATTATATTACGGAATTATTGATAAAGGATTACTCTTAGAAAAAACAGGTGCCACACTCTAAAAAACAGGGTTAAACCCTATCGTTATCGCATTAATTAAAAAAAGCCAAATACAGGATCATTCTTACCTCATAAGAATAATCATACCTTGTGAGTGGAAAATTTTAGATAAAAAACGGACGCTTTCCAGCTTAGTCAACGGCTCTGGCGGATGAGGTAATACGCAAACAGGCATCATTTCCTCCCGGTTGTGATGCACTACGCATTATTTTTCAACGCCGCGTAACACGGACGTATTGTGGTGGAACAGCCACGCATAATCCGCATTCCTCCCTCGCTACCTGCCGTTGGCCATTTTAACGTTGCCTCCTGATGACACGGAGGAAACAACAGATGGAAACACAACGCGGTTTTAGCCTAATCGAATTGATGGTGGTGATTGCCATCGTCGCCATCCTCAGCGCCATTGGCATCCCCGCCTATCAGCGCTATATCCAGAAGGCCGCCATGACCGATATGTTGCAGGCCATGGTGCCGTACAAAATGGCGGTTGAATTGTGCGCATTGGAAGGCGGTGGCCCGTCTGGCTGCGATGCTGGCAGCAAAGGGATCCCTGCAGGAGCGACAACACGTTACGTCAGCAGCATCAAAGTCACCGGGGGAACCATCAGCCTGGTCGGCACACAGAGCCTGCAAGGCCTGACGGTGACCCTGGCTCCCACAATGGACTCCACCGGCCCGATGCGCTGGACGCGCCAATGCAGCAGTAGTAACTCCAGCCTGCAGGAAACCTGCCAGGAAGTTTTCCGTTTTGATGATGCAGCGCAGTAGTAAAGGAGGGACGGCATGGAAATCAGCGATGAAATCCACACGCTGTGCCAACGCTATCAGGCACTGGCACTCAGCGAAGACGAGCAGCGGCTGACTATCGCCCTGCATGGTGAAATCCCTGCGGCACTGGTGAGCGCTTTGCGTTTCGCCACCGGCAAAAGCGTGGGGATTGAGCAATGGCCCGTTGCGCGGCTGGAACAGGCACAGAATCAGCGGCAATCCCTCGCCCTGGTTCCACCGCCGGAAAATACCGAGGAGCGGCCCCCTTCGCTAAACGACGACAGCGACACGCCGGTGGTGCAATTTATTAACCAAACGCTGCGTAGCGCCATTCAACGGCGTGCCTCTGACGTGCATTTTGAACCTTATCAGCAGCGATTCCGCGTCAGACTCAGGATCGACGGTGTGCTACAGGCGATCGCCTCTCCGCCCTTTTCTCTGGCGGCCAGGATCACTGCCAGGCTGAAGATCATGGGGCAACTGGATATCGCCGAGCGCCGCCTGCCACAGGACGGCCAACTCAGCGTGCAGCTGGATAATGCCAGTTTCTCAATGCGGATCTCCACCTTACCCACGCTGTATGGCGAAAAGGTGGTACTGAGGATCCTGCAAACCGATCGCCAGGAGCTGCCGCTCGAGCAGCTTGGTATGAGTCTGGAAGCACTTGGGTGGTATGCCAATGCCCTCTGCAACCCGCAAGGCATGATCCTGGTAACCGGCCCGACTGGCAGCGGTAAAACCGTGACGCTGTACAGCGGGTTACGCCAGCTGAACGATGCGCAGAGCAACCTGTGCAGCGTTGAAGATCCCATCGAGATCCCGGTGTTCGGTATTAACCAGACGCAGATCAACAGCAAAACCGATCTGGACTTCGCTCGCGTGTTACGGGCCCTGCTGCGCCAGGATCCGGATGTCATCATGATCGGCGAGATCCGCGATAAAGAAACGGCAGAAATTGCCGTCAAGGCGGCACAAACCGGGCATTTGGTGCTATCGACCCTGCACACCAACTCCACCTGCGAAACGTTGACCCGCCTGACCCAAATGGGCATTCCCGGTTACCTGCTGGCGGCCTGCCTGAAACTGGTGATCGCCCAGCGCCTGGTGCGACGTTTGTGCCCCCATTGCCGCTATCCACAAGTTGAGATCCTGCACTTCCCGGCTACCCTTTGGCCGGAACCCCTGATCCCGTGGCGTGCAGCTGGCTGTGAGCATTGCTTTGGCGGTTATTACGGCCGGATCGGCGTTTACGAACTGCTGAAGATCACACCCGAAATCCAAAATGCCCTGATGCAAAATGCCTCGGTGATCCAGTTGGCCGATATAGCACAGCAGCAGGGCCAAACAACGCTGCTACAAGCGGGCCTGGAGCTGGTCGCCAAGGGAATAACCTCGCTGGAGGAACTGTACCGCGTAGTCGGGGTGAACACTCAAGGTGAGAGTACAGCATGAAAACTCGCCGTCTGTTTGTTTGGCAAGCCATCGATAGCCAAGGTGGAATTCGCAGTGGCGAACTGCTGGCGGAGGAGAAAAATCAGGTCTATCAGCATTTGCTGGAGCAAGGATTGCAGCCTTACCAGCTGGGGGCGGGGAAACGGGTCTCCGCACGTCAATGGCGTGGCGAGCCGATGATCCAATTCACCCGTCAGTTGGCAACTCTGCTGCAAGCCGGGTTACCGTTGGTCAATAGCCTACAGTTGCTGGCTCAGGAGCATCAGTCGGCGGCCTGGCGCTGTCTGTTGCTGGAAATCAGCAATAGCGTGGCGATGGGGCAACCCTTTTCCGAGGTGATCGCAGACCAACATCGCGTATTCCCGCTAATCTACCGCCAACTGATCGCCATCGGCGAATTGACGGGTAATCTGGATCGCTGCTGCCTACAGTTGGCACAGCAACAAGAAGCTCAGCAAAGGCTACAGAAAAAAGTGCTGAAGGCGCTGCGCTACCCGCTGTTTATCTGCCTGGTGGCCATTTCAGTCACCATACTGATGTTGGTGATGGTGCTGCCAGAGTTTGCCAAGATTTATCAGTCATTTGACGCCCCGTTGCCCTGGTTTACTCAAAGGCTGCTGGCACTGTCCGGCGCATTGATTGCTACCGGGCCTTATCTGTTGCTCACGGTGGCTGGGCTGGCAGGATTTTATTGGCGTAGGTTGCATCCGTTAGCCGATTGGCAACAACGTGAGCAGGCAATGTTGCTACGCATTCCGTTGATTGCCTCGTTGGTCAAGGGCAATTGCCTGAGCCAGGTGTTCCGTATTCTGGCCATGACGCAGCAGGCCGGATTGACGCTGGTGGCAGGGCTAAGCGCCGCGAAACTTTCGGTGAATATTGTGTTTTATTGCCAAGCGCTGACGGCGATCGAACAGCAGCTCTCTCAAGGGTATCCTTTCCATAGCGCACTAGCTCAACAGCCGCTGTTTCCTTCGCTATGCCAGCAATTAGTGCGGGTGGGGGAAGAATCCGGCACGCTCGATGTCCTGTTGGACAAGCTGGCGCTTTGGCACGAACAACAGACCTATGAGCTCGCCGATACGCTGGCGCAAACGCTGGAACCTTTGTTGATGATAGTGGTTGGCGGGATTGTAGGTACGTTGGTGATCGCGATGTATTTGCCGATATTCCAACTGGGGAATGTACTGGGGTAATGCTTTCAATTTTTCCCCTGTTTGATACGGGCGCAGCATTGCTGCGCCCCTACCAGGTCAGGCAATTATTTGCTGCCGAAAACGCGGTTTTCCTGCTCCGCTACGCGGATAAAGGTGGTGCGTTTGGTCAGCTCTTTCAGACGTTCTGCGCCCACATAAGTACAGGCAGAACGCAGGCCACCGAGGATATCACGCACGGTAAACTCGACTTCACCACGCAGCGGCAGCTTGACGGTTTTACCTTCCGCAGCACGGTAGCCAGCTACACCGCCCACATGGCGTTTCATGGCAGACTCTGAGCTCATACCGTAGAACAGCATAAACTTCTCACCGTTTTCTTCCACCACGGTGCCTTCACATTCGTCGTGCCCGGCCAACATCCCGCCCAGCATGACAAAGTCTGCGCCGCCGCCGAAGGCTTTCGCCACATCACCCGGTACGGAACAACCGCCATCGCTGACAATCTGCCCACCCAGACCGTGCGCAGCATCGGCACATTCGATGACCGCGGAAAGCTGCGGATAGCCCACGCCGGTTTTCACACGGGTGGTACAGACCGAGCCAGGACCAATCCCGACCTTGACGATGTCGGCACCGGACAGCACCAGCTCTTCCACCATTTCACCGGTAACCACGTTACCCGCGCAAATCACATGGCTAGGGCAAGCTTCACGGGCTTTTTTCAGGAAGGCAACAAAGTGTTCGGAATAGCCGTTGGCCACGTCGATGCAGATAAATTTCAACGCTGGGGAAAGGGCCAGGATCTGCTTCATCTTGACGAAGTCGGCTTCAGAAGTGCCGGTAGACACCATCACATGACGCAACACGGAGTCGGAAGAGCGCTGAACAAACTCGGCCCATTGCTCAACGGTGTAGTGTTTATGAACGGCGGTAAGGACGTCGAAGGTTGCCAGGGCCTCGGCCATGCGGAAAGTGCCAACCGTATCCATATTGGCGGCAATAATCGGCACACCGGACCAGTTGTAACCTGAATGTTTGAAGGTAAACTGGCGCTCCAGTTCAACTTCCGAGCGGCTTTTCAGCGTGGAACGCTTTGGGCGGATCAACACATCTTTAAAGCCTAACTTCAAATCTTCTTCAATACGCATGACTTATGATTTCCTGGTTTTTGGCGACGGATCGCAAGGGGATTTCGAACCACTACCCGATGAATTTCAAGTTTCAGCTTGAAAGGCGGCGGGTATTGTTATTGCCAGTTCCAGTGGTGTTATCATACGCACTAATAATCGCTCGGCAAGACTGCGATTTCGCCTTTATTTACGGTACAATCCCACAAATTTACCTGCGACATCCCAATGTGATTGCCACCTCATTTTCCCAATGCCGCGGCTCAAATTATCCCCCTCACAAAACACCAAGCGCAGGGCAAGTCACACGCACCCGCTTGCACTTCTGCGCGATCGCTTTATGATTCGTTTATAATTTTTGGTGAATATCAGGATCCCTTCGGCCATGTCCTACATTGTTGCATTAACCGGCGGTATCGGCAGCGGTAAGTCCACCGTTGCCAACGCCTTTGCACGTTTTGGCGTGGCCATTTTGGATGCGGATATCATTGCTCGCCAGGTTGTTGAGCCTGGAACCCCGGCATTGGATGCCATTGCGGCACATTTTGGTAATGAAATGTTGCTGAAGGACGGATCCCTCAACCGTGCGGCTTTGCGTCAGCGGATCTTCAGCGATCCCGACGAAAAGCGCTGGCTAAACCAGTTGCTGCACCCGCAGATACAGCGGGAAACGCAACGCCAACTAGCCAACGCCCAGAGTTGTTACGTACTATGGGTAGTCCCCTTGCTGGTAGAAAACGGCCTGCAGGATCGTGCCGACCGCGTTTTAGTGGTGGATGTCGACAGCGAAACACAATTAGCCAGAACCATGGCCCGCGACGGCATCAGCCGTCAGCAGGCGCTGAATATTCTGTCTGCACAGGCCACGCGCGAACAACGTCTGGCCGTAGCGGATGACGTAATTGACAATAGCGGTAGCGCACAAGGAATTGAATCCCATGTCGCCGCATTGCATCAACACTATATTGAGCTGGCAACCTCAGCGACCCGACAGGATCACACCGAATGAGTGACGCTTCCCCGACCGTTCTCTTTGAACACCCGTTAAATGAAAAAATGCGCACCTGGCTGCGGATCGAGTTTTTATTACAACAACTGCATGGCCAAAGAGCACTGAGCGAAACCGCTATCGCCCTGACCTTTTTCCGTACCGTTGCGGACCTGCTGGACGTATTGGAACGTGGCGAAGTGCGCACCGAACTGCTCAAAGAGCTGGAACGCCAGCAGCAAAAATTACTGCAGTGGGCAGAATTGCCCGGTGTCGATATCTCGGTGGTCAATCAGCTACGCAGCCAGTTGAAAGGCTGTGCATCTGCACTGATGTCTGCTCCGCGTATGGGCCAGGCGCTGCGTGAAGACCGGCTGATTAGCCTGGTTCGCCAACGTCTGAGCATCCCCGGTGGCTGTTGCAGCTTTGATTTGCCTACACTGCATATGTGGATGCATGTGGCGCAAAATGAGCGTGATGCCGACGTGGCAGAGTGGTTGCAAACCCTCGAACCCTTGAATCAGGCGCTGACCATCGTGTTGGATCTGGTGCGCCAGGCCGGGCCGTTCCGCAATCAGATCAGCCTCAACGGCTTCTTCCAGGATAACGCCGAAGGGGCCGATCTGTTACGCTTGCGTATTAATCTGGCTTACCAGCTTTACCCGCAGATTTCCGGCCACAAAACGCGCTATGCCATCCGTTTCCTGCCTCTAGACAGCGAAAACGGCACAGTGCCAGAGCGTCTTACCTTTGAGCTGGCCTGCTGTTAATCACCCCTTGGGTTTAAGAGGGAGAAAGGAATGAATATGACCGTAGTAAAATGTCCAACCTGTGGCAAAGGCGTGGTATGGGGTGAAGTGAGCCCATATCGTCCATTCTGCTGCAAGCGCTGCCAGCTGATCGATCTGGGTGAATGGGCCGATGAAGAGAAGCGCATTCCGAGCAACGAAGATCTGAACGAAAGTGAAGATTGGAGTGAAGACAGAGACAGCAACAACCATTAAAACGGTATTATTGGCCTGGCCTTGCCAGGCCGAAAACTAACTACACGGCACTGGCCTGCGCCACCAACAGCTTGATGATACTGACGTTGGCTTCGGGGAACTCTTCCTCACGCAGGTCGGCCTGCTTTACCCAACGCATCGGCTGCCCTTCACGGCCATAGGGTTCGCCCTTCCAATCCTCCACCAGATAGAAATTCAGCGTTACGATCCGATCGGTGAAGCGGTGTTCCAGCACCTCCAGTAACCGTGCCTGATTGGCGCGGATCCCGGTTTCTTCCAGCAATTCGCGGCCTAATGCCTGCTCCGGCGTTTCGCCCTGCTCAATCTTGCCGCCAGGGAATTCCCAAAAGCCAGCCATGTGCGAATCCGCAGCGCGGCGTGTGATGAAGATTTCCTGCTGTGGGTTACGGATAATCCCTACGGCGATGTTCAGGTGCTTCATCGCATCCTCCAGAAGTTACTACTTAAAAAAAGGGCTCAGCATGCTGAGCCCTTACCGTTAACCGTTCACTGCACCCGGCTTACTTTTGCAGGCGGCCGTGGCACTGCTTGTATTTCTTACCGGAACCGCATGGGCAAGGATCGTTACGCCCTACCTTACGTTCGGCAACAGCAGGAGCGTTCGGATCGGTGACCGCCAGGGCATTTTCTTCCTGGTGGCTCAGTTGCTGCTGGCGTGCCAGACGCTCGGCTTCTTCACGGCGTTGCAGCTCCAGAGCTTCAACCTCTTCCGGCATGCGTACCTGAACCTTGCTCAACACGCTGATCACTTCATATTTCAGCGATTCCAGCATGGTGGCAAACATGTTGAAGGACTCACGCTTATATTCCTGCTTCGGATCTTTTTGCGCATAGCCACGCAGGTGGATACCCTGACGCAGGTAATCCATTGCCGCCAGGTGCTCTTTCCACAGGGAATCCAGCGTCTGCAGCATCACGCCTTTTTCGAAGTTGCGCATCATTTCGGCGCCAACAACCTCTTCTTTGCGCAGGTAATCTTCCTTCGCCTTCGCCATGATACGTTCACGCAGCGTTTCTTCGTGCAGCTCAGGCTCTTTATCCAACCACTCGGCGATCGGCATATCCAGATCGAAGTCGTTTTTCAGGCGTTCTTCCAGCCCTTTCACGTCCCACATTTCTTCCAGCGACTGCGGCGGAATGTAGCTGTCGATGGTGGTTTTGAACACGTCTTCACGGATACTGTTGATGGTTTCACTCACGTCGGACACGTCGAGCAATTCGTTACGCTGGCTGTAGATCGCACGGCGCTGGTCGTTGGCCACGTCATCATATTCCAGCAGTTGCTTACGAATATCGAAGTTACGGCTTTCAACCTTGCGTTGCGCATTGGCAATGGCTTTGGTGACCCACGGGTGCTCGATGGCTTCGCCATCCTTCATACCCAGTTTACGCATCATGCCAGAAACACGATCCGAGGCGAAAATACGCATCAGCGCATCTTCCATTGACAGGTAGAAGCGGGAAGAACCGGCATCACCCTGACGGCCGGAACGGCCACGCAGCTGGTTGTCGATACGGCGTGATTCGTGACGTTCGGTACCGATAATGTGCAAGCCACCAGCGGCCAATACGGCGTCGTGGCGAATTTTCCAGGCCGCTTTGATTTCGGCAATCTGCTCTTCTGTCGGATCTTCCAGATGGGAGAGTTCGCTCTGCCAGCTGCCGCCCAACACGATATCGGTACCACGGCCGGCCATGTTGGTGGCGATGGTTACCGCTGCAGTCTGACCCGCATTGGCCACAATATCCGCTTCCATGGCGTGGAATTTGGCGTTCAGAACCTTGTGTTCGATCCCTGCTTTGGTCAGCTCACGGGAAACCACTTCGGATTTCTCGATCGAGATAGTCCCCACCAGCACCGGCTGGCCGTTGGCAGTACGCTCACGGATATCTTCAATGATCGCCGCGATCTTCTCTTTTTCGGTCATGTAGACCAGATCCGGCATATCTTTACGGATCATTGGGCGGTTGGTCGGCACCACGATGGTATCGAGCTTGTAGATGGAGCTGAATTCGAAGGCTTCAGTGTCCGCTGTACCGGTCATACCGGCCAGTTTCTCATAGAGACGGAAGTAGTTCTGGAAGGTGATCGAAGCCAGCGTCTGGTTTTCGTTCTGGATTTCTACGCCTTCTTTGGCTTCTACCGCCTGGTGCAGACCATCGGACCAGCGGCGGCCCTGCATGGTACGGCCAGTGTGTTCGTCAACGATAATGACTTCACCGTCTTTAACGATATAGTCAACGTCGCGGGTGAACAGCACGTGGGCACGCAGCGCGGCGGTGACGTGGTGCATCAGCATGATGTTGGTTGGTGAATACAGCGATTCGCCTTCATCCATGATGCCCGCTTCCATCAGCATCTCTTCGATCATGATCAGGCCGCGTTCGGTCAGGTGAACCTGACGCGCTTTTTCATCGACTGAGAAGTGCCCTTCACCCTGGAAGGTGTCGGAGTCTTCTTTTTCCTGGCGGATCAGCTGTGGGATAAGCTTATTAACACGCTTATACATTTCTGAGCTGTCTTCGGCCGGGCCGGAGATGATCAGCGGCGTACGCGCTTCGTCGATCAGGATGGAGTCAACCTCATCCACCAGCGCATAGTGCAGCTTACGCTGTACGCGCTCTTCCGGGCTGAACGCCATGTTGTCACGCAGGTAGTCAAAGCCGTATTCGTTGTTGGTACCGTAAGTGATATCTGCGGCATAGGCTTCACGCTTGGCCGGAGCAGGCATACCAGGCAGGTTGATACCCACGCTCAACCCCAGGAACTCGAACAGCGGACGGTTGTTTTCAGCGTCACGCTGGGCCAGGTAGTCGTTGACGGTAACCACGTGCACGCCACGGCCGCTCAGGGCGTTCAGATAGGCAGGCAGGGTTGCGGTCAGGGTTTTACCTTCACCGGTACGCATCTCGGCGATACAGCGGTCGTTGAGCACCATCCCGCCCAGCAGCTGTACGTCGAAGTGACGCATACCGAAGACTCGCTTACTGGCCTCACGCACTACGGCGAAGGCTTCCGGGATCAGGCTTTCCAGCACTTCACCCTTTTTCAGACGCGCGCGGAATTCATCGGTCTTGGCCTGCAGTTCGCTATCAGACAGTTTTTCCATGTCTGGTTCCATACGGTTGATCATCTCAACCGCTTTGCGCATGCGGCGCAGGGTACGATCGTTACTGCTACCAAAAACTTTGGTCAATAGTTTGATTAACATGATTCTTTATATCTCTTACGCGACGACACCATAATGGCCGTCAACAAGCTGTTGTGTTGTTTGTTTTTTTGCTGCCCTGAGGGCAAAGATTAGCCGAGGGCTGCAGGCCCGGCGCGAATACCTTGCACCTGAGCGAGCCACAGCCCGGCCTGATGCTGCGCCAAAGAAGGAACGATGGGGTGATGGGTGTCACGAATGATAGTCGGTGGTTTTGGCTCGTGCGTCAGTAGCGCATTGAGCGTGGAGAGCAGGGCAAGCTGAGCCACCTGTAATGGCGGTTCAACCGCAACGGCCTCCGCTTCCTGCACTCGGGCATAGACGGCCTGAGGTGCCAGAGCAAAAGAGAGGTGACGAATGACGGTTCGAAGCGCATGCTGGTGCCAGTAATCAACGTTAAACGTTGGGCGACGATGCACTTCTTGCAGTAACGCCAGGCTGTTAAAGGCGTGACTGACGGAATTTTGCCGGTTAAGGCTGGACGAGGTGCTCGGTAATGCGCTTTGATCGACGGTGCCGGACAGATTTTGCGGTACGCCAAGCGTAGCCGCTACCATCCCCAACAGGAGATGAGGCCAGAAATAACGTCTGCCAAATTGTCGCCAACGATTTAGAATACCGATCACGTGTTTATTATCCGCCGGAGCCCATTATGCGCGATAGCCGTCCACAATTATTAGATATCCTGTTTGACGACGCGTCTGCAACAGAGAAAGGACCGCTGCATAACGTTCAGCAACGCGCTACCGCGCTACTGAAACTCAATCGTGCCGTGAAGGGGTTATTGCCCGCTCAGTTGCACCCTTGGTGCCGTGTCGCCAACTTCAGACAGGGTATTTTAGTGCTGGAAACCGCCAATGCCAGTTGGATGATGCGCTTACGCTATGAACAACCCAGCCTGCTATCCGCACTACGAGCGCAAATTCTACCATCTTTGTCTTCAATCGACATCAGGATTAATCCCTCGTTGATGGCAAAAGGCAGCAGCCAGGTACAAAACCACGGCAAAAGCACGGAAAATGGCCAGCAAGCAGAGGTGCCTATGCGTCATTTGAGCCTGGAAAGTGCGGATGCATTACGGGGATTGGCGGCGCAGAGCCCAGAAAAATTGCGCAAGATATTAGAACGACTGGCCGCGTTGGCAGGAGAGAGAGCCAACGAGACCGGTCGTAATAAGTAATTGACGTCTTGGCCGCTTAGGCCAGTACGGTTGACGGAGCCTTGAATGCCAACGGCATTTCGGCTTCATCCTGGAATGTCACGAATTCCCAAGCTTCCTGTTTCGCCAGCACGGCTTGCAGCAGCTTGTTGTTCAGCGCATGGCCTGATTTGTACGCGGTGAACGCGCCAATGATGTTATGGCCGCACATGAACAGATCGCCGATGGCATCCAGCATTTTGTGGCGCACGAACTCGTCTTCGAAGCGCAGGCCGTCTTCGTTGAGGACACGATAGTCATCCACCACAATCGCGCAATCGAAGCTGCCGCCCAGGGCCAAGCCACGGGACTGCAGATACTCGATATCACGCATGAAACCGAAGGTACGCGCACGGCTGATTTGGCGTACGAACGAATCGGCTGAGAAATCCAGACGATAGCGTTGGGTACTGGCATCAATCGCCGGGTGGTTGAAGTCGATGGTGAAGTCCAGGCGGAACCCGTTATGCGGGGACAGCTCTGCCCACTTGTCGCCATCTTCAACACGTACGGTGTCTTTCAGACGCAGGAATTTCTTCGCCGAGTTCAGCTCTTCGATGCCGGCATCCAGCAACAGATAGACAAACGGGCTGGCACTACCGTCCATGATCGGGATTTCGGCAGCGTCAACTTCAATAATGATGTTGTCGATACCCAAGCCCGCCAACGCAGCATTAAGATGCTCAACGGTGGAAATACGCACGTCTGACTCATTCACCAGGCAAGTACAGAGCATGGTATCACGCACGGATTTTGCATCAGCCGGGAAATCAACCGGTGGATTCAAGTCAGTGCGACGATAGATGACCCCGGTATTAGCCGACGCTGGGCGCATTGTCAGCGTGACTTTCTTGCCGGTATGTAAACCGACACCCGTCGCCTGAACAATACGTTTTAATGTCCTTTGTTTGATCATCGTTTTATCTCGCAATGTTATCAATCCAACCAGCCCAGCATACAGCAAGGCCGGCGGGACAGTTTAGCACAAAGAGCGGAGATTCCAAATTATCAGCTTATTCCTAATCTGCCTGCTTGCGCAGGAAGGCCGGAATATCCAGATAATCAGGCTCTTTGTTTGGTTGCGCGCTCTGATCGTTCACCACCTTGGCGGCAGGTTTCACTTCCTGCTGCAGCGGTGACATACCATGCTGCTGGTAACGGTGATCCATCACTGGCTGGCTGGCCTGTTTATTGGTTACCAGGGTGATTTCAGGACGTTTGTCCATACCGATACCGGTCGCAACTACGGTCACGCGCAGTTCGTCGTTCATTTCCGGATCCAGCGAGGTACCGATTACCACGGTCGCATTGTCGGAAGCGAAAGCACGGATGGTGTTACCCACGGTTTCGAACTCATCCAGACGCAGGTCGAAGCCAGCGGTGATGTTGACCAGCACGCCACGGGCGCCGGACAGGTCGATATCTTCCAGCAGTGGGCTGGAGATCGCCATTTCCGCCGCTTCTTCGGCACGGTCTTCGCCACAGGCAACGCCAGAGCCCATCATCGCGTAGCCCATTTCGGACATCACGGTGCGCACGTCAGCAAAGTCGACGTTCATCAGGCCCGGACGGGTGATCAGTTCGGCAATACCCTGCACCGCGCCTTTCAGCACGTCGTTGGCCGCGCCGAACGCGTCCAGCAGAGAGATGCCACGGCCCAGAACTTTCAGCAACTTGTCGTTCGGGATGGTGATCAGCGAGTCCACGTGCTTGGACAGCTCGGCGATACCCTGCTCCGCGAATGCCATGCGCTTCTTGCCTTCAAAGTTGAAAGGCTTGGTCACCACGGCCACGGTCAGAATACCCAGATCTTTTGCGACTTCTGCCACCACTGGCGCAGCACCGGTACCGGTACCGCCACCCATGCCGGCCGCGATGAAGACCATGTCTGCACCTTCCAGGGCGGCGCGCAGGGCTTCACGGTCTTCTTCCGCTGAATTACGACCCACTTCCGGGTTCGCGCCTGCACCCAGACCTTTGGTAATACCGCTACCAATCTGGATGGTTTGGCCAACTGCCGTTTTACGTAGCGCCTGAGCGTCTGTATTAACGGCGAAGAATTCAACACCTTCGATGCGCTCGCGCACCATGTGTTCAACGGCATTGCCACCGCCACCGCCGACGCCGATGACTTTAATCACCGCGTCATTGGTTAGTTCCATTGGTTCAAACATAGTTTCTCTCCGTTTTGTGCCTGTCGCTGCGAGATCATAAAAAGATTACTCAGCATGATCTCTTTGTCTAAACATTAAAACTCTTTTCTCAGCCAGCTATTGATGCGTTTAAACCAATTGCCCACCGAGGCGCGTTTTTCTACCTCTGCCTCACCGCTCAGGTGAGACTCTTTTCCATAGTGCAGTAGCCCGACCGCTGTAGAATAGTAAGGCTCTTGCGCGTAATCCGTCAGACCCGTGATGTTCAAGGGTTGGCCGATGCGTACCTGGGTATGGAATACCCGTTGCGCACAGGCTGCCAGGCCATCAATCTGGGCGGCACCGCCGGTCAGCACAATTCCCGCTGCCAGATGATGCTTCACCCCTTGCTGACGCAGTTGCTCCTGCAATTGCAATATTTCATCGTTAACCAGATTCAACAGTTCGGTGTAGCGCGGCTCAATCACTTCAGCCAATGTCTGTCTTTGCAGACTCCGAGGAGGCCTTCCCCCCACGCTAGGAACCTCAACACTTTCATCCTTGCTAACAATCGACCCAAGTGCACAACCGTGTCGAACTTTAATCGCTTCCGCGTCGGTCGGCGGCGTGCCGAAGGCGTAGGCGATATCGCTGGTGACCACGTTCCCGGCGTAAGGGATCACTTTGGTGTGGCGCAGAGCACCGCCGGTATACACCGCCATATCCATGGTGCCCCCGCCGATATCTACCACACAGACGCCGAGTTCGCGCTCATCTTCGGTCAGCACCGCATAGCTGGCGGCCAGACCGGCGAAAATCAGTTGGTCCACTTTCAGACCACAACGTTCCACTGCTTTGACAATGTTCTTGGCCATATCGTTATGGCAGGTGATCAGGTGGACCTTGGCCTGCATACGCACGCCGGATAACCCAACCGGGTTTTTGATGCCTTCCTGATAGTCGATGGCGTATTCCTGAGGGATAACGTGCAGGATGCGGTGTTCGTCGCGCACACGCACCGACTTGGCGGTATGCACTACGTTCTCCACGTCTTCCTGCGTCACTTCCTCTTCGGAGATCGGCACCATCCCGATCTCGTTCTGACAGCTGATATGCTTACCCGACAAGGCCAGGTAAACCGAAGAAATCTGACAATCCGCCATCAGTTCGGCCTGGTCGATAGCGCGCTGTACGCACTTGACTACCGATTCCAGATCGTTAACGCCACCCTTATCCATACCGCGAGACGGGCAACTGCCCACCCCGATAATGTTGACCATGCCATCGGGCAAAACTTCCCCCACCAATGCGGAGACTTTTGCGGTACCGATCTCCAGTCCAACTACCAGTTTTCTGTCCGTCGACTTGATCATTGTTGTTTTGCCTGTGCCTGATTCTGTTGCTGATTACTGTTTGGTCGATCGCCCATGGCTGCCTGCGGGTCGATAAACGCCGGAGCCCAGCCGACTGAGGCACCGGAGTCATAGCGTAAATCGACATAGCTGACGCGCTTGTTTTCCGCCTGCGCCTGCTGCAACAGCACCGGATAAAGCCCGATGAAGCGTTGCAAGCGACCCATGCGATCGTCACGTCCCAGTTCCAGCCGAACATCGTTATCCAAAGCCAACTGCCACGAATGGCGGGCCGTCATGGACGCCATCTTAAGCTGGTACTTGCTGGCTGCCAGCACGCCGTTCATCGCGCGGTAACCTTCCAGAACATCCTGTTCGCTGCCTTCCGGACCATAGAGCAACGGTAATTTCTGATTGCCCAAACGCTGTGCCGGAATGCTGAACGACTTGCCCTCGGCATCAACCATGTGCAAATCATTCCAATGCGCCACCGGGACATACTCCACCAGGTGGATTTTCAGCTCATCCGGCCACTGTTTACGTACGCTGGCCTGCTTGACCCACGGCAGACGCTCGATCTGCTGCTGGATGATGTCCACATCCTGCGTCATAAAGGTGCCCGGTGCTCCCAAAGCCAAGATCGCCTGGCGAACATCGTCGTTAGTGGTGAAATGGCGTTCACCGGTCAATACCAGCCTTGAGAGCGGCAGACGGCTGGCATCTTGCATCCAACCCACCACTACCCAGCCGCACCACAGGATGGTGCCTAGCACCATCAGCAGGAAAATCATCCCTGCCAGTTGGGTGCCATTGCTGCGGCGTGGGCCGTTATCCGCCTCGCGCTCGCGTGCATTCAGAGCCGCTTGCGACATCTCAGTCAGCCAACGCCAGAATGCCCGCAACCAACTGCGAGAAAGTTAATCCGGACTGCCGGGCCGCCATCGGGACCAGACTGTGGCTGGTCATGCCCGGCGAGGTATTCGCCTCCAGCAGGTAGAAGCTGCCATCACTGTCTTGCATGACATCAACACGCCCCCAGCCGCTGCAATCCAGCCCACGGTAAGCCCGCAGTGCCAGCGCAGCCATAGCGGCTTCCTGCTGTGCATCCAGGCCGCTCGGGCAAAAATACTGCGTGTCGTCGGAAATATATTTGGCCTGGTAATCGTAAAACACGCCAGCGGGCTGAATACGGATGGAAGGCAGCACCTGATCGCCCAGGATCGCCACGGTGTATTCCGGGCCGCTGAGCCATTTCTCTACCAGCACATCCTCATCATGACGGAAAGCCTCTTCCAGCGCCCCTTCCAGGGCTGCGCGTTCGGTCACTTTGCTCATGCCAACGCTGGAGCCTTCGCGGCTTGGCTTCACAATCAGTGGCAATCCCAAAGCTTCAATGGCGGCCAGCTGGCTTTGCCGATCGTCGCCCAGATACTGACGGCGGCTCAGCGCCACGTAAGGTGCCACCGGCAGCCCCATCGACTGCCATACCATTTTGCTGCGCCATTTATCCATGGTCAGCGCCGAGGCCATCACGCCGCTGCCGGTATAAGGCAACTGCAAAAACTCCAGCAGACCTTGCAATGTACCATCTTCACCGCCACGCCCGTGCAGCGCAATGAACACTTTGGTGAACCCCTGCGCTTTCAGCTCGGTGACAGGGAAGTCACGGGTATCGATGCCATGAGCATCAATGCCCGCTTCTCGCAACCCGGCCAGCACGGCCGCGCCAGATTGCAGTGAAACTTCACGTTCTGCGGAGGTACCACCCAGCAATACGGCGACTTTATCAGCCATGATGATCCTCCTCTTTGATCTGTGGTTGCAGTTTTAGTTCAGCCAGCCGGCGCGCGATTTTACCGACATTGCCAGCCCCTTGCACCAGCACCAGGTCGTCGCCTTGCAACAGCTGCGCCAACAGCGTTGGCACGGTATCCGCATCGGACACCAGGATCGGATCCAGTTTGCCGCGATTGCGAATGGTACGGCACAGGCTACGGCTATCAGCGCCAGGGATCGGAGCTTCACCCGCCGGATAGACATCCAGCATCAGCAACACATCAACCTGCGACAACACGTTGGCGAAATCGTCATACAGATCTCGAGTACGGGTGTAGCGGTGCGGCTGGAAGATCATCACCACCCGCTTGGTTGGCCAACCGGCACGCGCGGCCTTGATGGTCGCATCCACTTCCGTTGGGTGGTGGCCATAATCGTCCACCAACATGGCACTACCCTGTTTTTCGTTCACCGCCGCCAATGGGAACTCCCCCAGGAAATCGAAGCGACGCCCCGTTCCCTGGAAACCGGCCAGCGCACGCAGAATTGCATCGTCGGCAATGCCTTCTTCCGTCGCCACGGCAACCGCCGCCGCCGCGTTCAAGGCGTTATGGCGGCCCGGTGCATTCAGGGTGACCGTCATCAACGGCTTATCCTGACGGCTCAGGGTAAAGTGCCCCTGCGGCCCGATCTGGCTATAGCTCTCGATACGCACATCCGCATCCTCGCTAAAGCCGTAGGTGGTGATATGGCGACCCACGCGCGGCAACAACTCACGCACGACCGGATCGTCAATGCACATTACCGCACGACCATAGAACGGCAGGTTATGCAGGAAGGTGATAAACGTCTGCTTCAAATTCTCGAAGTCGCCATGGTAGGTATCCATATGGTCGGCTTCGATGTTGGTGACAATCGCCACCATCGGTTGCAAATGCAGGAACGACGCATCGCTCTCATCCGCTTCCGCAATCAGGTAACGGCTAGAGCCCAAACGCGCGTGGGTACCCGCCGCTTTCACCAGCCCACCGTTAACAAACGTTGGGTCAAGACCGGCTTCGGCGTAAATACTGGACACCATCGCCGTGGTAGTGGTTTTACCGTGCGTACCGGCGATGGCAATGCCATGGCGATAGCGCATCAGCTCGGCCAGCATTTCTGCCCGCTGGATCACCGGAATGCGCGCCTCACGGGCTGCGACGATCTCCGGGTTGTCTGCCGGGATAGCGGTCGACACCACTACCACGCTGGCATCCAGCACGTTTTCCGGGCGGTGATGAAAGTAAATCGTTGCCCCAAGCTCGCTCAACTGCTGGGTGACCGGGTTCGGTGCCAGGTCGGAACCGCTGATCTGATAACCCTCGTTGGCCAACACCTCGGCGATACCACCCATGCCGGCACCACCGATGCCAACAAAGTGAATGTGCCGGACGCGTCGCATCTCGGGCACGAAAGTACGTAGTTTCGCCAATTGTTGTGTATTCATCACTTCTCTATCTATCAGGTTCGATTTAGCTCAACAGGGGTAACCCCGACGGCCTTACAGGGCTGCACGAATAATTTCTGCCGCCACGCGTTCTGTTGCATCCGGGATCGCTACCGCGCGGGCCTTTTCGGCCATCTTCAACAGCGTTGGGCGATCCCAGCTTGCCAGCAGTTCCGCCACGACATCGGCAGTAAACTGCGGCTGTTCAATAATTTTGGCCGCACCGGCCTCTTCCAGAGGGCGCGCGTTCCAGTATTGCTGACGATCTTTATGCTGGAACGGCACAAAAATGGCCGGTAGTCCCGCCGCCGCCACTTCGCTGACGGTCAGCGCGCCAGAACGGCACACCACCACGTCCGCCCAGGCGTAGGCCTCTGCCATATCATCAATAAACTCGGTCACCTTGTGCCCGGTCTGCCCTACCCTCTCGTAGTCCTGCAGTACCGTTGGCAATGCGCCCTTACCTACCTGATGCCAGAGGACTATTCTATCGCCCAGCAGCGCGGCGACTTCAGGAACTGTCTGATTCAGCACGCGCGCACCTTGGCTACCGCCGATAATCAGCACACGGATTGGCCCTTCACGCCCGTTCAGACGCTCGGCAGGTAGCGGCAGCGCCAACACATCGGTACGTACCGGGTTGCCCACGACGTCCGCATTCGGAAACGCCCCTGGGAACGCCTGTAACACTTTCTTGGCAATCCTTGAGAGCCAGCGGTTAGTCAGGCCCGCAATGCCGTTCTGCTCATGCAGCACCACCGGAATACCACACTGCCAGGCGGCCAAACCGCCAGGGCCGGAAACGTAACCGCCCATCCCCAGCACCACGTCCGGCTGATAACTACGCATGATCGCTTTCGCCTGACGTACCGCCTGCCAGATACGCACCGGTGCGGTCAACTGAGCCTTTAGGCCTTTGCCACGCAACCCGGAGATGCGGATAAAATCAATCTCGATCCCGTGCTTTGGCACCAGATCGGCTTCCATTCGGTCTGCGGTGCCGAGCCAGCGAACCTGCCAGCCCTGCGCCATCAGATGATGCGCGACCGCCAGCCCCGGAAACACGTGCCCGCCGGTACCGCCTGCCATCACCATTAAACGCTTAGCTTTACCGCTCATCCGCTACCTCTTCACAAACGCCTGCGCTTTGGTCAGGCGCGTTTCATAATCAATTCGCAGCAACAGCACGATCGCCGTCGACATAATTAACAGGCTCGAGCCACCGTAACTTATCAGTGGCAAGGTCAAACCTTTGGTTGGCAACATCCCCGCTGCCGCACCGACGTTCACCAATGCCTGGAAACTGAACCAGACACCGATCGAACATGCCAGAAAACCGGAAAATCGCTGGTCTATCTCCAACGCCCTGCGGCCTATCGACATGGCGCGAAAAGCGACGAAGAATACCATTAACAGGGCCAAAACCACACCGATATAGCCCAGTTCTTCGCCCAAAATGGAGAAGATAAAGTCGGTATGCGCCTCGGGTAAATACTCGAGTTTCTGTACCGAGTTGCCCAGCCCTTGCCCCCAGAACTCGCCGCGGCCAAACGCCATCAGCGACTGGGTTAGCTGGTAACCACTGCCAAACGGATCGGCCCATGGGTTCCAGAACGAAGTCACACGGCGCATACGGTAAGGTTCCGCTATAATCAGCAGCCCCACGGCAAACACGCCCGATCCGATGATCGCCAGGAACTGCCACATCTTTGCCCCGGCCAGGAACAGCATCGCCAGCGTGGTGATAAACAGCACCACCACCGTCCCCAAATCCGGCTGGGCCAGCAGCAGCACCGCTAGCACCACCATCACACCCATTGGCTTACAGAAGCCCCAAAAGTTGCTGCGGACTTCCTCTACCTTGCGCACCAGATAGCTCGCCAGGTAGCAAAACAGCGACAACTTGGATAATTCAGCGGGCTGGATACGCAACGGACCCAGTGAAATCCAGCGTGAAGCCCCGTTTACCGAGCTACCAACCACCAGCACCACCAGCAACAAGACTATCGATAACAGCAGCATGACGTTGCTATAACGCTGCCAAACGGCCATCGGGATACGCAGTGTTACCAACGACAGGCCGAACGCCAGGCCAAGGTAAAGTGCATCACGCTTGGCAAACAGGAACGGATCCTCTGCCAGGCGCTGGCCGATAGGCATCGAGGCCGACGTCACCATCACAAAACCAACAATCGCCAGGCCAAAGGTCAGCCACAGCAGGGTACGGTCATACAGCACCATGCTGCTCGTATCGCTTTCACGCGATCCCATCACCCAGTCTTTCAGCTTGTTGGTCAGGCCGAACGTCGGCACCCGTAGTCTCATCCGCCCAGCTCCTGTGCCAGACGGGCAAACTCGTTGCCACGCACTTCAAAATTACGGAACTGATCCAGGCTGGCACAGGCCGGTGACAACAGCACCATATCGCCTGATGTCACCTGGCGGGCAATGGCTTGCATCGCCTGCTCCATCGTTTCTGTCTGCGTGGCGACTTCCGGACGCAGCTGTGCCAGCTGTGCGCCATCGCGGCCAAAGCAGTACAAGCGCACGTTGTCACCTTGCAGATAGCGCGCCAGCGGCGAGAAGTCCGCAGACTTGCCATCACCGCCCAACAGCAGATGCAGCGTGCCCTTAACCTGCAGGCCGTTCAGCGCCGCCTCGGTGCTGCCGACGTTGGTGGCTTTGGAATCGTTAATCCAGCGCACGCCATTGTGTTCCCACACCAGTTGGAAACGGTGCTCCAGGCCGGTAAAGGTCGTCAGCGCTTTCAGGCTGGACGCACGCGGCAGCTTGACGGCATCGGCCAGGGCCAGGGCCGCCAACGCATTGGTAAAGTTATGGCGACCGGTGAGCTTCATCTCGCTGGTATTGAGGACTTTCTCACCATTCACCCGCAGCCAGATTTCGCCCTGCTGGCGGTTTAGGTGGTAGTCCCCTACGTCGGCACCAAAGCTGACACAGCGCTCATCAGCACCGCGCACCGGCATGGTCAGCGCGTCGTCCGCATTCACTACACAGACTTGGGCATTTTCATAGACGCGCAATTTGGCGGCACGGTATTGCTGCAGGCCAAATGGATAGCGATCCATATGATCTTCGGTCACGTTCAAAATGGTTGCCGCTGCGGCATGCAGGCTGTGAGTGGTTTCCAATTGGAAGCTCGACAGCTCCAGCACGTACAGTTGGCACTCCTGACGCAGCAGGCTCAGCGCTGGCAGGCCGATATTGCCCCCAACGCCCACGGCCCAACCGGCGGCCTTGGCCATTTCGCCCACCAGCGTGGTGACGGTGCTCTTGCCGTTGGAACCGGTGATCGCCACAATTGGCGCCTGGGCTTCACGGCAGAACAGCTCAACGTCACCGACGATCTCAACCCCGGCATCGGCGGCAGCGCTCAAAGCCGGAGTCGCTAATGCCATGCCTGGGCTAGCCACAATCAAATCCGCAGACAACAACCATTCCTGGTTCAGAGAACCCAGATGACGTTCAACGCTCTCGGGCAGTTGATCCAGGCCCGGTGGCGAAATACGGGTATCCATAACCCGCGGCGTCACGCCACGGATCATAAAGAAATCAACGCAGGAAAGGCCGGTAAGGCCCAACCCGATGATGACCACTTTTTTACCCTGATAATCCACCATAATCAGCGCACCTTCAGCGTCGCCAGGCCAATCAGCACCAGCATCAGCGAAATAATCCAGAAGCGCACGATCACCCGTGGTTCTGGCCAGCCTTTCAATTCATAGTGATGGTGGATCGGCGCCATGCGGAAAATACGTTGCCCGCGCAGCTTGAACGATCCCACTTGCAGGATCACCGACAGCGTTTCAACCACGAACACGCCGCCCATGATCAGCAACAAAAACTCCTGGCGCAGCAGCACGGCGATGGTACCCAACGCGCCGCCCAGTGCCAGTGAACCCACATCACCCATAAACACCTGAGCCGGGTAGGTGTTAAACCACAAGAAACCTAAACCGGCCCCGACGATCGCGGTGCAGACGATGACCAACTCACCGGCATGACGCAGATACGGAATATGCAGGTAGTTGGCGAAGTTCATGTTACCGGTCGCCCAGGCCACCAGCGCAAAGCCCGCCGCTACAAACACGGTTGGCATGATCGCCAGGCCATCCAGCCCATCGGTCAGGTTGACCGCGTTGCTGGTGCCGACAATCACGAAGTAGGCCAACGCCACGTACAGCAAGCCCAACTGCGGCATGATGTCCTTAAAGAACGGCACAACCAGCTCGGTGGCTGGCGTGTCTTTTCCTACGGCATACATGGCAAAGGCCACGACCAGGGCAATCACCGACTGCCAGAAATATTTCCAGCGGGCAATCAACCCCCGAGTATCTTTGCGCACCACTTTGCGATAGTCATCGACAAAGCCGACGATGCCGTAACCCACCAGTACGAACAGCACGCACCACACGTAAGGGTTGGACGGATAGGCCCACATCAGCACCGAAATGGTGATGGAGGTCAGGATCATGATGCCGCCCATGGTCGGCGTGCCGCGCTTGCTAAAGTGCGATTCTGGCCCATCGTTACGCACTACCTGACCAAAGGACATTTCCTGCAGGCGTTTGATCACCTTCGGCCCCATCCACAGGGAAAGGAACAGCGCGGTCAGCAGGCTGACAATGGCCCGGAACGTCAGATAAGAAAAGACGTTGAAGCCTGAGTAATATTTGACCAAATGTTCGGCCAGCCAAACTAACATGGTGCTTTCTCCTGTAACGCGCGTACTACCTGCTCCATTGCGGCACTACGTGAACCTTTGATTAACACGGTAATTACCGCATGTGCTGAGAGTAGTTCCGCTACGCGCGCGGTCACTGCTGTTTTATCCTGATAATGTTCACCGTTACCGGCGGCAGAGCTCAATACCTGGCTCAGCCCACCCACGCTGATGACTTTATCAATACCGGCCAGACGGGCAGCTTCACCCACCTGGCGATGACACTCTTCGGCCTCTGCGCCCAACTCAGCCATATCGCCAACGACCATCACGCGATAACCTGGCATTTCTGCCAACACCTGCGCCGCTGCCGTCATGGAGCCGACGTTGGCGTTGTAGCTGTCATCGAGCAACAGCTTGCCTTGCGCCAAAGCGATCGGGAACAAGCGCCCAGGCACCGCCTGAAGCTGTTGCAAGCCTGCACTCACGGCGGCCAGCGTAGCGCCAACCGACATCGCCAGTGCTGCTGCCGCCAACGCATTCGCCACGTTATGGCGGCCCGGCAATGGCAACTCAATCGCCACCGTGCCGAACGGGCTGTGCAGGGTGAAGTGAGTCACGCTCCCTTTCACCTGGATATCGCTGGCAAAGAAATCCACAGATTCCGCAGCCTGGGGAGAGAAACGCCAGACTGTCTTGCCCTGTAACTGCGCCTGCCAGTGCGGCCAGTCGTTGCTATCGGCGTTGAGGATCGCCACGCCATCCGCCGGCAAACCGGCAAAGATTTCGCCCTTGGCCTGCGCAACGCCTGCCAGTGAACCAAAACCTTCCAGATGGGCAGCGGCCAGATTATTCACCAGCGCGCTCTGCGGTTGCGCCAAGGCGGTGGTATAGGCAATCTCACCGATATGGTTGGCACCCAGCTCGACCACCGCAAAATCATGCTGCGGCTCTAAACGCAGCAACGTTAGCGGCACGCCGATCTCGTTATTGTAATTCCCGGCGGTATGCAGCACTTCGCCACATTCACGTAAAATGGCCGCGGTCATCTCTTTCACCGAGGTCTTGCCCGATGAACCGGTCAGCGCCACCACTTTGGCTGGCACCTGCTGACGTACCCAGGCGGCAAACTGCCCCAGTGCCAGACTGGTATCTTTCACCACCAGTTGCGGAGCCTCCACCAATAAGCGCTTACTTACCAGCAAAGCGCCTGCGCCAGCGGCGACAGCATCGGCGGCAAAGTCGTGAGCATCGAAACGCTCGCCTTTCAGGGCCACAAACAGGCAACCTGCAGTGACCTGACGAGTATCCCTCGTCACTTCGGTAATGATGCAGTCGGTGCCGATCAGCTCGGCATCCAATACCGCCGCCAGCGTCTGAAGCGAGACCGGGATCATGCCAGCACCCCCAGCAAACGTGCGACGGTGGTGCGATCGGAGTAATCCAGACGACGGTTACCCACCAGTTGGTAATCCTCGTGACCTTTACCCGCCACCAGTACCACATCCTGCTCTTTGGCTTGCATGATGGCGCTGGTCACGGCTTCGGCGCGCCCGTGGATCACCTGTACATGCCCGGCATCCAGCAGCCCGGCCAGAATATCCTTGATGATGGCCTGCGGTTCTTCGGTGCGCGGATTGTCATCCGTTATCACCACCCGATCGGCAAACTGTTCGGCAATGCCACCCATAAGTGGGCGCTTACCTCTATCACGGTCGCCACCGCAGCCAAACACGCACCACAGTTGCCCTTGGCAATGCAGGCGAGCGGCTTCCAGCGCTTTTTCCAGCGCATCCGGAGTGTGGGCATAATCCACCACCACCGTCGGCTTGCCTGGCGCATTGAAGACTTCCATCCGGCCACAGACCGGCTGCAGCTGATTGGCCGTGTTAACCAGTTTCTCAAACGGGTAACCGAGTGACAGCAGCGTTGCCAATGCCAGGATCAGGTTACTGACGTTGAAGGCCCCCATCAGGCGGCTTTCGATCTCGCCGTTGCCCCAGCTTGAGCTGAAGTGGATGGTGGCACCGTTATCGTGATACTCCACCGCGGTGGTTTTCAGCCATCGGCCATGACAGCCAGGCTGCAAATTGTCCTGCATGGTGACGGCAACCGCGTCTGGCAGTTTGGCCAACCAACGCTGCCCGACTTCATCGTCGGCATTAATGATCGCCTGACCAACGTCGTGGCCCGCAAACAGTGACCATTTGGCCGCTTCGTAGCTGGCCATATCACCGTGGTAATCCAGGTGATCGCGGCTCAGGTTGGTGAATACGGCTGCGGCAAAGGGTAAAGCCGCCACGCGGTGTTGCACCAGGCCATGAGAGGAGACTTCCATCGCGGCCAAGGTGGCCCCTTGCTGCACCAGATCGTTAAGCACGTGCTGCACATCGACCGCAGAACCGGTGGTATTTTCCGTTGGGCAAACCTGGCCTAACAAACCGTTGCCCACGGTGCCCATCACGGCGGCAGTTTCGCCCAACAGTTGGCTCCACTGGGCTAACAGTTGGGTGGTGGTAGTTTTACCGTTGGTCCCCGTCACGCCAATCAAGCGCAGACGCTCTGCAGGCTGATGATAGAAACGCCCGGCTAACGCCGACAGGCGCTGGCCAAGTTGGCTCAGGTAAATCACCGGCACGCCGTGCATTTCGCAAATTTTACCGTCTTCAGCTTCGCCTTCCGCTTCGGCGATAACGGCGGCAACCCCTTGGGCGATGGCTTGCGGAATATAGCGGCGTCCATCCGTTTGATGGCCAACTACGGCGACAAACAGATCCCCGGCAGCCGCAATACGGCTGTCTAATATCATTTCCCGCAGCGCGCGCTCGGGTGCCGTTGGCACCCACGGAGCGAGTAAATCGCGCAAATTACGATCGGCCACCTGAACCCTCTTTGTTATTAATCACTAATTCGCTTTTGTCACCGGTGGGCAACGCATCTGGCTGAACGTTCATGATCCGCAGCGCGCCCCCCATGATGGCACCAAACACCGGCGCGGAAATCGCACCACCGTAGTATTTCCCACCCTGTGGGTCGTTGATGACCACCACCAGAGCAAAACGAGGCTGGCTAGCTGGCGCCACCCCCGCGGTATAAGCGATATATCGGTTGACGTATTTACCATCCGGCCCGACCTTTTTGGCGGTACCGGTTTTAATGGCAATACGATAACCCTTGATGGCGGCTTTCACCCCACCACCGCCCGGCAAGGCGACGCTTTCCATCATGTGCACTACCGTACGCACGGTAGCCTCAGGGAAGACGCGTTCACCGGCAACCGGAGGATCAACCTTGGTGATCGACAATGGGCGATAAACGCCCAGGCTGCCGATCGTGGCATAGACTCGCGCTAACTGTAACGGGGTTACCATTAGCCCGTAGCCGAAAGAGAAGGTGGCCCTCTCTATGTCAGACCACCGTTGTTTTTTTGGGTATAAGCCACTGCTTTCTCCGACCAGCCCCAAATTGGTCGCTTTTCCCAGCCCAAAACGTGAGTAAGTATCTACTAACGCTGAGGACGGCATCGCTAACGCCAGCTTTGAAACACCGACGTTACTCGACTTCTGCAAGATCCCGGTCATGGTCAGTTCCGAATAACGCGCCACATCTTTGATTTCATGGCCGTTAATGCGGTAAGGAATGGTATTGAGCACGCTATTTTCTTTCACTACGCCGCGCTGCAACGCCGTCATTACCACCATCGGTTTCACGGTAGAACCAGGTTCAAAAATATCGGTAATGGCACGGTTACGCATGGTGTCTTTCGGCGTGTCGGCCATATTGTTCGGGTTGTACGATGGGCTGTTGGCCATCGCCAATACTTCGCCGGTGTTCACGTCCACCAGCACTGCGGTACCAGACTCCGCCTTGTTGAAGGCGACGGCGTTATTCAATTCACGGTAAACCAGCGCCTGCAGGCGTTCATCGATGCTCAACGCCAGATTGTGCGCCGCCTGGCTGTCTACCGAGGAGATGTCCTCGATCACTCGGCCATAGCGGTCTTTACGTACTGTTCTTTCTCCCGGTTGGCCGGTCAGCCAGCGATCAAAGCTCTTTTCGACCCCTTCGATCCCTTCGCCGTCAATGTTGGTCACGCCGATGATATGAGAAGTAACCTGGCCAGACGGGTAGTAGCGGCGCGATTCCTGGCGCAGGTAGATACCAGGCAATTTCAGCTTGTGGATGTAATCACCAATCGCCGGGTTAACCTGCCGGGCCAGATAGACAAAACGCCCCTTCGGATTGGCATTGATACGATTGGAGAGCTGATCGAGCGGAATTTGCAACGCGTCGGACAGCGCTTTCCAGCGCGAATCCAGCGTAATACCCCCGCGTTCGTTCAACTCTTTCGGATCGGCCCACACGGCATTCACCGGCACGCTCACCGCCAGCGGTCGGCCATAGCGGTCGCTAATCATGCCGCGAGCGGTGGGAACCGACTGCACGCGTAACGAACGCATGTCGCCTTCTTTCACCAACCGATCCGGATTGATCACCTGCAAATAAGCCACACGCAGCATCAGCCCAACCAGCGCCAACAGAATACAGCCGCACAGCAACGCAAAACGCCAGCTGACAAAGCTGGCCTGATCTTCCTGGCGTTTCAACTTCTTACCGGGACGTACTGCTTTCATGCGTTAGCTATTTGCTCCGTATCGTGACTTCGGCTAAACCACTCATGGCTTGACAATAATAATTTCCTGCGATGGATCAACGTGTTGCATCTGCAGTTTTTCGGTGGCGATACGCTCTACGCGGCTGTGATCGCCAAGGGCATTCTCTTCCAGGATCAGGTTGCGCCATTCGATATCCAGCGCATCTCTCTCCAGCACCAACTGTTCGCGCTCGGCGGTCAGCAGGCGGGTACGGTGCGCGGTGGTCACCACAAACACGGCGGAAACCAGCGCGGCAATCATCAAAATCAGCGGGATCTTGGCGTTACGCAGCAGATCGCCCCCGATGACGCCAACTAAACCGTGGCGCTCATTACCAATCACGCAGGCATCCTCTCGGCAATACGCAGTACGGAACTGCGCGCCCGTGGGTTTTCCGCCACTTCAACATCACCTGGCTTCATTTTGCCCAAGGCTTTCAGCGTACGGCCGCCCATTTCACGCAACTGCGCTTCGGTTAGCGGAATTCCTGCCGGAACCTGGGCACCACGGCTGTGGTGGCGCATAAAGCTTTTGACGATACGGTCTTCCAACGAATGGAAGCTGATGATCGACAGGCGGCCTTCTGGTGCCAACACGGCTAATGCACCGTCCAGCGCACGCTCGATCTCTTCCAGCTCGCTGTTGATGTAGATACGGATCGCCTGGAAACTGCGGGTTGCCGGGTGTTTATGCTTATCACGGAACGGGCTGGCATGAGCGATCAGCTCGGCCAGTTCCTTGGTACGGGTCATCGGCTCTACGCGGTTTCTTTCTACGATGGCGCGGGCGATGCGTTTGGCGAAGCGCTCTTCACCGAAGGTTTTCAGCACCCAGGCAATATCGTCGGCTTCCGCTTTCATCAACCATTCGGCGGCGGATTGGCCGCTTGAAGGGTCCATACGCATATCCAGCGGGCCGTCACGCATAAAGGAAAATCCGCGTTCTGCGTCATCCAACTGAGGGGAAGAAACGCCCAAGTCGAGCAATACGCCGTCGATCTTGCCCACCAGTTCCCGTTGCTGCACATAGTCAGCCAAATCGGAAAACGGTCCGTGGATGATAGTAAAACGTGGGTCTGCAATAGATTGAGCTGCGGCAATTGCCTGCGGATCGCGATCGATAGCCAACAAGCGCCCTTCCGGCCCCAGTTGGGACAAGATCAGACGAGAATGACCACCGCGACCAAAAGTACCGTCGATGTAGATGCCGTTACTGCGAATATTGAGACCCTTCACGGCCTCATCCAGCAATACGGTCGTATGTTTATAATTTTCCAGCATGCTTATAGTGACAAGTCCTGTAGCCGCTCAGACAACGGTTCCTGAGTGGATTGTTCCGCGTCAATATCATCCTTGACTTGTTGATACCAGGTCTGTTCATCCCACAGTTCAAACTTGTTGAACTGCCCGACCAGCATCACTTCTTTAGTAAGCCCGGCATGTTGGCGTAGCGTATTGGCTAACAGCAACCGGCCGGCATTATCCATCTGACACTCGCTGGCATGGCCCAACAGCAAGCGCTGGACGCGGCGCTCGGCGGGATTCATGCTCGACAGACGGGACAACTTTTGCTCGATGATTTCCCATTGAGGTAATGGATAAAGCAGCAGGCAGGGCTGATGGAGGTCAATGGTGCAAACCATTTGGCCTTGCGATTCCTCATTCAGTAAATCCCGATAACGGGTTGGTACGGCGAGCCGTCCTTTACTGTCGAGGTTGACCAGCGTTGCCCCACGAAACATACCTGAGCTACCCCCTCGTGACCCTTTTCACCACTTTACACCACAAATTCCCACATAAGGGAGTTTACGGAGGGTATGAAAACCTTGTCAAGCCAGAGCAAGAGCGGTTTGGCAATATTTATAGGCATATTCTGGAGGCTGGCTCACGAAAGGAACGCTATTTATTGCATGAATATAAATTAACATCATGATTAAAGAGGAGAATTTTCTAAGCGGAAAGAGTGTGATTAAAATAAACACAAATTGACGATTAAATAACTCATTATGTCCTTCTGCAATCCAGGTCTCACTTTTCAACATCGCTCTCGGCGGGGACAACCCCACTGCATCCCGCATCGGTCAAGGCTTGGCCGCAAGCCGCCTGCCAGCAGGGAAATGCGATAAGCCCTTGAGTTAATAACACTCAGCGAGTATTTCGCTGCCAACGGCGCGCTATTTTACTTCAATTATTCCGTCAAAGAACAACCCAAAGATAAAATAAATGGCGAAGCACTGGCTCAAGCCGCTAATTATGATTCAAATCAAAATGGTAAGATTATTCTCAAAACACCTATTTACAATTCATCTGGATTTTTTTGCCACTTTAGGAATATACGTAAATTTAGTGAGCCTATCGCTAAATCAGCCGCAAAGCCGTCATCTCACCGTCGCCACATAATCATAACGCACTGTTAATAATGATAATTTCTACAACTGCAATTTTAAATTCCTGCTTTACGCACTTTCCCCCCTGTTGTCAGGATAAAAATCACCCAAATGTTAAAAATAAAAATTTTAAGCCACTTATAACAATCAATACAGTCAAGTAGACTACTAAATAGCACAAAGCTCAGTTAATAACACCTAATTAACATTAACAACCAACATATTAACCGATAAATTCAGGGATCGTGTCATGTCTAGAGCCGTTTCACCATGGCGCAGCGCTGCCGCCGATACTTTTGCGCTGGTGGTGTACTGTTTTATCGTCGGGATGGCGATTGAAATATTGATTTCGGGCATGAGCTTTAGCCAATCGCTCTCCTCCCGGGTGGTGTCGATCCCCGTCAATATCCTGATCGCCTGGCCCTATGGCCGCTACCGCGATTTCTTTATCGCCACCGCACGCCGCAGCCCCCGCGGGCAATTTTTGTTGCGGAACCTGGCCGATCTGTTGGCTTACGTCAGTTTTCAATCGCCGGTTTACGCTGCCATTCTGTGGAGCGTGGGTGCAGACGGCCAGCAGATCCTGGCCGCGGTGACCAGTAATGCGGTGATCTCAATGGCGATGGGCGTGGTGTACGGCTATTTTCTGGAATATTGCCGCAGGCTGTTTCGCGTGGTGGGTTACGTTTAGGGGCCGAATGACGGCCCCTTGAAGATTACTTGCGGCTCAGGCTACCGCGGCGGAACAGGTTACGGCGAATGCGCGTCATACCCGGTTTGGGTTTACGCGGTTCATCCAGGCTGGCAAGCACCAGTTCCAGCACCCGCTCGGCAACATCACGGTGCCGCTGGGCCACGGCAAGCACCGGGCACTCCAGGAAATCCAATAGCTCATGGTCACCAAAGGTGGCAATTGCCAGATCCGCCGGTAAACGCCCACGCTGTTTCAGCGTTACGTCCATCACGCCCTGCAACAGCGAGAATGAGGTGGTAAACAACGCCTGTGGCATCGGATGGGTTTTCAACCATTCAGCGAACAGTACGCCAGCTGCTTCACGTTCATAGCTGTTGGCATACAGATAATCCACCTGCCGCTCATCATCCTGCCAGGCCTGACGGAACCCCTGCTCACGCAAGAAGCTGACCGAAAGCTCAGGCAAAGCCCCCAGATACAACACCGACTTGGCGGGGAAAGTGCGTAACTCCTGCGCCAGGGCAAAGGCGTCTTCCTGATCGGCCCCCACCACGCTGATAAAGTGTTCACGATCCAGAGCGCGATCCAATGCAATAATCGGGAAAGGATCGTTAGCCCAGCGTTGATAGAAAGGATGCTCCGGCGGTAACGCCGTGGAGACGATGATCGCATCGACCTGGCGTTGCAGCAGGTGCTCAATACAGCGCATTTCATTATCCGGCTGATCTTCCGAGCAGGCGATCAACAGTTGATAACCGCGCTGACGCGCCTGGCGTTCCAGGTAGTTGGCGATGCGGGTATAGCTGGTATTTTCCAGATCCGGGATCACCAGGCCGATAGAACGAGTGCGGCCTGCACGCAGCCCTGCCGCTACGGCATTCGGGTGATAATTGTGCTCCCTGACCACGGCCATCACTTTTTCGACGGTTTTATCGCTGACACGATACTGCTTCGCCTTGCCGTTGATGACATAACTGGCCGTAGTGCGCGAAACGCCTGCGAGACGCGCGATTTCATCCAGTTTCACGTTAACCCCTTTAAATGACTCTCAAAATGACAATGGATCCTGTGGCGTTGTTTACCCCACGCTTTCAATGTACGGCTAAGCATGCAGCGAACCGAAAGCGGAAGGGTAATGAGTAACCATGATAGTCACTATGGTTATTCAACCCGTAATGGCGATCTAACAGCAGAAAACACGGCCGAGCAACCGCTTTCGCCCAAAGGTGCCAGCAAATGGGCAAAAAATTAAAAAGAAAGGGCGCAGCAAACCTGCCACGCCCCGGATACAGTGCAGAAAACCCGCTATCAGCGCATAATCTTGTCGCCGCGCGACACGCCAACAATCCCCGAGCGGGCCACTTCGACGATTTCCGCCACTTCACGTACGGCGTTGAGGAAGGCGTCCAGCTTGTCGCTGGTCCCCGCCAACTGCACGGTGTAAAGCGACGAGGTGACATCCACAATCTGGCCACGGAAGATATCCGTGCTGCGTTTCACCTCTTCACGACCGTAGCCTCTAGCCTGCAGCTTCACCAGCATGATTTCACGCTCAACGTGAGCCCCCTGCACCAGCTCACTGACGCGGAGAACGTCAACCAGCTTATGCAGTTGCTTCTCTATCTGCTCCAGTACCTTTTCATCACCCACCGTCTGGATCGTCATGCGCGACAAGGTTGGATCATCGGTAGGAGCAACCGTCAGGCTTTCGATGTTGTAGCCACGCTGAGAGAACAGCCCGACGACGCGCGACAACGCACCGGATTCGTTTTCCAGTAATACCGATAAGATACGGCGCTTCATCAGGTTCTCTCCGTTTTGCTTAGCCACATTTCGTCCATGCTTCCACCGCGGATCTGCATTGGATAAACATGTTCAGTCTCGTCGACAGTCACATCGACAAACACCAGACGTTCTTTTTCAGCCAGCGCCTGCGCCAGCTTGCTTTCCAGCTCATCCGGGGTACGAATGGCGATGCCGACATGGCCATAGGCTTCTGCCAGCTTGACGAAGTCCGGCAAGGAATCCATATAGGACTGCGAATGGCGGCCAGAATAGATCATGTCCTGCCACTGCTTCACCATACCCAGGTAGCGGTTATTGAGGTTGACCACCACCACCGGCAGATTGTACTGCAGAGCCGTGGACAGCTCCTGGATATTCATCTGAATGCTGCCGTCACCGGTGACGCACACTACCGTTTCGTCTGGCAGTGCCAGTTTCACCCCAAGGGCGGCTGGTAAGCCAAAGCCCATAGTGCCCAGGCCACCAGAGTTGATCCAACGGCGCGGTTTATCGAACGGATAATAGAGTGCGGCAAACATCTGGTGCTGGCCAACGTCGGAGGTGACATAGGCATCGCCCTTGGTCAGGCGGTGCAGCGTTTCGATCACCGCCTGAGGTTTGATGGTGCCACTGTCTTTGTTGTAGCCCAGGCAATCGCGCGCGCGCCACTGCTCAATGGACTGCCACCAGTCACGCAGCGCATCGAAATCCTGCGCTTTGTCTTCATGCGCCAGCAGTTCCAGCATCTGCGTCAGCACCTGTTTGGCATCGCCAACGATAGGAATATCGGCATCCACCGTTTTGGAAATGGAGGTCGGGTCGATATCGATATGCAGCACCGTGGCATCCGGGCAGTATTTGGCCAGGTTGTTGGTAGTGCGATCGTCAAAGCGCACCCCAACGGCAAAAATCACGTCGGAATGATGCATGGTCTTGTTGGCTTCATAGGTGCCGTGCATGCCCAGCATACCGACGCTTTGGCGGTGAGTCCCTGGGAACGCCCCCAACCCCATCAGCGTACAGGTGACCGGCAGGTTCAGCTTTTCCGCCAGTTGCAGCAACTCTTCATGGCACTCCGAATTGATGGCACCGCCGCCCACGTACATGATCGGCTTTTTTGCCGCCAGAATGGTCTGTAGGGCGCGTTTGATCTGCCCGCGGTGGCCTTGCACCGTCGGGTTGTAGGAACGCATGCTGACGTCCTGCGGATACGCGTAAGGCATTCTTACCGCCGGGCCAACGATATCCTTCGGCAGATCGACCACCACGGGGCCAGGGCGGCCGGTAGAAGCCAGGTAAAACGCCTTTTTCAGCACGGAAGGTATGTCTTCGGTACGCTTGACCAGGAAGCTGTGTTTTACCACCGGGCGGGAGATGCCCACCATGTCGCACTCCTGGAAGGCATCATAGCCAATCAGCGAGCTCGGCACCTGGCCAGATAGCACCACCATCGGGATGGAATCCATATAGGCGGTGGCGATGCCGGTAATGGCGTTGGTGGCCCCAGGGCCGGAAGTGACCAGCACTACGCCCACTTCACCAGTCGCTCGTGCATAGCCATCGGCCATATGCACCGCCCCTTGCTCGTGGCGCACCAGAATATGATCGATGCCCCCCACCGTGTGCAGGGCATCATAGATATCGAGTACCGCCCCGCCCGGATAGCCGAATACATGCTTAACGCCCTGATCGATCAGCGATCGGACGACCATCTCGGCTCCTGACAATATTTCCATGGGTTTGCCTCCAGGCTTACATAGCTTGTTCTTGTCTGACGCCGGAACGTAGCGCCTGTCCTGTCTGGGGCATGGCCCCAAAAATCTTATGGACGTTTTGGACTCTTAACATAGCGTCAGAATATGGGGCAGGCAAACGGCAAAATGGCTTATCGTGGGCAAGGGTATTGCCATCAGGCTGGAGATGCGCGGCTTGGCAAAACTATGCACTAGCTGAGTGGTTATTCAGCTAGGCATTGTTTTGAGGGTTGAGGTAATTACAGAACTATATCAGGCAAGGGAGACTGCGGATTTTTCGTCCACCTGCGCTCCCTATCATCATTTTTCCTGATACATGGACTCAATTTCATGCTGGTAACGCTGTAGGATCACCTTGCGACGCAGCTTCAGCGTCGGGGTCAGCTCCCCCAACTCCATCGAGAAGGCCGCCGGCAGTAGGGTAAATTTCTTCACCTGTTCAAACAGGGCCAACTCTTTTTGCATCTCCCGCAGACGCTTTTCGAACATTTCGATGATATGGCTGTTGCGCAGCAGCTCGAGCCGATCCTGATATTTCAGATTGACCGATTTGGCATACTCTTCCAACGACTCGAAGCTCGGAACGATCAACGCCGAGACAAATTTGCGTGCATCGGCAACGATCGCGACCTGTTCAATAAAGCGGTCCTGCGCCAGGGTACCTTCCAGCATCTGTGGCGCAATGTATTTGCCGCCGGAGGTCTTCATCAGATCCTTCAGCCGCTCGGTAATAAACAGGTTGCCGCCATCGTCGATCATGCCGGCATCGCCGGTTTTCAGCCAGCCGTCAGCGGTAAAGCTATCGGCCGTCTCCAGCGGTTTATTGAAATAGCCGCGCATCACTATTGGCCCACGCACCTGAATTTCATTTTCATCGCCAATGCGCACTTCCACGCCGGGCAGTGGCTTGCCGATCGAACCAAAGCGGAAGTTGTTTTCTTCCCAGCAGGAGACCGTGGCACAGGTTTCCGTCATGCCATAGCCGTATTTGATGTTAATGCCCATCGCCTGGAAGAACAGAATGACGTTGTCATCAAGCTTGGCACCGGCCGCTGGCAAGAAGCGCACCCGCCCCCCCAGGATCCCCCGTAGCTTGCTTAACACCAGCTTGTCAGCCCAGCGGTGAGAGAGGTCGAACAGCTTGCCTAACGGTTTCCCTGCCCTTTCCTGAAGGAACTTGCGTTCACCACAGACGATGGCCCAGTGGAATAAGGCACGCCGCAACCAGGGCGCACGAGCGACCTTTTCATGCACCGCACTGAAGATTTTTTCATAAAAGCGTGGCACTGCGCACATCAGGGTCGGTTTGACATCGGCCATCGCTTCCCGCACCCAGTCGGTATTGGGCAGATAAACGTTCTGCGCGCCCGAATGCATGATAAAGAAGCTCCAGGCACGTTCAAACACGTGTGACAGTGGCAGGAAGCTGAGGGAAACGTCATCCGCCGTCACCGTCAGGCGATCGTCATGCAGCTGCAGCTGTGCGGCCATATTGCGGTAGTCAAGCATCACGCCTTTCGGCTCCCCGGTGGTGCCTGAGGTGTAGATAAGGGTGAACAAATCCTTCAAATCGCGCTCGGCATTTCTTTGCTGACGCAGGGCATCGAAACGCTCGATATCCGCAAGACGTTCGAAATGATGAAGGTGTTGGGCAATCTCACAGCCGCGCAAATCGGCTGAAGCATCAAAGACAATAATGTGGGTCAGTTGCGGGCATACGCCACGCAGCGCAATCGCGGCATCCAGTTGTGCTTGCTCGCCGACAAACAGAATGCGGATATCGGCATCGTTAATGATAAATGCCGCCTGAGCCGGGGTGTTGGTGGCATAAAGCGGCACGCTGACCGCCCGCAGTTCGAGGATCGCCAAATCGGCCAACGACCAGGCCATGCTGTTGTTGGCAAAAATCGCGATACGTTCCTGTACCTCAACGCCCAGTGCCAGCAAGGCGCAGCCAATATGTTGCATATGCGCCCCAACCTGCGCCCAGGTCAACCGTGTTTCTCCCTGAGGGGACCACTGACGGAAAGCCGTATGTTCTGCACGGTTAGCAATTTGATGCTGTATACGTTCAACCTGATGGTAATGCTGCAAGGTATTGGTCATAGCGCTCTATGCCTGAAATTTATCAACCAGTTAACCGCGACCGGAGCGGAAGCTCTCACATCTCAGCTTACACGTGTTTACTTTTTTTGCGCAGTCTACCTAGTCTCCGGCTGTGGGAAAAGGGATTTCAGCGTAGAAGTGTGAGCCAAAACGCGCTTGTACTCATTTCTCTTGATCTTGGACAAAAGGGAGTGCGAAAGGTTTACACCAAACAGACAAAGTGGGATCGACGACAAGAAGGGAGAAGTGACAGGTTAAAATAGTGGCAGTATCGCTTGGGGCAGAATAGCGTTTCAGTCACTCAAATTAATTAACCCTCGGGTAAATGATATTTCCTACGGAGTCATTACACGGAATAATCTTAGTTTCTCTTGAGCCTATTCTTAATTATTGTTTTGCGCTATCCATTATCAACCCGACGCACTCGAAAGCGCGCTGGGCCAATAAATCACTAATTAGCGCAATACACCCGCTTGGCTAAGAACGGACTTCATCCACTGATGGCCTTCATCACGCTCGGCGGACTCATGCCAGGAAAGATAACAGGTGGCGGTTTTTCTCTCCCAAGGCAGCGGAATTAATTTTAGCTGCAAGGCTTGTGCGTGCTGCTGGGCAAACCAACGAGGAGCGATTGCCACCATCTCGGTCATGGCGACCAGATTCAATACGCTGAACAGGTCGGTACATTGCTGGGTGACATTGCGTTGTAGGGTTTCGTCAAGATAGTAGGGTTTGCTAAAGGAACAAAAACGCTCTAATGCGATGACGGCATGCTGCTCCGCCAGCATCTGTTTCTGGCTAATGGTACCCACCAGGCGCGGGTGAGACTGTGCGGCAACCAGGGTCAATTCATCATCGAATAAGGCAATATCCTGGAACTCGGGATGTTCAAGGCGGCTATAGCCAATAACAAACTCGGTCTCCTGATAGCGTAACTGATGCTCGATGTTAGTGCTCATGTAAGACTTGGTCTGTATCTGCACGTTGGGAGCCATGCTCTTGACGTTGTTGATTATTTTGGCTGTCAGACGAATATCTAGCGGGCTGCAGATAGAAAGCACAAAGAGGCGTTCGCTGCTCAGGGCATCAAAGCCAGCGCCTGGCAGCTCATTTTGTACCAGCTGCAGTGCCTGGCGTACCGGGCCAAAAAGTTGGCGGGCGCGCATGGTAGGCTGAATGCCACGGCCGAAGCGGACAAACAGCTCGTCGTTGAACATGATCTTCAAACGCGACACGGCATTGCTGACCGCCGGCTGCGACATCCCTAAGGAATTTGCCGCCTTGGTAATATTCTGCATCTGCATAACTGCATCAAAAACAGTGAGTAAATTAAGATCCACACTGCGCAAATGAATATCACCGTTTTCTTTCCTCAAGACAGTTCCTGAATTATATTCGGACATATCCAAACTCCACTAAGTCCCATGTAGATAATCTCGCTAGCGCGCAGGGGAATAACGGGAAAAGGCACGCTACGTTATTCCCACACAGCGAAATTAGTTATCCCTTTTGACTACACTTGTCAGATAGCAATCGGGCATCATCCTATAAAAATATGTCACAGCGGTGCATATTAGGCATTGTTCGTCGTTAGGTAGCCTTGGCACATCGGTTCGCAACTCGCCGATGGCATACAAACAAAATTGGCAGGCAAAACACCTGAGTTATGGATACCTGTTTGGTACCCTCAACCTCTGGATCAGACCATAAAATGCGTTAATGGACAATCATGCCGTAGCAAAATAGGTCTCTTTAGCGTCACTTAATTGATCGTAGCCGCTCAGTTCAGCGTTAAGAATACGAATTACGAATAGATCAACAACGAAAAATTGACACCATGAATATCAAGCCCGCAACATCAGCATCCCATCAAACCACGTTTGCTGGTTTTTTGCGCCAACGAAAAATTTTAACCTAGTAGTGTTGTTAATCAATGCGACAGTGCCACTTTCAAACCATTTATGCTAATAAACTCCCGATCACCTGCGGATTTAGCGCTGGCCTAGGAGGGTTTTACCGAGTTTCCAACTAGCACCATCCCCGCAGGTGCCACGCTTTTCAATACCCCTGATTTAATCAGGTGTTGACATGCCCCGGCCAATAAAGTATCAAATTAGGCAACGAAACAATTTTAGAGAAGCTGACCGCCATGATCCGTACCCACCGTCTACTAGGCCTACTACTAAACGCATCTTATGTGCGCGGTACGCTGGTGGACGGGGTTCAAAGCTGATTCAGCCCATCATCTGCAAAACCCGCGCTACTGCGCGGGTTTTTTTTTACCCGCTTAGCGTGAAACAAACACGACAAGGAACAACACGATGAGCCAACAAGTCATTATTTTCGATACCACATTGCGTGATGGTGAACAGGCGCTGCAGGCGAGCCTGAGCGTTAAAGAAAAAATCCAGATCGCCATGGCGCTGGAAAGAATGGGTGTCGATGTAATGGAAGTCGGCTTCCCAGTCTCCTCCCCTGGGGACTTCGAGTCGGTACAAACCATTGCCCGCCAGATCAAAAACAGCCGCGTTTGTGGTCTGGCACGCTGTGTTGATAACGACATTGACGTCGCTGCCGAAGCATTACGCGTGGCCGAGGCCTTCCGTATTCACGTCTTCCTGGCCACCTCCACCCTGCATATCGAATCCAAACTGAAGCGCTCTTTCGACCAGGTGCTGGAAATGGCGGTGCGCTCCGTGAAACGCGCCCGTAACTATACCGATGACGTAGAGTTCTCCTGTGAAGACGCTGGCCGAACCCCGATTGATAACCTGTGCCGCGTGGTAGAAGCCGCCATCAACGCCGGTGCCACTACCATTAATATCCCTGATACCGTTGGCTATACCACGCCAAACCAGTTCGGCGGCATCATCACTACGCTGTACGACCGCGTGCCAAATATTGATAAGGCGATTATCTCCGTCCACTGCCACGACGATTTGGGCATGGCCGTGGGTAACTCTATCGCTGCCGTCCAGGCCGGTGCCCGCCAGGTAGAAGGCACCTTGAACGGCATCGGCGAACGCGCCGGTAACTGTTCACTGGAAGAAGTGATCATGGCCATCAAGGTGCGCCAGGACTTTATGCAGGTGCATACCAATATCAATCATCAGGAAATCTACCGTACCAGCCAGTTGGTCAGCCAACTGTGCAATATGCCCATTCCAGCCAACAAGGCCATCGTCGGTTCCAACGCCTTCGCTCACTCCTCCGGTATCCACCAGGACGGCGTGCTGAAAAACCGCGAGAACTACGAAATCATGACCCCGCAGACCATCGGTCTGAAAGATGTCCAGTTGAACCTGACCTCTCGTTCCGGCCGCGCGGCGGTAAAACACCGCATGGAAGAGATGGGCTACAAGGAGCAGGATTACAATCTGGACGTGCTGTACGCAGCTTTCCTGAAGCTGGCCGACAAGAAAGGCCAGGTGTTTGACTACGATCTGGAAGCCCTGGCATTTATCAACAAGCAGCAGGAAGAGCCTGAGCATTTCAGCCTGGAATACTTCAGCGTGCAGTCTGGCAGCAGCATTATGGCTACCGCCTCGGTCAAACTGAAATGTGGCGACGAAGAGAAGTCCGAAGCCGCTACGGGCAACGGCCCGGTCGATGCGGTTTACCAAGCCATCAACCGCATTACCGACTACCCGATTGAGCTGGTGAAATATCAACTGACCGCCAAAGGCCAGGGCCGCGACGCGCTGGGCCAGGTCGATATCGTGGTGTCTTACAATGGCCGCCGCTTCCATGGCGTGGGCCTGGCAACCGATATTGTGGAATCTTCTGCCAAGGCGATGATCCACGTATTGAATAATATCTGGCGCTCTCAGCAAGTAGAAAAAGAAAAGCAGCGCTTGCAGCAAACCAAACATCAAAATAATCAGGAAACGGTGTGAACATGACTAAGACTTACCACATTGCCGTCTTGCCCGGAGACGGGATCGGCCCGGAAGTAATGGCCCAGGCCCACAAAGTGTTGGATGCAGTGCGCCAACGCTTTGGTATCCGCATCACTACCAGTGAATATGACGTCGGTGGCATTGCCATCGATCGCCACAGCACCCCATTACCCGCAGCGACCGTTGCCGGCTGCGAGCAGGCCGATGCCATCCTGTTCGGTTCGGTGGGCGGCCCTAAATGGGAACACCTGCCACCGGCAGAGCAGCCGGAGCGCGGTGCGCTGCTGCCGCTGCGTAAGCACTTCAAACTGTTCAGCAACCTGCGCCCTGCCCGCCTGTACCAAGGTCTGGAAGATTTCTGCCCACTGCGTGCCGATATTGCCGCGCGTGGCTTCGACATTCTGTGCGTACGTGAGTTAACCGGCGGCATCTACTTCGGCCAACCCAAAGGCCGTGAAGGCCAGGGAATGCATGAGCGCGCCTTTGATACCGAGGTCTACCACCGCTTTGAGATCGAACGCATCGCCCGTATCGCCTTCGAGTCCGCCCGCAAGCGCCGCAACATCGTCACCTCGATTGATAAAGCCAACGTGTTGCAAAGCTCCATCCTGTGGCGTGAAGTCGTGACTCAGGTCGCCAAGGATTACCCAGATGTGTCGCTGTCGCACATGTATATCGACAACGCCACCATGCAGTTAATCAAAGATCCGTCCCAGTTCGACGTGCTGCTGTGCTCCAACCTGTTCGGCGACATCCTGTCGGACGAATGCGCCATGATCACCGGCTCGATGGGCATGCTGCCTTCCGCCAGCTTGAACGAACAGGGCTTTGGCCTGTACGAACCAGCCGGTGGTTCTGCACCTGACATCGCGGGCAAAAACATTGCCAATCCGATCGCGCAAATTCTGTCTGCCACCCTGCTGCTGCGTTACAGCCTGGGTGCCGATGAAGCTGCAGATGCGATCGAGCGCGCCATTAATCAGGCGTTGGAACAGGGCTACCGTACCGCCGATCTGGCCGGTTCTGGCAAAGCCATCGGCACCAATGAAATGGGCGATATCATTGCCCGCTTCGTGGCTGAGGGGGCGTAAATCATGGCCAAGACCTTATATCAGAAATTATACGATGCCCACGTGGTGCATGAAGCGCCAAACGAGACGCCGCTGCTGTATATCGATCGACATCTGGTGCATGAAGTGACCTCACCGCAGGCCTTCGACGGTCTGCGTGCCATGGGGCGCAAAGTGCGTCAGCCGGGCAAGACCTTTGCCACCATGGATCACAACGTTTCGACCCAGACCAAAGACATCAACGCCAGTGGCGAGATGGCCCGCATTCAGATGCAAGAGCTGATCAAGAACTGCGCAGAGTTCGGCGTCTCACTGTATGACCTGAACCACCCCTTCCAGGGTATTGTGCACGTGATCGGCCCTGAGCAAGGCATGACGCTGCCGGGCATGACCATCGTCTGTGGCGACTCCCATACCGCCACGCACGGTGCCTTTGGCTCGCTGGCGTTCGGTATCGGTACTTCGGAAGTGGAACACGTGCTGGCAACCCAAACCCTGAAGCAGGGCCGCGCCAAGACGATGAAGATTGAAGTCACCGGCGAGGCCGCAGAAGGTATCACCGCCAAAGATATCGTGCTGGCCGTGATCGGCAAAACCGGCAGCGCTGGCGGTACTGGCCACGTCGTTGAATTTTGTGGCAAAGCGATCGAAGCGTTGAGCATGGAAGGCCGCATGACGCTGTGCAACATGGCGATTGAGATGGGTGCCAAAGCTGGCCTGGTTGCGCCAGACGACACCACCTTCAATTACCTGAAAGGCCGCCAGTTCGCTCCTACCGGGGAAAACTGGGAGCAGGCCGTGGCCTACTGGCGCACCATGAAGTCCGACGCCGAAGCCAAATTCGATACCACCATCACCCTGCGGGCGGAAGATATCGCACCACAGGTGACCTGGGGCACCAACCCTGGGCAGGTTATCGCGGTCGATCAGGCGATCCCTACCCCCGATTCCTTTAGCGATCCGGTGGAACGTGCCTCAGCTGAAAAAGCGTTGGCTTATATGGATCTGAAACCCGGCATCAAGCTGACTGACGTCGCAATCGATAAAGTGTTTATCGGCTCTTGCACCAATTCACGCATCGAAGATCTGCGTGCCGCAGCCGCCATTGCCAAAGGCCGTAAAGTGGCCGCAGGCGTGCAGGCAATTGTGGTGCCTGGCTCCGGCCCGGTCAAAGCGCAGGCGGAAGAGGAAGGTCTGGACAAGATCTTTATCGAGGCTGGTTTCGAATGGCGTCTGCCAGGCTGCTCCATGTGCCTGGCGATGAACAACGACCGTCTGAACCCAGGCGAACGCTGTGCCTCAACCAGCAACCGTAACTTCGAAGGGCGTCAGGGCCGCGGTGGGCGTACCCATCTGGTCAGCCCGGCAATGGCTGCCGCTGCTGCCGTTACCGGCCATTTTGCCGACATCCGTGAATTGCATTAAGGAGCACCAGCGTGGCTAAATTTACTCAACATACCGGCTTAGTGGTGCCTCTGGACGCGGCCAACGTCGATACCGACGCCATTATCCCGAAGCAGTTTCTGCAGAAAGTCACCCGCACCGGTTTCGGCCAGCACCTGTTCAACGACTGGCGCTTCCTGGACGACGCGGGCCAGCAGCCAAACCCTGAGTTTGTGCTGAACCTTCCGCGCTATAAAGGGGCCAGCATCCTGTTAGCCCGGGAAAACTTTGGCTGTGGCTCATCCCGTGAGCACGCACCATGGGCACTGACCGATTACGGCTTCAAGGTGGTGATTGCACCAAGCTTTGCGGATATCTTCTACGGCAACTCGTTCAACAACCAGCTGCTGCCGGTCACGCTGAGCGAGCAGGATGTGGATACGCTGTTTAAGCTGGTTGCAGAGCACGAAGGCACGGAGTTCGTGGTCGATCTGGAAAACCAGACGGTGAATGCCGGAGGCAAAAGCTACCCGTTTGAGATCGACAGCTTCCGCCGCCACTGCATGATTAACGGCTTGGACAGCATTGGCCTGACGTTGCAGCACGAAGCGGAGATTTCCCGCTACGAGGCGCAGCAACCGGCGTTTCTGAACTAAACCTCAGCCTCACCTGCCGCCCGGCGGGTGAGGCTTTCATCAACATCACCAATAACCCAGCCACTTCCACCATACTCCCCCGATCAGTGCCCAGATCAGCAGGTTGACCACGCTCATGATAAAGCCGGTTTTCCACCATTCCCCCAGAGTGGCATAGCCCGACCCAAAGATGATCGGCGCGGTACCGGTGGCATAATGTGTTAACGACATCATCAGTGAGGACGAGAAGGCCAGGATCAGGCCAAGCAGAGCCGGTGGTGCACCAAGGGCAATACCTGCGGCAAAGAACGCGGCGAACATGGCGGTCACGTGCGCGGTGGTACTGGCAAAGAAGTAATGCGAATAGAGATAGACGAGCGTTAACAAAATGGTCCCCCCGACCCAGCTCATCCCCATATGATCGATACCCGAGCCTACCGTTTGTGACAGCCAGCCAATCAGACCCAGTTTGCCGAGATAGGTCGCCATCATCACCAAGGCGGCAAACCAGACCACGGTATCCCAGGCCCCTTTGTGCTTCAACACGTCGTCCCAACTGAGTACGCCGGTTGCCAGCAGGATCGCCAGGCCAATTACCGCAGCCGTCGTCGGGTTAACTGCCAGTGCAGGGCCAAAAATCATCGCCGGAACCCCGGCCCACATCACCAGCAACAGAGCAAACACGCCCAGCGTGATTTTCTCTGGCAGGGTTATCCGCCCCAGAGTTTGCAGCTTATCCTGTGCAAACAATGGCGCATCCGGGGTGCTTTTGATTTCCGGCGGATACAGCCAATAAACCACCAGCGGCATGACGATCAGCGAACAGATCGCCGGTACCAGCGCCGCTACCGCCCACATGCCCCAGGTCAGTTCAAACTCGGAACCGGCCCCTTTGGCGATCAGATTGACAATCAGCGGGTTAGGCGCAGTTGCGGTGATAAACATCGCCGAGGTGATCGGGTTGATGTTGTAGTTCACCAGCGAGAGATAGCGGCCAATCTTGCCGGAGGTATTCAGCTCGGGCTTGGAGCCAAAACTGTCCGCTATCGATTTCATTATCGGGTGGATAATCCCGCCGCCACGGGCGGTATTGCTCGGCGTAACCGGGGCCAGCACGGTTTCCGCCAGGGTTAACGCATAAGCGATCCCCAGCGTTTTTTTGCCAAACAGCGAGATAAAGTAGTAGCCAATGCGCGATCCCAGGCCTGTTTTATTCAGGCTCAGAGAGATCATGATTGAGAAACCGATCAGCCAGATGAGTTGGTTGGAGAACCCACTCAGTGCATCGTCCAGCGCGGCCCCCGGCTTGCCAGGGTTGGTCACTCCGGTCACAGCCACCAGCGCAATGGCAATGATGGATACGGCGCCGATCGGCATCGCCTTGCCGATAATGGCAATGATGGTCCCGATAAACAGGGCCAACAAATGCCAGGCATTCGGTGCCACCCCTTCTGGAACAGGGATCACAAACCAGATCAGCAAAGCGGCGATAACGGCACAGAGGGAGGGAACGGGTTTGAGCGGCGTTAGTTTATCCATAACATACCCACTTTTATCAACGGGATCGGCATCTTAATAGCAAGATGGATAAGAGCGTGAAGCTCACGCTCTGAGTCCGTTTATCTTAGTGAGAATGGAGCGGTTTCCTCAATGATATGTATCAACTAACCGGGTGTTACAGCTCACACTTCGCGAACTTTGGCACTCATCCACAGCGCCAGGATGGCAAGCAGAGTAATCAGGTAGTAAACCGCATAGTGCCCAAAGTTTTCTACCAGCGCGCCTTGCAGTACACCGGCCAGGATCACCCCGGTCGAAATGCTGTTGGTAAACATGGTGGTCGCGGCACCGGGCCGCCCCGGCATCAAATCCTGAAAATACAACATGCCGATCCCGGCAATAATGCCGATAAACACCGCGTTGAACAGCTGCAATATCATCAGGGCCGACTGGAACTTGAACAACACCAGCCCGGCATAAAACAGCACGCCTGCCGCCACCGCAAACAGCATCATATTGCGTTTGCCAAAGCGTTTGACGTAATAACCCGCCAGCAGCATAGCCGGGATTTCCAGCCCGGCGGCGGTGCCCATCAGCCAACCTGCCAGCCGTTCAGGCAAGCCCAAATCGGCGGTGATGTACAGCGGCATATCGATGATATACATGGTGTTGCAGGTCCACATCAGCATCGAAGCCACAAACAGCAGGCGCACATCGGGATCGCGCCAGGCGCTGATTGGCGCAATAGGCGGAGAATCTACGCTGATCTCAACGTCGGCACGGGGCACCGAAGGCAATATCAGCCACACCAGCAGCACGCTGACGGCAAAAATCAGCGCCGCAATCATAAACATCACGGTAAAGCCGTAGTTCAGTGCCAACATAAATGACAGCGGCGGGCCGATCACCCAGGCCAGTGAAAGCTGAGCACGCATCACCGAACTGAACATCACCACTTCACGTGCCGAGCTGTCCGCATACTCACGCGCCAAGGCAAAAATCTGCGGCATGGCGGTATTGGCAATCGCGGCCAGCAGCACGCCTACGGTGATCAACGTCAGATAATCACGGTTGAATGCAAACAACAGGCTATTGGCCAGCGCCATGGCACAGCACACCAGGATCAGCTTGCGCCGATCGCCACGGGTATCCGAACGCTTGGCCAACAGGAAGCTGACGATGATCCCGGCGATGGCATTCACGGTATAGAACATGCCTACCCATAGCGGCCGCACCTTTACCTCGGTGGTCAGAAACAGGCTCAGCGTGGGGGCTTGCAGCGCTCCGGCAATACCGGTCAGGAAGGCTATTAGCAGGAAGGCGGCAAAAACGGGATTAAAACGGCGCGGTAACCAGCGTCTGAAACTCATAGCGATATCCCTATCCAGAAATAAAGAAGACTATGCTACAGAAGGAAAATTGCCGAAGGAAGTAAAGACGGCAGATAAAAATGCCAGTGGGTTGCCCCACTGGCTGGTGAAAAGCACCATTACTCAGAAACACTTTTGCGGTGAACGTCAGATACGCTCACGGTATTGCTTGTCGCTCAGCGTGGCGATGTCCCACTGGGTCAAGTGGGCCAGCATCTCCAGCCGCGCCTGTTCAGGGACCACCTTCAGCCAATCGGCCTGCTGGCGGCGGATGGCGGTGAAATAACGCTGATAAAACTGTTTAGTTAACAGAACCGTCATTTGTTATCCCTCCGCTGATTCAACTGCCCTCATTATCGGCGTAATATAGGGAAAGATAAATTGACGACTTGATGCCAGAGAGTTCCTCTTTTATGTCCACCTCACGCCTGCAACAACAGTTCATTCGCCTGTGGCAACGCTGCCATGGCCAAACCACCGAAACCACGCTGCAAGAGTTGGCAGAGGTACTCAGCTGTTCCCGCCGCCATGTTCGTTCGCTGCTGGGAGCCATGCAGCACGAGGGTTGGTTGACCTGGCAGGCCGAGTCCGGCCGGGGTAAACGTTCACAGCTCAGCTTTCACTACACCGGATTGGCACTGCAACAACAGCGCGCCGAGGAACTGCTGGAACAGGATCGCATCGACCAACTGGTCCAACTGGTGGGCGATAAAGACGTAGTACGCCAAATGCTGCTTTCCCAGCTGGGGCGCAGCTTCCGCCAGGGGAAACATATCCTGCGCGTGCTCTACTATCGTCAGCTTTACAACCTGCTACCCGGTTCGGCACTGCGTCGTTCAGAAACCCACCTGGCAAGACAGATTTTCAACGGCCTGACACGGGTAAATGAGGAAAACGGGGAACTAGAGCCCGATCTTTCACATCATTGGCAAACGCTCACCCCTTTACACTGGCGCTTTTATCTTCGCCCGGCGATCCATTTTCATCATGGCCGTGAGCTGGAAATGGAAGATGTTATCCATTCACTCAACCGCCTGATCCCACAACCGCTATTTTCACATATCGACAGGATCGTCTCGCCTACGCCCTATGTCATCGATGTACATCTGCACACGCCGGACTATTGGCTGCCCTGGCTGCTGAGCAGCGTACATGCCATGATCCTGCCGCGCGAATGGCAGAACCTGCCGGATTTTGCCCGCCATCCGATTGGCACCGGCCCCTATCGGGTGATACACAACAACCAAAGCCAGATGAAAATTCATGCCTTTGACGACTACTTTGGCTATCGTGCCCTGATCGATGAGGTCAACATTTGGGTATTGCCGGAAATCACCGAAGAGCTGGCGCACTCCGGCGTCCAGTTACAAGGGGATGATACCGGCAGGAACGAGCTGGAAAGCCGCCTCGAAGAAGGCTGTTATTTTCTGTTGTTCGACCAGCGTTCGGCACTGGCGGCCGATCCGGCAATCCGCAGTTGGTTAAGCGAACTGATCAACCCTATCGCTCTGCTGAGCCACGCCGGGCCGCTCTACCAACGTTACTGGGCTCCGGCCTATGGCATTCTCCCGCGCTGGTTGCATAATCGTGTGCTGGGGCAGCAGCCCAAGCCTCCGGGCTTAACCGAATTGACCCTGACCTTCTATAACGAACACTCCGAGTTCCACGCAATCAAGCAGGCTATCGCCTCTCTACTAGCCGAACAGGGTATCAAACTCAATGTGCAGGCCGTGGATTATGAAGTCTGGCATAAGGGCAAGGCGCAAAGCGATCTGTGGTTAGGCAGCGCCAACTTCACCCTGCCGCTGGAGTTTTCTCTGTTTGCCACGCTGTACGAATTACCGCTGATACAACATTGTCTGACGGAGGATATCGCGCAGGATGCCGCTCAGTGGCGGGAAAATCGCCTGTCCATGGCCGAGTTTTGCCAGCGCCTGGTCAGCAGCCATCAGTTGCATCCGTTATTCCATCACTGGCTGCAACTGCATGGTCAACGCAGCATGCGCGGGGTACGGATGAATACCCTCGGTTGGTTCGATTTTAAATCTGCGTGGTTTGCGCCACCGGAAGCATAATCGCCTTTCACCCACGCCCCTAAGCCTCTACAATAGCGCCGACTCAACGGGGTGCGGAGAACAAGCCAATTTTTGGCCAACGGTTTTCCGCTGAGAGCACACCCGTCGAACCTGATCCGGTCAATACCGGCGGAGGGATTTGAGCATGGCGCGTTAGCCTTCGTTAACCCAGCCCTCAGATACCTTTGCCCCTTTACTATTAGGAGTGCAAAGTGGTCAAAAAATACCTGCCCTGTTTATTATTGCTAGCGGCGATGCCCGTCCTGGCCAAGCCAACGCTGACGGTCTACACCTACGACTCTTTCGCTGCCGACTGGGGCCCGGGCCCAGCGGTAAAAAAAGCCTTTGAGGCCGAATGTGACTGCGAATTGAAATTCGTGGCGCTGGAAGACGGCGTATCGTTACTCAACCGCCTGAGAATGGAAGGCAAGAACAGCGCCGCCGACGTGGTTTTGGGACTGGACAACAACCTGCTGCAAGCCGCGCAGCAAACCGATCTGTTCACCGCCAGCCAAGTCGATACTAGCAAGCTCACCGTTCCCGGTGGCTGGCACAACCAGACCTTCGTTCCCTACGACTATGGCTACTTTGCTTTCGTCTACAACAAAGACAAGCTGAAGAACCCGCCGACCAGCCTGAAAGAGTTGGTGAGCAGCGACCGCCCCCTGAAGATCATCTATCAGGATCCGCGCACCAGCACACCTGGCCTTGGCCTGCTGCTCTGGATGCAGAAAGTGTATGGCGACGAAGCACCGCTCGCCTGGCAACAGTTGGCGAAGAAAACCGTCACCGTGACCAAAGGCTGGAGTGAAGCCTACGGCCTGTTCCTGAAAGGGGAAGGCGACATGGTACTGAGCTACACCACCTCCCCCGCCTACCATCTGATCGAAGAGAAAAAAGACCTTTATGCGGCGGCCAGCTTCAGTGAGGGGCACTACCTGCAAATCGAAGTCGCTGGCAAGCTAAAGGCCAGCAAACAGCCAGAACTGGCCGAGCGCTTCATGCAGTTTATGGTCTCCCCGGCCTTCCAGAACACCATTCCTACCGGAAACTGGATGTACCCGGTGATCAAGACGGAACTGCCTGCCGGTTTTGAACAGATGACCGTGCCGCAAACGGCATTACAATTCAGCGCCGAGGAAGTGGCACAACAGCGTGGTAACTGGATCCGGGCATGGCAAACCGCCGTCAGCCACTGATCCCCCGCTGGTTATGGCCGGGGCTGATGGCCGCCGGTCTGATCCTGCTGATCGCGTTGGCGGCCATGGGCTCGCTGTGGCGTCATGCGCCCGAAAGCGATTGGCGTAGCCTGTGGCAGGACAGCTACCTGTGGCACGTGGTGCGCTTTACCTTTTGGCAGGCGCTGCTCTCCGCCGTAATCTCGGTGGTGCCTGCCATCTGGCTGGCCCGGGCGCTGTACCGCAGACGTTTCCCTGGCCGCAACCTGCTGCTGCGCCTGTGCGCCATGACGCTGGTGCTGCCGGTGCTGGTGGCGGTGTTTGGCATGCTGAGCGTCTACGGCAGGCAAGGCTGGCTGGCAACGCTGTGTGGTTGGCTGGGCGTGAACTACAGTTTTTCGCCTTATGGTCTGCAAGGTATCCTGCTGGCGCATCTGTTCTTCAATATGCCGCTGGCCACTCGCCTGCTGCTACAGGCGCTGGAGAACATTCCCACCGAGCAGCGACAACTGGCCGCGCAGCTGGGGATGAACGGCTGGCAGCAGTTCCGCTTTGTGGAATGGCCTGCGTTACGCCGCCAGATCTTACCCAGCGGCGCACTGGTATTTATGCTGTGTTTTGCCAGCTTTGCAACCGTGCTGTCGTTGGGCGGCGGGCCGCAGGCTACCACCATAGAACTGGCGATCTATCAGGCCTTGAGTTACGACTACGATCTCAGCCGCGCTGCGCTGCTGGCGCTGATCCAACTGGCCTGCTGCCTGGGGCTGGTGGTGCTCAGCCAGCGTTTGAGCCAGGCTCTACCGGTTGGCCATACCCACGCCCAGCGCTGGCGCGATCCGCAGGACAGCCTGGGGCGGCGCATTAGCGATACGCTATTGATTGCCGCAGCGCTATTGTTGCTGTTGCCTCCGTTGCTGGCGGTGATCATCGACGGTGCCAACCAAACGCTGGTCACCGTGCTGCAACAGCCCATTCTCTGGCAGGCCCTGTTCACCTCACTGCGCATCGCACTTGGGGCGGGTATTTTATGTGTCGTATTGACCATGATGCTGCTGTGGAGCAGCCGTGAACTGAAGCTGCGGCAACGGGCCGCCTGGGGCCAAACGCTGGAACTGAGCGGCATGGTGATCCTGGCGATGCCGGGTATTGTGCTGGCTACCGGTTTCTTCCTGTTGCTAAGCGATACCACTGGGCTGCCGCAGTCGCCGTATGCGCTGGTGATCCTCACCAATGCGTTGATGGCGGTGCCCTACGCGCTGAAAGTGCTGGAAAATCCGATGCGCGATCTGGCCGAGCGTTATAATCCGCTCTGCTTATCGCTGGATATCCACGGCTGGCAGCGGCTGCGCTGGATCGAGCTGAAAGCGTTGCAACGCCCGCTGGCGCAGGCTCTGGCTTTTGCCTGTGTGCTGTCGATTGGCGATTTCGGCGTGGTAGCGCTGTTCGGCAACGAGCAGTTCCGTACTCTGCCTTTTTATCTCTATCAGCAGATTGGCGCATACCGTAGCAACGATGGGGCCGTGACCGCCCTGCTGCTGCTGTTGCTCTGTTTCCTGCTGTTTACCCTGATTGAACGTTTACCGGGCCGCCATGCTGACGCTTGAAAAACTGACCTATCTGTACGAACACCTGCCGATGCGTTTTGACCTGCGCATTCAGCCGGGAGAACATGTCGCGGTACTAGGCCCTAGCGGCGCAGGAAAAAGCACCTTGCTAAGCCTGATCGCGGGTTTCCTGCCAGCCGCCAGCGGCAAACTGTGGCTCAACGGAAGCGATCATACCGCTTCGCCACCGGCCAAACGCCCGGTGTCGATGCTGTTTCAGGAAAACAATCTGTTTGCCCACCTGACGGTCAGGCAAAACATCGGCCTGGGGCTGGATCCTGGCCTGCACCTAACCGCCGCCCAGCAGGAACAACTGGCACAGATTGCCCAGCAGGTCGGGCTGGAAGAACATCTGCAACGCCTGCCGTCGCAGCTTTCCGGCGGGCAGCGGCAACGGGCAGCCTTGGCGCGTTGCCTGATCCGCCAGCAGCCGATCCTGCTGCTCGATGAGCCTTTCTCTGCACTCGATCCGGCACTACGCAGTGAGATGCTGCAACTGCTGCAAAACGTCTGCGACCAGCGCCAACTCACGCTGCTGATGGTGTCACACAATCTTGAGGATGCTGCCCGCATCGCGCCGCGTACCTTGCTGGTCGTGGATGGGCGGATTTATTACGACGGCCCGACCCAGGCGCTGGTCAGCGGCAGCGCACCGGAGGCCCAGGTGCTGGGTATTCTGGTTAAACCGTGATCTACCACGCGTTTTTTATGCTGAACCAATAAACCTGTTGTGCGAATTTTGCACCTGTGGTTTTATAAAATTCTGTTTTTTACTATTGATGATAAGGCTCCCTGTGATCGCATCCTCGCTGACCTCGACCCTACTAACAACCGCGCTACCAGCCGCGGTGGTCGTCGTGCGTGTGGTGGTGGTCGTCGGCAACGCGCCGTAGGGTCCGAATCAACGCATCGATTCCCAAACCCCGCCGGCGCAAACCGGGCGGGGTTTCTTGTTTTAGTCCCCCTGCCCAGAAAAGCTAACCGGCCCAGAGAAAAGGATAGGCACATGGCAACTTCGGGCACGCCACACCAAGGCCAACGTATTACCGGCGCACAGCTGATCGTGCATCTGCTGGAGCGTCAGGGTATCACCACTATTGCAGGCATTCCCGGTGGCGCAGCGCTGCCGCTGTACGATGCTCTGAGCCAAAGCACCGTCATCCAGCACGTGCTGGCCCGCCACGAGCAAGGGGCCGGTTTTATGGCGCAGGGCATGGCACGTACCAACGGCAAGGCGGCGGTCTGTATCGCTTCCAGTGGCCCGGGAGCCACCAATCTGGTAACCGCTATTGCCGACGCCAAGCTCGATTCAATCCCGCTGGTGTGTATCACCGGCCAGGTATCATCCTCAATGATCGGCACCGATGCCTTCCAGGAAGTCGATACCTACGGTATCTCTATCCCCATCACCAAATACAACCATCTGGTCCGCGATATCAGCGATCTGCCACAGGTGATCTGCGACGCGTTCCGCATTGCCGAATCCGGCCGTCCAGGCCCGGTGTGGATCGACATCCCGAAAGACGTGCAAACCGCCGAAATTGAGTGGGATTCATTACCGCCAATGGCCGTACCCGACGCCCCTCCGGCGTTTGACAGTAAGCTGGTTGAACAGGCTGCGGCCATGATCAATCAGGCCAAGCGGCCTATTCTGTATCTGGGTGGCGGCATTATCTGCGCAGAAGCCCATAAACCGGCGCTGGAAATGGCCGAGCGCTCCAACCTGCCAACCACCATGACGCTGATGGCATTGGGCGCAATGCCGGTAGAACACCCACTGTCATTAGGCATGTTGGGGATGCATGCCGCGCGCAGCACCAACTTTATCCTGCAGGAAGCCGATCTGCTGATCGTGTTGGGCGCCCGTTTCGACGACCGGGCAATCGGTAAAACCGAGCAATTCTGCCCGAACGCCAAGATTATCCACGTGGACATCGACCGTGCCGAACTGGGCAAGGTAAAACAGGCCAATATTGCCATCCATGCCGACGTCGGCCAGGTGCTGCAACAGCTGTTACCGATGATTGAAGCACAGCCGCGTACCGAATGGATGAACACCGTTAACGATCTGAAGCGTGAATTCCCGATCAACATGCCAAATGTGGCAGACCCATTGAGCCATTACGGGCTGGTTAAGGCCGCGGCACGCTGCGTGGACGAAAGCGCCATTATCACCACCGATGTAGGCCAGCATCAGATGTGGGTAGCCCAGGCTTATCCACTGAGCCGCCCGCGCCAGTGGCTGACCTCCGGCGGTTTGGGCACCATGGGCTTTGGTTTGCCTGCTGCGATTGGTGCAGCCCTGGCAGAGCCTCAGCGCAAGGTGCTGTGTTTCTCCGGTGACGGCAGCCTGATGATGAATATTCAGGAGATGGCGACCGCCGTTGAGCATAATCTGGACGTGAAAATCATCCTGATGAACAACCAGGCCTTGGGGTTGGTACACCAGCAGCAGACGCTGTTCTATCAACAGCATATCTTTGCCGCCACCTATCCAAAGCGTACCGATTTCCTGAAAATTGCCGCCGGTTTTGGCCTGGACACCTGCGATTTGAATGCCGAGCCAGATCCACAGGCTGCGCTGCTGGCAGCGATCCAACGCCCTGGCCCTTGCCTGATCCACGCGCTGATCGATATCAACGAAAAAGTCTACCCAATGGTGCCACCAGGTGCCGCCAACATCGAAATGATTGGAGAATAAGCCATGCAATCACTACAAAAGAATCCACAGGTGATCCTGGAGTTGGCGGTACGGAACCATCCGGGCGTAATGACCCACGTTTGCGGCCTGTTTGCCCGCCGAGCCTTTAACGTGGAAGGTATTTTGTGTATGCCGCTGAAAGATGGGACCCAGAGCCGCATTTGGCTATTAGTGGCCGACGATCAGCGCCTGGTGCAGATGATCAGCCAGGTTGAAAAGCTGGAGGATGTATTACAGGTGAAACGCCATAACGAAGATATGCGGGTGTTTGAGCAGTTGGAGGCGTTCTTCCAATAAGCTTTGGCGGCTGAATGTTAAAGGCCGGGAAGTGGTTAGCCCCCGGCCTTAGCTACGTTTCCGTTATCAGTTCAGTAACTGAAGCACATAACGGATCAGTTCCAGTAACGCGATCAGCGCCCCAAGAACGATGATTGCCTTATCAATATCAATCACCCGTTTTCTCCATAACATGGAGTGAGCCACCGCCGCTTACCCTTACATTGCCTGTCACAGCGCAGCACTCAGTTGTTAGATGAATGCGGCTTCACTCCGGCCAGAGCATCGGATAACGGCACCACCCGTACACCCGACCAGGGCTTGAATATGTACATGCGCACACCGAAGTAAAGACAGCAACAGAGCTAACCCGCTGATTATATCTTAATCAGCCCAAGGCACGACATACTAGATATCCGATTTCTGAGCTTTTGACATTGGAGGGGATCAAAGATAAAATTGCTCCTGTTAGATGAATGCGGCTTCAACTCGGTCAGAGTTACCCACTCGACACCGGGAAATAAAAAAACCGACCTCACCAGTCGGTTTTTTTATGCCCAAATTTTAGCGTCAGCCCGCCAGCACTTTCCACAACAGGTGTCGATATACCGGCATCAACGCCTGCTGATGCATGTAATAGAAACACACCAGCGCCCCTCCCCAGCTAGCAATACAGGCCAACCGCAGCCGCTTCGGCGTTAGCCAGCGCGTCAGCTTATCGGCACTGCGCTTTCCTTCACGCCACCAGCGCCAACTCAGCCAGGCCGCCAGCCAGACCAGCACCACCACGCCAAACAACAGCCATTTGAACAACGCGCTGTTGGCGCTAGCAGGAATATCGATCGCGACTCCCGCCAGAATACCAGGGAAGAAATAGACCGGTGGCCAGGTCAGGCAACCGATGATATTTGGCAGGGCAAATTTGTAGGGAGGAAGATCAAGCATGCCGGCCACCATCGGCACCAGCGGGCGCGTCGGGCCAACAAAGCGACCGATCAAAATGGTAACGATACTGTGCTGATGCAGCGCATGCTCGGTTTTATCCAGCATCGCCTTGTTCTTTTTCAGGAACGACCAGCGGTGCAGCGGCCCCTTGAAAGCCCGGCCGATAAAGTAGGAGATCCAATCCCCCAGCAGACAACCGACAATACCCGCCCCCCAGGCCATATAAAAGTCCACCTGCCCGCTGCCGATCAGTGCGCCAATGCTGGCCATCATTACCGTGCCCGGCAATAACAAACCGACCAACGCCAGCGACTCCAGGAACGCCACCAACATGACCACCACCAGGGTGAAAGCCAATGACTGGGTGATCAACTGCTGTAAATAGGCTTCCATTAAACCTCTGTTGGTAAGCTAAACGTATGGGCGAAGGATTGTCCGGCGCGGGCCAGGGGGAGTCAATCGTTGAATTGTATGTAGATTTAGCCAATCCGGCCAGTGATAGACAATTACTGTATAAAAACCCATACTATAAACACCTATAGAACATCGATGATCAGGAACTAGTGACATCTCTACAGCAGGGTTTCTTACTCACTCGCCATTGGCGTGATACGCCCGCCGGTACCGAAGTTGAGTTCTGGCTGGCAACCGATAGCGGGCCACAACGGCTACGGCTGGCCCCACAGACCTCCGTGGCATTCATTCCCGCCGAACAGCGTCAGCGGGCCGAGTTGTTGCTGCGTGAAGAGCGTCATGTCGAGCTGAAACCCCTGCCGCTGCAGGATTTCCATTCCCGTCCGGTGATGGGCCTTTATTGCCGCCAGCATCGTCAGTTGATCAAGCTGGAAAAGCTGCTCAAAGAGGGCGGCGTCAACGTGTTTGAGGCTGATATCCGCCCGCCGGAACGCTATCTGATGGAGCGCTTTATCACCGCCCCGGTGTGGTTCAACGGCCAACCCGACGGTCATGGCCTGTGGCTCAATGGCCAGATGAAGCCTGCCCCAGACTACCGCCCCACTCTAAAGCTGGTATCACTGGATATCGAAACCACCGCCCATGGTGAGCTTTACTCCATCGCGCTGGAAGGCTGTGGCCAACGCCAAGTGTATATGCTCGGCCCGGCCAACGGCGGCACTGAGGCGCTGGATTTCGAGCTGGAATACTGCAACAGCCGCCCACAGCTGCTGGAACGCCTGAATCAATGGCTGGAGCAGCACGATCCAGACGCCATTATCGGCTGGAACCTGGTGCAGTTCGATCTGCGGGTACTGCAAAAACACGCCGAGCGGTATCAGATCCCCCTGCGCTTTGGCCGTGGCGGTAACCTGTTGGAGTGGCGCGAGCATGGCTTTAAGCAAAACCACTTCTTCGCCTCGGCCTCCGGGCGATTGATTATCGACGGTATCGAGGCGCTGAAGTCGGCCACCTGGAACTTCCCGTCCTTCAGCCTGGAATATGTGGCGCAAACGCTGCTTGGGGAAGGGAAATCGATCGACAATCCTTACCAGCGGATGGCGGAAATAGACCGCCGTTTTGCCGAAGATAAACCCGCTCTTGCCCGCTATAACCTGAAAGACTGCGAGCTGGTGACGCGCATTTTCGCCAAAACCGAACTATTGACCTTCCTGCTTGAGCGCGCCACCGTGACCGGCCTGGCGGCCGATCGCAGCGGCGGTTCGGTGGCGGCCTTCAACCACCTTTATATCCCGCGCATGCATCGTCAGGGCTATGTGGCCCCCAACCTTGGGGAGTTGCCGGAAGAGCACAGCCCCGGCGGCTTTGTGATGGATTCACAGCCCGGCCTGTATGATTCGGTGCTGGTACTGGATTACAAAAGCCTGTATCCGTCGATCATCCGCACCTTCCTGATCGATCCCGTCGGGCTGGTAGAAGGCATGCAGCACCCGGATGATGAAAACTCGGTGCCGGGTTTTCGCCAGGCTCGTTTCTCCCGCACCAAACACTGCCTTCCCGAGATTGTTCGCCAGATCTGGCAGGGGCGCGAAGCGGCCAAACGCCACAACAACAAGCCGCTGTCGCAGGCGCTCAAGATCATCATGAATGCCTTCTACGGCGTGCTGGGATCGAGCGGCTGTCGCTTCTTCGATCCCCGGCTGGCTTCTTCGATCACCCTGCGCGGCCATGAGATCATGCGCCAGACGCGAGAGTTGATCGAAGCTAAAGGTTACCAGGTGATCTACGGCGATACGGACTCGACCTTTGTCTGGCTGAAAAAGGCCCACAGTGAACAGCAGGCCGCCGAGATTGGCCGCGAGCTGCTCGATCACGTCAATCAATGGTGGCATCAGCATCTACAACAGCAATATGGGCTGGAAAATGCGCTGGAGCTGGAGTTTGAAACCCACTATTCCCGCTTTTTAATGCCCACCATCCGCGGTGCCGAGCAGGGCAGCAAAAAACGCTACGCCGGGTTGATCAGCAAACCGGACGGCAGTGAAGAGATGGTGTATAAAGGGTTGGAAACGGTACGCACAGACTGGACCCCGCTGGCGCAGCAGTTTCAGCAGCAGCTCTATCAACGCATCTTCAAGCGCCAGCCCTATCAAGACTTTGTGCGCGATTACGTGGCCAAAACGCTGAACGGCGAATTTGACGACCGGCTGGTGTACCGCAAACGCCTGCGGCGCAAGCTGGACGACTATCAACGCAATGTCCCACCACACGCCCGAGCAGCCCGCCTGGCCGATGACTATAATCGTCAACAGGGGCGGCCGCTGCAATATCAGAACGGTGGCTGGATCAGTTATGTAATGACGCTAGCCGGGCCAGAGCCGTTGGAAACCCGGCAATCCGCGATCGATTACGATCATTATCTCGAACGCCAGCTGCAACCGGTGGCAGACGCTATACTTCCCTTCCTGTACGACGATTTTTCGGCGTTGGTAACCAGGCAGATAGGCCTGTTCTGAGCGGTCAAAGCTGGGGGTAATACCCCCCCATGGGGAAACCCTTTCTTTTTACTGGTGTTAGTCGGCATTTGGGAAGATAAAATCATCGGGTTTTACAGGTGACGAATGCGCCGCCTTCCATTACCATAGCGCCCTTCCCAAATTCTGAACCACTATTCACAACATCGTTGTCGCCATGCCGTCACCAGACGTCTGGCGTAACAGGCTATTACCCGCTAAATGAAAATAAAGCTCGCCAACCGGTAACAACGCGGTAGCAGGCAAGATGCCGGGAATAGCAAGCAGTTGAAACAGGTTACCCAGGGCTTATCTGCCGGGTAGCAAGACTTACTTAATAAGAATCGAGCCGACAAACTATGCCTTTTACACTTGGTCAACGCTGGATCAGCGATACGGAAAGCGAATTGGGACTGGGAACCGTGGTAGCACTTGACGTGCGCATGGTCACCCTGCTTTTCCCCGCAACCGGTGAAAACCGCCTCTATGCCAGAAACGACTCGCCAATCACCCGCGTGATGTTTAACCCGGGCGACACCATCAGCAACCACGAAGGCTGGCAGTTGCAGGTGGAGGAAGTCAAAGAGGATAACGGCCTGTTGACCTATATCGGCACGCGTCTGGACACCCAGGAAAGCGGCGTCGCTATGCGTGAAGTGCTGCTGGACAGCAAGCTGACCTTCAGTAAACCGCAAGACCGCCTGTTTGCCGGTCAGATTGACCGCATGGATCGCTTTGCGCTACGTTTCCGCGCCCGCAAATACCAGAGCGAGCAGTATCGCCTGCCGTTCGCTGGCCTGCGCGGCATGCGCGCCAGCCTGATCCCGCACCAATTGCATATCGCCTACGAGGTCGGCCAGCGCCATGCACCGCGCGTTCTGTTGGCCGATGAAGTGGGCCTGGGTAAAACCATCGAAGCCGGGATGATTATTCATCAGCAACTGCTGGCTGGCCGCGCCGAACGCGTGCTGATCGTGGTACCGGAAACCCTGCAACATCAGTGGCTGGTTGAAATGATGCGTCGCTTCAACCTCTATTTCTCACTGTTTGACGATAGCCGCTATTCCGAAGCGATGCTCGACAGCAGCAACCCGTTCGAAACCGAACAGTTGGTGATCTGCTCGCTGGATTTCGTGCGTCGCAACAAACAGCGCCTTGAGCAGTTGGCCGATGCCCACTGGGATCTGCTGGTGGTAGACGAAGCTCACCACCTCGCCTGGAGCGAAGACGCGCCGAGCCGTGAATATCAGGTGATTGAACAGTTGGCGGAGCACATCCCGGGCGTACTGTTGCTGACGGCAACTCCGGAGCAGCTTGGCCAGCAAAGCCACTTTGCCCGCTTGCGCCTGCTGGATCCCAGCCGTTTCCATGACTATCAGGAGTTTGTCACCGACCAGCAGAAATACCGTCCGGTAGCCGATGCGGTGACGCTGCTGCTGAGCGGCGAGCGTCTGGCAGATGACAAGTTGAACCTGCTGGGTGAGCTGATCGACGAGCAGGACATTGAGCCACTGCTGAAAGCGGCCAACAGCGATACCGACAACAGCGAACAGGCGCGCCAGGAACTGGTCACCATGCTGATGGATCGCCACGGCACCAGCCGCGTGCTGTTCCGTAACACCCGTAACGGCGTAAAAGGCTTCCCACGCCGTCACCTGCACCAGATCAAACTGCCGTTGCCAACGCAATATCAGACGGCGATCAAGGTGTCCGGCATCATGAGCGCCAAGAAAACCGTCGAAGCCCGCGCCCGCGACATGCTCTACCCCGAACAGATTTATCAGGAGTTCGAAGGGGAGAATGCGACCTGGTGGAACTTCGATCCGCGCGTTGAGTGGCTGCTGGATTATCTGGTCGCCAACCGTCATGAAAAAGTGCTGGTGATTTGTGCCCAGGCCGCGACCGCTCTGCAACTGGAGCAGGTGCTGCGCGAGCGCGAAGCGATCCGCGCCGCCGTGTTCCACGAAGGGCTGAGCATTATCGAACGCGATCGCGCCGCCGCCTACTTCGCTTCACAGGAAGAAGGCGCGCAGGTACTGCTGTGCTCCGAAATCGGTTCGGAAGGGCGTAACTTCCAGTTTGCCAGCCAGATGGTGATGTTCGATCTGCCGTTCAACCCGGATCTGCTGGAACAGCGTATTGGCCGTCTGGATCGTATTGGCCAGATGCACGATATCCAGATCATGGTGCCGTACCTGGAAAACACCGCTCAGGCCGTGCTGGGCCGCTGGTTCCATGAAGGGCTGGATGCCTTCGAGCACACCTGCCCAACCGGCCGGCCGATTTATGACAGCTGCTATGAGCAACTGATTGGCTACCTGGCCGCCCCTACCGAGCAGGAAGGTCTGGACGAGTTTATCCATACCTGTAACCAGCAGCACAAACAGTTGAAAACGCAGCTGGAACAGGGCCGTGACCGTCTGCTGGAAATGCACTCCAACGGCGGTGACAAAGCGCAGGCGCTGGCGGAAGCCATTGCGGCGCAGGACAATGACGTTAACCTGGTGAGCTTTGCACTCAACCTGTTCGATATCGTCGGTATCAATCAGGAAGACCGCAGCGACAACCTGATCGTCCTGACCCCGTCCGACCATATGCTGGTACCGGACTTCCCTGGGCTACCGCAAGATGGCTGCACCGTGACGTTTGATCGCGAGCAGGCACTGTCGCGTGAAGATGCCCAGTTTGTCAGTTGGGAACACCCGATTATCCGCAACGGGCTGGATCTGATCCTCTCCGGCGACACCGGTAGCTGTGCGGTTTCCCTGTTGAAAAACAAGGCACTGCCGGTGGGCACCCTGCTGGTCGAACTGGTGTATGTGGTTGAGGCCCAGGCCCCTAAACACCTGCAGTTGACCCGCTTCCTGCCGCCAACGCCGATCCGCATGTTGATGGATCGCAAGGGAACCAACCTGGCGGCACAGGTCGAGTTCGAAAGCTTTAACCGCCAACTGAACGCGGTCAATCGCCACACCTCCAGCAAGCTGGTCAATGCGGTGCAGCAAGAAGTGCACGTGATGCTGCAACAGGCAGAAAGCCTGGTGGAAGAACAGGCCCGCGCCCTGATCGAACAGGCCAAGCAAGAGGCCGATGACAAGCTGAGTACCGAGCTGGCACGTCTGGAAGCCCTGAAAGCGGTTAACCCGAATATCCGTGATGACGAAGTCGAAGCGCTGGAGTTCAACCGCAAGCAGGTGCTGATTAACCTCAACGAAGCGGGATGGCGGCTGGATGCTATTCGCCTGGTAGTAGTGACGCACCAGTGATCCACACAACGGGGAGCCAAGGCTCCCCGGTTTGCCCTTCTCAGCGGAGCTAACATGGAACCTTACAATCCCCCGCAAGATCCGATGCACGTGCTGTATCAGGATGAGCACATCATCGTGGTCAACAAACCTAGCGGACTGCTTTCCGTGCCTGGCCGTGCTCCGGAGAACAAGGACAGCCTGATGACGCGTATCCAGGCAGACTTTCCGGCGGCAGAATCCGTGCATCGCCTGGATATGGCTACCAGCGGGGTGATCGTGGTGGCATTGAACAAGGCCGCCGAGCGTGAGCTAAAACGCCAGTTCCGCGAGCGCGAGCCGAAAAAATGCTATATCGCCCGCGTGTGGGGGCATATGGCACAGGATGAAGGGTTGGTGGATTTACCGCTGATTTGCGACTGGCCGAACCGGCCCTTGCAGAAAGTGTGTTTCGAAACCGGCAAGGCTGCGCAGACCGAATATGTGGTGCTTTCCCGGGACCCGGATGGCAGCACGCGGGTCAAGCTGCTGCCCATCACCGGGCGCTCACACCAATTGCGCGTGCATATGCTGGCATTGGGTCACCCCATTCTCGGCGATGGCTTCTACGCCCCGCCAGAGGCCAAGGCGATGGCACCGCGCCTGCAACTGCACGCACAAGAGTTGCGTATCACCCATCCCGCGTTCCAGACCCCGATGCATTTTCGCGTAGAACCGGATTTCTGAGTTTTTAAGGGCGCCGCACTCGGCGCCCTTAACGACAACTACTTGAAGCCCTTCTCGCGTTTGATCAGGTCGTAGGCGGCCTGGATCTCCTGCGCTTTCTGTTTCGCCATCTCCATCATTTCCGGCGGCAATCCCTTGGCGACCAACTTATCCGGGTGATGCTCGCCCATCAGCTTACGATAGGCACGCTTGATGGTGGTGGCATCGTCGCTGCTGTTCACGCCCAGCACCTTGCAGGCATCTTCCAGCGTCGGGCCACGTTGCGCCTGCTGGTAGCCGCCCTGGGAGTATCCCCCTTGCTGCCCCTGCCAACTGCCGCCGCCAAACTGACGCCCTCCTTCGATCATACTGAGGAACTGATCGAACTGAGCGCGGGAAATGCCCAGCTCTTCGGCGATCACATACAGCACCTGGCGTTCATTCGGATGCAATGAACCGTCGGCAAACGCGGCCTGGATTTGAATTTCCAGAAACATCCGAATCAGATCAAAGCGACCAAAACAGATGCTGCGCAACTGCTGCAAGGTTTCACGCAGCGGGAACTGGCTGTGCTTGCCTTCGCGGAACGCTTGCTGCGCCGCGGTACGGGCTTCGCCATGCAGCTGCAGGCGGTCCATAAACAGGCTGGCTATCTGGATATCGGCTTCGGTCACCCGCCCTTTCGATTTGGTCAGATGCCCCATAACCTGAAAGGTAGTGCGAAAAAATAACGTCTGCCGCGTTTGCTGGTCGGTAAAGAAGCCCCGGCTGCGCTTGTTATTACGTGCGGTGTCGATCATATGGCCAACGATCAACCCCAGCACGACACCCCAGAATCCGCCGCCAGCCCAAATGGCGACAATCACTCCGAGCAGTTTTCCCCAATACTGCATATACTCCCCAACTATCAAACCGTAATAAGCCGTGTATCCCTATCGGTACGAGCAAGGGTTAAGGCGATTTTTTCCAAGAATTCGATTATCATACCTGTCATTTATCTCTGCGCCTAACGACGACGCAATCGAACGGCAGGATTTAACACTAGCGCAACGCTGATGAGTGATATAGTCTCTGACCGTTTGCCGGACATGACGCCTCTGATGACGGAACACCAATACCGCGTATGAAAAAAAGTTTCCCAACACTGCTGGCCACGTTGATTTGGACGGCAATTTATAGTCAGCACGCGCTGGCAGATCTGGCCGAGCAATGTATGCTCGGCGTGCCTGTTTACGATAAACCGTTGATCAGCGGCGACCCCAACAGCCTGCCGGTCACCATCATTTCCGATGATTCAGAAGCCAACTATCCGAACAACGCACTGTTCACTGGCAACGTCAACGTCGAACAGGGCAACAGCACCCTGACGGCGAAGCAGGTTGAGCTGAAGCAGACGCAAAAAGATGGGCTACCGGATCCGATCCGTACCGTTACCGCCACCGGTGACGTGAACTACGCAGATAATCAGATCAAACTGAAAGGCCCTAAAGCCTGGTCAAACCTGAACACCAAAGATACCGACGTCTATCAGGGCGACTATCAGATGGTAGGTCGCCAAGGGCGTGGTGACGCCGACAAGATGAAGATGCGCGGCCAAAACCGCTACACCATCCTGGAAAACGGTACCTTCACCTCTTGCCTGCCTGGCGATAACAGTTGGAGCGTAGTGGGCTCCGAAGTGATCCTCGATCGCGAAGAAGAAGTGGCCGAAGTGTGGAACGCCCGCTTCAAGATTGGCAAGGTGCCGGTGTTCTACAGCCCCTATTTGCAGCTGCCAGTGGGCAATAAACGCCGCTCCGGCTTCCTGATCCCCAATGCCAAATATGGTAGTAATAACGGCTTCGAGTTCATGCTGCCGTATTACTGGAACATTGCGCCAAACTTTGATGCCACCATCACCCCGCATTACATGACGAATCGTGGCCTGCAGTGGCAGAACGAATTCCGTTATCTGCTGCAACCGGGTCTGGGCACCATGGCCTTCGACTGGCTGCCAAGCGATAGGCAGTTCGAAAAAGACCATGGGGATGTCGACGACAGTAAGCGTTGGCTGTTCTACTGGGGCCATAACGGCGTAATGAATCAGGTGTGGCGTTTCAACGTCGACTACACCAAGGTCAGCGACCCTTATTACTTCACCGATCTGGACTCCAAATACGGCTCCACCACCGATGGCTACGCCACGCAGAAGTTCAGCGTCGGTTATGCCGATGAGAACTGGGATGCTACGTTGGCTTCCAAGCAGTTCCAGATCTTCAGCGGGGTGGGCAACCAAAACGCCTACCGTGCACAGCCGCAGTTGGATCTCAACTACTATAAATCGGATATTGGCCCGTTTGATTTCCACACCTACGCCCAGGTTGCCAACTTTACCAGCGTCAACCCAAATAACCCGAAAGCCACTCGTTGGCATGTAGCACCGGCGATCAATCTGCCGTTGGCCAACAGTTGGGGTAGCCTGAATACCGAAGCCAAACTGATGGCGACGCATTTCCAGCAGACCATCCCGAACGGTTTTGCCGCCGACTATGCTAGCCGTAACCCGGGGAGCCCGGTTCCCGATCTGGAAGATTCGGTCAACCGCGTACTGCCGCAGTTCAAGACCGACGGCAAAGTGGTGTTCGAACGCCCAATGGATTGGTCAGAAGGTTTTACCCAAACCATTGAGCCGCGTATGCAGTACCTGTACGTGCCTTATCGCGACCAAAGCAACATCTATACCTATGACTCAACCCTGCTGCAAACCGACTACTCAGGCCTGTTCCGCGACCGTTCCTACAGCGGCCTTGATCGTGTCGCCTCGCAGAACCGCGTAGCAGCCGGTGTCACCTCGCGTATTTATGATGACGCACTGGTTGAACGTTTTAACGTATCCGTAGGTCAAATCTACTACCTCAGTCGCTCGCGGACCGGGGATCAAAGTAGCAACTTTGATAATAGCGATGATACCGGCAGCGTCGTCTGGGCTGGTGACACCTATTGGAAAATTGACGATCGCTGGGGCCTGCGTGGTGGTGTGCAATACGACACCCGTCTCGATAGCGTCGCGTTAGGCGACGCGGTTGTGGAATATCGTCAGGATCAGAATCGCATGGTGCAGTTGAACTATCGTTATGCCAGCCCGGAATATATTTCGGCAACCCTGCCGGATATCAGCAACCCGGGCTATCAGGACGGTATTTCACAGGTCGGTATGGTGGCCAGTTGGCCGATTGCCGATCGTTGGGCGGTGGTCGGGGCGTATTACTACGATACCCGTGCGAAACAAACCGCCAACCAATTGGTCGGCCTGCGTTATAACACCTGCTGCTGGGCGGTTAACGTGGGTTATGAGCGCAAGATCACCGATTGGGACAACGGCAATCAGGTCAGCAAGTACGATAACAAAGTTTCATTCAACGTCGAGCTGCGCGGCTTGAGCAGCGATCACAGCCTTGGCACCAATGAAATGCTGCGCTCGGGTATTCTGCCTTACCAGCGCGCATTCTGATATTGATTAACGAATTGAAAAAAAACAACTTTCACCCGCATTTGCGGAAACAGATAACGGGAAATGTATGAAGAACTGGAGAACGCTTCTTCTCGGATTGGTGGTTTGTGCCAATACCGCGTTCGCAGCACCGCAACAAATGGATAAAGTCGCCGCCGTCGTCGATAACGGCGTAGTCCTCGAGAGCGACGTGAACGGCCTGATGCAATCGGTGAAACTCAACGCACAGCAGGCTGGCCAGCAATTGCCAGACGACAATACGTTGCGTCACCAGATCCTTGAACGTCTGATTATGGATAACATCCTGCTGCAGATGGCGCAAAAAATGGGGATCACCGTCAGCGATGCCGATCTGGACAAGGCGATCGGCAACATCGCCGCCCAGAACAAGATGAGTCTGGATCAACTGCGTAGCCGCTTGGCGTATGAAGGTCTGAACTACAACACTTACCGTGCGCAGATCCGCAAGGAAATGCTGACCTCGGAAGTGCGTAACAACGAAGTGCGTCGCCGTGTCACCATCCTGCCGCAGGAAGTTGACGCGTTGGCCAAACAGGTCGGCGCACAGAACGGCGGTGAAACCGACATCAACATCAGCCACATCCTGATCCCGCTGCCAGAAAACCCATCGCAGAAGCAGGTTGATGAAGCCGAAGCGCTGGCAAAACGCCTGGCGGGTGAAGCGACCGGCGGTGCCGATTTCGGCAAACTGGCGATCACCTACTCTGCCGACTCACAGGCGCTGAAAGGCGGCCAGATGGGTTGGGGTAAACTGCAGGAAATGCCAACGCTGTTTGCTGAACGTCTGTCCAGTGCCAAAAAAGGCGACGTGGTTGGCCCAATCCGCTCCGGCGTCGGCTTCCATATCCTGAAGGTCAACGATATCCGTGGCGGTACCCAGTCGATTTCCGTGACCGAAGTGCATGCCCGTCATATCCTGCTGAAACCTTCAGTGGTGATGACCGACGATCAGGCACGCGCCAAGCTGCAAGAAGTGGCAGCGGCCATCAAGAGCGGCAAAGCGAAGTTTGAAGACGAAGCCAAACAGCTGTCACAAGATCCAGGCTCTGCCCTACAGGGCGGCGATCTGGGTTGGGCTTCGCCAGACATGTACGATCCTGCCTTCCGCGATGCGCTGCTGAAGCTGCAAAAAGGTCAGGTCAGCGAGCCGGTACACTCTTCCTTTGGCTGGCATCTGATCCAGTTGATGGATACCCGCCAGGTGGATAAAACCGATGCGGCGCAGAAAGATCGTGCCTACCGCATGCTGTTTAACCGCAAGTTCGCCGAAGAAGCGCAAACCTGGATGCAGGAACAACGTGCCGCTGCTTACGTGAAGATCCTCGATGGAAGCAATGCACCACAATAACCGTATCGTCATCACCCCCGGCGAGCCTGCCGGGGTTGGGCCGGATTTGGTCACCGTACTGGCACAACAGGATTGGCCTGTTGAGCTGGTGGTGTGCGCCGATCCGGCCTTGTTGCTTGAGCGCGCCCGCCAGTTGGCGTTACCGCTCACGCTGCGCGACTACCAGCCAGGCCAGGCTGCACAGCCCCAGCGTGCCGGGACATTAACGGTATTGCCCGTTGCAGCCCCGGAGGCCGTGGTCGCTGGTGAACTTAACGTCGCCAACAGCGCCTATGTGGTCGAGACTCTGGCACGCGCCTGTGACGGTTGCCTGAACGGTGAGTTCGCCGCGCTGGTTACTGGCCCGGTCAACAAAAGCATCATCAACGACGCTGGCGTCGCCTTTACCGGCCATACTGAGTTCTTTGCCGATCGCAGTCATTGTGAACGGGTGGTGATGATGCTGGCTACCGAGGAACTTCGCGTCGCTCTGGCAACGACCCATCTGCCGTTACTTGCAGTCCCGGGCGCCATTACCCAACAGAGCCTGTTCGAAGTGATCACCATTCTCGATCGGGATCTGAAAAACCAGTTTGGCATCCCACACCCGCTGATTTACGTCTGTGGGCTAAACCCACACGCGGGGGAAGGCGGCCATATGGGCCGTGAAGAGCTGGATGTGATTATTCCGGCTTTGGACGAGCTGCGCAGCCGCGGTATCCAGCTGATTGGCCCGCTCCCGGCGGATACGCTGTTCCAGCCCAAATATCTGCAACATGCAGATGCGGTGCTGGCGATGTATCACGATCAGGGCTTGCCTGTACTAAAATACCAGGGGTTTGGTCGAGCGGTGAATATCACCCTCGGTTTGCCTTTTATCCGTACCTCGGTCGACCATGGTACCGCGTTGGAACTGGCTGGCAGCGGCACTGCCGATGCAGGCAGCTTCAAAACGGCCTTGGCTCTCGCCATTAAAATGATAATTAACAGCAATGAATAATAGAGTCCACCAAGGGCACTTTGCCCGCAAACGTTTTGGACAGAACTTTTTAACCGATCAGTTTGTCATCGATAGCATTGTCTCAGCCATTCACCCACAGCCGGGCGAAGCGGTAGTCGAAATCGGCCCAGGCCTGGGAGCCTTGACCGAGCCGGTTGGCGCACGGATGGACCGCATGACGGTCATTGAACTTGACCGCGATCTGGCGGCCCGCCTGGCCAATCACCCACAGCTAAAAGACAAGCTGACCATTCATCAGCAAGATGCCATGACGGTGAACTTCGCCGAGCTGGCAGCCGTAGAAGGCCAATCGTTGCGCGTGTTCGGCAACCTGCCGTATAACATCTCGACGCCGCTGATGTTCCACCTTTTCAGCTATACTTCCGCTATCCGCGACATGCATTTTATGCTGCAAAAGGAGGTGGTCAACCGTCTGGTTGCCGGCCCAAACAGCAAGGCATACGGGCGTTTGACCGTGATGGCGCAGTATTATTGTAACGTTATTCCGGTGTTGGAAGTGCCGCCGACGGCGTTCGCACCGCCGCCTAAAGTCGATTCTGCCGTGGTTCGTCTGGTACCACATCTGGTGATGCCCAATATTGTCGGCGATGTGCGCATGCTCAGCCGTGTGACCACCCAGGCATTTAACCAACGCAGAAAAACCATCCGCAACAGCCTGGGCGATCTTTTCACCCCGGAACAGTTGACGGAACTCGGCGTCGATCCGACGCTCAGAGCAGAGAATATTTCTGTAGCGCAGTACTGTAAGCTGGCTAACTGGCTTTCACAACAGCAGGCGCAGCAGCAATAAAGGAGCAGTTGTCATGATTGATTCGCCCCGTGTATGTGTGCAGGTACAGAGTGTGTATGTGGAATCACAATCGATACCTGAGGAAGAACGTTACGTCTTCGCGTATACCGTTACCATCCGTAATCTGGGGCGCTTTGACGTGCAACTGCTGGGCCGTTACTGGCTGATCACCAACAGCAACGGCCGCCAAACCGAGGTTCAGGGCGAGGGGGTGATCGGTGAACAGCCCATTATCCGGCCCGGCAGCGAGTTCCAATATACCAGCGGTGCGATACTCGAAACCCCGCTGGGCACCATGGAAGGCCACTATGAAATGGTTGATCAGCAGGGTCAGCCATTCCGTACCGCCATTCCGGTGTTCCGTTTAGCCATCCCTACGCTGATCCACTAATATGTCGACATATCTTATCGGCGACGTTCATGGCTGTTTCGATGAACTGCAGTCGCTATTAGCTCAGGTTGATTTCGATCCCCTGCAAGACCAACTGTGGCTGACTGGCGACCTGGTCGCCCGTGGCCCTGGCTCGCTCGAAGTGCTGCGCTACCTCCGCTCTCTCGGCCCGGCATTGCGCATGGTTCTGGGTAACCATGACCTGCACCTGCTGGCGGTGTACGCCGGTATCAGCCGTAACAAACCCAAAGACCGCATTACCCCCTTGCTCGAAGCACCTGATGCTGACGAGTTGATCAACTGGCTGCGTCGCCAACCAGTGCTACAGGTGGATGATGAACGCAAACTGATCATGGGCCACGCCGGCATTACCCCACAGTGGGATATCGAGACCGCACAGATGTGTGCCCGTGAAGTGGAAGCGGTACTCAGCAGCGACAGTTATCCGTTATTTCTGGATGCGATGTACGGCGATATGCCCAACAACTGGAGCCCAGAGCTGAGTGGGCTTGCACGCCTACGCTTTAGCACCAATGCCTTGACCCGCATGCGCTATTGCTTCCCTAACGGCCAGTTGGACATGATCTGCAAAGATGCGCCGGGCACCGCTCCCGCTCCGCTGAAACCCTGGTTTGATCTGCCGCGTCTGGTCGATCCCGAGTACAGTATCATCTTCGGTCACTGGGCTTCACTGGAGGGCAAAGGCACGCCGGAAGGCATCATCGGTCTGGATACCGGCTGCTGTTGGGGTGGGGATTTGACCCTGCTACGTTGGGAAGACAAGCGCTACTTTACCCAGCCAAGCAACCGCCGTGATGCGATAGACGGCGCGGATACGCTGGCGGCTTCTTAAAACGACAATGGGCACCCAAGGGTGCCCATTTGATAGCTAACCCGCCTTAGCGGCGTTCCAAAATCTCAAAACAGTAACCGTGCGAGTTCAGTGCGTCCGCATCGTGGAAGGCGCTGAATGAGGTTTCCCATTCGTCTGGCTCGTAATCCGGGAAGTAGGTATCTCCGCCTACTTCAGCATCGATATGCGTCAGATACATTCGGGAAGCCCGTGGCAGGAACTGGCTATAAATGCTGCCACCGCCCATCACCATCACTTCCTCCACCTCGCCAGCCGCAGCCAAAGCCTCCTCCAGCGAAGTTACCCAGGTCACGCCAGGTTCTTTACCCGGCTGGCTGCTTAATACGATATTATGACGGCCCGGCAATGGGCGGCCAATCGACTCAAAGGTCTTACGGCCCATAATCACCGGTTTGTTTAGCGTGTTACGTTTAAACCACGCCAAATCCTCCGGCAGGTGCCACGGCATGGCATTTTCCATACCAATAACGCGATCCGCCGCCAAAGCAGCAATCAGGCTGATAATCATTGTTTAACCCTGTATAGGCAGCAAAATTGCTCACACTATACGTAAAGCCCCGGCCACCGTCGATAGACGAATCGAGCGATACTCATATATCGGACGGCTCTGAAGATAAACTCTAATAATCCCAGATCCTTAGAAAAATCCCTAAACGCCGGGACATTTACGATACAGCCACAGACCCGGTACCGACAGGCCGATCGACAAGGCTCCCACAATAAAACAGGCCTTGAGGAAGTTGGAGATCATCACCGACATCAGGGCTTCGCTGTAGCCCAAATGCGAAATTTCCACCACGCTGATCATCGCGGTATAGGCTGAAATACCGGGGAACATCGGGATCACCGCCGCAACGGTGAACACCTTGGGATGCGCCAGCAGCCAGCGTGACCAATAAATGCCGATGATGCCGATCAGAATGGCGGCCAGGAACGAACCCCACTCGATATTCATGCCAAAATGCATCAGCAGCATACGCGATCCATGCCCCAGCGCCCCGAGCAAGGCACAATAGCGCAGCGCTCGTACCGGCACATTGAACACCATGGCAAAGCCGAGCGCGGGTACCGCCGCCAACAGCATGTCCTGTAACAGCGCCCACAGCAGGCTCATGACCACCCCCGTAAATCCCACAGCGACATCGCCATTACCACGCCGATGCAGGTTGCCAACGTCAGCAAACTGGCCATCGCCCAGCGGGCCAGACCGGTATTCACGTGGCCTTTAAACATATCGGCTACCGCGTTGATCAGCGGGAAACCGGGCACCAGCAACAGTACGCTGGCCGCCATCGCCACGCTGGAGGTTTGGTGGAAAAACGGCACGCGTAACAGCAGGCCGGATACCGACGTGGCCACAAAGGCCGTCAGGCAAAAGTTGATCAGCGGATTCATATGGCGAGCGGTCAGCATCTGGCGCACAAACATCGCCAGGCCGCTGGCCATAAAGGTGACCGCAAAAGCATCTGGCCCACCGCCGTTGAGCATGCTGAAACAGCCACAGGACAACCCCACCATCAGCACCACCAGCCAACGCGGGTAGCGTAGCGGGCGGATCTTTTCAAAGCGCCGAGCCACGTCATGGACGTCGGCCAAATGGTGTTCCGCCAGGATCACAATGTGCTGGACCTCGGTCACCATTTGCATGTTGATCCCGCGATCGACGTTCTTCCGCGTGGTGGTCAGGCAGGCTTCATTGCTGATGGTGGTCAGCACCACGGCGTTAGCCGAGATGGAGCTTTCTACACTATCCATACCAAGCGCCAGACCCAGGCGAGTCGAGAGTTGTTCCACCACCATGCTTTCCGCTCCGTGCTGTAGCAACAGCAACGCACACTGAATACACAGACGGGTGATTTCACGCTGTTGCTGGTTTACACCGGGTAGCTCTGCGGTTAATTCCTTTTTCATATCGCTCAATCACTTCCTCTTAATGAAGCCCCATCATATAACCAGAGATTAGTGTAATAGGTTGATGCACGTCAGGAGGAGTGGCGTTATTATCAGCAGAATTAGGCCTTTTTCAGAGACTCGCTCATGCTTGAAACCTCATTGTTTGTCGCCGGTATTGCCACACTCGGCATGCTTTCCCCCGGGCCAGACTTTTTTCTGGTGATTAAAAATGCGGCGCGCTATCCGCGCCTGGCAGCAATGATGACCGCGTTCGGCGTGATCTGCGGCGTGGCAACTCATATGTCTTACTGTGTCGCGGGCCTGGCGGTGGTGATCACCACCACGCCGTGGTTATTCAACGTGCTGAAATACGCCGGTGCGGTGTACCTGATCTGGGTTGGCATTCAAGCCCTGTTATCACGCGGGGGCAGCAAGATGAGCGTCAGCAGCCTGCCTCAACAGCAGGTCAGCCTGAAAAGCGCCTTTGTACAAGGGTACCTGTGTAATCTGCTCAACCCGAAAGCCACGCTGTTCTTCCTGGCGGTGTTTACCCAGGTACTGCAAATCAACTCCGGCCTGGGTGAAAAGCTGTGGTACGCCGGAATTATTTTCGGCCTTTCCGCCGTTTGGTGGCCGGTGCTGGTGTTTTTGATCCAAAGCGGGCCGGTGCGCCGTGGGCTGGAAAAGACCCAGAAGGTGGTCGATAAGCTGTTGGGTGGGATGTTAATCGCCTTGGGTATCAAAGTCGCGCTGAGCTGAAAAATCGGCGAGGGTAAAACCCTCGCCAAGCTATTACCCTTTCGCCTCTACGACCTCTTCCTCCGGTGCTTTGCCATCAATACTGCCGCGCCAGCCGTTTTGCTGCACGTGAGATAGACGTTTCTGATCTTGCTCGATGGCCGACGACAGCATTTCTTTAGCCCGTTGCAGGCTGGCGACCCGGAACTCGGTGTCTTCGTAGTTCTCCAACGTATCCTCCAGCATCTTCAGGTTATAACGCCGGAAAGTATCCGCCTTTTCACGGGCTTCGTAGGCGTCCAGCCCCAGCAGCTCGAGAGTTTCTCTGCCGATCAGCAACGAGCTTTCAAAGGTTTCCCGTGCAGGTTTCTCCACCCCTAACTGCCGCAGTTGATACCAGTGATCCACATCGCGGGCACGCGCCACCACTTTCAGGTGCGGGAAATGGCGTTTGACCAACGCCGTCAGTTGCAGGTTGGCTTCCACATCGTCGATGGCGTTAATCAGGATTTTGGCATGTTCTGCCCCCGCGGCTTCCAACAGATCGGCTCGCGTCGCATCGCCATAGAACACCTTGGTACCAAATTTGCGCAGCGTTTCGATATGGTCCGGATCGTGATCCAACACCACGGTATGCACGCCGTTAGCCAGCAGCATACGGCCGGCGATCTGGCCAAAACGGCCAAAACCGGCGATGATCACGCTGGCATTCTCTTCGTCGATAACGTCTGCCGGGCGTTCGTCCTGTGGGGCATTCTTGGCCAGGCGAGCGGCAACCACCAGCAGCAATGGCGTAGCGGCCATCGAAAGTGCAACGGCCAACGTCAGCGATTTAGCCCATTCGAGCGGTAATACACCGGCCATCTGTGCCGCAGCAAAGATCACAAAGGCAAACTCACTGCCCTGCCCCAGCAAAATGGCGAATAGCCCGCGCTGGCGCTTGGGTACCCCAAGCATTGGCGCAACCAGCCACAACAGTGCCGCCTTCAGCAGCATAAAACCCAGTAACAGCGAGGCAATCAGCAACGGATGATGGAACAGCGTGCCAAAGTCGATTGACATCCCCACGCCGATAAAGAACAGCCCAAGCAGCAGGCCTTTAAATGGCTGAATATCGCTTTCCAGCGCATGGCGGTATTCGGAACTGGCCAGCAACACGCCAGCCAGAAAGGCTCCCATCGCCATCGATAGCCCAGCCATCTCCAGCAGAATGCCAAAGCCAAACACCAGGAACAGCGCCACGGCGCTAAAGACTTCACGCATGCCGGAACGCGCCACAAAGTGCAGCAAGGGCCGGGTCACATAGCGCCCCAGTAACACCACGACCGCCAGCGCCCCCACCACCTTGGCAGCAGAAAACACAAAGGCACCCAGCGTGGTAGCCGCACCGCTGCTGGCTAGCAGTGGGATCATCGCCACCAAGGGAATGGCGGCAATATCCTGGAACAACAGCACCGCAAACGAGCTGCGGCCAATCGGCGAAGGCGTCAGGTTACGCTCACTCATCGCCTGCATGGCGATCGCCGTAGAGGAGAGAGCCAACGTCAAGCCAATCAGCAAGGCCACCTGCCAATTCAGGCCGAGGAAATAGCAGAAGGCGCTCAGCACCAGACCGCATCCCACCATCTGGATGCTCCCACCGCCAAAGACCGCTGCCCGCAGCGTCCACAACCGCCGGGGATCCAGCTCCAGCCCGATGATAAACAGCATCAATACCACGCCGATTTCGGCAAAGGTCAGTATCGACTCGGGATCGGAAACCAGTTTCAACCCCCAGGGGCCAATGACACAGCCCGCAATCAGGTAGCCAAGTACCGATCCCAATCCCAGGCGTACGGCAATCGGCACCAACAGTCCGGCCGATCCCAGATAGATCAGCCCTTCAATCATCATCGAGTGGTTATCCATGCACGGACTCCTGCTCTGCTGCTGGATCACTGTGTTCCATCAGATACTGCACCAGCCGCTGGCGATAGGCTTCTCCAGCGGCGATCAAGGCCGGTTCGTTACAGGTAAAGGTGTTGTGCACGGCAAAATACGGTTGCCACTTCATACCGCAGTAAATCGCTGTGGCCTGCAGCGGCTGGCCCAGTGCGGCAAAGTTGGGGTAATCGCCCAACGCGAAATGCTGCTCATCTCCGCCGCTGGTGACCGCCCATAGGCAGTCTTTCCCCACCAGGGCGTTGCCCTCGTGGCCATAGGCCCAGCCATGCTCCAGCACTTTGTCGATCCACAGTTTCAGCAACGGCGGCAGGCTATACCACTGCATCGGATGCTGTAAAACCACCATATCGGCCCGTTCCAACGCCCGCTGTTCGGCGTTGATATCGATATTAAAATCCGGATACAGTTCATACAGTGCACGAACTTCCACGCCGGGAATGTCTTTTACCGCCTGTAGCAACCGTTGGTTGGCATGAGAATGCCGAGGATAGGGATGGGCGTAAATAATCAGGATCATGCGCTTCTCGTTGTTGCGTTTCATACAACGAGTATATACCAGTCATAGTGTCGCCATTACTGGCATGAAAACTTGCTGGCCCACGATGCCCCCATCCCTGATCATCAGGATATGGGGGCGATATGGCATCACCGGCTTACGGCAGTGACTGATTCAACGTGTTGATAATCTCAAACAAACGGTCAATTTCCTGGTGGGTGTTGTAGTGCATTAATCCGATCCGCACGACACCGCCACGTTGCTCCAGACCCAGTTGGCGGACCAGCCCCAGCGCATAAAAATGCCCGTTGCCGACACAAATATTGTGTTCTCCCAGCGCCTTGGCAACCTCTTCAGGCAGCCCGTGCGCAAACGTCACGGCAAAAGTCGGGGTCCGGCGGTTGGCATCGGGCCGATCGATACCGTACAAGCGCGCCCCCTTCACTTGCCGTAGTTTTTCCAGGAAATAAGCGCTGAGCGCTTCTTCATGCTGGCTGAGTTGGCTAAAGCTGTCTTGCAAGCGCTGGCGCAACGGCGCGCCGGGTTCTCCCCACTGAGCCAGGTATTCGATCGCAGCAGTCACTCCCGCAAGCCCTTCAAAACTCTGAGTTCCCGTCTCGAAACGCCCAGGGCCAAGATCGGTGGCCGGCTCGACCTTGTAAGGACGTAACGTTTGTAACCACGGCGTAGCCAGATAGGCAATCCCGACGTGTGGGCCAAAAAACTTATACGCGGAACACAGGAGTATGTCGCAACCCAACGCCTGAACATCAATCAGACGGTGTGGAGCATAGTGCACAGCATCTACATAAACCAAAGCGCCTACCTGGTGCGCCGCCTCAACGATACGCTTTAAATCCACGATCGAACCTGTGGTATTTGACGCATAGGTAACAGCCACCAATCGGGTTTTGGCGTTAATAAGCGCACAAAGTTTATCGACGTCTAACGTACAATCCTGCTCATTAACCGGGGCCTGATGAACAACGACCTGTTTATCGGCAGCGGCCTGTTGCCAGCTCGAAACGTTCGCATAGTGATCCAGAGCGGTGACGATCACCTCATCCCCCGCTTGCCACTCCCGGCTGATAGCGCGGCTCAGTTGAAAAGTCAGTGAGGTCATGTTGGCGCCAAAGACAATATTGTCAGCCGAACCGGCATTCAAGAAGGCCCGAACAGACTCTCTGGCTTGTAACATCACTTGTTCAGTGGCTTTACTGGAAAAATAGTGTCCCCCCAGGTTGGCATTATGGTGGCCCAAATAATCGACCATCTTGTCTAACACCGTGAGCGGGACCTGTGAGCCACCGGGGCCATCAAAGAACACCACGCTTTTTCCTTGATACAGCTGACCCAGAGCGCTAAATTGCATCCGGCTTTGTTCAGGCGTAAATTTCATGCCACCCTCGCTGTCAGAACAAAAACATCCATATGCCCTTCTTTATCTGTCTCGACGGCACGGATTGGGCAGGCGTTATGCCACAACTTACTGTCTGCAATCATGGCAACTTCGCCATTTTCCAACACCTTACGGAAAAATGGCTCTTCGCGATTGCTGTTATAGAGCAGGATATCCCCGCCGACAATGTTATGCCTGTCGATACCGACTATCGCGATGTGATCAAAACCATCGCGATGGATACCTTCCGGTGCCACCTGAGTTTCAACATAGGTGGTGGTAATGCGGATTTGGTGGATCTCTATCTCCTGGTTGTCCGGTAGGTCATTGCTATTAACAAAGACCTCGCACATTTCGCGCATCCCCTCATTTTGCCAGGTCGTGGTCAAGAGCGGTTCGAATTGGCGGACGATATTGCCCTGAAAATGGTTGATATCCTCAGACTGTACAAACTCATGTTTGCCCGTCTCTACCACCAAGCCTTGCTGAAAACGCAGGACGGAATAACGCCGCAGGCGGTACTTGCCATCCGCATGCTGGGTGTGGGGAAGCGTGTTGAATGAAGGAGCCAGTTGAGCAATCCCTTCCTGGCTAAGATGGGTGATCTGCAGGATATTCTCGTGTTTGTTGAGCATGATGACACCTTATTGAACAGGCCTGTTTCACAACAGAAAATAACAGTAATCACCATTAAAAATAGATAAAGATAATGGGATATCAAATTTGTCATCCCAAAAATATGACGCACCCCTACAAAATCAGCACAAGCCGCAAACCGCAACCTTTGGGGGGCTGCGGCAACAAAAAAGGCGCTGCAAAAGCAGCGCCTCAGTGGCAACCAAGTTATTAACTTACTTGGTGATACGTGCGTGTAGTTCCTGCACCGAAGTCACCTGCTCGGTTGGATCGGCCTTCATCGCCATCGAGGTGGCAAAACCACCGTTCATCGTGGTGTCGTAGTGCACTTTATACTGCAGCGCACTGCGGCGGATCAGCTTGGAGTCTTCAATCGCCTGACGCCCCGCCGTGGTATTCACGATGTAGGTATACTCGCCGTTCTTGATGCGATCCTGAATGTGCGGACGCCCCTCATGCACCTTGTTGACCAGGCGTGGGTTAATCCCCGCTTCGCCCAGCACCACTGCGGTGCCGTGGGTGGCATCCAGTTCAAAGCCCTGCTTGAGCAGGCTGGCAGCCAAATCCACTACGCGAGCCTTGTCCCCACTGCGTACCGACAGCAGCGCACGGCCTTTCTTCATGCCGGAGTTACTGCCCAACATCGCTTTGGAGAAGGCTTCGGCGAAGGTGCGACCAACGCCCATCACTTCACCGGTCGAGCGCATTTCTGGCCCGAGGATCGGGTCAACGCCTGGGAACTTGTTGAACGGCAGCACCACTTCCTTGACCGAGTAGTACGGCGGGATGACCTCTTCAGTCACGCCCTGTTCGGCCAGTGATTTACCGGCCATCACACGTGCCGCCACTTTTGCCAGCGCTACGCCGGTCGCCTTGGAAACGAACGGTACGGTACGCGCGGCACGTGGGTTCACTTCGATCAGGTAGACTTCGTTGTTCTTCACCGCAAACTGCACGTTCATCAGGCCACGGACCTGCAGTTCAAACGCCAGTTTTTCTACCTGCTGGCGCATCACGTCCTGGATATCTTTGCTCAGCGTGTAGGCTGGCAGTGAACAAGCGGAGTCACCGGAGTGGACGCCAGCCTGTTCGATATGCTCCATAATGCCACCGATCAGCACGCGCTCGCCGTCACAGATAGCATCCACATCCACTTCTACTGCGTCGTCCAGGAAGCGGTCCAGCAGCACGGGCGCATCGTTGGACACGCTGACTGCGTTCTGGAAGTAACGGCGCAGGTCGATGTCGTCGTAAACGATCTCCATCGCGCGACCACCCAGTACGTAGGATGGGCGAACCACCAACGGATAACCGATACCGGCCGCTTTCTCAACCGCCTGCTCGATGGTTGCCACGGTGGCGTTGGCCGGCTGCTTCAGGCCCAAGCGGTTAACCGCCTGCTGGAAGCGCTCACGGTCTTCGGCACGGTCAATCGCATCCGGGCTGGTGCCGATAATCGGCACGCCTGCCGCTTCCAGCTCACGCGCCAGTTTCAACGGGGTTTGCCCGCCGTACTGCACGATCACGCCTTTTGGCTTCTCGATGCGCACGATTTCCAGCACGTCCTCCAGCGTCACCGGCTCGAAGTACAAGCGATCCGAGGTGTCGTAGTCGGTAGAGACGGTTTCCGGGTTACAGTTGACCATGATGGTCTCGTAGCCGTCTTCGCGCAGCGCCAGCGAAGCATGTACGCAGCAATAGTCGAACTCGATGCCCTGGCCGATACGGTTCGGGCCACCGCCCAGGATCATGATTTTCGGACGATCGTTGGTCGGGTTGGATTCACACTCGTCTTCGTAGGTGGAATACATGTAGGCGGTGTCGGTCGCAAACTCTGCCGCACAGGTATCCACACGCTTGTAGACCGGGTGCATGTTGAAGCTGTGGCGCAGCTTGCGGATTTCGCTTTCCGCTACGCCAGCCAGCTTGGCCAGGCGCGCATCGGCAAAACCTTTACGCTTGAGCGTACGCAGGAAATCAGCGTTCAGGCCGTTGATGCCCGCTTCGGCAACCTGCTCTTCCAGACGCACCAGCTCTTCAATCTGCACCAGGAACCAGCGGTCGATGTTGGTCAGGTTGAACACGCCATCGACGGACAGACCGGCGCGGAAAGCATCGGCGATATACCAGATGCGATCTGAACCGGCGTCTTTCAGCTCACGGCGGATCTTGGTCAAGGCTTCCGGATCGTCCAGGCTCACTTTCGGATCGAACCCGGTCGCACCCACTTCCAGGCCGCGTAGCGCTTTCTGCAACGACTCTTGCTGGGTGCGGCCAATTGCCATCACTTCGCCGACCGACTTCATCTGGGTGGTCAGGCGATCGTTGGCACCGGCAAACTTCTCGAAGTTGAAGCGCGGGATCTTGGTGACGACGTAGTCGATGGACGGCTCAAAGGAGGCCGGCGTACGGCCACCGGTGATATCATTCATCAGCTCATCAAGGGTGTAACCCACCGCCAGCTTGGCGGCGATCTTGGCAATCGGGAAGCCGGTGGCTTTCGAGGCCAGCGCCGATGAACGGGATACGCGTGGATTCATTTCAATCACGATCAGGCGGCCGGTTTTCGGGTTCACCGAGAACTGCACGTTGGAGCCGCCGGTTTCCACGCCGATCTCACGCAGTACCGCCATCGAGGCGTTACGCATGATTTGGTATTCTTTGTCGGTCAGCGTTTGCGCTGGAGCCACCGTGATGGAGTCACCGGTATGGATACCCATGGCATCGATGTTTTCGATCGAGCAGACGATGATGCAGTTGTCATTCTTATCGCGCACCACCTCCATCTCATACTCTTTCCAGCCGATCAGCGATTCGTCAATCAGCAGCTCTTTGGTCGGGGACAGATCCAGACCGCGTTCGCAGATCTCTTCGAACTCTTCACGGTTATAGGCGATACCGCCACCGGTGCCGCCCATGGTGAATGACGGGCGGATAATGCAAGGGAAGCCCACATCGGCTGCCACCGCCAACGCTTCTTCCATATTATGGGCAATGCCGGAACGCGCCGTGTCCAGGCCAATTTTCTTCATGGCGATATCGAAACGGCGGCGGTCTTCAGCTTTATCGATGGCATCGGCGGTAGCGCCGATCATGGTAACGCCGAACTCGGCCAATACGCCCTGCCGTTCCAGCTCCAACGCACAGTTCAGTGCGGTTTGCCCACCCATGGTTGGCAGCACCGCATCCGGGCGCTCTTTCTCGATGATTTTACGCACCACTTCCCAGTGGATCGGCTCGATATAGGTGGCATCGGCCATTTCGGGGTCGGTCATGATGGTGGCCGGGTTCGAGTTGACCAGTACGACGCGGTAACCTTCTTCACGCAGCGCCTTACACGCCTGGGCACCAGAGTAGTCAAATTCACACGCCTGGCCGATAACGATCGGGCCAGCGCCGAGGATCAGGATGCTTTTTATATCTGTACGTTTTGGCATGGCTTTTCTGGCTCCTGATTATTTGGCGTTGGTACGGTAAGTCTCAATCAGTTCGATAAAGTGATCGAACAGCGGCGCGGCATCGTGCGGGCCTGGGCTGGCTTCTGGGTGCCCCTGGAAGCTGAACGCGGCTTTATCGGTACGATGGATGCCCTGCACCGTGTGGTCGAACAGGGATTTATGCGTGACCCGCAACGTGCTCGGCAGATTATTTTCATCAACGGCAAAGCCATGGTTCTGCGCGGTGATCATCACGGTGTTGTTATCCAGATCCTTCACCGGGTGGTTACCGCCGTGGTGGCCAAGCTTCATCTTCATGGTGTTGGCACCGCTGGCCAACGCCAACAGTTGGTGGCCCAGGCAGATACCAAATACCGGGATATCGGTTTCCAGGAAGCGTTTGATGGCGCTGATGGCGTAATCGCAAGGCTCTGGGTCACCAGGGCCGTTGGACAGGAAGATGCCGTCCGGAGCCATTTTCAGCACCACTTCCGCAGGGGTTTGCGCTGGCACCACGGTGAGGCGGCAGCCGCGATCCACCAGCATACGCAGGATGTTACGCTTGGCGCCGTAATCGTAGGCCACCACATGGTAAGGCAGTTCGCCCGCAGGTTTGGCCTCCGGCAAATCGCCTTCCAGCGTCCAGCTCCCCTGTTGCCAGGCGTAAGCCTCTTTGGTGGTGACCTCTTTCGCCAGGTCCATGCCTTTCAGGCCAGGGAAAGCTTTGGCTTTCTGCAGCGCCAGTTCGGCATCGGTGAGGTCGCCCGCGATGATACAGCCGTTCTGTGCGCCTTTCTCACGCAGCAGGCGGGTCAGCTTGCGGGTATCGATATCGGCAATCGCCACGATATTGTGACGCTTGAGGTAATCGGCCAGGCCCATTTCGTTGCGGTAGTTGCTGGCAATCAGTGGCAGGTCGCGGATGACAAGGCCTTGAGCATGAACAGCGGAGGATTCTGCGTCGGAATCATTGGTGCCGACATTGCCGATATGAGGATAAGTAAGAGTAACGATCTGGCGGGAGTAGGAAGGATCAGTGAGGATTTCTTGATAACCGGTCATCGAGGTATTGAAGACCACTTCCCCCACTGCCGTACCTTCTGCCCCGATGGCCCGACCGTGGAATTGGGTTCCGTCTTCCAGAACCAATAGCGCTGACTTAATCAAAACACCCTCCGAGGAATAATCAATCACAATATTTGCATATTAATTCAGATTTCACGCCCTAAATCAATGCAAAAACCGCCCTCAAGGCCAATTTTTGGCAAATTGGGCGCATTTTAATGATGAGCGTCCCGCTTGTCTAGATAAAGCGCCATTTTTTCCATTATTTTTGCTGACCTCAGGGTTTTAATGGGGTCACAGGCGCAAAAACATCAGCAAACTAGGCCGAGTAAACGGTTGCGAGACACAGTGACATAAAAAATAGCTTAAAACAGCTAAAATCGGTGTGGGGAGCAATAAAGATGACGGAATAAACAGGATTAAGACTGGATAACGCCAACAAAAACAGATTACAGCATTAAAATTAATCGTAAGCCTCATTTTTAATGTTAAAAAAAAGGACAATAAAATTATTGTCCGATTATCATATCATTATGATCAACACAACCACATCACGATGGTGTTCAATAAATTATAACTGGTCTAAACCGAGCACGTCTCGCATATCAAACAGCCCATTATGCTGGTTTGAGATCCAGGATGCGGCACGGACCGCGCCATTGGCAAACGTCATCCGGCTTGAGGCTTTATGGGTGATCTCTACTCGCTCGCCAATATCGGCAAACATGGCGGTATGTTCACCCACTATATCCCCGGCACGAATGGTGGCAAAGCCGATGCTCTTTGGATCGCGCTCGCCGGTATAACCCACACGCTCGTAAACCGCACACTCTTTCAGATCGCGTCCCAAAGCACCGGCAATCGCCTCGCCCATGGCTAACGCCGTTCCTGAAGGAGCATCTACCTTGTGGCGGTGATGAGCTTCCACAATTTCGATATCGGTATAATCGCCCATCACCTTGGCCGCTTTTTCCAACAGCTTGAGCACCACGTTGACACCCACGCTGAAGTTGGCGGCAAACACGATACCAATCTGCTGCGCAGCGGCCTGAATAGCCGCTTTACCCGCATCATCAAAGCCGGTGGTACCGATCACCATGGCTTTGCCGTGGGCCACGCAAAACGCCAGATGGGCCAGAGTGCCTTCCGGGCGGGTGAAATCGATCAGGATATCGAAATCATTGACGACCTTTTCCAGGTTATCGCTGACGGTGACACCTACTGCGCCAACACCAGCCAGTTCGCCGGCATCTGTACCAACCAGGCTAGAACCCGGGCGCTCCAGTGCTGCACCCAATACCACGCCCTGTGCCTGCTGCACGGCCTGTATCAATTGGCGCCCCATGCGGCCACCGGAACCCGCAATCGCGATGCGGATTTGTGAATCAGTCATACTTCGCTCTCTTTTATGGTCAAAAGCCACTCCTCGGCTATGGGTTCAGGGTAACTTCCCTACCCTATCACTACCAGAGGATTTGCTTACGGATTAGAAAATTATGATATGCCCGATATGTTATCAGTAACGCTGTCAATTGATTAACAATTACCCGATTAGCGTCAACCTTCTGTTGCTACATAATCATGCACTATTTATGCATTGCGATGAATGGCGATAAAGTCGATTTTTGCTCATTCTGCACGCTAATGGGCGAGCTCAATACTGCGACACCTGAAGCCTGATGCCGGTGGGAGCCATTAATTACAGCTAGTTAAAACGCAAAACGGGAAGCCAAGGCTTCCCGTTACTTAATGATATTGGCAACGATCAGTCGATCTGCTTGATATCCATGCGCAGTTCTTTCGGCACTTCAAACACGATGTTCTCTTCACGGCCGCTAAGCTCATGCACATCCTTGCCGCCCAAGGCTTTCAAGCGACTGATGACGTCCTGAACCAGCACGTCCGGCGCAGAGGCTCCGGCGGTGACGCCAATGTTGCTGGCGTCTTTCAACCAGGATTCCTGAATGTCCGCCGCCGAGTCGATCAGATAGGCTGGTTTACCCACACGCTGGGCAAGTTCCGCCAAGCGGTTGGAGTTGGACGAGTTCTTCGACCCCACTACCAGCACCACGTCGGCATCACCTGCCAAGCTGCGCACCGCTTCCTGACGGTTGGTGGTGGCATAGCAGATATCGTCCTTACGCGGCCCGATAATATCCGGGAAGCGCTTACGCAACGCATCGATCACGTCAGAAGTATCGTCCACCGATAACGTGGTCTGGGTCATAAAGCACAGGTTATGTTCGTTCTTCACCTGCAATTGCCAGACATCTTCCGGCGACTCAACCAGGTACATGCCCCCCTCAGGGTTGCTGTACTGGCCCATGGTGCCTTCCACTTCCGGATGCCCGGCGTGGCCAATCAGGATTGCTTCGGTGCCCTTACGGCTGGCCCGAGCCACTTCCATATGCACCTTGGTCACCAACGGACAGGTAGCATCAAACAGCATGGTCAGATCGCGGGCTTTGGCCTCGGCCCGAACTGCCTGTGACACACCGTGGGCTGAGAAGATCAGGATCGAGCCATCCGGCACTTCCGCAATCTCTTCGATAAAGACCGCTCCACGCTCGCGCAGGCTTTCGACCACATAGCGGTTATGCACCACTTCGTGACGCACGTAAATCGGCGCGCCATAAATCTCCAGCGCACGTTCTACGATGCTGATCGCACGATCAACCCCTGCGCAGAAGCCACGCGGGTTAGCCAGCAATATTTGCATGCGCTTCCTCCTGCTGCGGGTCAATCTCCAGCACTTCGATATCGAAGGTCACCGGATGCCCCGCCAACGGATGGTTGAAATCAACGGTGATTGAATCTTCCGCCACTTCGCGCACCACGCCAGGCATTTCGCTGCCGTCGATGGCGGTAAACAGCATGATGGTACCGACATCCGGCACGCCGGTTTCGTTGAAGTCGCGGCGTGAGAAGAACTGGATCAGATCCGGGTTCTCCGCACCGAACGCGGCTTCCGGTTGCAGGGTAAACGCACATTTGTCCCCTACCTGCAAACCGATCAACTGCTGTTCCAACGGAGCAGACAGGCTGCCATCGCCCAGGCGGAACAGCGCGGGTTTGCCGTTGCCCTGGGTGGATTCCGCGGTCGTTCCATCTGCCAGTTTCAGCGTGAAATGCACCAGCACTGCGCTGTTGCCGTTAACCTGAGCCGTCATATCACTTACCTTCGCTGTTGACGCTTTTCTTCGCTGGCAAGAACCCTTCCAGCACGATCATGGCGGCACCGACGCAGATAAAGCTGTCCGCCAGATTGAAGGTCGGGTAATGCCAGTTGCCGATATAAAAGTCGATGAAATCGACCACAAAGCCATGCCACAGACGATCAAACAGGTTGCCGAGCGCACCGCCGATAATAAAGGCATAGGCGATATTATTCAGCTTCTGCTGGGCACTGCTGCGATACATCATCACCAGCAGCACCACCACGATGGCGACCGCAATACCGGCAAAGAACCAGCGCTGCCAGCCACCGTGATCCGCCAGGAAACTGAACGCCGCACCGTAGTTACGGGCGTAGTACAGGTTGATTGACGGGAACAACGGCTGGGTCTGGCCCAGCACAAAGTTACTCAGGATCCACTGTTTGCTGAAAAAATCCAGCGCCAGCACCACCACTACCAGCCATAGCCAGCGCAAGCCGGTCGAACTTATCGGTCTACTCATCAGGCGCTTGATCTCAGGCAAAGTTACGTTTTTCGCCGTCACCGGCTACGTTGGTCACACAGCGGCCGCAGAGTTCTGCGTGCTCCGCCACCTGGCCGACATCGGTGGTGTAATGCCAGCAGCGCGGGCACTTCTCACCATCCGCTTTGCTGAATGCAATTTTCAGCCCTTTCAACAGTTCACTTTGCTGCGCATCGGCAGGAGCATCGGCAAACGGTGCTACGCTGGCCGATGAGGTCAGCAACACAAAGCGCAGTTCGTCCTGCAGGCTGTTCAGGCGTGCTGCCAGATCGCTATCGGCATACAGCGTAACCGCCGCCTCCAACGAACCGCCAATGTGCTTGTCCGCACGCGCCTGTTCCAGCACCTTGTTCACTTCGCCACGCACTTTCAGCAGATCGGCCCAGAACGCATCGTTCATGCCTTCGCCTGCCGCCAGCCCGAACAGACCGTCATACCACTCTTCGGTAAACACGTACTGCGCGCGTTTGCCTGGCAGGAAGGCCCAGATTTCATCGGCGGTAAACGACATGATCGGTGCCATCCAACGTACCAGCGCTTCTGCAATGTGGAACAGAGCGGTCTGGCAGCTGCGGCGGGCAACGCTGTCGCTTTTCGCGGTGTACTGACGGTCTTTAATGATGTCCAGATAGAAGGACCCCATTTCTACCGAGCAGAACTGCATCAGGCGCTGCACCACTTCGTGGAAATCGTAGTTGGCATAAGCCTGCTCGATATCCTGCTGTGCGGCCATTGCACGGCCTACAGCCCAGCGATCCAGTACCACCATCTCTTCCGGTGCCACGCAGTCAGTGCTTGGATCAAACCCGTTCAGGTTGGCCAGCAGGAAACGCGCGGTATTACGGATGCGGCGATAAGAATCGGCAGCACGCTTGAGGATTTCGTCGGAAACCGCAATCTCGCCGGTGTAGTCGGTAGAAGCAACCCACAGGCGCAGAATGTCGCCACCCAGCTTGTTCATCACGTCCTGCGGGCTGACGGTGTTGCCGATTGACTTGGACATTTTGCGGCCCTGACCATCGACGGTAAAGCCATGGGTCAGCACTTCTTTGTAAGGCGCCTTACCCTTCATGGCGGTCGAAATCATCAGCGATGACATGAACCAGCCACGATGTTGGTCGGAACCTTCCAGATACATGTCGGCAGAGTGGCCGTTGAATTCTGGACGCACGTCAACCACGGAAGAATGGGTTGAACCCGAGTCAAACCAAACGTCCAGCGTATCGGGCACTTTCACATAATCGGCCGCTTCGGCACCAAGGATATCGGCAGCGTCCAGATCCCACCAGGCCTGGATCCCGTCCTGCTCAACACGCTTGGCCACTTCTTCCATCAGCTCTACGCTGCGTGGGTGAAGCTGCTCGGTGTCTTTATGCACGAACAGGGACATTGGAACGCCCCAGGTACGCTGACGTGAGATACACCAGTCTGGACGGTTAGCCACCATGGTTTCGATACGCGCCTGGCCCCAATCCGGGATCCACTGCACGCCCTTGATCTCTTCCAGTGACTGCTTGCGCAGCCCCTTTTGATCCATGCTGATAAACCATTGCGGCGTGGCACGGAAAATGATCGGCGTTTTGTGGCGCCAGCAGCACGGGTAGCTGTGTTGCAGTTTTTCCACGTGCAGCAGAGCGCCTTTCTCACGCAGCAGCTCAACGATCAGATCGTTGGCCTTGAACACGAATTTACCGTCCAGCGTTGGATAGGTGCCGGTCAGGTAGCAGCCGTTCGGGCCAACCGGGTTGGCGACTTCCAGGCCGTATTTCTGGCCGATGATGAAGTCATCCGGGCCGTGACCAGGAGCGGTATGTACGGCACCGGTACCGGCATCCAGCGTAACGTGATCGCCCAGGATCGCCGGCACGTCAAAGCCCATAAACGGATGGGTAAAGCGCATCAGTTCCAGATCGCTGCCCTTGCAGCTGCCCAGCACTTCCCAATGGGTGATGCCTGCACGCTTCATCACGCTTTCTACCAGGTCCGCTGCCAGGATCAGGCATTGACCTTCAACCTGTACCAGATGGTAGCTGAACTCTGCATTCAGCGAGATCGCACGGTTGGCAGGCAGCGTCCACGGTGTGGTCGTCCAGATCACCAGTGACACCGGGCCATTCACGTTGGTTACACCAAACTTGCTGGCCACCGCCGCCGCATCAACCGCATGGAACGCGACGTCGATAGATGGCGAGGTTTTGTCGTAATATTCAACTTCTGCTTCCGCCAAGGAAGAACCGCAGTCCGTACACCAGTGCACCGGCTTGGCGCCTTTGAGCAGATGACCATTGCTGATGATCTTGCCCAAAGCACGGATGATGTTGGCTTCGGTTTTAAAATTCATGGTCAGGTACGGATGATCCCAGTCACCCAGCACCCCCAGACGGATAAAGTCTTTCTTCTGGCCTTCTACCTGCTCAGCAGCATATTCACGGCATTTCTGGCGGAACTCTGCCGGTGTCAGTTTCTCACCCGGTTTGCCATACAGTTGCTCAACCTTCAGTTCGATAGGCAGACCGTGGCAGTCCCAGCCTGGAACATAAGGCGAATCAAAGCCAGCCATCCCTTTTGACTTGATAATAATGTCTTTGAGGATCTTGTTTACCGAGTGACCAATGTGAATGCTGCCATTCGCATACGGAGGGCCGTCATGCAGAATGAAGGATTTCTTGCCCTTTTTGGCGGCACGAATGATCCCGTACAGATCCTGTTCATACCAACGTGCGAGCATGCCAGGTTCACGCTTGGCGAGATCGCCACGCATCGGGAACCCTGTTTCCGGCAAGTTCAGGGTATTCTTGTAGTCACTCATTAGATTCTCGATCTCGTTTCGGTTCGTAGATTAAGCCGGTGTCTGTAGCCCGAAGAACGTCCGGGCCGTCACCACATCATTGGCGATTTGCTGCTTTAGCGCATCGAGCGAAGCAAAACGCTGTTCATTGCGCAATTTTGCGCGCAGCACCACATCAAGGTGGCGCCCGTAAAGATCCATGGTTACATCCAGCAGATGCACTTCCAACTGCTGACGTACACCTGCCACCGTTGGGCGAGTGCCAATATTGGCCACGCCCGGCAAAGGCTCGGGGCCAAGCCCATAAACATCGACGGCATATACCCCTTTCACCGGGGCAACCAGGCGTTTGAGCGGCAGGTTGGCGGTTGGGAAACCAATGGTTCGCCCAAGTTCATCGCCATGCACTACGCGCCCGGAAATACTGTAAGGATGCCCCAGCAGGGTTTCTGCCAGCGGCAAATCATCATCACGCAACGCATTGCGGATGGCGGTGCTGCTGATACGCAGATCGCCTTCACGGAAGCTTGGCGTGCTGACCACCTCAAAGCCGAATTCTTGCCCGGCAAGCTCTAACAGCGGGAAATCCCCCTGGCGACCAGCACCAAAGCGGAAATCATCCCCCACCATCAGGAATTTTACCCCCAGCTTTTCGACCAGCAGCTCGGCAACGAATGCCTGAGCGGTATGGGCGGCAAAGCGGGGATCAAACTTGACGCACAACAGGTAATCAACCCCGGCCTGCGCCAGGTATTTGGCTTTGTCACGCAAGCGCGTGAGGCGGGCCGGAGCCTTATCCGCGGCAAACAGTTCCAGCGGCTGCGGCTCAAAGATCATGACGATGACCGGTAACCCCAGACGCCGTCCTTCCTGCTTCAACTGCCCCAATAGCGCCTTATGACCGCGATGGACGCCGTCAAAATTGCCGATGGTGAGCACACAGCCACGGTGGCGTGCCCGGATATTATGGATGCCGCGAATTAGCTGCATAGCTGGCCCAACACAGTGGAAATCGGCGGATTATACCTTGTACAGCGGTCAAGGTTAACCCGCGATTGGTTCCTTTGATGTAATAGTCATACCATACCGGAGGATAATCGCCTTAACCACCGTTTATCTGGCCCAATGCGTGCTATATTAGCGCGCTGATAGCGAGCTTGGCTTCTGGCCGACGCTTGAAAGACGGGGGATAACCCACCAGGACCAACAGCTTGCAGACTGTGATGCAAATCACATGGCGATTTTTCTCGTGAAACACTGTATTCCCATGGCTGAAGCTGGTAAAATCCTGCGCCATCACAACGTAGCAAGTGCCGCCCGTACAAACGGCGCTTATTTGCACAAATCCATTGACAAACGAAGGCTAAAAGGGCATATTCCTCGGCCTTTGAATTGTCCTCAATATATATATTTGGGAGTTGGACCTTGGCTAATATCAAATCAGCTAAGAAACGCGCCATACAGTCTGAGAAACGTCGCAAGCATAACGCTAGCCGTCGCTCAATGGTGCGTACCTTCATTAAGAAGGTTGACGCAGCTATCGCAGCTGGCGACAAAGACGCAGCACAAAAAGCATTCCTCGTAATGCAACCACTTGTGGATCGCCAGGCAGCTAAAGGCCTGATCCACAAAAACAAAGCAGCGCGTCATAAGTCAAACCTGACGGCGCGTATCAACGCAATGCAATAAGCATTACGTTGTGTGCTTGTTAAAAAAACCGGCTTCGGCCGGTTTTTTTACGCCTGGCGTTCAAGCCTACAGCGCGAACAGCGCCGAGAAGTCCTTGTTGCATACCCGCTGTACCGCCGGATGCTGGATCATTCGCTCGGCAAAAATGATGTAATACTCTTCCTGCACGCTATCGACACGGCCGATCTCCACCACGTCATCATCGCTATAGGTATCCAGCGCATACAGCGTTGGCGCCACGAAGATCGCATTGTGGTACAGGCCGAAAGCCTTCATCAGGGCTGCATCGTCAAACTCCCCCAGTATCTCAACCTTGATACCTTGCGTGTTGAACCAGTTAAGCAGCTTGCGCCCCAGCATTGAACGCCTTCCCGGGATCAACAAGCGGCGCTGTTCCAGACAGGCCGGAAACGGTAAATCGGGTATCGGCTGACGACAGAAGAAGCTGACCCCACACTCCCCCAGCTTAAGCGAAAACAAGCCTTCCTGCTGGCTGGAGTCGACCGGGCAATCCGACAGGATCATATCCAGTTTATGCTGGCTCAGTTGCTCAAGCAGCATCTCATGGGTTGATTCAAAACAGCGCAGGTGGATTTGCTCATTGTCCACTACCACCGCAGTTTCCAACACCTGGCTGACCAGACGTTTGGATAGCGCATCCGCTACGCCCACGTCAAACAGCAGGTTGGACTCCTTGCGGTAGTTGACGATATCCAGCATTTCCTGGCTGAGCATAAACATCTTGTCGGCATAGCGGAACACCAGTTGGCCTAGCTCGGAGGGGACCAGCCCACGCCCCTGGCGTTTGAACAGCTTACCGTTGAGCCGTTCTTCCAGTGCCTTGATTTGGCCGGTGATGGTCTGGGGCGTGAGGAACAGGGCTTCCGCCGCTCCCACGACCGACCCCTCCTTGCAGACCTGCCAGAAGTAATACAGATGGTTAAAGTTGATGTGAGACATTCTCAAAACGTTCTCTCCTTAGGTTTCTCATCGGCAAACGGTCTGCCGTGATGAGCGACAAACTCCCTATCGTTAATTTCGGACAACGCAAAGTTATCTTTAATCCCAAGTGCAGCGTGGCTGACGAAGCCACGCTGCCGCTACTATTGTAATAGCCCTCAGCAACGAGGGGTAAACACAAAGGTCATCGGCTGCGGGGCAAACTCAAACGCAGCAGGCCGTAACCCACTACCGCAGCGCTGGTCGATCCCAATAGTATGCCTAATTTGGCATAGGTACTGAGAGCCACATCCGCCTCGGCGAAGGCCAATGAGGCAATAAAAATCGACATGGTGAAACCAATACCACAGAGCACGGCCACGGCAAACACTTGTTTAAAGCCGATATCCTGCGGCAAACGGGCAATCCCCAGTTTCACCGCCAGCCAGCAGAAGACGAAAATCCCCAGCGGCTTGCCGATAAACAGCCCGGCAGCAATCCCCAGCGGCAACAGTGAAGTCAACCCGCTCAAGGACACCCCTTGCAACGAGACACCCGCGTTGGCAAAGGCAAACAGCGGCAGGATCAGGAAGGCGACCCATGGGTGCAGCTCATGCTCCAGGGTTTCGGAGGGCGAAGGCTCACTCTTGGCGTTCAGCGGGATCATAAAGCCGACAATCACCCCTGCCAGCGTAGCGTGAACACCCGACTTGAGGATCGCAACCCACAGCACCAATCCGACCATCATATACAGCGAGGTTTTACCCACTCCCCGCCAGTTCATTAGCGCCAATACCACGATCGCCGCAGCCGCAACGCCCAGCGCCACCATCGAGACCTGATGGGTGTAGAACAACGCGATAATGATGATGACCCCAAGGTCATCGATAATCGCCAAGGCCAGCAAGAATACTTTCAGGCTGGTCGGCACCCGGTTGCCCAGTAAGGCCATCACGCCCAAGGCAAAGGCAATATCCGTTGCCGCCGGGATCGCCCAACCCTGGCGGGTTACTTCATCGGCACCGTTGAACAGCAGATAGATCAGCGCCGGAGCCAGCATGCCGCCTAACGCGGCAATCGCCGGGAAGATGGCCTTCTCACGCCCAGCCAGGGAACCTTGCAGCAGTTCACGTTTGACTTCAAGCCCCACCACCAGGAAGAAGATGGCCATTAAACCGTCGTTAATCCACAGCAGCAGCGGTTTGGCAATGTCCAGCGAGGCGATGCTGACCGCCACGGGTAAGTTAAGGAAGGCCTGATACAGCCCCTGTACGGGGGTATTAGCCATGATCAAAGCCACCACGGCGGCAGCGATCAGAATAATGCCCCCAGCGGCTTCTTGACGCAGAAATTGACGAATAATAGTAGTCACAGTAAGTCGCTCCAAAATGCCCGTCGTCTTTCAAGCTGCGACTCGAAATCCATAGGGCATAGATAATGGGGGCAAAGCGCCCCGGTTTCCAGACAATGAAACGAGTATAGTCGAGGAATCACCTCGAAAAAATCAGTTTATAAATGCAAAACAACTCGTAAAAACCGACCTATTCGCGCTATATATCACACTTTTAATAGGGACTTTCATACAGCAAAGATAAAAAAACCCCGGTTTGCTTAAACCGGGGTTTGAGGGTTGATGCGTGGAAAACGTTGATTAACGAGTCAGGTCGTCAAAAAACTTTTTCACGCCGTCGAAGAAGCTTTTCGAACGCGGGCTGTTTTTATCCCCAGAAGGGCCACCCAGGCTCTCTTCCAACTCTTTGAGCAGTTGCTTCTGCTTCTCGTTCAGACTCACCGGCGTTTCTACCACCACGCGGCACAGCAGGTCACCCTGGCTGCCACCCCGTACCGATTTCACCCCTTTGCCACGCATGCGGAACAGTTTGCCGGTCTGAGTTTCCGCCGGGACTTTCAGCTTGACGCGGCCATCCAGCGTTGGCACTTCAATCTCGCCACCCAAGGCAGCCATAGCAAAGTTGATCGGCACTTCGCAGTAGAGATTATTGCCTTCACGTTCGAAGATCGGGTGAGCACTCACCTGAACCTGAACGTACAGATCGCCTGCTGGCGCGCCGTGTTCGCCAGCTTCACCTTCACCCGCCAGGCGGATGCGGTCGCCAGTATCTACGCCCGCCGGGATTTTCACCGACAGGGTTTTGGATTTCTCTACGCGACCATGGCCGTGACATTTGTTGCACGGATCCTTGATGATCTGACCACGCCCGTGGCAGTGCGGACAAGCCTGCTGCACGGTGAAGAACCCTTGGCGCATCTGCACCTGACCCTGACCATGACAGGTCGGACAGGTTGCCGGCGAACTGCCCGGCTTGGCACCGTTACCGTGGCAGACATCACACTCTTCCAGCGTTGGAATACGGATCTCTTTGGTCACGCCACGCACGGCTTCTTCGAGCGTCAGATCCATGTTGTAACGCAAATCGGATCCACGGCTGGCACGTTGACGGCGTCCGCCGCCAAAGATATCGCCAAACACGTCGCCAAAGATATCGCTGAAGTCGGCACCGCCGCCACCAAAGCCACCACCACCGCCCATACCACCTTGCTCAAAGGCCGCATGGCCGTATTGATCGTAGGCAGCACGTTTTTGATCGTCGGTCAGGACCTCGTAGGCTTCCTTGACCTCTTTAAACTGGCTTTCGGCGTCTTTTTCCTGATTACGATCAGGGTGATACTTCATCGCCAGGCGCTTATACGCCTTTTTGATTTCGCGCTCGTCTGCCGTCTTGGCAACGCCGAGCACCTCGTAATAATCTCTCTTCGCCATTATTTCTCTTACCCTTAACATGCGTGCACGGGCGTAGAGTTGCCTCGACGCCCGTGCTGGTTTCCGGTTACGGCCTGTGGCCTCACCGTGCCCGCTTAAGGGCGATTATTTTTTGTCTTTAACTTCTTCAAACTCGGCGTCAACCACGTCGTCGTCTTTCTGCGCCGCGTTGTCTGCACCGGCATCAGCACCCTGTGCCTGCTGCGCTTGCGCCTGGGCCATTTCCATCAGCTTGCCGGAAACCTGCACCAGAGCCTGGGTTTTCGCTTCGATTTCGGCTTTATCTTCGCCTTTCACCGCCGCTTCCAGATCTTTCAGCGCGCTCTCGATAGCGGTTTTGTCTTCAGCTGGCAATTGCTCACCCGCTTCTTCCAACTGCTTACGGGTACCGTGGATCAGGTGATCCGCCTGGTTACGAGTTTGCACCAGTTCTTCGAACTTACGGTCAGCTTCAGCGTTCACTTCGGCATCGCGTACCATTTTCTGGATTTCTTCTTCGTTCAGACCAGAAGACGCCTTGATGGTGATCTTCTGCTCACGGCCGGTGTTCTTGTCTTTCGCAGACACGTGCAGAATACCGTCGGCATCGATATCGAAGGTGACTTCGATCTGCGCCATACCGCGTGGTGCCGGCTGGATGCCGTCCAGGTTGAACTGGCCCAGTGACTTGTTGTCATTGGCACGTTTACGCTCCCCCTGCAGCACATGGATGGTCACCGCTGCCTGGTTGTCTTCGGCAGTAGAGAACACCTGGCTGTGCTTGGTCGGGATAGTGGTGTTTTTGGTGATCAGCGGCGTCATCACGCTGCCCATGGTTTCGATACCCAGTGACAGTGGGGTAACGTCCAGCAGCAATACGTCTTTCACATCACCGGCCAACACACCGCCCTGAACCGCAGCACCAACGGCTACCGCTTCGTCCGGGTTAACGTCTTTACGTGGTTCTTTACCGAAGAAATCAGCAACTTTCTTCTGAACCATAGGCATACGGGTCTGGCCACCGACCAGGATCACGTCCTGAATGTCAGAAACCGACAGGCCTGCATCTTTCAGTGCCACTTTCAGCGGCTCGATAGAGCGAGCAACCAGATCTTCTACCAGCGACTCGAGTTTTGCACGGGTCACTTTGATGTTCATGTGTTTTGGACCGCTGCCATCTGCAGTGATGTACGGCAGGTTGACGTCGGTCTGCTGAGCGGAGGACAGCTCGATCTTGGCTTTTTCAGCGGCTTCTTTCAGACGCTGCATCGCCAACGGATCGTTGCGCAGATCCATGCCCTGCTCTTTCTTGAACTCTTCCACCAGATAGTTGATCAGGCGGCTGTCGAAGTCTTCACCACCCAGGTGGGTATCACCGTTGGTCGCCAGAACTTCAAAGGTTTTTTCACCGTCAACGTCGTCGATCTCAATGATTGAGATATCGAAAGTACCACCACCCAGGTCATAAACCGCGATGGTACGGTTGCCCACTTCTTTGTCCAGGCCATAAGCCAGGGCCGCAGCAGTAGGTTCGTTGATGATACGTTTCACTTCCAGACCTGCGATACGGCCAGCATCTTTGGTCGCCTGACGCTGAGCATCGTTGAAGTAGGCAGGAACGGTGATAACCGCTTCAGTTACCGGCTCACCCAGGTAATCTTCCGCCGTTTTCTTCATTTTCTTCAGGACTTCCGCAGAGATCTGCGGTGGTGCCATTCTCTGGCCCTTCACTTCCAGCCAGGCGTCACCGTTATCGGCAGCAACGATGCTGTAAGGCATGATAGCCTTGTCACGCTGTGCTTCTTCATCCTGGAAGCGACGGCCAATCAGGCGCTTGATCGCAAACAGGGTGTTCTGTGGGTTAGTAACAGCCTGACGCTTAGCAGGCTGGCCAACCAGAATTTCACCATCCTGGGTATATGCGATGATTGAAGGAGTGGTGCGATCGCCTTCGGCATTCTCCAGCACGCGCGCCTTGCCACCATCCATAATTGCTACACAAGAGTTGGTTGTACCCAGGTCGATACCAATAATTTTGCCCATCTAAACATCTCCACTAATAAATTCATAATCGGTCAGGTTGCTAACTATATGCGGGCGTTTTTTTGCTTTTCAACTGCCCGGCATCTCAGTGTTACCCGCGGTCAGCAACTGCGGTTGCCAATAAGATGGGGCCATCCACACCAGCATCAAGGGGCAGGACAAAAAAAATTTCGTTTTTATCCGCAGCCAGATCATTGTTTCCTGGCGTGGGGATCATTATGATGCCGCGCGCTCTGATGGAAGTTATGGGTTTTTCGGCCATTCAGACCAATTATTAAATTACCTATCCATTTTCGTTACAATTCTGTTATCGCAGAGGACATATGCACTCCAACAAGTTGGCAAATCCCGGCCCCCTGGGTCTGATGGGCTTCGGGATGACTACCGTCTTGCTGAACCTGCACAACGCGGGCTTTTTCCCACTGACTTCCGTCATCATCAGTATGGGGATTTTCTTCGGTGGCATGGCTCAGATTTTTGCCGGTATTCTTGAGTTCAAGAAAGGCAACACCTTCGGCTTGACCGCCTTCACCTCTTACGGCTGCTTCTGGCTGAGCCTGGTAGGCATCCTGCTGCTGCCACGCATGGGCCTGGCAGAACCGACCGACGCGAACGTCCTCGGCATCTACCTTGCACTGTGGGGCGTCTTCACCCTGTTCATGTTCTTCGGCACGCTGCGTACCAACCGTGGGTTGCAGTTTGTGTTTGCCAGCCTGACCGTGCTGTTCGCACTGCTGGCCGTCGGCAACATTACCGGTAACCACGCGATCCTGACGTTCGCCGGTTACGAAGGCATTATCTGTGGTGCCAGCGCGATCTATCTGGCAATGGCAGAGGTGATCAACGAACAGTTGGGCCGCACCGTACTGCCAATCGGCCCGGTGGAAGCTCAGCAGGCAACACCCGCTGCTGTTACCGCATAAATCCGTACTAACGTGATATAAAAAAACCCTGCGGTGTTTAATCGCAGGGTTTTTTATTGGGCGAAAATCGCTTAGTTCAAGAGCGGTTTTTCACTGTTCAGGTCGCGACGCAGGTAGATCCCCAGTAATAGGCCGAGCGTCGATAATGCCAGCATATAGTAAGCGGGCGCTAACGGGGTTAACTTCATGATCAGCGTGACAAATACCGGGGTTAAACCACCAAAAATCGCGTATGCCACGTTGTAGGAGAACGAAATCCCGCTAAATCGCACTTCCGCCGGGAAAGCCCGCACCAACACGTAAGGCACCGCGCCGACAATCCCCACGCTGAAGCCAACCAGCGCGTAGGTGGCAAACAGCATTTCTGGATGTGTTGCCACCGACTGATAGAACAGCCAACTGCACCCTGCCAACAGCACACTGCCGACGATAAAGGTTTTGCTGGCGCCAAAGCGGTCCGCCGCCGAACCAGAGACGATACAGCCAGCAAACAGCATGATGATGGCGATGCTGTTGGCCTGCAATGACAGCGCCGGGGCTATGGCAAACTGTTTTTGCAGGTAGGTTGGCGTCATCAGGATCACCACCACAATGCCTGCCGACAACAGCCAGGTCAGCAGCATCGAGACCGCGATCTCTTTGCGGTGATTCATCACCACCGATTTCAGCGGCAGCTCTTCTGCCAGCGCCTTACGCGCCTGCATCTCGATAAAGATTGGGGTTTCCTGCAACCAGCGGCGCAGATACATGGCGAACAGACCAAAGATACCGCCCAGGAAGAACGGAATACGCCAGCCACCGTCATGAATGGCCTGTTGGCTGAGCGTGGTATTGATGATGGTGGCCACCAGCGAGCCAAGCAGGATACCGGCCGTCAGGCCAGCGGTGAGCGTGCCACAGGCAAAACCAACGCGTTTGCGCGGCACATGCTCCGCCACAAATACCCAGGCACCAGGGACTTCACCCCCGATCGCCGCGCCTTGCAGAACCCGCATCAACAGCAGCAGCAACGGTGCGGCGATGCCGATACTGGCGTAGGTGGGCAGCATCCCCATCGCCAGCGTCGGTAACGCCATCAGCAGGATGCTCAGGCTGAACATCTTTTTACGGCCCACCAGATCGCCGAAGTGCGCCATGATAATGCCGCCCAATGGCCGAGCCAGGTAGCCCGCAGCAAAGATACCAAAGGTCTGCACCTGGCGCAGCCACTCAGGCATATCCGCCGGGAAGAACAGGTCGCCCATTACCGCAGCAAAGAAAACAAAAATGATGAAATCATAAAACTCCAACGCACCGCCCAGAGCAGCCAACGTCAGAGTCTTATAATCTTGCCGGTTGAGCCGGCGATTATTATCGTGATGCATAAGATACCGTTAGAGGAAACAGGAAAGACACAGAAAGCATAATGGCTAACTGTAAAAAGTTTCTTACTATAACGGCAAAATACTTTCACACCAGATGCGCTGAAGGTTATCCCGCAGATTGCTGAAATTTAGAGATTTATCTCGCGCCGCGCATTCTTGGGACGAAATGCTGCTACCACGGCCTCGTGAGTCTCTACATAGGGGCCTTCGAGCAGTTGGATGCAATAAGGCACGCTGGCAAAAATACCGTGCACCACCACCTTGCCTGCCTCGTCCTTCACCCCTTCCAGCGTTTCTTTAATCGATTTGGGTTGCCCCGGCAGGTTGATGATCAACGCCTGTTTACGGATCGCCCCAACCTGACGTGAAAGAATTGCCGTTGGCACATAGTGTAGGCTGATTTGGCGCATTTGCTCGCCAAAACCCGGCATGACCCGATCGGCAATTGCCAGGGTAGCATCGGGAGTCACGTCACGCCGGGACGGGCCGGTGCCGCCGGTAGTCAACACCAGATGGCAGCCCATTTCATCAACCAGCTCACACAGGGTATGCTCAATCAGCGTCTGCTCGTCGGGGATCAGCCGGGTTTCCAGGGTGAACGGCGTCGCCAAAGCGCTGCCCAGCCACTCTTCCAGCGCCGGGATCCCTTTATCCTGATAAACGCCCCCTGAAGCGCGGTCCGAAATAGAAACCAAACCAATGCGTAATGTATCCATGTTTTACCTCTGTTTTATGCCCCGGTTACCCAAGGGAGATTCATCACGGGAGTATAGGGTGTTTGCTCAATGAGGTGGATATTCAGGTATAAAAAAAGGTGGCCGAGGCCACCTTCTGCGCTGATTGATTGCCGCTGTTACAGCAGATCGGCGATCATTTTTTCCAGCTTGCCCTGGTCTACGGCAAACTTGCGGATACCGTCGGTCAGTTTCTCAACCGCCATTGGATCCTGGTTGTGCTGCCAGTAGAACTCAGGCTCGGTC
>Ga0308166_1000116_pt1 | contig 167363 bp, 161 predicted proteins | sample PhyCR2_2_FD_202137 | JGI IMG/M metagenome (GOLD analysis project Ga0308166, IMG submission 202137) | Phyllosphere microbial communities from UC Gill Tract Community Farm, Albany, California, United States - DLSLCC.R2 | ecosystem: Host-associated > Plants > Phyllosphere > Unclassified | place...
TCGCCGGCCGCAAACACGCCTTTCACGCTGGTTTCGCACTTGGCATCGATGATGATCTCACCCATACGGTTACGCTCAACCGCGCCTTCCAGCCAGTTGGTGTTCGGCAGCAGGCCGATCTGGACGAAGATACCGGCCAGCTCGATGTGATGCACGTCGCCGCTGACGCGGGCACGGTACTCCAGGCCGGTCAGTTTGGTGCCATCGCCTTTCACTTCGGTGGTCTGGGCATTGAGAATGATGTCGACGTTTTTCAGGCTGCGCACTTTATCCTGCAGAACCTTGTCGGCTTTCATCTCTGGCGCAAACTCAAGCAGCGTCACGTGTTCAACGATACCGGCCAGGTCGATAGCCGCTTCAACGCCGGAGTTACCGCCGCCGATGACCGCTACGCGTTTACCCTTAAACAGCGGGCCGTCGCAGTGCGGGCAGTAGGTTACGCCGCGGGTACGGTACTGCTCTTCACCCGGTACGCCCATGTTGCGCCATTTGGCACCAGTGGCAATGATCACGCTGCGCGCTTTCAGCACCGCGCCAGACGCGGTTTCAATCTGATGCAGGCCACCCTCTTCTGCCGCCGGGGTCAGTCGGGTTGCGCTCTGGGTGTCGATAACGTCGACATCATAATCATCAACGTGGGCTTTCAGCGCGCCAGCCAGCTTTTGGCCTTCGGTTTTCGGCACGGAGATGTAGTTTTCGATGTCCACGGTGTCCAGCACCTGACCACCAAAACGTTCGCCCATCAGGCCGGTACGAATACCTTTACGCGCCGAGTAGACCGCCGCTGCCGCACCGGCAGGGCCGGAACCAACGATCAGCACGTCGTAAGCGTCACGTTTGTTCAGCTCTTCCGCCGCACGTTTTTCAGCGCCGGTATCCACTTTAGAGACAATTTCGGTCAGGGTCATACGGCCTGAACCAAACTCAACGCCGTTCAGGAACACCGCCGGTACGCCCATGACGTTGCGATCGGTGATTTCGTTCTGGAACACGCCGCCGTCAATCGCCGTATGCTTGATGCGTGGGTTGAGCACGGACATCAGGTTCAGCGCCTGGACCACGTCCGGGCAGTTGTGGCACGAGAGCGAGTAGTAGGTTTCAAACTCAAAATCCCCTTCCAGCGCGGCGATCTGCTCAAGTATCTCTTTCGCTTCTTTAGAAGGGTGTCCACCGGTCCACAGCAGCGCCAGAACCAGGGAGGTAAATTCGTGGCCCAGCGGAGAGCCAGCAAAGCGCGGGCCCTGATTTGAGCCTGGGTTAGTAATCAGGAATGACGGTTTACGCACCGGCAGCTGATTGTCTTCTTTAAAGGAGACTTTGTCAGACAGCTCGGCGATTTCAGCCAGCAGTTCCTTGATCTCTGCCGATTTAGCGCTGTCATCCAGCGTGGCAATCAGCTCAACAGGTTTGGTCAGACGCTCAAGATAAGCCTTAAGCTGGGTTTTCATTGTAGTATCAAGCATTAGGGTTACTCCTGAGTTAAAAACATCATCATGCAAGCTGCCTCATTAGGGCTGCCTGGATGCAACTTGAATCATGTTGTTAGGGTAAAACGGGTGCATAACGCACCCGTGATAGGTAGGCCCGTGCAAGCGCAGCGCCGCCGGGCTTGTCAGACTTAGATCTTACCGACGAGATCCAGAGATGGAGCCAGGGTCGCTTCACCCTCTTTCCATTTAGCCGGGCACACTTCGCCTGGGTGGGCAGCAACGTACTGAGCCGCTTTGATTTTGCGCAGCAGGTCAGATGCGTCACGGCCAATGCCTTCTGCAGTCACTTCGATCGCCTGGATGATGCCCTGCGGGTCAACAACGAAGGTTGCACGGTCAGCCAGACCTTCGTCTTCACGCATGTTTTCGAAGTTACGGGTCAGCGCGCCAGTCGGGTCACCGATCATCGCATATTTGATTTTAGCGATGGTTTCAGAGCTGCCATGCCACGCTTTGTGGGTGAAATGGGTGTCGGTGGAGACGGAGTACACGTCCACGCCCAGTTTCTGCAACTCATCGTAGTGATCGGCTACGTCGCCCAGCTCGGTCGGGCAAACGAAGGTGAAGTCAGCCGGATAGAAGAAGAAGACGCTCCAGCGGCCTTCGGTATCTTTCTCGGTCACTTCGATGAATTCACCGTTTTTGAACGCCTGGTTTTTGAAAGGTTTGATCTTGGTATTGATTAAGGACATCTATACTTCCTCCGTGGTTTCGATGAGATGTAAGGTACCGAATTTTGATGGCAACGGCTAATGCGTTTGCTTTATCAAATCAATCAGCGATATCTAACAACCTTAAAGCCGTAATGGCGTCGGGGATTACATCACTCCCCCAATCAAAGGGCAATGCACCGCTGTAAGGTGTGGCCTATGACTGTGATAGGTTCGACCGTTTTACGCATTCTGTGTGTCGTATCGTTTAATGCCGGACAGTTTATGATATATTTCATCAAGCTTTAAAGCCTGGTTATGTACATTAATATGCAGCAATATATTGAGATAAAAAATGACTAATCTATACGATTTAAAAAAATTCGATCTTAATCTGCTGCTTATTTTTGAGTGTATTTATCTGCATCAAAGCATCAGTAAAGCGGCTAAAGCGCTATTTATTACCCCCTCTGCGGTAAGCCAGTCTCTTCAGCGGCTGCGCGCGCATCTTGACGATCCGCTGTTCATTCGCAGCGGAAAAGGGGTGACGCCCACGACGGTGGCAATTAACCTGCATATGCATCTGGAGGTGAATCTTAGCCAGCTCGAACAGACAATTAATATGATGAACAGAAACGAGCTGAGTAAAAAGTTTGTTCTCTATACGCCGCAGTTGCTGATGAGCGAAGGAAGCACGGCGCTGGTCAAGGCACTACGCCAGCAGGCCAGCTACGCGATTGAACACCATGATATTTTTATTACCCCGCAGTCGGCTGAGGAGTTGCTGACCTACCGCAAAGCCGATCTCATCCTCTCGCTTTTTCCCATCGTTAACCCTGCAGTGGTCTGCGAAAAGCTGTCATGCGAGTCGTTGGCACTGATTTGCAGCGAACACCATCCACGCCTTAACGGTAAAATAACCCTTAATGATGTGTTGGCAGAGGGCTTTACCTTCTACAGCACGCCGGAAAAAGGGGCGCTGGCATTACAGGAAGAGATTGAAACCGTTTTGCCACAGCGCAATATTGTGTTCAGCAGCGACTCATATATTTCTATTATTAATATGATTAGCCAGTCTGAGCTTATTGGGCTGATGCCGCTGTCTACCTTTAATCACTATAAAAAGATAATGAATTTAAAAATAGTGGACATCGAAATCACCCTGCCCACCTTTGATATATTTATGCTTTACAACCGGGCCTCGCTAAACGGCAGCGCCTTCGCCAGCTTAATTGAGATGATAAAGCTGGCGGATCGCTAATATTGGCTCGACAGTCAGAGCGTGCAGAGACGCTCTGCGGCAGCGCGCAGCGTCGCTTCCTGCTTGGCAAAGCAGAGGCGAATAAGCTTGTGCGGGAAGGCATCGGCGCAGAAGACCGACAGCGGAATAGCCGCTACGCCGACCTCTTTGGTTAGCCACTGGCAGAAGCTGACGTCATCCAGATCGGAGATGGCGCTATAGTCCGCTAACAGGAAATAGGTCCCCTCACAGGGCAGGATCTTCAGCCGGCTCTGACTCAGGGCATCAATCAGCAGATCGCGTTTGGCCTGATAAAAAGCGGGTAGCTCACGATAGTGCTCAGGCTCCGCCCGCAGCATATCCGCCAGCGCCAGCTGGGCCGGGGTGTTGACCGCAAAGGTCAGATATTGGTGCACCTTGCGCAGCTCGGCGCTGATAGCGGCTGGCGCAACGCAGTAGCCCACCTTCCAGCCCGTCATATGATAGGTTTTACCAAAGGATGAGACGGCTACCGCCCGCTGACGCAGCTCGGGATGAGCGAGTACGCTGGCATGCCCCTCGGGAGCGAAGCAGATGTGCTCATAGACCTCATCGCTCAGGACGTAGATTTCACGTTCTGCAATTGCCTGCCACAGCGCGGCAAAATCCGCTCGCTGCCATACCGTGGCCGACGGGTTGTGCGGCGTATTAAGAATAACCAGCCGGGTCTTATCACTCAGCAGCGCGGTAAAGGCCTGCCAGTCCACGTCAAAGTGCGGCGGCTGCAGCCCAATGCGTTTCACGACCCCACCCGCCAGCTCAACCGCCGGAGCGTAGCTGTCGTAGCTTGGATCGAAGCAGATCACCTCGTCGCCGCTGCGTACCAGAGCAGTAATTGCGGCATAAAGCGCCTCGGTGGCACCTGCGGTAACGGTGATGTCGCTGTTAGCATCCGGCTGGTAGCCATACAGGGCGGCGGTTTTCTCGGCGATGGCCTCCCGCAGCGACTGCACCCCGGTCATGGGCGCATACTGGTTCGCACCCTGGGCTACATGATACGCCAGTCGCTCCTGCAGATAGCGCGGACCATCATAGTCAGGAAACCCTTGCGACAGGTTAATCGCCTGGTGCGCCTGGGCCAGCGCGCTCATCTGGGTAAAAATCGTCGTGCCCAGATTGGGCAGTTTACTCTGCGGGATCAGTGTGTTATTGCTCATGGATGGGTGCCTGCGTGTAATACTGATGTTGCTGCCACTATATCACGATGTTAGTATTTGGCAATCAAGACGCTTAGACGTCTAAACCATAATGTTATTACTCTGCTCACACTATTCAGGAGCGTTATGACATACCCTCTGCAACTTCCGGCGCTGGTTGAAGCCTGCCATTGGCTGGGCGCTAAAGGCTGGGCACCGGCCACCGGCGGCAACATGTCGGTGCGGGAAAATGCCGACTGGTGCTGGCTCAGCGAGTCCGGTAAAGATAAGGGCAGCCTGACGGTGGACGACTTTTTGCAGGTTGAGATCGCCACCGATCGCGCCCCGTCAGGGCGGAAGCCCTCCGCCGAGACCGGCCTGCATACGCTGATCTATCGCCTCTACCCGGAGGCGAACGCCGTGCTGCATGTGCATACGGTCAACGCCACGGTGCTGTCACGCGTTGAGAAAATGACGACGCTCAAGCTCGCGGGTTACGAGATGCAGAAATCCCTTAGCGGACAGATCAGCCACCTCGACACGGTCTCTATTCCCCTGTTTGATAATGACCAGGATATTCCCGCCCTTGCCCGGCGCATTGAGATATATGCCCGCCAGACGCCGCTAAACTACGGCTTCCTGCTGCGCGGACACGGTCTCACCTGCTGGGGACGCAGCGTGGCGGAAGCCCGTCGTCACCTTGAAGGGCTGGAGTTTTTATTTGAGTGTGAAATGCAGCGTCGCCTGCTGGAGAGATCATGATCCGCGCCATCGTTACTGATATTGAGGGCACGACCAGCGATATCCGCTTCGTGCATAACGTGCTGTTTCCCTACGCCCGCGAGCGGCTGGAGGCGTTTGTCACTGCCCAGCAGTATGCCGAGCCGGTGAAATCCATTCTCGATAATCTGCGGGATGAGATTACCCAACCGGATGCCTCTACCGTCGATCTCATTGGGACGCTGTTCCGCTTTATGGATGAAGATCGTAAGTCGACGGCGCTGAAGGCGTTACAGGGAATTATCTGGCACGACGGCTACGTCAACGGTGACTTTACCGGCCATCTCTACCCCGACGTACTGCCAGCGCTGGAAAAGTGGAAGTCGCAAGGGCTTGATCTCTATGTTTATTCCTCGGGCTCGGTGGCTGCGCAAAAACTGTTATTTGGCTACAGCGACGAAGGTGATATTACTCATCTGTTTAGCGGCTACTTTGATACCCGTATCGGTGCCAAGCGTGAAGCGTGCTCCTATAGCAGCATTGCCGAGCAGCTCGCGCTGCCGCCGGTGTCGATCCTTTTCCTGTCGGATGTTCATCAGGAGTTGGACGCCGCCGCAGAGGCCGGTTTGCGTACCGTGCAGCTGATTCGTGGCGATGATGATGCTGCCAGCCGGCATCACCAGGTGCACAGTTTTCACGACATTAACCCGGAGCAGATCCCCTCATGAGCGCGTTAACCATCTATTCCGTCAATGATACCCGCCAGCCTACGTGGCATAGCACCGACGCGGGTGAGATCCAGCAGCAGCTGAACGCCAAAAACGTGCGCTTTGAGCGCTGGCAGGCCGACCGCGATCTCGGTGCCGATCCTGCCCCTGAGGCGGTAATCGACGCCTATCAGCACGCCATCGATCGGCTGGTTGCCGAGAAAGGCTATCAAAGCTGGGATGTGATCAGCCTGCGCGCCGATAACCCTAACAAGCAGGCGCTGCGGGAAAAGTTTCTCAGTGAGCACACCCACGGCGAAGATGAAGTGCGCTTTTTTGTCGAGGGCGCGGGCCTGTTCTGCCTGCACATTGGTGATGAGGTCTATCAGGTGCTGTGCGAGAAAAACGATCTGATCTCAGTTCCGGCAGGCACGCCGCACTGGTTTGATATGGGATCCGAGCCGAACTTTACCGCCATTCGTATCTTCGACAACCCCGAGGGGTGGATCGCCCAGTTCACCGGCGACGCCATTGCCGACGGATACCCGCGCATGGCGTAAATTTTACCGCCACACGCTCCCCGGTGGCGCTGCGCTTACCGGGGCTACGGCGTAAAACATCCCGCGGCTACTTCATCCGGCGTGACGACGCCAGTATCCAGCACCCAGCCGCTAATCAACGCGGCCGGGGTAACGTCAAACGCTGGGTTATAGACCAGCGTCGACTCGGGGGCCCACTGCACCGTCCCGAAGCTGCCCGCTACGCCAGTGACTTCGCTGGCCGCGCGCTGCTCAATAGGAATGGCCTCTCCGTTTGGGCAGAGCGGATCCAGCGTGGTCTGCGGGGCAGCAACGTAAAACGGGATCCCATGATAGCGGGCCAGCACCGCCAGCGAGTAGGTGCCGATCTTATTCGCCACGTCGCCGTTGGCCGCAATACGGTCCGCACCGACCCACACCGCATCCACCTGGCCCTGCGCCATCAGGCTGGCCGCCATCGAGTCGGTGATCAGCTGGCAGGGAATGCCCAGCTCCGCCAGCTCCCATGCCGTCAGACGGCCTCCCTGCAACAGCGGGCGCGTCTCCCCTACCCAGACGTTGACGACCTTGCCGTCGGTAAAAGCCTGGGAGATCACCCCCAGCGCCGTACCCACGCCCGCGGTCGCCAGCCCGCCGGTATTGCAGTGCGTCAGCAGGCGGCTGCCGGGCGTCACCAGCGCACTGCCCGCCGCGGCAATTCGAGCGCAAAGCTGCTTATCCTCGGCAACTAGCCGCTCGGCTTCGGCCACCAGCGCCGAGACAAAATCCACCTCTGTCAGGGCCAGCTTCATGCGGTCAAGGTTGTTCATCAGGTTCACCGCCGTTGGGCGCGCCGCCCGCAGCGTTTCCAGCGCCTGGACCAGAGCGGTCTGGCTTGCGCCCCGCTCGGCCAGCAGCGCCAGCAGCAGGCTGGCGGAGAGGCCAATCAACGGCGCACCGCGCACCCGCAGGGTGTGAATATGGCCCACCAGCGTCTCCACCCTGTCGGCGGGCAGCCAGCGCTTCTCCTGCGGAAGCGCCTGCTGATCGAGAATAAAAAGCTGATTATCGGTGACGCGCAGACTGGTGGTCTGGAGTGGCTGCATAGCGTTAAATCCCTGTTGCGTTGATGTATCGTATTGTGTCAGGATGAATTACAGATGTATAGACGTCTGAATGGCTTTATAAACAGAAAATTGAGGATACTGGCAATGTCGCAATACCGAACTTTCAACGCCGCCGACGCGGTGGCCTATGCCCGGCAATTTGCTGGTCTGGAGCAGTCATCCGAACTGGTTAGCGCGCATGAAGTCGGTGACGGCAACCTGAACCTGGTGTTTAAAATTTTCGACGCCGAGGACGTAAGCCGAATCGTCGTCAAGCAGGCCCTGCCCTACGTGCGCTGCGTGGGCGAATCCTGGCCGCTGACCCTGGACCGCGCCCGGCTGGAGGCGCAGACGCTGGTAGAGCACTATCGGCACTGCCCGGCGCATACGGTGAAGATCCACCACTTCGATCCTGACCTGTCGGTGATGGTGATGGAGGATCTCTCCGACCATCGCATCTGGCGCGGGGAGCTAATCAAAGGCGCATACTATCCGCAGGCCGCCCGCCAGCTGGCGGCGTACCTGGCCCAGACCCTCTTCCACACCAGCGATTTTTATCTCACCCCGGCGCAGAAAAAGGCGCAGGTGGCGCAGTTTATCAACCCAGAGATGTGCGGCATTACCGAAGATCTCTTCTTTGACGACCCGTACCGCGTTCACGAGCGCAACAGCTACCCGGCGGCGATTGACGCTGACGTGGTCGCTCTGCGTGACGACACCGCCCTGCTGCTGGCGGTGGCCGGGCTTAAACAGCGTTTTCTCTCCCATGCCGAAGCGCTCCTGCACGGCGATATCCACAGCGGCTCGATTTTTGTTGCCGAAGGCAGCCTGAAGGCGATTGACGCCGAGTTTGGCTACGTGGGGCCGATTGGCTTTGACCTTGGTACGGCTATTGGCAACCTGCTGCTTAACTACTGCGGCCTGCCGGGGCATCTGGGTATCCGCGATGCCGCCGCCGCCCGCGAGCAGCGCCTGAACGATATTCAGGAGCTATGGAACACCTTCGCAGAGACATTCCTTGCGCTGGCCGCAGAGAAGACCCGCGACGTGGCGCTGGCCCATCCAGGCTATGCCGCTCAGTTCCTGCAGAAGGTGTGGCACGATGCCATAGGCTTCTGCGGCACGGAGCTGATTCGCCGCAGCGTGGGCCTCTCTCACGTGGCGGATATCGACACCATCGCTGACGACGAGATGCGCCACGAATGCCTGCGCCACGCCATCCATTTAGGCAAGGCGCTGATCGTCATTGCCGACCGCATCCATAACGTTGATGAACTGATTGCCCGGGTCAGGCAGTACAGTTAGCCCAGATACTCTATTACCGATAGTCCGCCGTTGTAGTCGGTGCTGTAGATGATCCCCTGCGCGTCGACAAACACGTCGCAGGACTGGATCACCTGCGGACGGCCAGGGCGGGTATCCATCATCTTCGCTGGCGCGGCAGGCACCAGCGCCCCGGTCTCAACCGGGCGATACGGATTAGAGATATCGTAGGCCCGTACTCCGGCGTTCTGGTAAGTGGCAAAGATCAGCGTCGAGCTGACAAAACTCCCCGGCCGGTTCTCATGCAGGTTGTGCGGCCCGAAGTGCGCGCCTTTCGCGACATAGTCGATCTCCTCCGGCTGCGGGAAGGTAGAGATGCTTACCGGATTAGCCGGCTCGCGGATATCAAACAGCCAGATCAGCTTCTCGCCATCCTGCTGGTTATCCAGCACCGCCTCGTCCAGCACCACCAACAGATCCCGGTCCGGCAGCGGCAGCGCGGTATGGGTTCCGCCGCCAAACGGCGGGCTCCAGTTACGATGGCTGATGAGCTTCGGCGCACTGCGATCTTTCACATCCAGCAGCGTCAGGCCGCCGTCGCGCCAGCTGCCGTAGGCGGTATCTCCGGCAATAATGGCGTGATGCAGGGCGTAACGCTTGCCCTCCGGCCACGTCGGCGTCTCGCCTGCCGCCTGGTTCATCCCCGGCAGCCACCAGCGTCCCGCTACTTCGGGCTTACGCGGATCGGCAAGATCGATGGTCAGGAAGATGTAGTCGCTAAAGCCGTCGATCAGGGCAGAGACATAGGCCCAGCGGCCGCCCACGTACCAGATGCGGTGAATGCCGATGCCGTCCAGCCCCAGAAAGCCAATCTCTTTTGGCTGGTCCGGCGTGGAGATATCAAACACGCGCAGCCCGGCGCTCCAGCCCTTGTCCTGCACGTCGCTCACCGTCTCCCCTACCGAGCGGGTGTAGTAGACCTTCTCGTCAGCGAAACGGGCATCGGCAAAGAGATCCCGGGCGTTGATCACCAGCAGCAGATCGTCATGGGCCTGCAGGTGAACGCTCCAGGTCCCCGGCGGCGCGGGCACGTAGCCAGCGGGACGTGGATTTGTCGGGTCGCGGACGTCGACAATCGAGAAGCCCTGGGAGACCATATGGCCGATGTAAGCAAAGCCACGGTGCACCATCAGCTGCACGCCGTCGGGCCGTCCGCCCTGATCCGAGTGACCAATCAGCCGCATATTACGGCTGTAGTCAGGCACAGGCAGCGCACTCATTTGTTTTTCGCTTGCAGAGTGGCGAACCACGGGGCGATAAAATCTTCGGTCTGGCCCCAGCCCGGAATGATTTTCCCCAGGGTGGCGACGTTCACCGCACCCGGCTGGGCAGCCAGCAGCGCCTGCGGAATTGCCGCGGCTTTGAAGTCATAGGTGGCTGGCGTCTGCTCCCCGGCGAGCTTGTTAGCGATCAGACGCACGTTGGTCGCGCCAATCAGCTTCGGATCCACCGCCACGCTTACCTTCCACGGACTGTTGGACTCGCGCATCAGCTGCAGATCCTGGTTGGAGACGTCAATACTGTAGAGTTTGATCTCGGTGCGGCCATTCTCTTTCAGCGCCTTGTAAGCGCCCTGACTGAAGGCGTCCCAGGTACCCCAGATAGCATCGATCTGCCCTTTCGGGTACTTCGCCAGCACCGCGCCGACTTTATTCGCCGTATCACCCTGCACGTCGGAAGAGACCGCCCCGATGGACTCCAGCTCTTTAATGCCGGGGTTCTGCTTCAGCAGCGCCTGGTAGGCCGCCTGGCGGCGCTCCATCGGCGGGAAGCCAGCCACCCACAGCTTGATGATATTGGCCTTGCCGTTGAAGTCCTTCACCAGCTCGCCGAAGGAGAGATTGGTTAGCGAGGCGTCATCCTGCTGGGTTACGGTCACGCCGGGGATGGTACCGTTGATAGCGGTATCAAATACCGAGACGGCAATGCCTGCATCTACCGCTTTTTTCACCAGCTCGGTTGAGTAAGGATCGCGGCCCTGGGAGAGAACAATGCCGTCGTACTTCTGGCTGATAGCCTGGTTAACAAAGTCCTGAAATTTAGCGTCGTCGCCGTTGCTGAGGAAGGTGCTGACTTTAAAGCCAAGCTTTTTGCCCTCCGTCAGCGCGCCGGAGACGAACTGGGTGGTGTTATCGTCCGAGCCCAGGTTACGGATCAGCGCGATGCGTACCGGTCCGCTGTGGTTAGCCAGCGCGGCCGGAACCGGTGCAGGCGTCGCCGCGTAGCCCGGAACAGAACTCAGCAGGCCCAGCGCCAGCAGTGAGAGTGCAAATTTTTTCATCTCTGTTTCCCCTGATAAAAGTAAATTAACGACGTTGGAAATAGGTCAACGCCAGAGCACCGGCCAGCACCAGTCCCTTAATAATGTCCATTGCGTAGTAGGGCACGGAGAGCATCACCAGCCCGTTTGACAGCACCCCGAGGATCACCGCCCCCACCAGCGTGCCGAGCGCGTTAGGCTTGCCGGACCCAGCCAGCGAGAAGCCGATCCACGCCGCCGCCACCGCGTCCATCAGGTAGCCGCTCCCGGCGTTGACCTGCGAGGAGCCGATGCGCGAGGCCAGCAGAATGCCGCCGAGTCCCGCCAGCAGGGAGGCGATGACGTAGGCCGCCACCTTGTAGCGGGTGGTGCGGATCCCGGAGAGGCGTGCCGCCTCCGGGTTACCGCCGATGGCGTACATCCGCCGTCCGTGGGTGGTCAGCGACAGGCCAAGCTGGGCTACCACCGTGACCACCAGCATTACAATGACAATGATCGGCACCTGGCCGAGCAGGCTGAAGCCCGGCGGGATCAGCCCCTCCGCCATCTCGCCGCTCGGCAGCAGCATATTTTCGGTGATCGACCCGCCGTAGCTGTAGGTCATCGCCACGCCCTGGATCACAAACAGGCTGCCAAGTGTGGCGAGCATGTCAGGAATGCGCAGCACAACGATCAGGAAGGCGTTAAACAGGCCGACAAGCGTACAGAGTGCCAGAGTCACGAGGATCGCTTCCGTAGTGCCAAAGCCGTGCCAGACAAAGAGCGAGATCACCAGCGCGTTCGCCAGCGACGCCGTCGACCCCACGGAGAGATCGAACCCACCGATGGTCAGTGAAATCGAGACGCCGACGGCAATCACCGTCACGATAGCAATCGAACGCAGAATGTTGATGATGTTAAAGGGGTCGAGGAAGTTATCCGCGGCGATGCCAAAGATAGCCACCAGCAGCACCACGGTCAGCAGCATGCCCCACTTATAGAGAAAATCGAAAAATTGCTGACGGCCCGACGCCGCCGCTTTTACTGACAGGGCTTTGCTCACGCCGCCGCTCCTCCGGTCGAATAGTAAAGTAGTGTCTCTTCCCGGGCCTCTGCCCCGGCTATCTCCGCCACGATGCGGCCATCCCACAGCACGCAGATGCGATCGCAGAGCCCCACCAGCTCGGCAAACTCACCGGAGGCGTAGACGATCCCCTTGCCCTCCCGGGCGAGGCCGTCAATCAGGCGGAAGAGATCGGTTTTGGCTTTCACATCGACGCCCTTGGTAGGCTCGTCGAAAATCACCACGCTGGCGTTGCCGCGCAGCCATTTGCCTATCGCCACCTTCTGCTGGTTACCGCCGGAGAGGCGGCGCAGGATCTGCTCCGGGCCGGTGGTGCGTACGCCCACGCGCTCAATCACCGTCTGCGCCCAGCGCCAGGCTTTGCGATGGCCGAACAGGCTCCAGCGAGAGAAGCTGTTGTCCGCGCTGACCGCCAGGTTCATGGCAATCGGCTCGTCAATAAAGATGCCCTCTTTGCGCCGCTCCTCGGGGATCAGCGCCATACCGCGTATAACGGAATCCGCCGGATCCCGAGGCCGCCACGGCTGGCCGTTCAGCTCGCCCTGGGCGACGCGGCTCTTCTCCGCGCCAAACAGCGCCTTGCAGAGCTCGGTTTTGCCCGCGCCCGCCAGGCCGGCGATACCGAGGATTTCGCCCCTGCGCAGGTGCAGGGAGATATCCTTCAGTAGCTTCTCGTCATGCAGCCCCTCCACGCGCAGCAGGGTCTCTTCTCCGTGCGGCGGACGGCGCGGGGGATAGATATCGTTCAGCTGATGGCCGAGCATCTTCTCCACGATCTCCTCCCCACTGAGGGCGGCCATCGGGCCGGACTCCACCAGCCTGCCGTCGCGCAGCACCGTCAGGGTGTCGCAGATGGCTTTCAGCTCGTGAATGCGGTGGGAGATAAAGACCACGCCAATTCCCTGCTGCTGCAGGCGTCGTACCACGGTAAACAGCCGCTCGCTGTCGTGCTGATCCAGCGGCGCGGTAGGCTCATCGAGGATCAAAAAGCGGCAGCGATGAGAGAGCGCGCGGGCCAGCAGGATCTGCTGTTTCTCCGCAAGTGTGCAGCTGTCGATAGCGCGTCTGACATCGAGCGAGACGTCAAGCTGGGCCAGCGCATCCCGCGCATGCTGGCGTACGGTAGACCAGCGCCAGGCGTAGCCCGGCTCGGCGAGCTTATCGAGCATGATGTTTTCCGCGATGCTAAGGCCGGGAACCAGCGCCACGTCGACCTCCTGCTGCACCAGATGGATACCGAGGCGTTTGGCATCCAGCGGAGAGCGAATGGTGACCGGCTGGTCATCAATGGCAATCTCACCCTCATAGCCTGCCCAGGTGCCGCACAACACCGCCATCAGCGTAGACTTTCCCGCGCCGTTGGCTCCGGTTAGGGCATGCACCGATCCGCCGCGCAGGCTGAAATTCACCTGCGTCAGGGCATTAACACCGGCAAAGGCGAGGCTTATCGCACGCATCTCGAGATGGTTAACGCTCATCTGTGAGGCTTTCCTGGGATTAATAGATTGATTTAGCGAATTTTTCATAGCCGCGCTTGACTGGCAACAGCAGAAAAGGCATAAGATAAAGCGAAATATTATTAGCCATCCAGATGTCCAGACATAACATCGGGTTAGCGATTCCGCACAAGGACACAGTCATGAGCAATACCGATATCCGCGTTGTACCCGGCCCGGCCAACTACTACTCCCACAGCGGCAGCCTGGCGCGTCTGAACGACTTCTATACGCCAGAGCAGCTCTCCCGCGCGGTTTTAATCTATGGCGAACGCGCCATTGCGGCCGCCCGCCCCTACCTGCCGGAGAGCGTTAACGCCCCGGGCGTGAAACACCTGCTGTTTAGGGGCCACTGCAGCGAGCATGACGTAACCGCGCTGGTGAACGATGCGGGCAGCGACCGCAGCGTGGTGATTGGTATTGGGGGCGGCGCACTGCTGGATACCGCGAAGGCGGTGGCGCGCCGCTTAGGGTTGCCGGTCGTGGCGATCCCGACCATCGCCGCCACCTGCGCGGCCTGGACGCCGCTCTCGGTCTGGTATAACGACGCGGGTCAGGCGCTGCACTTTGAAATTTTCGACGACGCCAACTTCCTGGTGCTGGTGGAGCCGCAGATTATTCTCGACGCGCCGGTGGAGTATCTGCTGGCGGGCATCGGCGATACGCTGGCGAAGTGGTATGAAGCGGTGGTGCTGGCCCCGGATCCGGCCAGCCTGCCGCTGACCGTGCGGCTGGGGATTAACGGCGCGCTGGCGATCCGCGACGTGCTGCTGGAGAGCAGTGAAACCGCGCTGGCGGACCAGCAGCGCGGGGAGCTGACCCAGGCATTCCGTGACGTGGTAGATGCGATTATTGCCGGAGGTGGAATGGTGGGCGGACTCGGCGAGCGCTACACCCGCGTTGCCGCAGCCCATGCGGTGCACAACGGTCTGACGGTGCTGCCGCAGACCGATAAGTTCCTGCACGGCACTAAGGTGGCCTACGGCATTCTGGTGCAGAGCGCCCTGCTCGGTCAGGATGAGGTTTTAGCCCAGCTGGTCAACGCCTTCCAGCGTTTCAACCTGCCGACCACCCTGGCGGCGCTGGAGGTCGATATCCATAACCGCGACGAGCTGGATCGGGTCATTGCCCACACTCTGCGCCCGGTGGAGTCGATTCACTACCTGCCGGTGACCTTAACGCCCGAGACGCTGCGTGCGGCGTTCGAGAAGGTAGAGACGTTTAACCACTGAATTAGCAGCAGCGCGCTCCGCCTTTGCCGCCGTAGCGCGCATCCTGCCGGTCACGGAAAAAGTCCTCATAGGTCATCGGGGTCTGGTCCGGATGATTAAGCTGCATATGGGCGACGTAGTTATCGTAGTCCGGCACGCCAACCATCATTTTCGCGGCCTGGCCTAAATACTTTCCGGCCTTAGCAAGAGTATCAAACATTGTAGGCTCCTTGCCCCTCCCCACACAGGAGAGGGGCATGATTAAACTCAGTGCGCCCGTTTCGCCTGGGCCACTACCTGATCAGCACTGGCCGGCATCGGCTCGTACGGGGTCTCTTTCGCCGTCGGCTGAGGCGCTTTTAGCGCCGCCAGCGCGGTTTTCAGCGAGTAGACCGCCAGCACTACCACAACCACCATAAAGAAGATGGTCAGCCCGGCGTCGAGACGGTTGTTAAACACCAGCTGGCGCAGCTGCGACTCGGTGTACTGGGCCGGAATACTCCCGCTGTCGATCATGCCCTGGAAGCGGTTAGCGCTCGCCAGGAAGCCCACTTTTACGTCCGGGCTAAAGGCTTTCTGCCAGCCTGCGGTCAGGGTACAGATCAGCAGCCATGCGGTAGGCACGAGGGCTACCCATGCAAAGCGCTGGCGTTTCATCTTGAACAGCACCACCGCGCAGAGCATCAGCGCCATCCCGGCCAGCATCTGGTTGGCGATACCAAACAGCGGCCAGAGAGTGTTGATGCCACCGAGCGGATCCACCACTCCCTGATGGAGGAAGTAGCCCCATGCCAGCACGCAGAGCGCCGTCGCCAGCAGGTTCGCGGGCAGCGAGTCGGTACGCTTCAGCCCCGGGCTTATCACCCCCAGCAGATCCTGCAGCATAAAGCGCGCCGCACGGGTGCCCGCATCCACCGCTGTGAGGATAAACAGCGCCTCAAACAAGATGGCAAAGTGGTACCAGAACGAGACGTCCATCAGCCCACCCAGCGCGCCGTGGAGAATATAGGCCATCCCAACCGCCAGGGTCGGTGCCCCGCCTGCACGGGAGATAATGGTCTGCTCGCCCACCTCGTTAGCAATCTGGTTGAGGGTGTCCGGCGTAATGCTAAAGCCCCAGCCGCTCACCACCTGCGCCGCCGAGGCGACCACGTCCGCCGTACCGGCAGGGGCCAACACCGCCATCGGGCTGTTCATCGCGAAGTAGACGCCCGGATCGATAATGCAGGCGGAGACCAGGGCCATGATCGCCACGAAGGACTCCATCAGCATCCCACCGTAGCCAATCAGGCAGGCCTGGCCCTCGTTGGCCAGCATCTTCGGCGTGGTGCCGGAGGAGATCAGGGCATGGAAGCCCGACACCGCCCCGCAGGCGATGGTGATAAACAGGAACGGGAAGAGGTTACCGGTCCACACCGGGCCGGTGCCGTCGACAAATTTGGTCAGCGCGGGCATGGTCAACGTTGGACGCATGATCAGGATACCGATCGCCAGGCCAATAATGGTGCCGATTTTCAGGAAGGTAGAGAGATAGTCACGCGGGGCCAGCAGCAGCCACACCGGCAGCACCGCCGCGATAAAGCCGTAGCCCACTAGCATCCAGGTCAGCTGCACGCCGGTAAAGTCGAACATCGGTGCCCAGGCTGGGCTTTCCGCCACCCAGCCGCCGGAGATGATAGCGAAAATCAGTAGCACGAGGCCGATCACCGAGACTTCACCAATGCGTCCGGGGCGCAGGTAGCGAATGTAGATCCCCATAAAGATCGCCAGCGGAATGGTGAAGGCCACGGTGTAAGTACCCCACGGGCTGTGGGTCAGGGCCTTGACCACGATCATCGCCAGCACGGCCAGGATGATCACCATGATCATAAAGCAGGCCACCAGGGCGATCACGCCCGCCGTCGGTCCCATCTCCTCTTTCACCAGCTCCCCCAGTGAACGGCCGTCACGGCGGGTGGAGACGAAGAGCACCATAAAATCCTGCACTGCCCCAGCGAGCACTACCCCGGCAAGGATCCAGATCATCCCCGGCAGGTAGCCCATCTGCGCCGCCAGCACCGGTCCCACCAGCGGCCCTGCCCCGGCGATCGCCGCAAAGTGGTGACCAAACAGCACCTTCTTATCCGTGGGAACGTAGTCCAGCCCGTCGTTATGGCGTACGGCGGGTGTCATGCGGGTCGGATCCACCGCCAGCACGTTGCGGGCGATGTACTGCCCATAAAAGCGATAGGCGATCAGATAGATACAGACGGCTGCCACCACAATCCATAAGGCATTAATCTGTTCACCCCGATTAAGTGCGATATAGCCGAGGGCAAAAGCACCTGTTAACGCGAGCAATGCCCAAATAAGGTATTTCCCTGAGTTTTGCATAGTCGTTTTCCGTTGGCTGAGGCAGGAAGATGTTACATTTTGTTTCTAGATCACGCGGCGGGTTTTAACAATGTTGTTACGTCAGAAAGCAGAGGGGCAACCGGTTATTTACAACACTCTGTAATGGAGATCACTTATGCGGGATGAAACGCGGGGGAAGTAGTAGGCCGGGCAAACGCGGTGCCGCCCGGCGTTGCAGCATCAGCACAGCCACGCCCGGTGGCGCTACGCTTACCGGGCCTACAAACCTGCACCGTGCTCACCGTAGGCCGGGCAAACGCGGTGCCGCCCGGCGTTGCAGCATCAGCACAGCCACGCCCGGTGGCGCTACGCTTACCGGGCCTACAAACCTGCACCGTGCTCACCGTAGGCCGGGCAAACGCAGTGCCGCCCGGCGTTGCAGCATCGGCACAGTCACGCCCGGTGGCGCTACGCTTACCGGGCCTACAAACCTGCACCGTGCTCACCGTAGGCCGGGCAAACGCAGTGCCGCCCGGCGTTGCAGCATCGGCACAGTCACGCCCGGTGGCGCTACGCTTACCGGGCCTACAAACCGCACCGTGCCTGCTATGGCAGGGGTTAACCTAAGACCGCAGTGCTCAGACGACAGGTGCAGCAGCGCCGCCCCTGCTCGTCAAACACCACGATCTCCCAGCTCTGGCTCTGGCGGCTGAGGTGCAGCGGCTGGCAGACACCGCGCACTTTCCCCTGCGATACCGGGCGGTGGTGGGTGGCGTTCAGCTCGGTGCCGACCACGCACTGACCGTCGCGGGTCATCAGGTAACCCGCCATTGAGCCAAGCGTTTCGGCCAGCGCCGCCGAGGCGCCACCGTGCAGCAGGCCAAACGGCTGATGGGTGCGGGCGTCGACCGGCATCTCCGCCTCCAGCAGGTCGTCGTCCAGCCGGGTATAGACAATCCCCAAATGGGCGACCAGGGTGTTGCTGCTGGTGGCATTGAGTTCAGCAAGGGTGAGATGACGTTTCCAGATCACAATCAGGCCCCCAGCGTCGAGCCGCCGTCCACCACGATGTCCTGTAGCGTGATATGGCTGGCGAGATCGGAAGCGAGAAACAGAATGGTATTGGCGATCTCCTGCGGGCGGGCAATTTTGCCCAGTGGGATCCCCAGCTTGAACTGCTCGCCAAAGCCGCGAATGCGCTGCTGCTCAGCGTCCGGGCGGGTCCACAGCGTGCGCTGCATATCGGTGTCGGTAGAGCCCGGCGAAACAATGTTACACCGCACGCCGCTGGTGGACAGCTCCAGCCCTACGGTCAGGGCCAGGCTCTTCAGCGCCGCCTTCGAGGCTCCGTAGGCGCTCATGCCGATACGCGGCGTGTGGGCAGCATCTGAGGCGACGGTGACAATCGCCCCGCCCCGCTGGTTGCGGAACTGGGCCATGGTCTGCTGGAAAAGGTTAAACGCGCCGCCGACGTTAACCGCCAGCGTCTGCTGCCAGTCGTCCAGGGAGAGCTGGTCGGTTGCCCCCATGCGGAGGATCCCCGCCGCGTTCACCAGCACGTCGAGACGGGCCGTAGTTGCCAGCAGGCGCTGGCACACCGCCGCCACCTGGTCGGCGTTGGCGATATCCAGCGTTTCACAGGCGAAGGGATAGGTAGCGTGGCTAAAGTCACGATCGAAGCCGGTAACCAGTGCCCCCGCCTCGGCAAAGGCCAGCGCCGTCGCGTAGCCGATGCCCTTCCCCGCCCCGGTAATCCACACCGTCTTGCCGCTAAAATCCAGCCCGGCCACTATTTCACCTCACGGGAGAGCAGCGCCCACCAGGCATCGAGGGTGGGATTTTTCGCCAGCATGACAAAATCGATATCGCCATAGACCTTGCGCCAGCGCGCGGCCAGAGCCATCATCCGCACCGAATCGAGGCCGTAGTCAATCAGGTTTTCATCATCCATCGGCTCGTCGGAGTCGTCGAGCAGGGGCAGCACCACGGCACGCAGCGCCGACTTGCTGACCGGCACCGGGAGCAGATCCTCGGTCATCACCACCCGTCCGGAACGTCCGGCCACGTAGTTAAGCGCCATCAGGTGCTCGTCGCGGCTAAAGTCCGCCAGCGCGTCGGCAACCATAAAGGGCTTGATGTCGCGCATAAAGGCGTCGGTGGCGGTGGTCATGCAGCCGATGTGAGCATAGACGCCGGTAATGAGAAGCTGGTTGCGCCCGCTCTCTTTCAGCATCTGCTCCAGCGGCGAGCGGTGGAAGGCGCTGTAGCGCCACTTCACCAGCACGGTATCCTCCTCATCCGGGGCCAGGGCGGCAACCACCTGCTGTTCTTCCGGCTTGCGGGTCAGCCCCGGTCCCCACATATCGTTCAACAGGGCGCGATCTTCATCACTCTGCTCTTTCGGCTGGGCGGTGTAGTAGACCGGGATGTTGTGCTGTTTGCAGAATTCACGCAGGGCGGCGATGTTCGCCACCACCTGGGCCATCATCGGGCAGTTTTCGCCCCAGAAGTTGATGAAATAGTCCTGCATATCGTGAATTAACAGCGCGGCGCGCTCAGGCTCGAAGGCCCAGCTAACTTTATTCTGCGGTATCTCGGTGGCCGCAGGCAGCACGTAGCCGGTTAATTTTGGGATTGCCATACTTCTCTCCTTTGTTACGCCTGGGACCGTTCGGCCAGCCGCAGGCGCAGCTCTCTCTTATCGACCTTGCCGACCGGCGTCAGCGGCAGCGCGTCCACGCACTCCACGCGATCGGGCAGTTTAAATTCGGCAACGCCCTGCTCGCGCAGGAAACGGCGGATCTCTACGGCGCGCACCGGCTGGGATACCACCAGATACGCACAGCTCTTCTCGCCGAGCAGGCTATCTTCCATGCTCACCAGCGCGGCATGAATAATGGCCGGGTGGCGCAGGAGCAGGTTCTCAACCTCTTCGGCGGCGATCTTCTCGCCTCCACGGTTGATCTGATCCTTCTCGCGCCCCTGAACGGTGATGTAGCCCGCCTCGTCAATAGCGATCAGATCGCCGGAGCAGTAAAAACCGTTCTCGTCGAAGGCGCTGGCGTTGTGCTGCGGGCTATTGAAGTAGCCCCGGAAGGTGTAGGGTCCGCGCGTCATCAGGCGACCAATCTCGCCGCACGGGAGCGGGTTGCCGTCGGCGTCCGCTACCCACACTTCGTCATCCGGGCTCATCGGACAGCCCTGGGTGTTGTTAATGCGCTCCATGCTGTCATTGAGGCGGGTATAGTTCACCAGCCCCTCGGCCATGCCGAACACCTGCTGAAGCTGGCAGCCTATCTCGGCCGGAATACGCGCGGCGAGGGTGGCGGAGAGCCGCGCACCACCGACTTGCAGCAATGTGAGCGAGACCAGCTGGGCGTTGCTGCCCCATTCGTGGATCGCCTGCAGCCAGAGGCTTACGGCGGGCGGCACCAGCGCGGTGACGTTGATTTGGTGCTTCTCAATCAGCGGGAAGCAGAGCGTGGCGCTGGGATCGGCGGCCAGCACCACGCAGCCTTCGGCCAGGAAGACGCCGAGCGCGCCCGGGGAGCTCAGCGGGTAGTTGTGCGCCGCTGGCAGGGCGCAGAGGTAGCGCGTTCTGTTATCGAAATGGCAGATCTCATTGCTGCGACGAATGCTGTAGTAGTAGTCGTTATGGGTGCGCGGGATCAGCTTCGGCGTGCCGGTACTGCCGCCGGAGAGCTGGAAGAATGCCACCTCATCGGCGGGCGTCGGTGCGTTCACGGCGTGCTCAGCGGGACGATTGATGGCCGCCTCAAGGGCATGCTCGCCGGGCTCGTTACGCAGCAGCACCACCCGCAGGGAGCTATGCTCCTCGACAAAGCCGTTAAGAAAGCTATCGTCGCTAAACAGGCTATGGTCGCGGTCAGCGATCAGCAGGACCGGTTTGATCTGTGCCGCGTAGGCGTTCAGCTCGCTGCGCTGATGGCTGAAGAGCGCATTTACCGGCGCAACGCCGATTTTTAACAGGGCAAAGAAGGTGATGTAGAACTCCGCCACGTTGCCGAGCTGCACCAGCGCCGTTTCTCCCGCCCGCAGCCCCTTTGCCTGCAACGAGGCGGCCAGGTTATCCGCCGCCTGGTTCAGCTGGCGATAGCTCAGCTCGCGTTCACCGTCGATCACCGCCAGCGCATCGCTCTGGGCATGGCGGGTCAACATATCGCTCAGGGGCAGATCCTGCCAGTAGCCTTTCTCGCGGTAGCGCCGGGCAAATTCATCGGGCCAGCGGGTAAAAGGAATTGTCATGATTGCTCCTTAATGCAAACCAAAAACGTTGAGCATGGTGGTGAGTTTTACGCCGGTCTCGCGCCATTCGGCCTCCGGCGACGAGGCCGGGACAATCCCGGCCCCTGCAAACAGGCGGACCTGGTTGTCGTGCAGGCGCGCGCAGCGGATAGTGACGACCCACTCGCCGTTGCCGTCGGCGTCGCACCAGCCGACGATGCCGCCAAACAGCTCGCGGTTAAACGGCTCCAGCTCGGCAATGAGATCTTTTGCTGCCTGATGCGGGAAGCCGCTCAGCGCCGGGGTTGGATGCAGCAGACAGGCCAGCGACAGGGCATTCTCCTCCGCCTGCGCCACCCCTTCGATAGGGGTAGCCAGATGCCAGAGGGTGGGCGTATTCACCAACTGGGGTGAGTCCGGCAGGGTCAGCTCACGGCTGCGAGGGGCGAGCACGCTTTTCATCGCCTGGGTCACCAGCTCATGCTCGTGGCGATCTTTCTCAGAGGCCAGCAGCTTGTTGCCCGCCTCGCGATCCAGCATGTCATCCGGCTGACGACGGGCAGAGCCGGCCAGCGGCAGGGAACTAAAATGCGCCGCCTCTTTACGCAGCAGCAGCTCCGGGCTGGCCCCCAGCAGCACGCCGCCGTCGGGCAGCGGCACGTGGAAGTTAAAGCTGGCCGGGTTCTGGGCAATCAGCCGCTCCAGCAGCGCCCCGCTCTCTACACGTTTGTCGGTGGTGATATCGATCAGGCGGGAAAGCACAACCTTATCGACCTGCGGAGTGGCGGTGAGCGCGGCGGCGCGGGCCACCATATCGGTAAAGATCGGATGCTCGGGGATCGCCTTGCGGGTGACCACGCTGAGGGCATTCCCCCCCTGGACGTAGCGTGCGGAGTGCTGCTTTTCGGGACGGGAGAAATGCTCCCAGGCACGGGGAATAAACAGCGCTGAGGGCTGAGTGGTATCAAACGGAATGGCGCCCACCACAATCGGCCTGGCAATTCCCTGCTTTTTGGCCTCGCTGAACGCCTGAGCCAGCCGCTGCTGGAACGCGCCGTTGAGATCGTCCCCGCCGTTAGCCGGTTCGCTGATGCGCATAAAACAGCCCGAGGTGCTGAAGCTGCGATACGGCGACATAAAGAAAAATTGGTCTGATGCCAGCGTGTTCACGGTAAGCTGAGTCTCCTCTGCCATTGACAAATCCATATCCCTCTCCGAAACGATAAAGGTAGTAAGAATTATTATCATTTATATTTTGGTCGGTAAGCTAAGAGTTATCCCGGGCGATGTCAACCTCAGAGAGCGCAGTTTTGTGCGGCTAAAAACTTGCATCCGGCGGCGCAATGATGAAAATGAGAAGCATTAGCCACACAATAACAGGATGCACGCCGTGAGACTCCCCCCGCTTTCGCTTAAGTCCCTGCTCATGCTGGGTCTTTTTGTTTTAGGATTTTCTGTAGCCCACGCCGCCGACTGGCCGCGCCAGATCGCTGACAGCCGGGGCGTTCATACCCTCGATCATAAACCTCTGCGCATTGTCTCAACCAGCGTCACCCTCACCGGCTCGCTGCTGGCGATTGACGCCCCGGTGGTGGCCAGCGGCGCAACCGCGCCAAACAACCGCGTTGCCGACGAGAACGGCTTCCTGCGCCAATGGGGCGAGATCGCTAAGCAGCGCAAGCTTGCCCGGCTCTATATTGGTGAGCCGAATGCGGAGGCGGTCGCCGCCCAGATGCCGGATCTGATCCTCATCAGTGCCACCGGAGGCGACTCGGCGCTGGCACTTTACGATCAGCTCTCCGCTATTGCCCCGACGCTGATCATCAATTACGACGATAAGAGCTGGCAGACGCTGCTCACCCAGCTCGGGGAGATCACCGGTCAGGAGCAGCAGGCCAAAGCCCGCATTAGCGATTTTAATCAGCGGCTGGCGAAGGTGAAGCAGCAGATGATGCTAACGCCGCAGCCGGTTAGCGCCCTGGTCTATAACCCGGCGGCGCACAGTGCCAACCTGTGGACCGCGGACTCGGCCCAGGGGCAGCTGCTCTCGCAGCTGGGCTTTACCCTGGCGACGCTGCCTGAAGGACTACACGCCAGCCAAAGTCAGGGCAAGCGGCACGATATCATCCAGCTGGGCGGGGAGAACCTTGCCGCCGGACTGAATGGCGAAGCGCTGTTCCTCTTCGCAGGTAACGAGAAAGACGCCGAGGCTATTTACGCCAACCCGCTGCTGAGCCATTTGAGTGCGGTTCAGAACAAACGCGTCTATGCCCTCGGCACCGAGACGTTCCGCCTCGACTACTACAGCGCCACCCTGCTGCTCAAGCGCTTCGCCACGCTGTTCAGTTAAGCGTCAACGGGTGGGCTGTGGTGGAAACGCCGTAGTTCACCGAGAAGCAGGATCAGTATCGCGCCCGTCACCGCCAGCACTGCCCCGCCGACGCTGGCCGAGGCGGCGGGCGTCATCGCCACGCTCATCCCACCCAGCAGTGCCGCACCAACTGCATCCCCGGTAACGTTCTGCGCCGTCCACAGGCCGTTGATCCTGCCCAGCATCGCCTCTGGCGTCTGGGTTTGCAGCAGCGTGTACTGAAGCAGAGAGCTGATGGCGCTCAGCCAGCCCGCCAGGGCAAGGAACAGCCCCCCCAGCGGCCAGACCGGCATCAGGCTAAACAGGGCGATGGCGATAAAAGCACCGAGAGTAGAGAAGAGGATAATCGCCCCAGGGCGCGGACGCTGGACCAGGTTGCCGCTGGTGAGCGCTCCCACGGCGGCCCCGAGCGGCAGGGCCGCGTAGAGGATGCCGATCTCGGCGGCTGACATCTGCCAGTGGATCGCCAGCGCCGGATAGAGCACGCGTACCGCGCTGGCCATTGTCAGCAGGCCGCCCAGCAGGGCGATACCGCCGATCAGCGGGCTGCGCAGCAGGAAGCGAAACGCCGCCAGCAGCGACTTCAGGGGATGCTCACGCGGCTGAGGCGGCGGGAGTAGCTGAGGCAGACGCAGCAGGGTCAGAGTGGTGATAAAGGTTCCTGCCGCCGCCAGGGCATAGTTCCATACCACGCCCCCGGAGGCGAGCAGCAGGCCGCCAAGCATCGGTGAGATAACCGATCCCAGCCGCACGGTGAGCATGGTGATCGCCCCGGCCTGCATCAGGTTCTCCCGCCCCACCAGCGCTGGGGTGGCGGCCAGCAGCGCCGTGACGCCCAGCGCACCGAAAAAGCCGTCCCACAGGCCGAGTAGATAGATCGCCAGCAGGGAGGGTTCGGGCAGCGCGGCGTTGAGGCAGAGGCCAATAAAGCCAATACCGCAGGTGCCGCGCGCCAGCAGGATCAGGCGCTTGCGCTCGTAGCGGTCCGCCAGCACGCCGCCGAGCATCAGGCCAACAAACATCGCCCCGCCGGTCAGGGTCACCGCCAGCCCCACCCGCCAGCTGGAGTGGGTCATGGCCTGGATCTGTACCGGTACGGCGACGCCGAGCAGCCCCAGCGACACAATAGAGATAAAACGGGCAATAAAAACAGCGCGAAACGCGGGATGGGTTCTCAACAGGCTGACGTTAATCAGCCAGGATTGTCGGGTCATAACAAAGCCTTAATGCGAACTTTTGATACCAGTTTTTAAGCCGCACATGCTAACATACCGTAATAAGATCGATAACGATAATTACTATCATTATCACATCAGGGACGTTGTTATGTCGCTTTCCGTTAATCCGGCGCGCCCGTGGGCCGTGGGCGGATTATTGCTACTGCTGCTGATAGCAGGCGTGCTCAGCCTGCTGATCGGGGCCAAACCGCTGCCCCTCTCCGTTGTAATGGATGCCCTCTCCGGCACCTGTCAAAGCGCCGACTGCACAATTGTGCTTGATGCCCGCCTGCCGCGCACCCTGGCCGGGCTGCTGGTCGGCGGCGCGCTGGGCCTCGCCGGGGCGCTGATGCAGACCCTGACCCGCAACCCCCTCGCCGATCCCGGCCTGCTCGGCGTTAACGCCGGAGCAAGCTTTGCTATCGTGCTCGGCGCGGCGCTGCTGGGCCTCTCCTCCCCTACCGAGCAGCTGGCGCTGGCCTTCTGCGGCGCGCTGGCAGCCTCGCTGGTGGTGGCGTTTACCGGCAGCGCGGGCGGCGGGCAGCTGAGCCCGGTGCGCCTGACGCTGGCGGGCGTTGCGCTGGCGGCGGTGCTGGAGGGGCTCTCCAGCGGGATCTCGCTGCTTAACCCAGACGTCTACGACCAGCTGCGCTTCTGGCAGGCTGGCTCCCTCGACGTGCGTACCTTACAGACGCTGCGTATCGTGCTGGTTCCGGTGCTGATCGCGGGGACGATTGCCCTTCTGCTGAGCCGGGCGCTAAATAGCCTGAGCCTTGGCAGCGACACCGCCACCGCTCTCGGCAGCAGGGTGGCCCGTACCCAGCTGCTGGGCCTGCTGGCTATCACCGTCCTCTGCGCCAGCGCGACCGCCGTCTCTGGCCCGATCGCTTTTATTGGCCTGATGATGCCGCATATGGCGCGCTGGCTGGTGGGGGCCGACCACCGCTGGTCCCTGCCGGTGACGCTTATTGCCACCCCTGCCCTGCTGCTGTTTGCCGATATTATTGGCAGAGTGCTCGTGCCGGGCGAGCTGCGGGTGTCGGTGGTCAGCGCCTTTATCGGCGCGCCGGTGTTAATCTTTCTGGTGCGTCGCCACCGTCGCGGAGGTGCGATGTGATCGCCCCTTCCCGTCGTCTCATTGTTAGCGTTCTCCTGCTGGCCTGCGTCAGCGTGATGATCGCCCTGTGGAGCCTGTGCAGCGGCACGGTGCCGCTCTCTCCCGGCCAGGTGCTGGCCGCCTTTACCGGCGATGCGCCGCGCGGCATTGCGCTGGTGGTCAACGAGTGGCGTCTGCCCCGGGTGCTGATGGCGCTCCTCATCGGCGGCGCGCTGGGCGTCAGCGGGGCGATTTTCCAGTCGCTGATGCGCAACCCGCTGGGCAGCCCCGACGTCATGGGCTTCAATACCGGCGCCTGGAGCGGCGTGCTGGTAGCGATGGTGCTGTATGGCCAGGATCTCACGGCTATTGCCTTTGCGGCAATGGCCGGAGGGATCCTCACCTCGCTGGTGGTGTGGGCCCTGGCCTGGCGCAACGGCATTGAGACCTTTCGCCTGATCATTATCGGCATCGGCGTCCGCGCGATGCTGATCGCTTTCAATACCTGGCTGCTGATTAAAGCCTCGCTGGAGACCGCCCTCACCGCCGGGTTATGGAACGCCGGCTCGCTCAACGGCCTGACCTGGGCTAAAACCTGGCCTTCCGCGCCGATCCTGCTGCTGATGTTGGTCTGCGCCGCGCTGCTGGTGCGGCGGATGCGGCTGCTAGAGATGGGCGATGACAGCGCCTGCGCACTGGGCGTCAGCGTTGAGCGCTCCCGACTGATGCTGATGCTGGTGGCCGTGGTGCTGACGGCGGCGGCGACCGCTCTTGCTGGCCCGATCTCCTTTGTGGCGCTGGTTGCGCCGCATATTGCCCGGCGCATCAGCGGCACGGCGCGCTGGGGTCTGACCCAGGCGGCGCTCTGCGGCGCGCTGCTGCTGCTGACTGCCGATCTCTGCGCCCAGCGGCTGTTTATTCCCTATCAGCTTCCGGTTGGCGTGATCACCGTAAGCCTGGGCGGTATCTACCTTATCGTCCTGTTAATCAAGGAGTCCCGCAAAAGATGACCGATTTAACAGCCCGTCTGCGCGGCGACAGCTTAACGCTCGGCTACGGTAAAAAAGTGGTGGCGGATAATCTCTCCGTAGCCATTCCCGATGGTCACTTTACTGCCATCATTGGTCCCAACGGCTGTGGCAAATCGACCCTGCTGCGTACCCTGAGTCGCCTGATGACGCCCAACCAGGGGCATGTCTACCTTGATGGCGAGCAGATCCAGCGTTTCAACAGTAAAGAGGTGGCGCGGCGCATCGGCCTGCTGGCGCAGAACGCCACCACGCCGGGCGATATTACGGTGCAGGAGCTGGTCTCCCGCGGCCGCTATCCGCACCAGCCGCTGTTTACCCGCTGGCGACAGGAGGACGATCGCGCCGTGCAGCGGGCGATGCAAGCCACCGGCGTGGCGGATCTGGCCATGCAAAGCGTGGATACGCTCTCTGGCGGCCAGCGCCAGCGGGCGTGGATAGCGATGGTGCTGGCCCAGGAGACGGCGATTATGCTGCTGGATGAGCCGACCACCTGGCTGGATATTAGCTATCAGATTGACGTGCTGGAGCTGCTTAGCAAGCTGAACCGCGAGCAGGGCTACACCCTGGCGGCGGTGCTGCACGACCTGAACCAGGCCTGCCGCTATGCTACCCATCTGATCGCCCTGCGGGATGGAAAAATGGTGGCCCAGGGTGCGCCGAAAGAGATTGTGACGGCAGAGCTGATTGAGGCCGTCTATGGGTTACGCTGTATGATTATCGAGGATCCGGTGGCCCATACGCCGCTGGTAGTGCCCCTGGGGCGTTCAGGAATATAAAAAAGGCGGCATTAAGCCGCCTTTTTTAATTTTGGGTAACGCTACGCTGACTCCAGCACCATCTCCGGAGCAACCGGCGGTAACGTGCGCGCCAGCATCGCATTGCGCAGCAGAACAATACCACAGGCAACAATGCCGCCTACTAATCCCATCAGAACGGTGATAATACCTTTACCTTGACCATCTTTTTTCATCGGCAGCGACGGGGAGAGCTGATATTTGAACGGTGAAAATTCAATGTTTTTCACATTCAGTTTCTGCAGCTGCTCGACATGATATTCACGGTTACGCAGGTCGGCGTTGAGATCGGCAATATCCTTCAGCGATTTTTCAATCCGCAGCTTTTCCTGGATACCGTCCGCGCCCAGCGTAATAGAGAAGTCCGGATCGTCATTCACCACCTGTCCGTTGCTGTAGACCGGTTTTTTAATTCCCGCGGCGTTGGCGACTTCAAGCGAATAATTAAGGCGCTGGATCTTAATATCGCGCTGGTTAGTCAGGCGAACGCGATCGAGATTGAGCTTCTCCTGCTCAAAGCGGGTTTTTAATGCCAGCGTGCTACGGATATTCTCGGTCGTCTCGTTCACCACTTTCGCTGCGACATAATCGACATAGCCCTCAAGGACCTCTTTCGCATCGTCAGGTGTTGATGCAGAGAAGCTAAGCGTCCAGGAGGTAAAGGGCGCTTCAACGGGGCTTTTTGGCGAAGCGTTATCAATAACCTTCAGCTTATCCGTTAAACGAACGACCGCACGCTGGAACTCTATAGAATCAGCGTTCAGATCGGGATAGTGTGCTTTAACGTAGGGCGAATTGCGAAAATACTCTTCCTGCAGCGACTGAGAGCTAAAATTTTTAATAAATTGACCAAAAACGTCAACCGGCGTTACCGGCACCTCAACGTCCAGCACCTGCAGCTCCATTAGCGTTTGCTGCAGCGAGCGCCACTGCGTCTGCTCTGCGGGAGTGATGATCGCTTCGCTAGTCCATTTCTGTGGCAATACGAAAGAAATTAGCAGGCCAACCAGAGCAAACGCTGCGGCTATGGCGATAATTTGTTTTTTGGCGGCCCACAGAACATCAAGAAGCGTGAGAAAATCAATTTCGTGACTACGATGAGGTCCAACTGGATAAGGGCGTAACTGCACTTCATTATCCGGTTTAATATCTAACGTTGACATCTTTAGCTCTATCCTGGTTTGCTACGAAAGCATTATTTACATCTGGCTCCTATGATAGTCTTTAATGAGATTAATCTGAACAAAGTTTTAATCCTGATTGTCACGCCCACTATATCTGGTAGGCATGACAGTCCATTAATTAAGCAGGCTCGCGACTCTCGGTCCAATCGTCGTAAACACCGCTGGAGAAATAATATCCACGTGGGCGCACTCCTGCCGATAGATATCCAGCGTAGTCACCCAGGGTGACCAGACCTGCTGAGGATCCATCCCGGCGGGCAGCGTGCGTTCGGCAACAAACAGCGTCGCTTTACCGTCAAACGGCAGGCTACGGGCGGTGGTCAGCAGGCGAACGGCATCGCCATAGTTGCCCTCGATAGCGTTAAATAGCTCCCCTGACGCCTGCCCCTGCTGGGCGGCAAGGAATGCCTCCCGCTCGCGATTGATCTCCGCCAGCACCTCAGGATCGAGTCCGTTGGCCTCTTTCTCTGCCCAGTTTTGCGTCTCAGGCGGCCAGGTATCCAGCAGCCCAAGGAAAGCTACCGCTTCGCCACGCTGTTGTAGCCGGGCGGCGATCCCCTGCGCCAGCGTACCGCCGAGGGAGTAACCCAACAGGTAATACGGACCGTGCGGCTGCTGGGCAAGCAGCGCTTGCAGATGGGCGTCACATACCTCATCCAGCGTGGCAGCGGTGGCCATCGGCCCATCCGGGCGCGGCGACTGAATGCCAACGATCGACCAGCGTGGGCTGAGATAGCGCGCCAGGACGCTGAACTGCCAGGCAAAGCCGGAGGCCGGGTGGAAGCAGAACAGCGTCGGCCCGTGGCTTTCCCGCAGGGGCAGGATCGTCTCGTAGCCTACGTTTTGCAGTCGCCCATCCCCGGCATCGGCCGCCAACAGCGCGGCCAGCTTCGCCACGCTGGAGGCCACCATCACCTGCCCCGGCGTCACCTGACGATTGAACGCCTGGCTAAGCCGCGCCGCCAGCCGCATCGCCAGCAGCGAGTGGCCGCCAAGGGCGAAGAAGTCAGCGCTGACGTCCTCGACCTCACAGGCCAGCAGCTCGGCAAACAGCGCGGCGATGGTTAGCTCGGCGTCGGTTTCCGGTGCTCGCCCGCCTGATGCCGCGGCGGGCGTCGGCAGCGGTAACGCCTTGCGATCCAGCTTGCCGTTGGCGCTGAGCGGCAGCGCATCAAGCTGCACCAGCGCGGTAGGCACCATGTGCGGCGGCAGCTGCGCCCTTAGCTGTTCAATCAACGCGGCACTCTCCAGCGGCTGGCCCGAGGCCGACACCAGGTAGCCCACCAGCTGACGTGCGTCGCCACCGACCGCAGCCGCCTGGTTTAGCACGCAGGCATGAGTGACCGCCTGTGCCACGTCCGGCAGCGCCTGCATAACGGCGTCGATCTCTCCCAGCTCAATACGCTGGCCGCGAATTTTAAGCTGATCGTCACTGCGCCCCAGGTACTCTACCGCGCCGTTCGCCAGCCAGCGCGCCACGTCGCCGGTGCGGTACATCCGCTCACCCGGCGCAAAGGGATCGGCAATAAAGCGGCTGGCAGTCAGGTCGGGTCGCCCCAGGTAGCCCTGCGCCAGCTGAATGCCGGTCAGGTAGAGATCCCCCGCCACGCCCGGCGGCAGAGGCTGCATCATACTGTCCAGAATGCGCAAACCGGTGTTCCACACCGGATAGCCAATCGGCACGCTGGGGCCGCTGACCTCGGCCAACGCCTCGCCATAAGCTGGATACCCGCTGACGTCGACCGCCGCTTCCGTCGGGCCGTAGAGATTATGCAGCGGCGCGCCGGTCAGGCTTTCCCACTCGCGGCAGAGATCCGTTGGCAACGCTTCACCGCTGCAAAAGACGTTGCGCAGCGTACCACAACTCTTCTGCGCCCTCTCTGGCGTCAGAGAGGCGACGAAGGCGGAGAGCATCGAGGGAACAAAGTGGGTGGTGGTCACCCCGCAGCGGGCAAAAAAGGCCTGCAACGCCAGCGGATCGCGGTGCGCATCCGGCTCGGCCATCACCAGTTTCGCCCCGGCAATGAAGGGCCAGAAAAATTCCCACACCGAAACGTCAAAGCTGCACGGTGTCTTTTGCGCCACTACGTCCTCCGCAGTCAGCGGATAGCTCGCCTGCATCCACAGCAGGCGGTTGACGATGGCCGTTTGCCCCACCATCACGCCTTTCGGGCGGCCCGTGGAGCCGGAGGTAAAGATGATATAGGCGGTGTGTTCGGGCATTGAGAGCGCCAACGCGGGCGCATTTGTTACCGGCAGCGGCGCGCTGTAGCAGAGATAAGCAAGCTGCGGGAGGGTGCTAAACCGCGCCAGCTGATCGTCGGCGGTGATTAATAGCCGCGGCTGAGCATCCTCCAGCATCATATGCAGGCGGTCATCCGGGTAGCCGGTATCCAGCGGCAGCCAGGCGGCACCGGCTTCAACAATGGCGTGCAGGGCCAGCGTCAAGAAGACCGAACGCGGCAGCGCTACGGCGACGCTGTCCCCAGGGCGCACGCCGCGCTGACGAAGCTCTTGGGCCAGGGCGATAACCTGCTCGCGCATCTCTCGGTAGCTGAACTGCCAGCAGGCATCCGCCAGCGCCGGGGCATCCGGCGTTTTTTCACTCTGGGCTGCCACGAGGGCGCTGAGGGTGGTGGCTGGCAGACTCACCCCGGTATTGTTGATGCGGTCAATCTTCTCCTGCTCCGCTGGCAGGATCAGCGCCGCCTCGCCGCAGCGCAGGATAGGATTATCAGCAAACTGGCGCAGCAGCGCGTCCAGCCTGGCGGCATGGGTGCTTAACTCAGCCGCGTCGTAGCGCTGGCGATTGGCAAGGATCTCCACGGCAAGACCGCCCGTCTCGTCCGGAATGAGCGCGATCTCCAGATCGTTAACCGGCCCGGTGGCCAGGGTATGGGTGGTTCCCGCCGTTCCGTCAATGTCCAGCTGGTAATCAAACATCTTCACGTTGAATACCGGGCCAAACAGGGCGCGGTCGCCCATTGCCTGCCCGCTGTCGCGCACGATCTGCTCGGCATCATAGCGCTGATGACGGCGCATCTTTTTCAGTCGGGCAGCAAGCTTCTGCGCCAGCGCGGCGAGGGTCTCCGCCGGGTCGACGTTTACCGCCAGCGGCAGGACGTTGAGCACCGGGCCGGTGGCACAGAGCGCCGCAGAGCCCATCCGGCGCATAAAGATAAACCCGGCGGCATAGTCCATGCGTCCGCACAGGCGGGCCAGCCAGAGGGAGACCAGCGCCAGAGCCAGATCCGCTGGCTGGCAGCTGCCGTTCTGTGCCGCAAGGCGGGAAAACGCCTGGGCGTCGAGAGTCAGCTTCAGGCGAACAATATCGGCAGTTGCGGCGCGTCCCGGCAGCGGGCTGGCAGAGAGCGATACCGGCGGCGGCAGGCTCTGGCTTACCTCGCGCCAGTAAGCGGCGTCCCGGTGCCAGGTCTCGCTGTCGCGGTAGCGCTGATACTCCTCGACCACCTCGGCAAAAGGGGTAAAAGGTGATGCCGGGGTGGGTTCGCCGCGTCGCCACGCGGTATAGATGGCGGCGATATGACGGGTAATGGCCGGGAAGCTGAAGCCGTCGACCAGCAGATGATGATAGCGCTGATACCAGTACCAGCGGTGCTCCCCGAGACGCAGCAGCGCATGATGAACCAGCGGTTGCCCGCCGTCGACGCGCAGGTTTTGGGCCAGATCGCCCTGCATAACGGCCAGCGCCGCCGCGTGGGGATCGGTGCTGTCACGAAGATCGTAGACAGCAGGCGGCATCAGCGGCATGGACGCATCGATCCACTGGAATACCTCTCCGCCATCCTCGACAAAGCGGCTACGCAGGGTGTCGGCGTGGCTCATGCCAGTGACAATGGCCTCAGCGAACAGACCCTCCTCCAGCTCGCCGTCATTAATAGCCACATAGTGGGCCACGCTCCAGGCGTTAGGTAATGTTGAGAGCGTTTCCGCCATCCAGATCCCGGTCTGGGCCGCGACCAGCGGCAGACGTTTCGACATGGGGTGCTCCTTAACGCGCATGATACGCAGGGGTGAGGTTTTGCCACTGCTCCGCCAGCCAGGCGTGACACACTGACGGCGGCTGCGGGTCGGCAACCACGTGCCAGCCCTGCGGCAGGGCGCACTGCTGCGGCCACAGGCTATAGCACTGCTGCGCGTTTTGCAGAATGTAAAACTGACCCTCTGGATCGTCGAAGGGATTACTGAACTCCATACCACACTCCTGTCGTGGAAAAATGCTTTACGGCGCAGCCTGAAGCAGCGGCTGCCAGAGCGTCATGAGCCCTGCGGTTAGCCCGCCGCGCCAGCACAGCGCGTCGTGTCCGCCGTCGGTGGGCCGCCAGAAGAGCGCCGCCGCCGTCGGCTGTAAAAGGGAATAGAGCGTCTGGTTAACGCGGAAAATGAGCGGTTCACGGGTTCCTGCCTCCAGCACGATACGCAGATCCTGCGGCTGAAGCGCGCCGGTTTTTAGCTGCTCGATCATCACGCCATCCTGCTGCGCACCGCGATGCGGCCACCAGTAGGAGCCGGACTGGCTCAGCACGCAGCCGAAGCGCTTTGGCCAGTTCAAACCGGCATAGAGCGAGGCCAGACCGCCAAAGCTCTGCCCGGCCACTACCGTGCGCGACGCCTCATCGCTGAACGGGGCCAGGGCCTTAACCTGCGGCAGCAGCTCCTCCTGTAATGCCTGCCAAAAATCTGGATTGCAGGGCAGCTCGCGGCCGCGTTGGGTAGTGTCGATCGCGTCAACCAGAACGTACACGGCGGCTGGCAGCTTGCCATCCTGAGTCAGCGCGGCAAGGGCGGGCCAGACGGGCATGCTTTCGGCCCAGAATTGACCGTCCAGCAGCACCGCCAGCGGACGCTCAGTGACGTTCTCATCGCCAGTGGTGTAAATCCAGACCCGGCGTTTGTTGCCCAGCCGGCGGCTTCGCCAGGAGATGCAGGTTGGGAGCGTATAAGGGGTATCCTGTGGCGCGTGCCAGCCCGGCTGCACTGGCGCATCGGGCATCTCAAGGGCCGACACCGGATGACCGCGCCCACCCCGCCACGACAGCGGATTGAGCGGATCGGCAACGGCATGGGCCAGCAATCTGCGCCAGCCTTCACGGAGGGCAATCCGATCTGGCACCACGGTGCTGAACGCCGACTCGGCAAAATCCTGTGCGTTTTTGGAGGGGATTAAGCAGTAGCTACCGCGCCACTGAGCGCTAAGCGTGGTCTGCCAGAACCAGACGTCGGTTCCAGGAATACGGCTCAGGGACTGCGGTCTGGCGTTTTGGTGATGATCGGTAACGCCAGTGATGTAGATCCACACATGCTGGATAGAAGACGTGGCCTCCGACCCCGCCGGATCGCGCCACCAGAAGGTGACCTGACATCGGTCATCCCCCTCGCGGAACCACTCAGGACCGTGTTTTGACTCCCACCAGGCATCGCTGCCCGTCGCTCGCATCGTCACCTTAATTAACCCCGTACTTATTGCGGCATCTTTTCAAATGTAAGAAATTTTATTGATAATATTATTGATAACTATTTGCATTTGCAATAGCGTATTGGCGCGCTGTGGGAAGCGCGTCTTTCACATAATCATGCCATTAACCGCGTGCGTGCAGGGAACCAGGACATGTTAGCGGTCTTCTGGCGAAAAAACGGATAACACAATGAATAACAAGATTAAATCCCTGACTTTATTGATCAATCTGGGTATTTACGGGGTAGCGCTACCGCTTCACGCAGAGGAGCCGCCTGCAGGGGACGACACTATCGTTGTCACCGCTGCCGAGCAGAATCTTCAGGCTCCCGGCGTCTCGACCATCACCGCCGATGAGATCCGCAAAAATCCGCCTGCCCGTGACGTCGCTGAAATTATTCGTACCATGCCAGGGGTAAACCTCACCGGTAACTCCACCAGCGGCCAGCGCGGCAACAGCCGTCAGATCGATATTCGCGGTATGGGTCCGGAAAACACGCTGATCCTGATTGATGGTAAACCTGTCACCAGCCGCAATTCGGTACGTCTCGGCTGGCGCGGCGAGCGTGATACCCGTGGCGATACCGGTTGGGTACCGCCGGAGATGATCGAGCGTATTGAAGTGATCCGTGGCCCGGCGGCGGCTCGCTACGGTAACGGCGCGGCGGGTGGCGTGGTCAACATCATCACCAAGCAGTCGAAAAACGAGTGGCACGGTGCATGGGATACCTACCTCAACGCGCCAGAGCACAAATCCGAAGGTTCAACCAAGCGCACTAACTTTAACCTGACCGGCCCGCTGGGGGGGGATTTCAGCTTCCGCCTCTATGGCAACCTGGAAAAAACGCAGGCCGATGCCTGGGATATCAATAAAGGCCATGAATCCTTACGCACTGGCAGCTACGCCGGGACCATGCCCGCCGGCCGTGAAGGGGTGAAAAACAAAGATGTGAACGGCCAGCTGCGCTGGAATTTTGCCCCCATGAACTCGCTGGAGCTGGAGGCGGGCTACAGCCGCCAGGGCAACCTCTACGCGGGCGATACTCAAAATACCAACACCAACGCGCTGGTGAAAAAGAATTACGGTAAAGAGACCAATCGTCTCTATCGCCAAAACTACTCTTTGACCTGGAACGGCGGCTGGGATAACGGCGTCACCACCACCACCTACGCGCAGTACGAGCACACCCGTAACACGCGGAATAACGAAGGTCTGGCCGGTGGCACCGAAGGGATCTTCTCCGACGAGAACGTCTCCAATATCGACCTTGCCGACGTGCTGCTGCATAGCGAAGTCAACCTGCCGCTGGATCTGCTGGTCAACCAGACCCTGACGCTGGGCAGCGAGTGGAATCAGCAGCGCATGAAGGATCTGGCGTCCAACACCCAGTCGCTGACCGAAGGCGGCACCCTCGCCGGGGTTAACCCAACCAACCGCAGCCCCTACTCCCAGGCCGAGATCTTCTCTCTGTTTGCGGAAAACAATATGGAGCTGACCGACAGCACCATGCTGACGCCGGGCCTACGCTTTGACCATCACACCATCGTGGGCGATAACTGGAGCCCGTCCCTCAACCTCTCCCAGGGGCTGACGGACGACATTACGCTGAAAATGGGCATCGCCCGCGCGTATAAAGCCCCAAGCCTGTATCAAACCAACCCGAACTACATCCTCTACAGCCGCGGCCAGGGCTGCTACGCCAGCGCCGGTGCCTGCTACCTGATGGGCAATGACGATCTGAAAGCAGAGACCAGCATCAATAAAGAGGTTGGCCTGGAGTTCAAGCGCGACGGCTGGCTGGCGGGTGTGACCTGGTTCCGCAATGACTACCGGGATAAGATTGAAGCGGGTTATTCGCCGATTGGCAGAGCATCAAAGGCCACTACGGACGTTTATCAGTGGGAAAACGTGCCTAAAGCGGTAGTAGAAGGCCTGGAGGGGACGCTGAACGTACCGGTGACCGACACCGTAAACTGGACCAACAACCTCACCTACATGCTGCAAAGCAAGAACAAAACCACCGGCGATCGTCTCTCTATCATTCCGGAATACACGCTGAACTCAACGCTGAGCTGGCAGATCCGTCAGGATATCTCTGTGCAGTCTACCTTCACCTGGTACGGCAAGCAGCAGCCGAAGATCTACAACTACAAAGGCAACCGCGCCACGGGCAGCGAAACCGATGAGGTGAGTCCGTACAGCATTGTTGGCCTGAGCGGCACATGGGATGCGACTAAAAATGTCAGCCTGACGGCTGGGGTGGATAACGTCTTCGACAAACGTCAATGGCGTGAGGGCAATGCCCAGACCACGGGCAACGACACGACGAAATCCTATATGTACGGCGCAGGCGCAGCGACCTATAACGAGCCAGGCCGCACCTGGTACATGAGCGTCAATACGCACTTCTAATCATTAGCAATACAGCATTGTGTACCTCCTCTTAGCAGGAGGTGCACGCACATACCCTTTTCTACTATTCCACCGGCGAAAACAAGAAACGATAATTTACAATTTAAGAAAATTCTTAGATTGCTCCACTATTCCACTTTCGCTACATTGCCCTCGATCAATGTATTTAGTTGGATCACGTTTTGATTATTAAAAAAATAATGAATCATAAAACACTGGTATTATTAGCATAAATCAAACAGAGAGCAATTTGTTAAAATCTGTTATGAAAATGCTAAAAAAAATCAACGCAGCGAGCATTAAGCGCCGCTAATCTTTTTCCTTCTTATTATTAACGTTTACATTATGCATATGCTCATTAATAAGTGGCGACTCGATCCCTCACTGAACGCGCTTGTTCATACTGATACAGGAGAAATTCAGCGTCTGGGTGAATTCCATTACATTTTGCTGGAGACGCTGGTCAACCATGCCGGGGAGGTATTATCACGTAATTTTCTTATCAATGCAGTTTGGAAAAATAGGGTCGTCGGTAATAACAGCCTGCCAACGGCTATCTATGCCTTGCGGGCAGCCCTGGGCGACGATGGTCGACTGCAGGAGATCATCAAAACGGTGCCGAAAAAAGGCTATGTTTTTAATAAGGAATTTATTACTTATCCTGATGAGTCGTTGATAACCGAGACGGTAGATGGAAAAGATAATCAGGTTCCACCTCCAGGCTTGCCTCATGGCCCGCCCTTGAGATGTCGGCTATCGGCGATCCGAACAAAGAAAACCATCATTATCACTGCTGTTTTTATCGCTTTGATATATTTATTAATAACATATTACCCTCGGCTTGCTCAGAGCAAACAGCCCCCTCCTGCTTTATCTGGGCAAAGCGAACTCACATTAAAGCGTGAAACGAGCGAGAGCTACCCCTATATCAGCATCTATCACCTGCATGCGGGCAGCGACCCGGGACACACTGCACAGCTAACGAAGCATATGCCAGATGCGTTGCGCGCTATTAATGAGAAGTTACAGGCTCAGCGAATGAAGGCCGCCATTTATTACAGTGAATCAGTGGCTAAATTGTCGATAAGCTTACTGGTGCAGGATAATTGCCATCACCAATATCAATTAATGCTAGGCATTGAAAACTGGCAGACTGGCACACACGATTTGAATTCTGTTTTTTATCAAGCAGCTGAGAATACCATTAATGAAATACCAGCATGTCAGTAATCTTTTTTATTATTTGATATTTATGCTATCAATGATTTGCGTTTCGCTGCCGGCTTCCGCCGCCATCGTACGAACGGACATTGTTTTTTATGACTTAATGACGGCGAACCAGCGGAGCTATTCACTTCACATGCTTCCTACAGCAAAGGGCGCACAGGTGATACTGCATCGCAATGACAAAGCATTCTCTTTATCCACTGCCATCGCGACCTGCTTTAACAGGCAAACGTCCAGCCAGCCACAGGGGTATCTGTGGCTGAAAGAGCAATCCACCCAGTATACCGATCCGACCCTCTTACCCATTCTCAACTTTACTAAGAGTAATCGGCTGCGCGTTTCAATGGCCCCTCTGGCAAATGCGCAATCGGTGCTGTTAGACAGAGACAGCCTCACCGTACTGGTCGTCGATCCCACGATGATGACCCTGGGCACGTCGGGCTGTCAGCACTAGGCAAGTAGGTTATGCACCGTCAGTGCCGCAAGGTTAGCCTGCCCGCTCACGGCTTGAACCAGCGTCTCGTAGTGGTGGCAGCCCCAGGCAAGGGTCTGCCCCAGCGCGGCTGCAGCCTGCTCTGCGCTCTGCGCTTGTGGAAAACGCGCCATCACATCCATGCGCTGGCGCGCCTTCTCCTGCGCCGATGCGAGGTGCTGGCGCTGCTCAGCTACGTGATTGAGTACGCTCTGCACCCTGCTCTGCACCCCGTCACGCTGCCCGCTCTCCAGCGCAGCGCGTAACGTATCGCTGAGCGACGGGCTGGCGTGTAGCACAGGCCGCCTGACGTGCTCCCCTTTTGCATTAGCAATGGAAAAAGATCGCTGCAGCTGCGGCCAACGCGCTTCATCCACGGTAAATGTCCATTTTCCTTCACCGTAGTGCGGCGTAACCCCCGTACGCTGCAGGGCATTTTTGATCTGCATGAGGGGATTAAGCGCATCGGTCGGATTGTCCAGCGATACGGCGGCCAGATGCCGAGCGTGCCCTGCATCCACGCTGAACATAAGCGATATGGGCTCACCATCGCTGCTAAGCAGCTCCGCCAGCTCGGGGGAATGAAACGTCACCTTCGCCTCGCCTTGCAACACCGGTAACAGCAGCCTGTCCACCCGGCCTGCCGAGAGCGGAGTCCGGTTAGCCAGCAGATCGGCAAGCGCTGTGCTATTTGTGCCGCGCGGCCAACCGGAAGCATTAGCATGCCGCTGATCCAAAAGCGACTTCTCTAGCCGTGAGAGATAGCTGTCGGCCTGCTGGAGGACAGTAAGCTGATCGTTAAGCTGAACGCTGTACCGCTGCGGCCGGAGGGCAAGCAGCGGCGAGGCAGGATACTCCTCCCGCTCGGTGCGTTTTGGACGCGACGTTACCCGAGCAGGGTCACCGATCTGTGCCGGTAAGCGCGCGTTATCTGTGCCTCGCGTTGTTGTCTGTAAACCAACCTGCATGAGCTTTCCAGTCAGTGGTATTAAATTGCATTAAACAGCGAAAGATCGCTAACTTTGGCGTAGGTTTTCATCGTCGCCTCCATCGCCATTTGCAGGCCGGTAAAGGTCACCGTTGCTGGCCCGTAGTCTAGATCGCCAAGCTGACCCAGCAATACGCTGTTAGTATCCGCCACGCTGGTCTGGGCATCGCTTAACATGGTTAGGGTGTTCTGCCGTTCGCCAAGGCTGGCGATGGCGCTGTTAAGCGATTCCGATGCGGCGTCGAGGGTATCGATAGCACGTGTGATATCGTCCTGCATCTGCGGATCGGCCGGGTCGAGAGTGGGATCCTGTAGCTCTGCCGCCAGATCGTCCAGCGTGTTAAACACCGTCAGATCTGCACCGAACATATCGCTTACGGTCACGTTGGTCTCCATCTCAACGCCGCTGGCAACGGTGGCCGTACGGTGCTCGCCGTTGCCATGATAGACATACTCATCCGGCTCGCCGTCACCGTCGGTATCGTCATAGCTCACGGGCGGGGTGTCATTTTTCGTGCCGCCAAAGAGATAGTGGCCCTGCCCATCCTGATAGTTCAGGGAGGCCATCATCGACTGCGTCAGGGACGCGATCTCCTGACCAAGATTAGCCAGCGACTCCGGCGTGGTGGTGCCGTTCGCCGCCTGGAGCAGATCGTCGCGAATGGCCAGCATGCTGTTATTGATGCCGTCAAGCAGGCTCTCCTGCTGGCTCAGGGTACCCGATACCGCATTGATATTACTCTGGTACTGGGCAATAGCAGCCTGTTGGCTGTTGAGCTGATTAATCCGGGTGGCAGCAATGGGATCGTCCGACGGCAGGATCACCCGCTGACCGGTGGCCATCTGGGTAATAACGTGCTCCAGCCTGCCGGAAAGCTCGGTAAAGCTGCTGGTCATCGAAGTATAAGATTGTTGAGTGCTTACGCGCATAGAAGATGGTTTTCCGCTGGATTAAAACATCTCCAGCACGGAGTCGAAAATCTCCGCGCCGGTTGAGATGACTTTTAAGTTGGCCTGGTAGATTTGGGTATAGGTGATCAGGTTGACCGCCTCCTCGTCCATGCTGACGCCGCTCACGCTGCTCCACTGGTTCTGCGCTTCGCTGTAGACGTTGCTGGCCGACTCCGCCTCGGTCTGGTTCTGTCGGCTGTAGATACCTATGTTGCTGATGATACTGGTGCAGGCGCTGCCAACGGTTACCGTGCCCAGATTGGCGATTGTCAGCGGTTCGCTGGCGATATTGATCAGCGCCTGTAAATTGTCGCCGTTGCCGGACGCGTTCGGATCGCTGGAAAAAGCCAGCTGGTCTGCGGTGATATCCGGATTAACCGCCAGCGGGCCGTTCGGGCTGTCTGCATCGTAAATAAAGAGCGGTGCGCCGGGGTTACCGTTGAGATCGTATCCCGCCGCCAGCTGGTCGTTAACCGCCATGGCAAATTGCTGGGCAATGCTGTTGATGGTATCGGTGAGCGGATCGAGCACGTTGTGCTGATAGTCAAACAGCGCCCCCAGCGATCCGCCGGTCTCCATCGTCATGCCATAGGTTGTTCCGGCAAAGGTTAACGTCAGGCTTTGGCTGTCGTCGTCACCGCTCTCCAGCTGGATGGTGGCGCTCTCCTGGCCGCTGACCAACGGCTGTCCGTTTTGCAACGTGATGTTGTAGTTGCCTCTGTCGTCGATGTTGACCTGAATAGCCATCATGCCACTGAGCTGCTCAACCATCTGGTCGCGGGCGTCATACAGCGCCGAGGCATTATCACCGTTGGCCTCGGCCTCGGCGATCTTCTGGTTATAGTCCGCAATGCCAGCGGTGAGGGTGTTGATCTGTGAAACAGCCGCCTGCTCCTGGCTGGCTATCTCGCTGCTCTGGGAATCGATATAGCTGCTGGTATTATTGAAGCGCAGCGCCAGGGCGTTGGCTTCGCTCAGAACCTGCTCGCGTAGAGCTGGATCGTCAGGCATGGTCGAAGCCGCATTCAGCGCGGCGAAAAAGTTATCAAACCCGGCGCTCAGGCTGCTGTTATCATCGCTGAGTACGGTCTCTAACTGCATTAGATACTGCTGCTGGGTGGTGTAGTAGCCAGAGTCGGAGGCGGCAAACCATACCTGGTTAACCAGATACTGATTCGATACCCGACAGATGCTATCCACCTGCACGCCGTTGCCCGCGCTGTTCATCGCACCGGGACTGGCCCCCATGGTGCTGGTCTGGGCGACCTGCCGCGTATAGCCTGGCGTCATGGCATTGGCCGTATTCTGCGCGGTAACGTTGAGCTGCACCTGGGCCGCCGACGCGCCGCTGTAGCCAATAGTGATCATATCCATATCTTTACTACTCTCTGCCGGATTTTATAAATGCATAAAGCGGCGCAGCGAGCCGCTTTCTTAAGCTGCCGAGGCTAATCACGCTGCGGCGAAAGCTGTTTAACGATCAGCTCCGCAATCCCCATGCTCTGCTGCCTCGCCAGGGTGTCGCAGAGCATGTCATCGTACAGGCCCTGCATCATCTTTCCGGCATCGCTGTTAAGGGGGTTATCTTTGGAATCGAGGAGCGCATCGACCTTGCGCATCTCCTTGAGCATCTGGCGCATAAAGATCGCCTCAAACTGCTGGGCGGCCTGACGGAGATGATTTTCCCGTACTGTGGCAGGCACGCTGCTCTCGTCGGTGCTGGACTGAACGGACGTTAAGACATTAAGCATATCCATTAGATCACCTCCAGGTCGGCGTCCAGCGCCCCTGCTTCGTGCAGCGCCTGCAGGATCGACATCACATCATCCGGCGAGGCGCCAAGGTTGTTCAATACGTTCACCAGCGTCTTCAGACTGGTGGATTCCGGCAGCGTTACCATCTGCGCGTGCGGAGTTTTAACATCGATACTGCTTTGCGGCGTTAACGCCGTACGGCCCCCGGCCAGAGCATTAGGCTGGCTGACGCTGCTGCTCTCAGTAATCGAAACCGTCAAACTGCCGTGGGATACCGCTGCGGGGTGCACTTTTACCCCCTCGCCCATCACCACCGTGCCGGTGCGGGCGTTAAATACTACGCGGGCACGCACGCGCTCCGGGGTAATCTGCACATCCTGTAGCTGAGACATAAAGGCCACGCGTGCGCCAGGGCTGGTGGGGGCCGTCACCTCTACGCTGGTGGCGCTCTTTGCCGTCGCCAGCCCGCCACCAAAGGTGCCGTTGATGGCATTGGCAATACTGTTGGCATCCTTGAAGCCGGGGCGTTTGAGGTTGAGCATCACCGTGTTACCCATGTCAAAATCACTGGGGATCTCCCGTTCAACCGAGGCACCGTTGGGGATCAGCCCGGCAGTAGGGGTATTCACCGTCACGCTGGAGCCGCTGGCCCCGCTGGCGCTCATACCGCCAACCACCACGCTGCCCTGCGCCAGAGCATAGATCTCACCGTCCGCGCCGTGCAGCTGGGTCAGCAGCAGCGTGCCGCCGCGCAGGCTCTTTGCATCACCAATTGAGGAGACCGTAACGTCGATGGTCTGCCCGCGCGCATACATTGGCGGCAGCGTGGCGCTCACCGCCACGGCGGCGACGTTTTTCACCTTGGGATCGATCTTACTCGGCAGCTGTACGCCAAACTGCCGCAGCATGTTGGTGATGGTCTGGTTAGTAAATTTCACCTGATTTTTATCGCCGGTGCCGTCAAGGCCTACCACCAGGCTATAGCCAATCAGCTGGTTACCCCGCACCCCCTGAATATCTACCAGCGATGACAGCGGCTGGGCCAACCCTGGCTGCGAGCAGAGCAGCAGCAAGAGCGCGACGATATGGGGGCGTCCTAAAAAAAAGCGCATAACAACTCCAGAGTTAAAGCGGGAACAGCGGATGGTTAAAGAGCCGGGTCAGCCAGCCCGCCGCATTGGCATCGCTAAGTGCGCCGCGCCCGGCATAAGAGATACGGACGTTGCCGATACGCTGGGAGGAGACCGAGTTGTCATTGCTGATGTCATCGGCCCGCACCAGCCCGCTGAGGCGCAGATACTCATCCCCCTGATTAAGGGTGAGCCACTTCTCGCCGCGGATCTCCATCACGCCGTTAGGCAGCACCTGATGAACAGAGACGGTAATCGATCCGTGCAGGCTGTTCTGCTGCTGGGAGCTGGCGTTGCCGTCAAAGTCCCGCGACGCCTCGGCGGAGCTGGCCAGCTTGTCTTTGGTTTTACCAAATAGCGTGGGAACGCCCACGTCGAGGCTGCTCTCTTTGCCAAAGTTGGTTTTGGCCTGTTTGCTGGACTGGGTCGACTCTTCAAGGATCACCGTCAGGATGTCCCCCACCCGGTAAGCACGCCGATCGGCAGTTAATGACCAGCTGTAGCCGGTCTCAAAGACGCCCCCGGCCCGCCCCTCCGGCGTTGGCTGAGCCTCCATCTTCGGCGGGGCATAGGCCCGATCGTCCTTTTTCACCAGCAGCGCCGGGGATTCACACCCCGCCAGCCAGGACACCAGCGCCATTAACCACAGATATCGTTTCACGCGCGTTCTCATTACAGATTTTGGTTGATGTATTGCAGCATCTCATCGGCGGCCGAGACCATTTTGGCGTTCATCTCGTAGGCGCGCTGCACGGTGATCATCGCCACCATCTCGTTGACGATGTCGACGTTGGAGCCTTCCAGCGCACCGCCCTTCAGCGTGCCTAACGCATCCTCGCCCGGCGTCCCCTCCGTGGGCTGGCCGCTGGCCGCCGTTTCGAGATAGAGGTTATCGCCTTCGGCCAGCAGGCCCGCCGGATTGGTAAAGTTGACCAGCGTGATCTGCCCCAATTCGGTAGGATCGCTATCGCCCGGCATCGTTGCCATCACCGTTCCGTCCTCGCCAACGCTAATATTGGTGGCGTTAGCGGGAACGTCGATCTCGGGCTGCAGCGGCAGCCCCTGAGCGTTAGTCAACACGCCGTCGGCGTTAACCTGCAAATTGCCGTCGCGGGTATAGGCAATATCGCCGTTGGCCTTCTGCACCTGAAAGAACCCCTGCCCCATAATGGCGACGTTGAGCGGGTTATCGGTGGTTTCGATATTGCCCTCGGTAAAGATTTTCTGCGTTCCCACGATACGAACGCCGCTGCCATACTGAATGCCCGTGGGCGCGATGTTGTTTTGATCCAGCATTGCGCCGGGCGCACGCTGGTTTTGGTAGAAGAGATCCTGGAACATCACCCGGTCACGCTTGAAGCCGTTGGTGTTGACGTTGGCGATGTTGTTGGCAATGGCGCTCATCTCAGCATCTTCTGCCGAGAGGCCGGTCTTACTGATCCATAGTGCTGCGTTCATAAAAATTTATCCCTGGAAAAGGCAATTAAGCACCACGCAGCAGGCGGTTCCCCGCCTCGCTCAGCGTCTGTGCTGCCTTCATCATTTTGATTTGGGCCTCGAATTGGCGATTCAGCGAAATGGAGGCCAGCATCTCAGAGACCGCCGTGACGTTGCTGCCCTCCAGATAGCCACCGCTGACGTTGACGTTCTCATCCGGCTGAGCACGGCTGCCGTTCGCCGTAACGATCATCCCCTCGGCGTTTTTAGCCAGATTTTCCGCTGGGATGGTCACCAGCCTCAGGCGATCGATATCCATGGTGGCGGTAACGTCGCCATCGTCCGGCGTAATCGACAGCGTGCCGTCGCGGCCAAAGGAGGCGATGGCGTTGGGCGGCAGCACGACAGGTCCGTTATCCCCCAGCACCGGATAGCCGTTGATGGTCAGTTGGCCCGCCTCGTTCTGCACCATATTGCCGTTGCGGGTGTAGACTTCGCTGCCGTCGCGGCCCTGCACCGCGATATAGCCCTCTCCCTGAATGGCCACGTCCAGCGGCCGGCCGGTTTTTTCGGCGGCTGCGGTACTGGCGTCAACGCCGCTGGCACGCTGCTGCGCCATGAAGCGGGTGGCAAAACCCTCGCCCTGAAGCGGATCGTCCTGGGATAACGCCATGTCGGCACGAAAGCCGGTGGTGTTGACGTTCGCAAGGTTGTTGGCGGCGATCTGCTGCGCCATCAGGGCATGGCTGGCCCCGCTGAGGGCGGTAAAAAGTAAACGATCCACTGTGGTATCCTTCTCCGTTACATCGCCTGGAACAGGGCCTGATCCAGCTCGCTGCTGGCCGAGATCACTTTGGTATTGGCCTGGTAGTTACGCTGCGCGGTCATCAGATCCACCAGCTCGCTGGTGATATCGACGTTGGAGCTTTCCAGCATCCCCGTAGAGAGCGCACCGAAGGTACCGCTACCGGGTGCACCGACAAGCGGCGTGCCGGACTCACCGGTCTCCATCCATGCCGTACCGCTGACGGCCAGCAGGCCGTTCTCATCGGGAAAGGTGGCCAGCACCACCTGGCCCTGCAGCATGCGCTCGCCGTTGCTGTAGGTTGCGTACACTTTGCCGTCGCCGTCGACCTGGACGCCGTTTTGCTCGGCAGAGGCGTAGCCGTCAGCGGCGTTAGTGGTGACCGAAAAGGCAGAGCCATACTGGGTACAGGCAGCGTAGTCAAACGTCATCTCGATTGGGGCTGCGCCCGGCGCGCTAAAGGTCATCGGCACCGCTGCGGCAGGACTCACCAGCTTGCCCTGCTCATCAAAAGTCATTGCCGTAGAGCCAGGCTGCACTGCGCCGTCGAAGGTATAGTGCACCTCCCAGCTGTTATCCGCCGTTTTGGTAAAGTACTGGCTGACGGCATGCTCATTGCCCAGCGAGTCATACACCGTGGTGGTATAGGTACTGTTATACGAGGCGGCGTTGGCAGGATCGAACGGAACCGCACTGGTATCGATGGTCGCATCAGCGGCGTTAAAGTTTGCGCTAAAGGTGAGCGAACTGGTGGCCTGCGCGGGCAGCGATCCGGTATTGATTTGCAGATCCGTCACCGTACCGGTTTGCAGCGCACCGTTTGCATCCACCGGATACCCCTGCAAATAATCACCGGAGGCATTGACGATGTAGCCGTCCTTATCCGTATTAAACGACCCGGCCCGGGTATAGGTGACGTTGCCCGCGCTGTCGCGAAGCATGAAGAAGCCGTCGTCGTTAATTGCCATATCCAGCGCGTTCCCGGTTGAGACCATGGAGCCGCCGCGTGAGATGCTCTGGGCCGTTCCGTCGACGCTTACCCCCATCGCCTGGGTGCCTGCATACATGGCGGAGAAGTCGGTAGTCATGGACTTGTAGCCCACCGTTCCGGCGTTGGCGATGTTATTACTGATGCCATCCAACTGTTGATTAACCGCGTTCAGACCGCTGGCTGCAATGCTGTAACTCATAACTTACTGCTCCTTTAAAATAATCAAACAACGTCCTGCGCAGGCGTATCGTCCGGCACACCAAACTGGCTGATCATGGTGAAGGGGACTTCCCCAACGCCGCTGACGTTGAGCAACGGCGTACCGCCATCCAGCGGAATACGCACGTCGGTGACGACGCCCGCCACCTCAACCGGCACCTCCTCTTCGCCGGTATCAGTGACCACCGACACCGAGTAGTCCCCTGGCGGGATGCCGTAGTCCGCAGGATCGATGCTAAACGTCACTGCCCCCGGTCCAAACGCACTCCCCGTCAGCGGAATGTCGTAATCGTTGCCGATTGCATCAGTGAGATGGATATCGACCTGGGTACAGGCGTCGTCCAGGTCAATGCGGCCCTGAATCGCGCCATCGCTAACCTCAAGAGTGGTGGTCTGAACCATGATCGGATCGCCCACCATCTTGCCCAGCGCCATCACCTGAAGATTGCTCATCAGGATGGCGTTGGTGTTCATCTCTGTCGCTACCTCCTCCGCCATTGCCACCTGCGCCATTGAGGCGAGCTGGGTCACGTACTCGGTGGGATCGGTAGGGTCGGTGGGATCCTGGTTCTGGATCTCCGCCACCAGCAGCGTCAGGAAGGTGTCGGCCATTGACGTTGAGGTCGTTGTTGTTGTGGTGGTGGTAGCTGTAGATACGCTGCTGCCTGTAGTTGTGCCCGCATAGGGTGTATTCAGCGATACGGAGGAACTCATACACCTTCTCCCAGCTTCAGCAGGCTCTGCTGCATGCTCTTCACGTTGTTGAGCACGTCAACGCCGGTCTCAAAGTTTTGCGAAGCCGACATCATGTCGGCCATCTGCTCAACCACGTTGACATCCGGATACCAGACGTAACCGTCCCGATCGGCCAGAGGATGATGTGGCGCATAGCGGCGCACGGCGCTGCTGCTCTCCACGACGTCCTGCACGCGCACGCTGGCCCCGGTCAGGCCGTGATGCCCCGCCTGCGTCAGGCTGTTATGGTAGACTGCGGCAAATACCGGGCTGCGTGCTTTGTAGGTTGCCGCCTCGCTCTGGGCAGGGGAGTCCGCGTTGGCCAGGTTGCTGGCAACGGTATTGAGCCGTACCGTCTGGGCTGTCATCGCCGAACCGGAGATCTGATAGATGTCAGAAAATGACATGGTTATTTCCCTTCAATGGCCGTTTTCAGGCCGCTGATAGCCATATTTAAAAAGGTCAGGCTGCTCTGGTAATCGAGGCTGTTTTCCGAAAAACGCGCCTGTTCACTGTTGAGCTCGACCGTGTTGCCATCCTGTGTCGGCTGCATCGGCAGGCGATACATCACCTGCGTGGTAGGCAGTTCGTTACCCTCTTTTGCCCGTTGCATCTCCCGGGCGAAATCAATATCTTTGGTCTTGAAATTTGGCGTATCGACGTTGGCCAGATTGGCGGTAAGCAGTTCGGTCCTCGCAAGACGTAGCTTTACCGCCTGAGCATGTACACCCAGTGCTTTCTGAAAACTGATCCCCATAGTGCGTCGTACTCCTTTCATATAACTCACGCGCGTGTCGGTTATACAAATAACATGCCAACTTTTAAGTTATTGAAAGGTATAAACTTATGTTCTCTTGCTTTGTTAAGCGGAAAGTCTGCTTCCGCTTGCTGGCCAGCATGCTGCTGGCCCTTTCCCCCTTCGTTACGGCTCACCCGCCTCTCACCAGCGCTCGCCAGCAGATTAATATCGCGGTGGTTGAGGAGGCCGGAAAAGCGATTACGGCGCTGGCCGCACGCGCGGGCTGGCATGACTACCGCTACACCCTTAACGTCTTTATGCCCGGCAACGTCGCCGAGCTTCCTCTCTGTGGCCAGCAGCTGCGCCTTAGCAGCACGCCGCTCCAGGCAAAAAATCTCGCCCGGCAAAATTATCGGGTGACATGCGGAGGCGGCGCGCCGTGGCAGGCCATCGTCACCGTCAAGGCGGATGTCTATCTACCGATAGCGATGGCAATCAAGGAGATTGCGCGCGGGGAAACGCTGACTCCCGATGCGCTGGTGATGAAGAAGTTCAACATCAGTAATCTGCGCGGTGAGCCGCTGCTGGACCGCGACGAGGCGACGGGAATGATGGTGAAGCGAACCCTGAGGGCGAGGACTCCAATCCTGCGCGCGCAGCTGCAGCTGCCGTTGCTGGTGAAGCGTGGCCAGACAGTGACGATTTCATCCGCGACCGAGGGTATTCAGGCCCAAACCGCAGGCGTCGCGCTGAAAGATGGCCGTCTGCACGAGAGCATTAAGGTGCAAAACAGCAGCAGTGAACGGGTGATTGATGCCACTGTCACCGCTGCTGGCCGGGTGAGCATTGGGCCGCAATAATTTTTTATCGCCGCTTAAGTTTTGCCTTTCCGCTGTCGCTTTTAACGCGTAACCGTTGAAATGTCCTCTAATGAGAAACCTATGGCTATCACTACTCCTGGAATATTACCCGGACAGCTCGCCTCCCGTGATACGGCGGCGCGCTCGCCGTCTCAGCCGGAGGTGGCAAAAGCGGATCCTGCCCTCTCACTCTGCGCCGACGATGTCACCCAGCAGGGCGTACAGGCGGCGCAGCGTAGCCTTGCTGATGATGCGGCACCGGAGATTGATATCGAAAAGGTAAGTCAGATGCAGACGCTGCTGGCATCCCCACTGTTTTCCATTGATGCCGACACGCTGGCCGCATCGATGCTGGACTACTTCCAACCCCGGGGGGCGTAGTGAGCAGTAAACTTGAGCAGGTCAAACTGCTGCTACGCGGCATCCGTACCGATGGCGAACGCTATCGGCAGCTACATAATCTGCTTAAAGAGCAGCGTTTATGCATGATCCGCCGGGCCAGCGATGCGCTGATTGCTATCAACGTCGACATCGAGCGGCTCTACCCGCTGCTGAGCAGCAGCGCCCGTCTTCGCCGCGAGACGCTGCTCTCCCTTGGCGTCACGGCAGATGACACGGGTATGCAGCAGGTCTTTAGCTGGCTGCCGACGGTACAGAACACGGCGGCTCGCCAGGCGTGGCAGCAACTGACCGCCAGCGTCACGGCGTGCAAACGTTACAACGAGAAAAACGGTGAACTGCTGACCCGCCAGCATGTATTTGTTCAGGCATTCCTGGGTTTCGAACCCCACTTTATCTATCACCCCTGATCCGCATTTTCCGCAGCGGAAAAAATGCTTCCGCTGCTTTTCCGCGGGCTATCAGATAAGAGACTACCCTGCTCCATGATGACGCATGACGAACCGGAAAAACCCTTTGTTAGCGTGGTGACGCCAACCTGGCAGCGCGCCGCTTTTTTACCCTGGTTGCTCTATATGTTTCGCTACCAGGATTATCCGGCAGCGCGGCGGGAGCTGATTGTGCTGGATGATTCACCGACCAGCAGCCTGCCCATCGTCAATGCGCTGACCGATAACCAGCCGGAGCGCTACAACATCCGCTATATTCATCATCCCGAACGGCTAAAGCTTGGAAAAAAGCGCAACATGCTCAATGCGCTGGCAAAGGGCGAGTATATCGTCTGCATGGATGATGATGATTTCTATCCTGCTGACAAGCTCACCTACACCATCGCGATGATGCAGCGGCACGGAGCGCTGATCTCTGGATCCGATCAGATCCCCGTCTGGTATAGCCATATTAACCGGGTATTCAAAACCCGTGCTTTTGGCAAGCGGCACATCCTTAACGGCACCTTCTGCTATCACCGTAACTATTTAAAAAAGCACCGCTACGACGATGACTGCCAGCTCGGCGAGGAGCAGTTCTTCACCAATAACTTCAGCGTAAAACCGCTGCAGCTGCCCGGCGAGCGCACTATCCTGTGCATCTCCCACAGCGATAACACCTTCGATAAAGACTTCGTGCTGGGTAGCTGTGAACCCCTTCCCACTCTGCTGGCCGATATCGTTCGCGATCCCACTCTGCTCTCCTGGTATCAACGCCTGCATAACAGCACCGACCGGCAGCCTATCCAGTGGCAGCACGTGGAAAAAGTGCTGGTCATCAATCTCGACAGACGCGCCGACAGGTGGCAGCAGATGCAGGAGACGCTCCGCCAGCTGGGGGTGCTGGAAGAGCGCGTTATTCGAATCAGCGGCTGCGAGCATGAAAACGGCGCGCTGGGCCGCACGCTCTCCCATCTGCAGGCGCTGACCCTGGCCCAGCAGCAGGGCTGGCGCAACTGCCTGGTGCTGGAGGATGATGCCCTGCTACTCACTCAGGCGAAGCACATTTCCGCCCTGAACCGGCTGCTCGCCGCGCTAGATCATCTTCCCTGGGAAGTGGTGCTCCTCGGCGCGCGGGTCAATAGCGGTAGGCCCCTGAAGAGTCTGCCTGGGCTGATTCACGCCGTCGATTGTGAAAAAGCGTGTGCCTATCTGGTCAACGCGGGCAGCTATCTGGCCCTGATCCAGCAGATGCAGAGCGATCCGGCCAGCCTGCTGGAGTCGCGCTGGCGCTCAATGCAAAAACAGGGTAAATGGCTCGCTTTCTATCCCTGTATTAGCTATCAGCACCCAGGTTTCAGCGATATCGAGGGACAGGAGACCGACCACATCCGTTTCTATTTCAATAAAATGAACGAGAACCACGTGCATGAGCAGCGAAAACGTGCGCAGCAGCCGGTGGCCAACCAGTTTGCTAACACAGTAGGGTTCTATCTTGAGACCGCGTTTCACTACCCGCTCTATCAGCCAATACTGCACTGGCTGCTGGAGGCGGGCTACCGCTGCGATCTGTTAATTAGCGACGCCGTACCGAAAGCGCTGCTGATGGAGATGAGTCAGCTGCTGGCAGACATCAGCGATCCGAGGCTGAGCGGCTCACGTCTCAGCGAGGCGCAAAACCGTAAGCAGCGCTACGGCTGTTTAGTGAGTCCCTACTATACCCCCGCGCTCAACGGCCTGGGCCGGGTTCAGATCCGCGCCATGTACGGGCTGGCAAAAACCTCGTGGAACCACGCCTGGTGGAATACCTTCTATCACCATATTCTCTGCTACAGCCACTACAGCCAGCAGGCGCTGAATATCAACGGCAACGCGACGATAGTAGGCAATCCACGCTTTGATAAGTGGCATCGCCAACAGGTGGATCTCGCGACGCTGGCGACGCTCAGGCTGGATGCGAAAAAACCGACCCTGCTCTATGCCCCAACCATTGGCATTCTCAGCTCAATACCCGCCAGGGCCGTCTCGCTGTCGCGGCTCAGTCGCGAGTACAACCTGATTATCAAGCCGCACCACGGTACACAGCCTCGCCCGGAAGAGGCCGCTATGTTGGCCGAGATCCGGCGTCATTTTAAAATGTGCGTCACCCGTCACGATATGTCGCTACCGCTGCTGCATCAGGCCGATTACGTCCTGACCGACAACTGCGAGTTTCTCTTCGATGCGATTCACGCCGGTAAACGGACCATCCTGCTTGAGTGGGAGGGTATGACGGCGCAGCCGGAGAACAACGGGACCTTTAGCGATCCCTCCAGCCCGGAACAGCAGCTGCGCAGCACGCTTCCCGTAGTGCGGGATATGGCGCAGCTACGCCGCTGCCTGGCAGCGGATTACGCCTGGCAGCCCGTAGAGGAGAAGATGAACAGGGTGCGTCATCACTATTGCGATGCGTTTCAGGATGGCTTTGCCGGTAAACGGGCGGCGGAGCTGATTATGCGTGCGCTGGACAATCCTTTGGCCGCCGAAGCGAATACGCTGCTGCATAGTTTACAGAGCAAGCTGTTTTAAACGGGGAGGAGAAAGCGTTGTGATTACGCTACTCCTCCAGACTGCGGGTTCGCAGCCAGCGTTGAGACGCAACGTCATCTACCATTTTTTGCTCTCGGCTGGCCTGCTCGCTGGCGAACGTGTCCCGCTGGGTATCGAGGGTCAGCGCCACAATCTTCTCCTGACAGGCTGCCTGCATCAGGTTTTGTTGTATCTGCCGCGCTTTTATGTCCGCTAAGGCTTTCTCCTGCTCCTGCCACTTCACGACGCGCAGCAGGCTGCCTTTATAGCCTGCTATGTTACTTAGCGCCTGGGCACAAAAATGGGGTAACTCTTCGGTGCGAGTCTTCTGCACGAGCTGCCCCAGCGCCTTAATATTGTTTTCATACCGGGTAGCGACCTGGCGCTGCTGAGCCAGCGCCACCGTTGTGCTTTTCACTTTGCTATCGCGCAAGCGCTGAAGCTGGACAAGGGTGTGGATCGCCTGTTTCATGGTTTACCTTTTGTGGCCTGACGAGAGGGAAACAGCGCAGCGATCTGTGCCTGAACCTGCGCCAGCTCAGCGGGCTCATCAACCTGCTGGCGTAGAAAACGTTCAATGGCCGGAAAGCATTTCACGGCTTTATCGACCTGCGGATCGGCGCCCTCTACGTAGCCGCCAAGCGGGATAAGCGGCCTAATCTCCATATAGGCGGCGTAGTGTCGCTTAAGCTGGCTCACGGCCTGCTGATGCCAGCCAGGGATGATGTGCGTCATACAGCGGCTGATGGATTGACCAATATCAATGGCCGGGTAGTGTCCGGCCTCGGCAAGCCTGCGGGTCAGCACAATATGACCATCCAGCACCGCTCGCGCGCAGTCCACGATAGGATCCTGCTGATCGTCGCCCTCAGCCAGCACGGTGTAGATGGCGGTCATAGAGCCGCTGCTGCCGCTGTTGCCTGCGCTCTCTACCAGCCGGGGGATCATGCCAAACGCTGACGGTGGATAGCCTTTGGTGGCTGGCGGCTCGCCCAACGACAGGGCAATTTCGCGCTGGGCCATCGCGTAACGGGTTAACGAGTCCACCAGCAATAGTACGTCGAAGCCCTGGTCACGAAACCAGGCGGCGAGCGTATGGCATAGCTCAGTTGCCTTCAGCCGCATCAGCGGCGACTCATCGGCTGGCGCAACGACGACAACGGACTTCGCCAGCCCTTCCTCACCCAATGACCGATCGATAAACTCTTTAACCTCACGGCCTCGCTCACCAATCAGACCCACTACCACCACCTGCGCGCGGGTCTGGCGAGCGATCATCCCAAGCAAGACGCTCTTGCCTACCCCACTCCCCGCCATAAGGCCGACCCGCTGGCCCTTGCCGATGGTCAGCACGCCGTTGATCGCCTTCACGCCCACGTCCAGCGGTTCGTCAACGGGACGACGGGTCAACGGATTTACCGACGGTGCAACGGAAGGCAGCACCTGCGTGCCGCCCAGCCTGCCTTTGCCATCAATCGGTTCACCTAAGCCGTTAACTACCCGTCCCAGCCAGCTTTCACCTATCAGCAGGGGGTGAGCTTTCTCCTGGGGAAAAACGCGTGCGCCGGCCATCAGCCCAACGGGCTGTTTAAACGGCATCAAATAGGTCACCTCGCGATTGAAACCAACCGCCTGGGCATCAATAGAGCCGCACTCTGCGCTTTCAATGCGGCAGAGCTGCCCCGTCGCCAGGGGGCAACCCACGCTTTCCAGTAACACGCCGTTCATCCGCACCAGCCTGCCCGCCACGCGGGCAAATGCGATCGACTCAATGGAGCGCAGCGCGTCGTCAAAGTGGTGTGGATTGTTCATCTGTCTCATCCGGGGCCAGCGTCTCTTTAAGGACTGTCATGCACTGCTCCAGCCGATGCCCGCAACCAATGTCCATCTCTGACGCCTCGGTCACAATTCGACACTCGCCGGTAGAGAGATCCGCCGAGGCGACGAGTCCCCATGCGGCCACCTTCTCGGGAGCCACGCTCTGAATACGGTTAAACTCCTCTACGCTGAGGCAGACCTTAAGTGGATCCGGCCTGCTGGGCAGGGCGGCAACCGCCTCCTCCACCAGCGCCAGCAGTTGCGTAGGTTGCAATGCCAGCTCGCAGCGGATCACCTGGCGGGTCACTTTCTCTACCAGCTGGAGCAGATCCTCACGCTGCTTACGCTGCACGTGGGCAAAATAGTCGTTGAGCGTGCTGGCGATCGTCTCCAGCGGCTGGGCGGCTTGGGTGAACTGCACCCGCCCCGCCTGCTGCCCGGCAAGGCTGCCTTCGGCGTAACCTTGTCGGTAACCCTCCTCCTGGCCTTTCGCCTGTCCCTCTTTAAAACCGGTCTCCTGCCCTTCGCTGACGCCCTCTGCAAATCCTCTCTGTAGACCCTGCTGGTAACCATCCATAAGCTGGCGCTGAAAATCGGCGCTTCCTGCGTTTTTATCCGTCAGCGAACCGTGTCGTGGGGGAAAGCGGTGCACCCGGTAGCGGCCTCGTAGTGTCTGCATCACGTTTTCTCCCTACTCCGCCGTCTGCTCGGCGAAAAGCTGAAGCTGGATCTCACCCGCTTCCTCCAGCTCCCTGGCGACGGCCATGATTTCACGGCGGATCTGTTCAATGCGGCTAATGGGAACCGGCCCCAGGCGCGCAGTGATGGTTTCCAGCTGCTGCGCCTGGCGTTTCGGCATCACTGCAAAAATGGCCCGCCGCAGCGGCGGCTCGGTGCCCTTCAACGCGACGGCCCACTCCTCCATCGGGATCTCGTCGAGCAGGCGACGTCGCACCTCTTCACTCTGTCGACTCAGAATAAAGAAGTCATACATCTCATCCTGCAGCTGCTCCAGCACGGTGGCATCCAGCTCGCGCAGCCGATCGAGGATCTGCTGCTGGTTGCCCTGAAAGCGGTTAACGATATCCGCCGCCTGCTTGATGCCTTTCACTTTCGAACCATGTTCAGAAAGCACCGACAGGCCGCGCTCGATCAGGCGATCCAGCTCATCGACCACATCTCGGTTCACATCGTTAAGTCTGGCAATACGGTAAAGAATCTCCTCCTGCACGGCATCGTTCATGTAGGTCAGTACCGTGGCAGCAATCTCCGGGGTTAAAAAGGCCAGGAAAACGGCCTGCAGCTGGAGATGCTCCTCGGCGATCAGCGCCGCCAGCTGGCGAGGATCGACCCACTGCAGTCGCGCCATGCGTGAGCGAATCTCATCGCCATAGATGCCGTTGATGACGCTGCTGGCAATCTCCCCGCCAAGCGCCTTATTGAGGATCCCCTGCAGCATCACGCGCGATGCGCCGTTGATCCCGCTCTGCTCACGAAACTCGTCAAAGAAGTTGTTGATCACCTTCCTCGCCTGGCTGGTTTTTACACCCGACAGGCGCGCCATGTATTCACTTAGGCGTACGACCTCTTCGCGACTTAGCTTTTGCATCACCGTTGCCGCTGCCTCTTCGCCAAGGCACAGCAGCAGGATGGCTGCTTGCTCAAGATAGCTGGCGCTGCCTGGACTCTTATTTACTGTCAATTCGCTCATTACTGGTAATCCACTGTCTGATCACGTCGGCGACGCGATCGGTATCGCTAATCGCCAGTTTTTTAAGAAACTCCAGCTTGGTTTCGAGACCAGAGCTCTGAGCAGGTAGCGCATCATCGCCAGAGAACGAAGGCAGCTCTATGCCCCTGCGCTCATCGTCATCCAGCGTTGCAGGAAGTGAGGGGTTACTACGCTCCGCAGCACTTACCGTGGCTGACCTGGCTTTATGCGTGGCGATAAGGTGTTTCACCAGCGGGCGAACCACGAGCAGCAGAACCAGCAGCAGGAGCAGGCCAATACCACCGAGGCGGCACCACGCCAAAATGTCGTCGTTCTGCCACCACTTCAACGGCGGCGGCACGATTTTCTCTTCGGGCACAAAATGCATTAGCGAAAGTGACAGCGTGTCGCCCCGGCGCTCATCGATACCGGCGGCGCTGTTCAGCATGGCCGTAACCTGTGCCTTCTGTTCGGCTTTCCACGTTTTAACGGCAGCCGCGTCCTGATTAAGCACAACCGCAACGTTTAAACGCTTAAGTTCAAACCCTGGATGCTGAATATGTTCAACGGTACGGTCGTAGCTGTAGTCCCGCTGGCTCTCACTACGCTCAGAGAGCGTCTCCGGCGTCTTCTGTCCCGCGGTCTCAGGTGCCTGTGCGGGGGTCGCCTCCGGTGGCCGGTTGCTGAGCGAGCCGGGAATACCCACCGCCAGACGATCGCTATTTTTATCCTCCGTGCTCTGCTCCCGGTTCACCTTGGGCGTATCGCCAAGGCGTTCACGGGTCTCTTCAACGAGGCTAAGATCCAGCTCAGGCATAATGCTAATACGAAAATTGTCTTTCCCCACCAGCGTGGTCAGCACGTTGGCCAAGCTGGCACGGGTCTTATCCTGAATGCCGCTGAGTAGCGCATTCGCTTTATGGGTCCCGGCCAGAGTGTTGGTGCCGTCCACTACGCCCTCCGAAAGTAGATTTCCCGCCTGGTCAACGATGCTGACCTGAGCCGGCGGCAGCCCCGGTACGCTGCCGCTAACCAGGTGGATAATCGCATTAACCTGCTCCCGGCTTAATCGGCTGCCATAGTGCAGACGCACCATGACCGAGGCGCTGTTTTGCGGTTTGTCGCTAATCACAAACGCGCTCTCTTCCTCAAGCGCGAGATGCACACGAGCCGTTTCAACGGCGTCCAGCGACATGATGCTCTGCGCCATCTCGCCTTCCAGGCTGCGCTTGTAGCGAATGTTTTGCACAAACTGGCTGCTGCCGAGTACCTCGTCCCTGTCCATCAGCTCATAGCCTGCCGGATTTATTGCCTGGACGCCTTTTGCCGCCAGCGTCATGCGGATACGGGAGAGCTGAGATGGCGGGACCAGAATCTGCCCGCTACTGGGATCAATACGATAGGCGATCTTTTCCCCGTCCAGCACGCTGATAACCTGTGAAAGGGGTAGATTCTCCTGGGAGCCGAACAGCGCTGTATAACCGCCGTTGCTGTGCCACAGGCTGCCAACAATAGCGGCGGTAAGCAGTAGCGCACCGCCCGCCAGGGCGAACCATTTTCGCTTCCCGGGTAGCAGAGCGGAGAGCGCAGCAAAAGCCGCGTTAACAGAGGTAAACAGTTTCTTTTTCATCGTTATATGGACATGTTCATCAGATCGTTAACGCCGCTCGCCACCTTATTTCTGACCTGAACAAGCGCCGAGAATGACAGGGATGCCTGCTGGCTGGCCAGCATGGCCCCAACGAGATCGTCACTCTGGCCGCTGCTGACCGCGTTCTGCTGGGCGCTGGCGGCGTGCTGCAGACTATCGACATGTTCGAGCGCATCACGCATTACCTGATGAAAGCTCACGCCAGAGGGAGACTCGCCCTCCGGCGCACGGCTGGCGATAGTTTGGGCGGAAAGCGGTGACGTCGCTGCAAGGTGTCTCACCCCACTCATCTCCTGCTGCACCAGAGACAGGGAGGCGTTATCGATGATGTTCATTTCGTACTCGTTGTTAAAGAAAGAATTAATAAAATCAGATGGTTATATCCATGCCATGCTTGCGCATGGAGGCGAGCCGGTAGCGCAGCGCTCGTGGCGTAATGCCTAAGCAATCTGCAATTTGCGAGCGGTTCCCCTGGTATTGGCGCATGAGATCGGCAATGTAGTGATACTGCGCAACGCGTCCGTGCCGCTGTAGATCTTCCCGGCTACCTTTGGAAGCTGGGGCCAGACGGGTAGCCGCCGGGCCGTTAGCGGCCTCTGCCCCCTGTGCAAAGGGGATCCCCAGCGCGCTGGCGGGAATAACGCCGTCCTGGTTTAAAATCATGCCGCGCTGAACTGCGTTTTCGAGCTGGCGTACGTTGCCGGGCCAGCGGTAATTCACCAGCGCGGCTTCTGCGGTTTCCGACAGGCGGATATTTTTACCAAGGGAGTGGGCATATTTTTTTAAAAAGGCCTCTGCCAGCGGCAAAATATCCTCAGGCCGCTCGCGTAATGGCGGAACGGTAATAGGCATAACGGAGAGGCGATAAAAAAGATCTTCGCGAAAGCGCCCTGCGGCCACCTCGGACTCAAGATTTTTATTGGTGCTGGCAATCAGGCGAAAGTTGAGCTTAATGCTGCGGTGGCTGCCGAGACGTTCGACCTGGCGCTCCTGCAATACGCGGAGCAGTTTAGCCTGAAGGGCTAGCGTCATATCGCCGATTTCATCCAGCAGCAGCGTGCCGTTGTTTGCCATCTCAAATTTCCCTGCCACGGCGTTAACCGCACCGGTAAATGCCCCTTTCTCATAGCCAAAGAGGGTTGATTCCAGCATCGATTCTGGAATAGCGGCACAGTTGATACCGATAAAAGGTGCGGTACGATCCCCGTTAAATGCCATTGTGTGAATATATTTCGCAACACACTCTTTTCCTGCGCCCGTTTCGCCAAGCAGCAGCACAGGAATATTAAAACGGGCAACGCGCCTGCCTAAAGTGAAGATTTTAATGCTGGCAGGCGCCTGGGCAATAAAGTTCAGCATGGGTATCTCGCATTAAGAAATGTCATCTTTATCCGAATTTAACAGCATGCTTAAATTTATTTACTAATAAATGAATTAAAAAAATTAAAACAATTAAAATCAATAAGTTAAAAGGATATAATTTAGATATCAACAAACCATAAAAATTTGGTTGAATTTTAAATTACTATTTTATAAGAGTTAATATTGAAATATCTATTGTATAATCAAACCATCTTCGCTTAAATAATAGCGCTTAAATTGCAGAGCTAACTATCACGCCATCCAATTAAGAGATAGCGACAACCTTAGCGCATAACTTAATTAACAATGACTTTTTTTTGCCTGACTTATGCTTAATAACAGCAAAGTGGCCTGGCGGTCATTCGGTATTCACCACAGAGAGTAGGTTCCATGCTGAAGTACAGCCAAACCGCTGAAATAGCGCATCTTGATAGCCACCGCCTTGGCCGTCCTTACCATCGCTTGCCCAGCCTGTTTAAGAGCAAATTTGATATTCTGGAGTCGCGCATTGGTAACTACTTCTTAAAAAAACACCGCTCGAATTTAACGCTGAAAAAAATAGCGTGCGCTATCGATATTAAAAATAAAAATGCTGACCTGCTGGCGTCAGATCTCGGCTATCTGGCTTTCGATATCGACCGTCCGCTTCTGCTCACTATCCTCAATAATTTCTACGGGCTCGATAGCCAGGAGGCAGAAAACCGCAACGCTGCCCGACTGCCTACCAAAACCGAGGCGCGTCTCCGTACCCGGCTCGCGCTGGACTTGTGCCATATCCTTTTCCATCAGGAGACATGGGGAGTGCCGCTAAGCGTAAGGGCAGACAACAGCACCATTATTAGCCAGTGGGCCTATCAGATCACCTTTACGCTTGGCGACGACAGAGAGAGTGGCTTTCACATTTTGCTGGATAACGCCCATACCGACTGCTTTCTTAACATGCTGCGCCAAAAAGAGCGGCCTCAGAACGGTGTCACTCTTCTGGATCGAAAAAACAGAAACCGCGCCGTGGTGAGCCGGCTGATCGAGACCCTCCCCCTGAGCCTCAACGTCAAAATTGCTGCACTAAGCATGGACGTTGCTTCTCTGACCGCTATCAGACCCGGAGATATTTTCCCGCTTACGTTACCTGATGCTTTCCCGGTCTTTATTGGGCAATCACCGCTGTTTCAGGCGCTGATTGTTGAAGAGAACGACAGACTCTGTCTGTCTGACATTACGCCTACCGTTCCTGAGAAGTCCTATGAATAACCATGCCGATCCCCTTGACCAGGGCTTTGAACTCGCCGATGAGCGTGCCGCACCGTCCGATGCGGCCCCTGCCTCAAGTGCGATACCGTCAAACGATGCTATGGCGCTGCTCAAGCGTATTCCCGTCACGCTAACGCTGGAGGTCTCCTCGGTTGAGGTGATGCTTGCCGACCTGCTGAATATTGATGACGACACGGTCATTGAACTCAATAAGCTGGCAGGAGAGCCGCTGGATATTAAGGTAAACAATATCCTGCTGGGCAAAGCCGAAGTGGTCGTCGTCAATGAGAAATATGGCCTGCGGGTGATTGAGTTTAACACCCGCGATATTAACGAACTGACATCATGATACGTTCTGCCTGTCTGGTACTGGGCGCGAGTACGCTGCTGATCCTCTCCCCTGCCGTCATGGCGCAGGGGGGGGATATCTCGCTGTTCCACGTCGTCAACCATGGCGATACGCAGGAGTACAGCGTCAAGATCCAGATCCTTATTCTCATGACGCTGGTGGGTCTTCTGCCCACCCTGCTCCTGATGATGACCTGCTTCACGCGGTTTATCATTGTGCTCTCGTTGCTGCGTCAGGCGCTGGGGCTACAGCAGACGCCGCCGAACCGTATTCTTATTGGTATTGCGCTGGTGTTAACGCTGCTGGTGATGCGACCCATCTGGCTGACTATCTATGAGCGTGCAGTCGTGCCCTTTGAGCAGGATGAGATAACGCTGCCCCAGGCGCTGGAGAGTGCCAGCGTGCCGCTCAAGCGCTTTATGCTGGCGCAAACCAGTAAAAAGGCGATGGCGCAGATCATGACTATTGCTAACGCCAAGGGCGACGCGGCGCAGCAGGATCTGTTGATCGTGGTACCGGCCTATATGCTCAGCGAGCTGAAAACCGCGTTCCAGATAGGCTTTATGATCTACATCCCTTTTCTGGTGATCGATTTGATCGTCGCCAGCGTGCTGATGGCGATGGGGATGATGATGCTTTCACCGCTGATCGTCTCTCTGCCATTTAAGCTAATGGTTTTCGTGCTGATTGACGGCTGGTCGCTTACCGTCGGCACGCTGACGGACAGCATTCGCGGGCTGGGGCTAGGATAATGATCGAGGTGCCGTCATGCTGACCGTCGATACCGCCGCCGATCTTGTCGCCAGCGGCATTAAGGTCGTGATTATGCTGGTCTCGGTGCTGGTGGTTCCCAGCCTGTTAGTGGGCCTGTGCGTCAGTATCTTCCAGGCCGTAACCCAGATTAACGAACAGACGCTCAGCTTCCTGCCACGGCTTATCGTTACGCTGATCGTACTCGCCGTCTGCGGAAAGTGGATGATTGTACAGCTTAGCGATCTCTGTACGCATCTCTTCGCCCAGGCCGCGTTGATGGTGGGCTAAGATGAACCAGCTTGACGTCATCCAGTTCAGCCACCTGGTGCTGGGGCTATGGTATCCCTTCGTCCGCATCATGGCTTTTCTCCAGTATGGGCCGATTTTTGACAGCAAAGCCTTCAGCGTGCGTATCCGTATTCTCATTGCCCTGGCGCTGGCTGTTATCCTGACCCCGCTGGTGAACCCGCCCGTACCCGAAGGGCTGCTGAATCTGCACACCATTATTCTTACCGTCGAACAGATCCTCTGGGGCGTACTGTTTGGCCTGATGATGCAGTTTATCTATCTGACGCTGCAGCTCGCCGGGCAGATCCTCTCCTTCAATATGGGTATGAGCATGGCGGTGATGAACGATCCCAACAGCGGCGCGTCAACCACCGTGCTGGCGGAATTTATCTACATCTATGCCGCGATCCTCTTCTTTGCGATGGATGGGCATCTGCTGCTGGTCACCATTCTCTATAAAGGTTTTATCTACTGGCCGCCCGGCAGCGCGCTGCTGCCGCAAACCCTGCGCAGCGTCGCTCTCGCGCTGGGTTGGGTATTCTCCTCTGCGATGCTGCTGGCGCTGCCCGCAACTTTTATCATGCTGATCGTTCAGGGCGGATTTGGCCTGCTTAACCGTATCTCCCCGGCGTTGAATCTCTATTCGCTGGGCTTTCCCATTGCCATGCTGGCCGGGCTTATCTGCTTTGCCGCCCTGCTCTCTGCGTTACCGGATCACTATTTACAGCTGGTTAACCGGGTTCTGGCGGCGTTTGATGCCCTGCGGAGGACGCATGGCTGACGGGGCAAGTGAAGAGAAGACCGAAAAGCCCTCGGCGCAGAAGCGGCGTAAGGCGCGGCAAGAGGGGCAGATCCCGCGCTCAAAGGATATGGGGCTTGCCGCCAGCCTGCTGGCCGCGTTTATCGTGGTCAGCAACAGCTTTCACTGGTATCGCGACTTTGTCCAGGAAGCCTTTCTGACCGTGCATCAGTACGGGCAACACGTCGGCGATCCCGAGATTCTGGGTCAGTTTCTGCAGCACAACCTGCTGATACTGCTTAAATTTATTTTCACGCTGACACCCATGCCGCTGGCAGCGCTGATCGCCTCCCTCATCCCCGGCGGCTGGATCTTTTCGTTAAAAAAGATCTTCCCCGATCTCAGCAAAATCAGTCCGCTAAAAGGTATCGGCCGCCTCTTCTCCAGTGAGCAGGTTATCGACGTTGGCAAGATGATGATAAAAAGCCTGCTGGTTCTGCTGCTGCTCGCGGTCAGTATACGCCGTCACTTCACCGCTTTTCTCGCTCTGCAAACCCGCTACTTTGCGCCTGCGGTTAGCGAGGGTCTGTCGCTCTATCAGGACGTCATGCTGAACGTCGTGATGCTGTTTATCCTGTTTGCCATTTTTGATATCCCCCTGGCTAAGCATATGTTTACCAAAGGATTGAAAATGACCAGGCAGGAGGTGAAGGACGAGTACAAAAATCAGGAGGGCAGCCCGGAGATCAAAGCCAGAGTGCGCCGCCTGCAACGGCAGATGGCGCTGGGGCAGATCCGCCGCGTAGTACCTAAAGCTGACGTGGTGATTGCTAACCCTACGCATTTCGCGGTGGCGTTACAGTACGACCAGGCGCGGGCGGCGGCCCCCTTTGTGGTGGCCAAAGGCACCGATGAAGTGGCGCGCTACATTCGTGAGGTGGCCGAGGAGCATCACATTGAAGTGGTGGAGTTTCCCAAACTGGCTCGTGCGGTCTACTACACCACCCAGGTTAACCAGCAGATCCCTTATCAACTTTTTCGCGCGATCGCTCACGTCCTGACCTATGTCCTGCAGCTGAAATCGTGGCGGGCAGGCAGCCAGACGCAGCCCGTGCTTAACCGTCATCTTTCCATTCCCAACGAGGTCCTGAAGCAGGATGCAGAAACAGATTAAATACGCGCTGACGGCGCTGCGCCGCAGCCAGCCCGGCGTTCCGTTACTTCTCCTTGCCATTCTGGCAATGGTGATCTTGCCGCTGCCGCCGATGCTGCTGGACGCCCTGTTCACCTTCAACATCGTGCTGGCTGTGCTGGTGCTGCTGGTCAGCGTGTCGACCAAAAGGCCGCTGGACTTCAGCCTGTTCCCAACGGTACTGCTGATTACCACCTTGATGCGGCTGACCCTTAACGTCGCCTCTACCCGCGTGGTGCTGCTGTATGGCCACGAGGGGATCGGCGCGGCAGGGAAAGTGATTGAGTCCTTTGGCCAGGTGGTGATCGGCGGCAACTTTGTAGTGGGGTTCGTCGTCTTTATCATCCTGATGATCATTAACTTCATTGTGGTGACTAAGGGTGCGGAGCGTATCTCTGAGGTATCGGCGCGCTTTACCCTGGACGCCATGCCAGGTAAACAGATGGCGATTGACGCCGATCTCAACGCCGGGCTGATTAACCAGACCCAGGCGCAGGCCCGACGTAAAGAGGTTACCAGCGAGGCGGATTTCTACGGCGCAATGGACGGTGCCTCGAAGTTCGTGCGCGGTGACGCCATCGCCGGGATGCTGATTCTGGCCATCAACCTGATTGGCGGCGTCTGCATTGGCATTTTTAAATACGACCTTAGCGCCGAGGCGGCTTTCCAGCAGTATGTGCTGATGACCATCGGCGACGGGCTGGTAGCGCAGATCCCCTCCCTGCTGTTGTCCACTGCGGCGGCGATCATCGTGACACGCGTCAGCGACAGCGGGGATATCTCCAGCGCCGTTAAAACGCAGCTGCTGGCCTCGCCGTCGACGATCTACACCGCCAGCAGCGTGATGTTCGTACTGGCCATCGTCCCGGGAATGCCACATCTGCCTTTCCTGCTCTTCTCTGCCCTGCTCGCCTTTACCGGCTGGCGGCAGAGCAAACGACCTCAGGCGGCGCAAACCGATGAGAAGAGCCTTGCCACATTGAGCAAGGCGCTGACGGAAACGCATGAGCAACAGGTCAGCTGGGAGACGATCCCGCTGATTGAGCCGGTCAGCCTGAGCCTTGGCTACCGGCTGGTCTCCCTGCTGGACAAAGCCAACGGCAGCCCGCTGACCCAGCGCATACGCGGCCTCCGCCAGGCGATCTCCGAGACCAACGGCCTGCTGCTGCCGGAGATCCGCATCCGCGAAAACTTTCGCCTGAAGCCAACCCAGTACGCTATCTATATCAACGGCATAAAAGCCGACAGCGGCGATATTCCCGCAGACAGGCTCATGGCGCTGCCTTCGGCGGAAACCTACGGTGAAATTGACGGTACGCCGGGAGTCGATCCGGCTTACGCGATGCCCGTCACCTGGATCACCGCGGCGCAAAAAACCAAAGCGCTCAATCTGGGCTATCAGGTTATCGACTCGGCGAGCATTATCGCCACTCACCTCAACAAAGTGGTCACCCGCTTTATTCCCGACCTGTTTAACTATGATGATGTGACCCAACTGCATAACCGGCTTGCCTCGTTGGCCCCCAGGCTAGCGGAGGATTTAGGTAGCGCGCTGAACTACAGCCAGGTGTTAAAGGTCTACCGGGCGCTGCTTACCGAGCGTGTCTCCCTGCGCGATATTGTGACCATTGCCACCGTGCTGGTGGCCAGCAGCGCGGTGACTAAAGATCCGATTTTGCTGGTGTCGGATGTGCGCCTCGCCCTGCGCCGCAGCATTACTCACGGAGTGGTGCGCGATGGGGAGCTAGCGGTCTATACGCTGAATAACGAGCTGGAGAATTTGCTGATTGGTGTCGTCAACCAGGCACAGCAGAGCGGGAAAGTCATGCTCGACAGCGTGCCGCTCGATCCTAATATGCTGAGCCAGTTCCAGCAAAATATGCCTCAGGTGCATGAGCAGATGAAGGCGGCGGGCAGAGAGCCGGTGCTGCTGGTTGCTCCGCAGCTGCGTCCGCTGCTGGCCCGCTATGCAAGGCTGTTTGCCAGCGGCCTGCAGGTGCTCTCCTATAACGAGGTGCCGGACGAGCTGGAGATAAAAATCCTGGGGACGCTCAGCTAGCCCGGCGCGTGCACGGTGCTGTTCAGCAGAACGCGCTTACCGCCCAGGTAGTGTTTCTGCCAGAATGTGTCCGTGAGATGACTAATGCGGATCTGCTCGCCGGTGCGGGGCGACTCGATAAAGCGGTTGTTGCCGAGATAGACGCCAACATGGTCGGCTTTATCACGGGAGTGAATACCAAAGAACAGCAGATCGCCGCGTCTGAGATCGTTATCCGCTATGTCTTGCGCCTGTCGGTAGTGATACATCTCATTGGCGGTCCGTGGCAGCTTCGCCGCCAGCAGCGGGTTAAAGGCGTAGAAGATCAGCCCGCTGCAATCAAAGCCCTCCTCCGGCGTTTCACCTCCCCAGACGTAAGGCTTGCCAAGCTGCGCCTGTAAGCGGCCTATCGCTCTCTCAACTACTGACTGAAGATGCAGGCCACCTGTCATGAGTGGTGTGGCGAACCACTCGGGGTGACGTTGCAAAAGGGCACGGTTCTGTGCCCGCAGAGCAGCTTTCGCCTTGCCATTGCCGCGGATTACCGGCGTGGAGGGAGGCCGTTTCGCCTTTAGCGTCGCCAGTTGCAGACGGTTTTGCATTCGTTGGCGAGGCGTCGATTTTGCCGCTGTGCCGGCCGGAAACCACGCCGCGACGAGAGCGGTAGCGAGTAGGCCAACAAGCAGCGGCTTAGCGAGGCACATCTGTTGCCTGTGGTGAAGGGGCGTGCTCCAGCTTGCTGACCAGCGGCTTAACAACCTTCTCGCCCTGCGCGCCGAAGAATTGATAGAGCGTGTCGGCCGCCGTATGGGTTAAGACCATGATCTCAATCCGCCGGTTGTTTGCGCCCTCTGGGTTGTGGGCATCCAGCAGCATACGATCGGCCATCGCGCTGACCTGCATTACTTTATCCCCCGGCATGCCTGCCTGCTCCATAACGCGGCGGGCTGAAAGAGCGCGATCCCCGGAGAGGTTCCAGTTGTTGTACCCGGCGCTTTTATAGCCCATCGCGTCAGTATGGCCAGTGATAATCAGCTTGTTATCCAGCGAGTTGAAGATGGGCGTCAGCTCGGTCAGCAGCGATCGGAAGAACGGCATAATGGTGGCGCTGCCGCGTTCAAACATGCTGCGCTTCTGATTATCCTTGATTAAAATACGCAGTCCCTGGGGAACGATTTCCATCTCAAGATTGCTCTCCATATGCGCCTTCAGGGCAATCTCGTTGATGCTGTTGGCGAGCTCCCCCAGCTCCTGTGCCGATTTTTGTCTCATGCGCATTGCCGCACTGCTGGCCTCCTGCGTCCTCTTCAGATCCGCTTCGGCGCGGCGCGCAAGCCGCTCTTTGCTAACGGTCTGCGCCTGCTCATAACTGCGCCCATCGGCAGCGCCCGCCATCTTTTGCGGAAGATGACTCAGCGGAGCCACTATTCCACCGCCGAAGAAAATAGACTGTCCATGCAGCGCGGCCACAATCTCTTCCCGGTCGGATTGGCTGACGCTGTTGACAATCCACAGGGTCATAAACAGCGCCATCATCGCAAGGGTAAAGTCGGCAAAAGCGACTTTCCAGGCGCCGCCATGGTGCCCGGCATGGCTCTTTTTGATCTGGCGACGAATGATGGTGGTCTTTTTGCCCCGTTCGCGTCGATTTGCGCTCGCCATTACTCCTCTTCCTCCAGCATGGCGTTAACCCAGGCATCAAGGTTGGCAAAGGTGGGCTTCGAGGCCAGATGCAGCAGCTTGCGGCCCGCATCCACGGCTAACAGCGTCGGCTTGCCTCCGGCCTGTGCCACCAGCACGGTGCGGACGCACTCCAGCAGAGAGTGCTCGGCTCGCGCCTGCTGCTCCATCGCATTGGCCAGCGGATCCATAAAACAGTAGCAAAAGAAAACCCCCAGAAAAGTCCCCACCAGCGCAGCGGCCACTTTCAGGCCAATCAACGCAATCGAGCCGTCAATGGATTGCATGGTAATGATGATCCCCAGCACTGCCGCGCAGATACCAAACCCCGGCATCGCCTCTGCCGTCCGCTGCAGCGAGCGTGAGGGGGTAAGCAGCTCCTCCTCAATGGTCTCCAACTCCTGATCGAGGATCCCTTCCAGCTCATGGGCGTCAATTTTTCCCATCGCCATCAGGCGAAAATTATCGGCGATAAACATCACCAGCCGCTTCTGTTTAAGAATCAGCGGGAATTTCTGGAATATGGTGCTCTCCTCCGGCTGCTCAATATGCTGATCGAGCATGCGTAACCCACCGGTTTGTACCATTTCAAGCAGCTCATACAGGCACATTAAAAGCTGACGCTGAAATTCAGCCCCCATTTTTTTCTTACCGATCACGCCTTTAATCTGATGGGCTATTTCACGCAGCACGTGTAACGGATTGGCAATAATCATGGACCCGATACCTGCGCCGATAATAATCATAATTTCCGCAGGCTGCCAAATAGCCACCAGTTGCCCACCCTCAACAAAATAGCCCCCAAAAACGCAGCCCAATATAATTAATAGTCCTAATATTTTTTGCATGAATATCTCGCAACGGTTAGTGGCTGAAAAAATAGGTGCGTAGCTTTTCCGCTATCTTTTTATTGAGCTGACAAATTCTGGCTTCGGTGAGTCCCAACACCAGGGCGATCTCTTTTAGATTCATATCCTGCTGATAATATAAATAGAGTATCTGCTGCTCTTTTGCTGACAGCGTTTGCAGCGCCCGGCTTAGCATATGTTGCGTCACGATCTGATCTTCCAGCCTGCGTCCCTGCAGCGGTAGATCGCCGGGGCGATCGCTAAGCAGCGCATCCAGACTGTCGAGCGTATCGGCGCCCTCCAGCGCAAGATACTGCTGATACTCCGCGGCGCTTACGCCGTCCAGCTCACCGGGTTCTGGCTCCCGGCCCAGCGCTTTCCGCCGCTCTCGTATCAGATCTTTAATGTGATAAAACTTTTGCCGGAGCTGACGCGGACGCCAGTCAAGGCGTCTCAGCGCGTCCAGCACCGCCCCGCGAATGCGCTGCACCGCATAGCCGCCAAACCCCTCGTCAGGCTTGCCGTAGCGACGCAGAGCGTCCAGCAGACCGATAAGCGCAACCTGCTGCATATCCTCTCGCTCCATCACGCAGCTGCACTGCGGTGCAAGCTGTTTTACTACCTTGCGCACCAGCGGCAGATAGGCCTGCAGGTAGTGACTCTCCTGAGCAGGCGTTAAGGGAGAGAGGGTCTGAAACGCCTGCGTCTCATGGGGTGCTGGCGTCAGCATCACTGGAAAACCATTTTGCTAATCAATATATCGCTATAGGGCAGTGGCGTATCCCGTAGTTTTAGTTCACGGTTTAACGCTGTATTAAGCAATGTTTTTATTTCGTTGATTTTTAAGGCGCGAACTTTCTCATATTCTCTATCCGCCAGCGTCGTTAAAACAATGCTCTGATAAAGCGGCTCATCGGCCTGAATCTTTTTAGACGCCTCTTCGCTCTCTGCCACCATCGTCAATGCCAGTAGCATATAGTGGTCTTCGCCCTGAGCATCGCTGAGCGTAATGACGGACTCCTTTAATGCAACAAAGATATCGTTAGCGTGCTTTTTCTTTTTCTCTGGCAGACTCTTTTTTAAAGAGAGTTTGCCAGCGGCTCCTGTGGGCTGCATCGTGTTAATAAAAAACCATGCTGCACCGCCGCCAATGAGAATAGAAAGCACTACGCCAACAAGGCCTGTAATGACTATTTTTTTCATCTGTTATCACACTTTAATTAATAGACTTTCACTCTGATGCAAACCGCTCTCATCAGCATCCAGTTCGATGGCAGAGCGTATTGGCGTAGCGTTTTGCCGATCCTCGCGCTGCCGTCGTGCATCAGATTGCGACTGTCCGTCAGGGGAGACCTGGACCTCTACCTGCACAAAGTTCTGCTGGGTAAGCTGGATCCGCAGCGACTCCCCACACTGCTGCAGGGTGCGGCAGACATCCGCCTGGGACGCGCCGATATGCACCGTCAGTTTGCCTGCATCCAACTGAATAGCGATCTCCAGCTTGCCCAGCGACGGCGGATCGAGGCGAATGGTGGAGATCTGCTGCTGCTGGCTAAGTTGAAAATGGATGTTCTCTTTCAGCATGTGAACCAGCGCCTCGCCCCACTGCGCGGCCCGGGTATCCACGCTTACGATCTGCTCCGGTCGTGCTCTGGCGTGTAAAGGGCGGCCATCATCGGGGATAAAGGAGGAGGTATGTACCGCCAGCGATGCGGGTTCTGGCCGATCGGGAACCCCTTTTTCATTCACCGCATGACGTAGCGCTCCAGGCCGCGCCGGTCGCGGGGCCTCTGTCTGAGTACCTAACGAGGCCACCGCAGGGAGATTTTCCGTAGCCAAACGAACCTGCTCTGCCAGCTGTTTCGGCGTAGCGGCCGGTATTTGCCCCGGCAACGTGCCGTGCGTTAACTGTATCTGCATTGACAACACAGGCTGCGCTATCTGCTCCGGCAGTGCCGCCGGCGCTCTTTTTTCCACTACGGCGGAACGTTCAGGCATCAGTAACACCGCCAGCAACGCCTCCAGCGGCTGAGCCTCGGTTTCATCCTGGTGGGCAGGTTTCGCCTGTTTTTCAACGGGTACCCGATCTCCTGCTGCCTCGGCCAGGATTTGCAGGCCCTCTGGCAGAGCATTCTGAACGGTTTCCGGCAGTGTGAAGGTATACGTATGCGGGTTGTCCGCCTGCGGCTGAACAGAAGTCGACGCGAGACGCTGCATTAGCGCGTTGGTCAGTAAGCTCAGCGTACTCATGGCTGCTCCGACAGGATATTCACCAGCGAGTAGGCCAACGCCCCCTCACGCTGCTGGCGATGTTTCTCCATTCGCGCCTTCAGCAGCGCTGCCCGTTCGGTGCGCCGGGCGATAATCTCACTGTATGCCTGACGCAGCCGTGCCTTGAGCGCCGTCAGCTCCTCTTCCGGCGGCTGGCTGGCGCAGTATGCGTTAAACAGCACCATCAGGCGGGTATGTAGCGCTGGCATCCTGCGCCAGCGCTGCTTATTCAATGCTTCATGCATGGCATTCAGCAGCGCATCCATCTGCGCATTTACGGTTTGCGTTTCCATCGGTTAACCCAGCTTTTTCGCCAGCCCCTGCCAGCCCTCATGCAGGTTGGTCAAAATCAGCACAACCTCGTCTATTTTTTGCGTATTGAGTTCACTGCTGGCTTCATACAGGCGATAGACACAGTGGTCATACAGCCGCGCCAGGTTCAGCACCAGTTCGCCGCCGCTCTCAAACTCCAGCGAGCTGGTCAGCGCGTTAAGAATGTCGATGCATTTGTTGATGCTTTTGGCCTTGCGGTCATAGCGTTTATGCGTGATATGGCTTTTGCCACGCTCCAGCTCCTCCAGCAGACCCGCGTAGAGCACCAGCACCAGCTCCAACGGCGACGCCGAGGCCGTGCGGGAGGCCAGATCGATATCTTTATAGTGGCCGTAGCCGTTATCAGAAGCGTACATAGCGTCAATTCCTCTGTTTCTCTGTCGCTCAGGCAAACGCCGCCATGCTTATCTGCATCGAGTAGATCTCCACCATCGTAGAGGTGTACTCCTGCAAATAGCGCTCGTAGGAGGCGTTATAGGTCTGCTTAACCTGATCAACTTCACGGGTGAGTTTGTCCTGCTCGTCGGTAAGCGCACTCTGCCGCTGAATAATCACGCCGGTGTTATCATCCAGCCAGGTCTCCATCACACTGTCGAGCTGAGTGGTCATACTGTCGTCGCCGACAAAGAGTGCGTTCAAGCCAGCCGGGTTCTCCGCCATCGCGGCGCTAAACTGCTCGGAATCGATTTGCAGATGGCCCTCTGCGTCAAGCGCGATGCCGTAGTCGAGCATGGAGACGCCGTTATAGGTGGCATGGGTAATGCTCTGGATCTGGCGCTCCAGCGAGGAGACCCCCGCGTCGCCAGCAAAGGGGCCCGCTGGCTGGCCATTGCTACCAAAGGTGGTTAATGAATCGAGGGTATCCACCAGCGTGTTGTAGGCGTCGACAAAGGTCTGTACCTTCTCCTGCGAAGCCGACGCGTCGTTCGCTACGGTAAACGTGATGGCCCCCTCCGTCTCTGAGGTTTCGGCGAAGGTGATTGAGACGCCTGGGATAAGGTCGTTATAGGTATTAGAGCCGCTGGTGATCTCCACGCCCTCTTCCGGCGAGCTACCGAGATATATAACCGAGTCCTGGGCGGCAGAGAGATCCTTTTGCGCGCTCAGATCGGCTGCAAAGGCCGAGCCGGGATCGATGCCGCTGGCTGAGACCGTAAAAGCATGCTCTTGCCCGGTCTCATCGGCGGTGAGCATCAGAGTCGTTGAGTCGCCGGTGTTTACCAGCGTGGCGGTGACGCCTGGATTATCTTCCGCATTATTGATCGCGCTGCACAGTTCGCTGACGGATACGCTCCCGTCGGCATCGGCATCGGCCTGGGCGAGATCGATATCCATCTCGCTGTCGCCCATCGTAAGCGTAAACGTGCCGTTATTGGGAATATCGCCGTCGCCGATATTGAAGGTACTCTGCTGGGCGGTCGCTAACTGCTGAACATAAAACGTGTAGGTGCCTGCCTGCGCCTCGGAATTGGCGGTCGCGGTGGCAGCATCGTTGTTGGCCTTGACCGTATTCACCACCGCTCCGCTGGTCTCACTGTTTAACGCATCTACCGCCGACTGGAAAGACGTCAGGGCGCTGTCCAGCGTCGATAGCGCAGAGTTTTCCGTATCCAGATCGGTTTGCTGGCGCTCCAGCTGGCTTGCCCGGGTAGAGATGTCCATTAGGGCAAATTGTTTCGCCATATTTTGCGGATTTATCATCGTCGCTCCATTCAGTTATAAATATGTATAGCAATAACGATGCCAGAATTTTGTAAATTAAAATTCAATAAGTTACACAGAATAAGGGGAAGAACAGCTTCCGCAGACAGGGAAAGCCCGTTTCCCCGGAGTGGCCATAGCAGAAAAAACAGCCATACCGCACAGGCGCGGTATGGCCGAGTACAACCTGGTCGCTTATTGCAGCAGGCTGGAGACCATCCCGGACATGCTGTTGGACTGCTTCAGCATGGTGATGCCGGTCTGCATCAGTACCTGCTGTTTCGACATGTTTGACGCTTCCGTAGCGTAGTCGGTATCCATGATGTTACCGATCGCCACTTCCGTGTTGTCCTGCATGCTTTGCAGGTTGGTGGCCGTGCTGCTCAGGCGGTTCATGGTGGCACCGAGGGTAGACTGAATGCTGCCGACTTCATCCATCACGCCCTGCACCGCGCTAATGGTGGTGTTTGCTGAGTCGAGGGTTAGCAGCTCGCTGCCGCTGGCTGCGGTGCCGCCTGAACCATCCGTACCGTAGTCACCGCTAAAGGCTGCGCTCAGCGTCCCGAGATCCGTTGCCAACTGGGTAACCTGAGTGGAGATATTGATGGTGATCTGATCGGTAGATTGCGAACCGACCTGGAAGGTGACACCAGAGGCGCTGGTAAACAGGCCGTTTTCTGAAGTATTGAACAGGTTGGTGCCGCCGTTGGTGGTGTTCTGCAGCATATCGGACATCTCCTGTCCCAACTCGTCGAACTCGGACTGCATTGCCGCCCGGTCGTCATCGCTGTACGTTCCGTTAGCTGCCTGGGTAGCGAGTTCGTCCATGCGGCCCAGAATATCGTTCATCTCGTCAAACATGCCGTCGGCAGTCTGCAGCATAGCGGTGGCATCAGCAATGTTGCGCTGAGCCATGGCCATGCCATCAGACTGGGTCTGCATACGGTTAGCAATCTGCTTACCCGCGGCGTCGTCCGCAGAAGAGTTGATACGCTTACCGGTTGCCAGACGTTCCATGGACTGGCTCAGTGAGGCGTTGCTTTTATTGATAGCGTTAACTGCCGCCATCGAAGCGGCGTTGGTATTAATGGATAACATGGTTCTGCTCCTTGAATAGATGAATCTCAGCTGAGGTACAGAGCTAAAGCGGCGCAGGTTGGAAAAAATTAAGCAGATGGAAAAATTATTTTTCGGCCGGGATAAGAGCCGCTTTTAACCTATGGCTATACATTATGCATTTATCGCATAAGCTAAGTTGAATTAAGACTTTCGGCAAAACGCTAACCGCCGCTAACGTAGCGGGATAACGCCTTTCATGACATTACTTTACAGGGATTGCCGATGACCAAAAAATTGCTGCCGTTATTGGTGCTGGCCGCGCTGTCTGCGACCAGTCAAGCCGCTACCCCGCCGGATACCCTTGTGGTGGCCCAGGGCCTGGACGATATCGTGAGTCTTGATCCTGCCGAGGCCAACGAGCTCTCCAGCATTCAGACGGTGCCCAGCCTCTATCAGCGTCTGGTTCAGCCCGATCGCGACAACCCTGAAAAGGTCAATCCTGTCCTGGCAGAGAGCTGGAAAGCCGATCCGACCGCCAAAACCCTGACTGTCACTCTGAAGCACGATGCCAAATTTGCCTCCGGCAACCCGCTGCGCCCGGAAGACGTGATCTTCTCCTATAAGCGTGCGGTGACGATGAACAAATCGCCAGCCTTTATTCTCAACGTACTCGGCTGGCAGCCGGATAACATCGACAGCCAGCTGAAGAAAGTTGATGAGCATACCCTTGAGCTAAAGTGGACGGCTGACGTCAGCCCGGCGGTGGCGCTCAATATTCTCTCAACGCCTATCGCCTCTATCGTCGATGAAAAGCTGGTGGCTGCCAATGTGAAAGGCGATGACTTCGGTAACGCCTGGCTGAAACTACACTCTGCCGGCAGCGGCGCGTTTAAGATGCGCGTCTATCAGCCGCACCAGGCCATCGTGCTGGACGCCAACCCCACCTCACCCGGCGGCGCCCCGAAGCTTAAAAACATCATCATTAAAAACGTGCCGGATCCTGCCTCCCGCCGCCTGCTGATCCAGCAGGGTGACGCCGACGTGGCGCGCGATCTCGGCGCGGATCAGATTGCTGCCCTGCAGGGGAAAAAAGGCGTTGAGGTGTTAAGCATACCTTCTGCGGAACAGAACTATCTGGTGTTTAACGCCGGGAACAGCGCTAACCCACTGCTCAACAATCCGGCATTCTGGGAAGCGGCTCGCTGGCTGGTGGATTACGAGGGCATCACCCGCGATCTGCTGAAGGGCCAGTACTTTATCCACCAGAGCTTCCTGCCGGTCGGCCTGCCCGGCGCGCTGGAAGATAACCCATTCAAATTCGATCCGGAAAAGGCGAAGGCCATTCTGGCGAAAGCCGGTATTAAAGATGCGCACTTCACGCTGGACGTAGAGAACAAACCGCCGTTTATCACTCTGGCCCAATCTATGCAGGCCAGCTTTGCCCAGGGCGGCGTGAAGGTGGATCTGCTTCCGGCGGCGGGCAGCCAGGTTTACGCCCGCGTGCGTGCCAAACAGCACCAGGCGGCGATTCGCCTGTGGATCCCGGATTATTTTGACGCCCACTCTAACGCCAGCGCCTTTGTCTATAACGATGGCAAAGCCAGCACCGTAGCGGGCCTGAACGGCTGGAAGATCCCTGAGCTCAGCCAGCAGACGCTGGCGGCCGTGGCCGAACCGGATGCGGCTAAGCGTCTGGATCTGTATAAGAAAATGCAGGAGACCCTCCAGCACAACTCCCCGTATATCTTTGTCGATCAGGGTAAAACGCAGATTGTGGTACGCGACAACGTAAAAGGCTACCAGCAGGGATTGAATGCGGATATGGTCTGGTATGACCGCGTAACCAAATAACCTTCAAGGTATTAACGCCTGTGTTTTTACAAAACAGCGCAGAGCGGCGATCGTCGCGCCCTCTGCTTACCCTCTTGCAGGGACTCTTTACCCTCGCCCTCACGCTCCTCGGCCTGCTGCTGGTCACCTTCGCTCTGTCGGCCCTGTCACCGGTTGACAGGGTGCTGCAGATCGTGGGGGATCACGCCAGCCAGTCAACCTACGATCAGGTGCGCCACCAGCTCGGGCTGGATCAGCCTCTGCCGATGCAGTTCTGGCACTACGTGGTCAATCTGGCCCATGGCGATCTCGGCGTCGCCAGCGCCACCGGTCAGCCGGTTCTCCAGGATCTGCTCTCGGCGTTTCCCGCTACCCTCGAGCTGGCTACCCTCGCGTTGATTATTGGCGCGCTGCTGGGCGTTATCGCTGGCGTGCTGTGCGCCCGCTACGCCGGTACACCGTGGGACCTGCTGGTGCGCACGTTTACGCTGCTGGGAAATTCGGTGCCCATCTTCTGGCTCGGCCTGCTGCTGCTGGCTCTGTTCTACGCCAGGCTGCAGTGGAGCGCCGGGCCGGGCAGGCTGGATGATATCTACCAGTACACCGTGACGCCGCAGACCGGCTTTGTGCTGATCGATACCTGGCTCTCGGGCGATCCGCTGGCGTTTAAAAACGCCATCAGCCATCTGGTGCTACCGGTGCTGCTGCTGGCCTACTACTCCCTCGCCAGCATTACCCGGCTGACCCGCTCCGCCTGCCTGAGCGAGATGAATAAAGAGTATATTTTGCTGGCACGGGCGAAGGGCGCGGGGGAGATGACGATCCTGCTGCGCCACGTGCTGCCCAATATCCGCGGGACCCTGCTGACGGTGATTGCCCTCGCCTACACCAGCATGCTGGAGGGGGCGGTGCTGACAGAGACCGTCTTCTCGTGGCCGGGGATCGGGCGCTATCTCACTACAGCACTGTTCGCGGGGGACACGACGGCAATCATGGGGGGCACCCTGCTGATCGGCGTGAGCTTTGTGGTCATCAATAACCTCACCGACCTGCTGGTTCGCGTGACCGATCCGAGGGTGCGCTAAATGCCGGCTTCTCTTTTTTTACAGCGGTTACGTCGCTCCCCCGCCGCGTTTAGCGGGCTGCTGATGGTCATGGTGCTCTTGCTGGTGGCGCTGTTTGCGCCCTGGCTTGCCCCACTCGATCCCAACTGGCAGGACGCCGCGGCCCGCCTGCAGGCACCGACCGGCGCGCACTGGCTTGGCACGGACAGCTACGGCCGGGACCTGCTCTCCCGGCTGATCTACGGCACGCGCCCGGCGCTTGGTCTGGTGGCGCTGGTCACCGTCATCACTCTGCCTGCCGGACTGCTGATCGGCATTCTTAGCGGCTACTACGGCGGCTGGCTGGAGCGGGTGCTGATGCGTTTTACTGACGTGGTGATGTCGATGCCGCGTCTGATCCTCGCCTTCGCCTTTGTCGCCATGCTGGGGCCGGGGCTGGTCAACGGCGCGCTAGCGCTGGCGCTCACCACCTGGCCCGCCTATGCCCGCCAGGCACGCAGCGAGATCCAGCGCCTGCGCCACAGCGACTACCTGGCGGCAGCGGAGATGATGGGCATTCGCGGCTGGCGGCTGCTGTTTGGCCATATTCTCCCCCTGTGCCTGCCCTCGGCAATTGTACGTCTGGCGCTGGATCTGGCGGGCATTATTCTGGCCGCTGCCGGGCTGGGCTTTCTCGGTCTCGGGGCGAGGCCGCCGATGGCGGAGTGGGGAGCGATGATTGCCGACGGCATGCAGGTCATTTTCGACCAGTGGTGGATTGCCGCCGCGCCCGGCAGCATTATCCTTATCGCCAGCCTGGCGTTTAACCTGCTGGGCGACGGCCTGCGCGATGTACTGGAGCCACACCATGACTGATAGTGCGATTGCCGTCGAGGCACTCAATATTGACTACCCCGGCGCGAGGGTGGTGAACAATCTTAGCTTCCGGCTGGGCAACGAGCGCCTGGCGCTGGTGGGCGAGTCTGGCTCTGGCAAATCGATGACCGCCCGTGCCTTGATGGGGCTGGTGCGCAAGCCGGGCGTCGTTAGCGCGGCCAGGCTGGACGTGCTGGGCAACGACGCGTTGACCCTGAACAGCCGGGGCTGGCAGCGGCTGCGCGGTAGCGAGATCGCCATGGTCCTGCAGGATCCGCGCTACGCCCTGAACCCGGTGAAAAGCATTTACGCCCAGCTGGAAGAGGCGCTTACCCTGCACCAGCGGGTTGGGCGCAGGGAGCGCACAGAGCGCATTCGCGACGTGGTTGCCGCCGTGGGGCTACAGGATACGGTGCTAACCCGCTACCCCGCTGAGCTGTCCGGCGGAATGGGACAGCGGGTGATGATTGCCATTGCGCTGATCAATAACCCCCGGGTGCTGATTGCCGATGAACCCACCTCGGCGCTGGATGCCCGCCTGCGTAACCAGATCCTTGAGCTGCTGGTCGCCCAGTGCGAGCAGCGCAGCATGGCCATGCTGCTGATTAGCCACGACCTTCCCCTGGTGGCCCAACACTGCCACCGAGTGCTGGTGATGTATCAGGGAGAAAAGGTCGATGAGATGCCCGCCCATGCTCTGCCGCAGGCAACGCACCCCTACACTCGTACGCTCTGGACCTGCCGCCCGAACGCCACGACCTGGGGCCAGATGCTGCCGGTGCTGGATCGTAGCCAGACCTATCAGGGAGGTGCCGCATGAGCATCATTGATATCAATCACCTCCGCGTGAGCTTTGGCAGCAAAACCGCCGTCGCCGCCGCCAGCTTTCACGTGGCGGATGGGGAGACCTTCAGTTTGATTGGCGAGTCCGGCTGCGGCAAGTCGACTATTCTGCGCGTGCTGGCGGGTCTGCAACGCGACTGGCAGGGCAGCATCAGCCTGCTTGGCAACGCCATTACGCCGGGCATGCGCTATCAGGGGGCGCTGCGCCGCAATGTGCAGATGGTGTTTCAGGATCCCTACGCCTCGCTGCACCCCAACCACACGATATGGCGGACGCTGTGCGAGCCGCTGAAGATCCATGGTGAAACGCAGATAGCGGAGCAGGTCAGGGAAGCGCTGGAGCAGGTTGGCCTCTCTGTCGATGCCGGAAAGCGTTACCCGCATCAGCTCTCCGGCGGTCAGCGCCAGCGCGTCGCTATTGCCCGCGCGCTGCTGCTGCGCCCGCAGATCCTGCTGCTGGATGAACCCACTTCGGCGCTGGATATGTCCGTTCAGGCGGAGATCCTTAACCTGTTAAACCGGTTAAAGCGTGCCCATCAGATGACCTATCTGCTGGTCAGCCATGATGCAGATGTGATCGCCCACATGTCGGATCGTGCGGCGTTTATGGCCGACGGAGTGATACAGCATTTTTACGATCGGGCCGCGCTGGCGCGAGGCGAATATATGGCGTCCACCGGGTTAATTACATGATTATTAACCAGTTACCCCGCTACCGCCTCGGTTGGGCATAAACTCGCTCTATACTTAATAAAAAACAGACAACAGCGAGTTTATCTATGACCCTACCCGACTTTCATCGTTCTGACGCCTTTACCCTGGGGATTGAGCTGGAGCTGCAGGTGGTTAACCCGCCGGGATACGACCTTAGTCAGGACTCCTCCACGCTGATTGATGCCGTTAAGGCCGAAGTCAAAGGGGGTGAGGTGAAGCACGATATCACCGAAAGCATGCTGGAGATCGCCACCGGCGTCTGCGGGGATATCCACCAGGCTGCTGGGCAGTTCTCCGCCATGCAGCAGATCATCCTGCGTGCCGCCAGCGAACATCATCTGCAAATATGCGGCGGCGGCACGCACCCGTTCCAGACGTGGCAGCGTCAGGAAGTATGCGATGACGAACGATACGCGCGTACGCTGGAGATGTTTGGCTATCTGGTGCAGCAGGCAACGGTATTCGGCCAGCACGTTCACGTAGGCTGCCCAAGCGGGGACGATGCTATTTATCTCATGCACGGCCTGTCGCGCTTCGTGCCGCACTTTATCGCCCTTGGCGCTGCCTCGCCCTACATCCAGGGGAGTGATACCCGCTTTGCCTCATCGCGGCTTAACATCTTCTCCGCGTTTCCGGATAACGGTCATGCTCCCTGGGTCAGCAACTGGTCGGAATTCGAGGGGCTGTTCCGCCGCCTCAGCTATACCAGCATGATCGACAGCATCAAGGATCTGCACTGGGATATTCGCCCTAGCCCGCACTTTGGTACGGTTGAGGTGCGGGTCATGGATACCCCGCTGACGCTTGGCCACGCGGTGAATATTGCCGGGTTTATTCAGGCGATTTCCCACTGGCTGCTGGCCGAGCGGCCGTTCAAAATGCAGGAGCGTGACTATCTCCTCTACAGGTTCAACCGCTTCCAGGCCTGCCGCTACGGCTTTGCCGGGGTGCTGACCGATGTGCATACCGGCGAACAGGTAACCATCAGTGAGGATATCCAGCGCCTTCTGGAGAAAATTGCCCCCTATGCCGACAAGTTAAACGGCAGCAGCGCTCTGGAAGCAGTGGCGCAGTTTGTGCGACGTGGCAAGAGCGAAGACCAGCTGATGCGCGACTTCGTCGCCGACGGCGGCTCGCTGATTGGGCTGGTGCAGAAGCACGCGGAGATCTGGGCGGCACAATAGCGCCGGTCTGGTTGCGCAAGGGTGGCAAATGGCTGACAATATCGTTTTAACTGACGATTAACATCACCATGACGCACCCGCTTGAATCCCTGATGACGGCCGCCGGTATTTTACTGCTGGCCTTCCTCTCCTGCCTGCTGCTGCCCGTTCCTTCACCGGGCGGCGCCCTGACGCAGCAGCTCATCGCGACTTTCCACCTGATTGATGCTGGCCAGCTCTATACCTTGCTGTTTTGCGCCTGGTTTCTGCTGCTCGGAACCATTGAGTACTACGTGCTGCGCTTTATCTGGCGGCGCTGGTTCTCGCTCAACCACTCGTCCCGGTAATCGTAAACAAAGCTTAATGCCGTGCCTGACTGTGATTCTCTTTACGGTAGGCTCCCGGCGGCTGGTTAAAGGTGCGGGTAAAGATGCGCGTGAAGGTCTGCTGGGAATCAAAGCCATACTTAACGCAGATATCAAATACCTTCTGATCGGTATCACGCAGCTCCTGGGCCGCCAGCCGCAGCTTGCGCTCGCGAATATAGCGTCCCAGACTCTCGCCTTTATATTGCATAAACAGCCGTTGCAGATGCCATTTTGAATAGCCCGCGTGGCGCGCAATGTCATCAATGCGCAGCGGCTGGTGCAAATTGTCGTCGATCCAATCGACAATCGTATCGATAACCTGAGCGGAAATGTTCATACCGGGCTCCTCTCTGCTCTTTAATGCGCTGAAGCTTGATTATGAGTGAGTAAGCACTCATTATAGAAAGAGGCAGAAAGTCGTCAAGATGATTTTCGATCTTTGACATAGCCCGTTGCGGAGCGGCAGATGTCATGTTTCAATCAGGGTTTAACCGTGTGTGAGGTAAAGTGTAGTGGCTCGTCCGAAGAGTGAAGATAAAAAACAGGCGTTACTGGAAGCGGCAACCGAGGCATTTGCCCAGTCAGGGATCACCGCTTCTACTGCCCTGATAGCCCGGAACGCGGGCGTCGCAGAAGGCACGCTGTTTCGCTACTTCGCCACCAAAGACGATCTACTTAATGCGGTTTATCTTGCGCTGAAAACCGACCTCTGCCACGCCATGCTCGACGGCCTCGATCGTTCCGTCAGCGAAGCCAAGGCGCTGACCCGCTATATCTGGAAAAGCTATATCGACTGGGGCATACTGCATCCCGTCGGCCACCGGGCGATCCGTCAGCTGGCGGTGTCGGGCAAGATTACCTGCGCCACCCAGCAAAATGTGGATGAGCTGTTCCCGGATCTCCATACCCTCTGCCGCCGGTCGGTATTGCCCATTTTCCTGACCGAGGCCTTCCACGCCTTTGGCGATGCGCTGTTCCTCTCTCTTGCCGAAACCACCATTGAGTTCGCCAGCCGCGAACCGGAGAAGGCGGACGACTTCAAAGCCCACGGCTTCGAAGCGATGTGGCGCGCCCTGGCGGACAGCAGTAGCAGCAGCTAAAGCGCACGATTTTCACTTATTTTTTCTTCGCTGAATCTGTACGCTACAGCGCAGCCTAACTTATCCCAAAAAAATATCAGGAGCATTTATGGATATCGTTTCCATCGCCTTGCAGCGCTACTCAACCAAGGCTTTTGACGCCAGCAAAAAACTGACCGCCGATGAGGCGGAGAAGATCAAATCGCTGCTGCGCTATAGCCCGTCGAGCACCAACTCACAGCCGTGGCACTTTATCGTTGCCAGCAGCGAAGAGGGCAAAGCGCGGGTAGCCAAATCCGCGGCGGGCGGCTACGTGTTTAACGAACGCAAAATGCTGGATGCCTCTCACGTTGTGGTGTTCTGCGCAAAAACCGCCATGGACGACGCCTGGCTGGAGAAGGTTGTGGATCAGGAAGACGCCGACGGTCGCTTCGCCACGCCGGAAGCAAAAGCCGCTAACCATAAAGGCCGCACCTTCTTCGCCGACCTGCACCGCAAAGATCGCCAGGATGACCACGAGTGGATGGCGCGTCAGGTCTACCTGAACGTCGGTAACTTCCTGCTGGGCGTTGGCGCAATGGGCCTCGACGCGGTGCCGATCGAAGGGTTTGACGCTGACGTGCTGGATGCCGAATTTGGCCTGAAAGAGAAGGGCTTCACCAGCCTCGTGGTCGTTCCGGTGGGCCACCACAGCGTGGAAGACTTCAACAAGGCGCTGCCGAAATCCCGCCTGCCAGAAGAGACCGTGGTTACCGAGATCTAATTCGATACCGGCTCGCTCCCCGGTTTTTTTTCATCAGACCGGGGAGTTTCAGTACAGCAAAATCTGCGGATGTTTTACCCCGCAGGCCAGTGCATAACGCGTCAATGTATCCAGACTTGCCCGTGTAATATTGGTCTCCATTCTGGATACTGTCGGGGCGCTCACACCCATTCTTTGTGCAACCTGCGCGCGGGTAAGGCCAGCATGATGACGCCATTGCGCCAGCATTGTACGTAAACGCTCTTTACGCTCCTGAGCATCAAACGCAGCCTGAACGTCAGGCTGAGCCAGCATTTCAGCTTTCAGCTCATCCCAATCAATAATCTTCTTGCTCATTCTGCATCTCCTGTAGCCGCTTAAGCGCCAAGCGTATCTCCGCCGGGGGCGTCTTCTGTGTTTTCTTAATAAAAACACGTAGCAAAAAAATCGTCTGCTTCTGCTGGAAAACATATATGCCTCGGCTATGAACAGGCCCCAGCGTGCGGATCTCAAAAAGACCATGAGCGAGAGGTTTACTATCAGGCTCTCGTAAAGCGGTGGGGTTATGCCGAAGCTTTTCTATCTTTCCGATCATTTTTGCCTGCACTGAAGCAGGCAATGCCAGTAGCTCAGCTCTGACGTCCGCATGGACACATATTCTGAACACCATTTTTCGTCCCTGAATATTAGCATATAAGGCAAATTGCCTTAAAGGCTAATCTGCCACTCACGCACTACCTTATGCGTTTTTGTGACAGCGTTCAGATCGGAGCGTTAAACATGGAAAGAGGCTCGAAAAATGTTCTTCCCGGTTGGGTTACAGCCTTGCCAGCACCTGCTCGCCTGCGTCATCGATCGGTAAATAGACCAGCAGCCGCGAACCGTTACGCGGTGCGGAGTACCAGTACATCTGCTGAAGCTGGAATTCGCCCAAATCAGGGTGATGAAAGGTTTTAATCTGGTTTTCGACGCCGCGCACTTCATAGCGCTGATGCCAGAGCGCCTCAAACTCCTCCGAGGCGGCAAAAAAGCGCGCCAGCTTGTTCTCCCAGGCCGCTTCCCCCCGGTGCTCCGCCATCGCCGCGCGGAAATAGGAGACAAAGGTTGGCAGCACGTCCCGGTTTGCCAGGCGGCTACGCCAGCCCGGATGCGTCAGATAGAGATAGATACAGTTGCGATCGTCTTCCGGCAGCGTCGCAAAATCGATGCCCATTAGCCGACAGAAGGCGTCGTTCCACGCCACAATATCGAAATTAGGTTTCTGAATGCTGGCCGGCTGCGGCAGCAGGCTGTCCAGCATCCGTCGCGCGCCGGGGCTGATCCCTTCGCATGGCGTTAGGTTGGCCGACTCCACCGGCGGCAGTCCCGCCAGCACGAAAAGATGCCGCGTCTCCAGCGGGCTGCACTGCAGCGCATCGGCTACCGCCTGCATGACCACAGCCGACGGATTGACCTCCCTGCCCTGCTCAAGCCAGGTATACCAGGTCACGCCAACGTCCGCCAGCATCGCTACCTCCTCCCGACGCAGGCCCGGCGTGCGCCGCCGCCCGCTGCGCGGAAGTCCCAGCCGCTGCGGATCCAGGCTCTCCCGTCGCGCACGCAGAAAAGCGCCCAGCTGTTTACGGCGATCGTCCTGGCGCGTCTGCGCAACGTCCAGCTCGCTATGGCTTATCAGGCTCATCGTCTCTCCTGCCTCTCTTCAGCATGGTAGTGCCAGTACCAGTATAATCAGGAACTGGTACCCGTTTATTCAATCAGCGATGCTACGGCCATTCGCTGAATGACGCAATGGAGCTACCATGAAAACGTCACCTGTTTCACCCGGCCGCGCGGGACTTATCCTGCTGCTAACCGGCCAGATGTTGCCCCTGATCGACACCTCGATCACCAACGTCGCCCTCGACTCCATCACCGCATCGCTGCACGCCAGCGCCACCCAGTTGGAGCTTATTGTCGCCCTGTACGGCGTGGCCTTTGCCGTCTGTCTGGCGATGGGTAGCAAGCTGGGCGATAACTACGGTCGCCGCCGTCTGTTTATGTGGGGCGTGGCGGTATTCAGCTTCGCCTCTCTGCTGTGCGGCATGGCAAACTCGATTACCGCTCTGCTGGCGGCCCGCACATTGCAGGGTGCGGGAGCGGCGCTGATCGTCCCGCAGATCCTCGCCACCCTGCACGTTACCCTGAAAGGCACGGCCCACGCGCGGGCTATCAGCCTCTACGGCGGCATCGGCGGTATCGCGTTTATCGTCGGACAGATGTGCGGCGGCTGGCTGGTGTCGGCAGATATCGCCGGGCTGGGCTGGCGTAACGCCTTTTTCATCAACGTGCCGATTGGCCTGCTGGTGCTGGCGTTGAGCCGTCGCTACGTGCCCGAGACCCGTCGCGATGAACACTCGCCCATTGACTGGCAGGGCACGCTTATCCTCGCCCTGATCCTCTGCTGCCTGCTGTTTCCCCTGGCGTTGGGGCCAGAGCTGCACTGGCCGTGGTCGATGCAGCTGATGCTGCTGGCTACGCTGCCGCTGCTGGTGTGGATGCGGGCTAGCGCGCTGGGCAAGCAACGGCGTGGCGAACACCCGCTGCTGCCGCCGCGCCTTTTGCAGCTCGCCAGCATTCGCTTTGGCATGGTGATTGCCCTGCTGTTCTTTAGTGCATGGTCCGGGTTTATGTTCTGCATGGCGCTGACCATGCAGTCTGGCCTGGGAATGGCCCCCTGGCAGTCGGGGAACAGCTTTATTGCTCTCGGGGTGGCTTACTTCCTCTCGGCGATGTACGCCCCGAAGCTGATTGCGCGCCACAGCATGGGACGGATCCTGCTCTCTGGCCTGGCGGTACAGATCGGCGGCCTGCTGCTGCTGATGGAAACCTTCCACTACTACGGACAGGCAACCACGGCCCTGACGCTGGTGCCGTCTACCGCGCTGATTGGCTACGGCCAGGCGCTGATCGTCAACTGCTTCTATCGGGTGGGAATGCGTGATATCACCGCTAACGACGCCGGGGCGGGCAGCGCTCTGCTCAGCACCCTGCAGCAGGCGACGCTGGGCCTTGGCCCGGCGCTATTTGGCTCGCTGCTGTTAGTGCTGGTACGTCACCATCACGGCAGCTATCCCGAGGCAATTATGGGTTTTCTCGGCGTGGAGGCGGTGATGATGCTGCTGCTGGCGGCGATTGCCGTTGGTCTGCGCCACCATCTGAACCGGAGTCCGGCCATCGCCACGTCCTAAGCTCAGGCGCTGGCGCGTTCGATAAAGCGCCAGTCCATCATCACTCTTTCCGCCGGGGTATCGGGGTTGTCGATTTTGTTGAGCAGCAGCGCCACGGCCTTACGGCCAATCTGCAGGGAGGGTTGCGCCACGGTGCTGAGCTGGGGTGAGACCATCTCGGCCAGCGGCGTGCCGTCAAACCCCACTACGGCGATATCGTCTGGCATGGTCAGCCCTGCCTGAGCTATCGCCAGCAGCGCGCCAGCCGCCAGGGTATCCGAGACGGCAAACACCGCATCCGGGCGCTCATCGGCGCGCAGCAGCGTCTCCATCGCCACTCTACCGGCATCAAAGCTCAGCTCGCTGGCGTACTCCACCGCCCTCCAGCCATGGCCGTTTTGCTCCAGCACGCTGTTATAGCCCTGCTCGCGCAGGCGGGCATATTTATAGCTGAGATCGTGGTTGATCAGGGCGATGCGCTGGCAGCCACGGTTAATCAGGTGCTGGATCACGTACTGGGCGGCGTCAATATCGTTAATCCCGACGCAGGAGACGCTTCCCTCATCGGCATACTCGGCGCACTGCACCCAGGGTGCCTGGCCAATCATGGTCGTCAGCTCCGGCAGCTTAGAGAAGGCATCCATAGTAATGATCCCATCGACGATTTTTCCTGACAGCAGGGTCAGCGCCGAGCGGGAGCGCGCCATGTCGGAACCGGTATTACACAGCAGAATGCGGTAGCCATTTTTCTCCGCCTCCTCTTCGATGCCCTTGACCACCTCGGCGCAGAACGGGTTGGCAATATTCGACACCAGCACGAGGATCATATAGCTCCGGGCAGTGCGGAGCTGGCGGGCCAGCAGGTTAGGCTGATAGTTGCTCTCTTCAATCGCCGCCAGCACGCGCTCGCGGTTTTGCGGTTTCACAGAGCCGCTGTGGTTGATAACCCGGGAGACCGTCGCTACCGACACTCCTGCCAGACGAGCGATTTTTTGAATTGACATAACGACGACACATCCTGCGATTAGCGCTTTAGATAGCAGGCTACCATAAAACCTTTGCCCGGCGAACCGGCAGTGTGCCGGGCTGTGGTTTAGCGGGCCACCCGCACCCAGCGCTGCTGCTGATGGCTTTTTATAATGGCATCAATGATAAACATCACGTCGGCACCATCATAGAAAGAGGCAAACCGACAGGCGCTGGCCTCCGGCATCGTTCCCGCCCGCACCGCCTGGTAGAAGTTCGCCATCATGTTCTTAAAGGCGTCGGGCCAGCCCTCAATGTGCCCGCCGGGAAAGTGGGCGCTGCTGGCGACGTCGGCTGTCATCAGGCCTGGATCGTCGGTGAGGATCTCGTTGGGGCGCTGACGATGGCCAATCCACAGCTGCTGGGGGATCTCCTGATCCCAGCCCAGGGAGCAGGTGCTGCCGTTGACCTCAAAGCTGAGACGATTTTTGCGCCCCGCGCTGACCTGCGAAACGCTGAAGCAGCCTTTGCTGCCGTCGGCGAAGCGCACCAGCACCGAGCCGCCGTCTTCGGTGGTGACCGGACGATCCTCATACCGCGCCTCGTCTCCGCCAGCGCCGAAGGTCGCCCCGCCGTCCAGCCGCGCCTTGCGGGTCGGCCAGACGATCGCCAGATCGGCCATCACCTCGACAATGCTTTGCCCGGTGACAAACTGCAACGTATCGCACCAGTGCGAACCGATATCGGCCACTGCCCGCGACGCGCCACCCTGCGTGGCATCTACCCGCCAGTTGTAGTCCGTCTCCAGCAGCATCCAGTCCTGAAGGTAGCTGCCGTAGACCGAGAACAGCCGCCCGAGCCTGCCGTGGCGTTGCAGACTGGCCGCCTGCTGAACCATGGCAAACTGGCGATAGACAAAGCTGACCCCGTGCACCACCCCCGCCTGCTCAGCCAGCGTCACCAGCTCCCTGGCCTCTTCCGGGGTCATACAGAGTGGCTTCTCCGAGAACACGTGCTTACCGGCGCGTAAAATCCGGCGGTTAATGTCAGCATGAAGATGGTTAGGGGTGCAGTTATGCACCACATCAATACCGGGATGGGCGAGCATGGCGTCGATGTCGCCAAAGGCAAAGGGCACGTTGAGCGCGGCGGCTTTCTGCTGCGCCGACGCCAGGGAGCGATCGCAGAGGGCCACTACCTGTATATCCCCCAGACGACGCAGAGCTTCAATATGTGCCGGACCAATAAATCCGCTGCCAACAATGCCTACGCCGATCATAACGCATCTCCTAATCCCAGCATGGCCCGCACGCTGGCCCGGTCGCTGCTGCCCGCCGCGAAATCATCAAACGCCCGGTCCGCCACCGGGATAATGTGACGGCGAATAAACTCGCTACCCTCCCGCGCCCCGGCGTCGCCCTGCTTCAGGCAGCACTCCCACTCCAGCACTGCCCAGCCGTCGTAGCCGTATTGCGTCAGTTTGCTAAAGATTGCGCCAAAGTCTATCTGCCCGTCTCCCGGCGAGCGGAAGCGCCCGGCGCGATTGATCCACGGCTGATAGCCGCCGTAGACGCCGCTGCGCCCGTTGAGACGAAACTCAGCATCCTTAACGTGGAAGGCTTTGATGCGTGAATGGTAGATGTCGATAAAGGCTAAATAGTCTATCTGCTGGAGCAAAAGGTGGCTGGGATCGTAGAGCATATTACAGCGCGGATGGTTATCTACGGCGGCCAGGAAGCGCTCGAAGGTGACTCCGTCGTGGAGATCTTCGCCCGGATGGATCTCAAAGCAGAGATCGACCCCGTAACGATCGAAACGATCCAGAATGGGCCGCCAGCGGCGAGCCAGCTCGGCAAAGGCTTCGTCAAGCAGCAGGGCATTGTGCGGTGGCCACGGGTAGAACCAGGGCCACGCCAGCGCTCCGGAAAAGGTGGCGTGGGCGCGCAGGCCCAGCCTTTGTGATGCCACCGCCGCCTGGGTTACCTTCTCTACCGCCCACGCCTGGCGCGCAGAGGGATTGCCCCGCAGATGCTCGGGCGCAAAGTTATCGAAGGCGGCGTCATAGGCCGGGTGCACGGCCACCAGCTGACCCTCCAGGTGCGTTGAAAGCTCGCTGATGACCAGCCCGTAGGTTGCCAACGTGCCCGCGATCTCATCGCAGTAGGTCTGGCTCAGCGCGGCCAGCTCCAGATCGAAAATATGCCGATGGTTACAGGGAATTTGCAGCGCCTTGTAGCCCAGCCGCGCTGCCCACTCCGCCAACCCCTCCAGGGTATTAAAGGGTGCCTCTTCTCCGATAAACTGCGACAGAAAAATCCCCGGTCCCTGAACTGTTTTCATACTACCCTCCACAATTAAGCCCGCTCGGTGTCGTCATATTTGAATGTAAAAAGGAAAACCAGCGCGATAACGGCAGCGGCGACGGCCGGGATCCACCAGAAGGTGACCCACGCCTGGGGTACAGCCTGCCCGGCGACCAGCCGGTTATAGAGCGCACCGGAGATCTGCGAGCCAAGCAGCATCCCGATGCCGTAGGTGAACATGACGATCATACTTTGCGCCTGGCCTTTCACTTTTTCCCCGGCCACGCGATCGGTATAGATAAAGCCTACGACAAAGAAGAAGTCATAGCAGACCCCGTGCAGCAAAATACCGAGGTAGAGCAGGAAACGCGTCTCTTCGCTTACGCCGAGGGCGAAAAAGGCGTAGCGCACGAACCAGGCACACATGCCGATGAGCAGCATGTACTTCACGCCGAGGCGGCGGAACAGCAGCGGGATCACCAGCATAAAGACGATCTCAGACATCTGACCAAAGGACATGGCGGTGCTGACGTCCCCTACCCCGGCGTCCGCCAAGTACGAAGCGGTGTAGGCGTAGTAGGTGCCGAGCGGTACGGAGATGAGCATGGCGCAGAGCGAGAAGACAAAAAAGTGGCGCGTTTTTAACAGGGCAAAGGCATCGGCGCAGAAGAGATCGCGCACTGCCACCGGTAGCCCTTTGGCGGGCGCAGGGGTATGCGGCAGCGTCAGGCTATAGAGCGCCAGCAGCACCGAGCAGGCCGCCGCCACCATGAAGATATTGACGCTTGCCGCAATGCCGGTGACGCCGATAAACACCCCTGCCACGATCCAGCCGATAGTGCCAAACACGCGCACTACCGGGAAGGTTTTATCGACGTTTGCCAGACTATGGAAGGCGATATTGTTGGTTAGCGCCAGGGTCGGCATATAGCAGAGCGTATAGCCAAACAGCAGGCCAATCAGCAGCGCACCGTTCTGGGCGATCAGCGCCTGGGGGACAAACCAGAGAATGGCCGCCCCGGCGAGGTGCATCACCGCCATCACCTTCTGTGAGGCGAAGAAGCGATCCACCAGCATCCCCAGCACGAAAGGCGAGAGAATCGAGGCGATCGGCCCGGCTGAAAAGGCATCGCCAATCAGCAGAGCCATATTGTGCTGGGTCATGACGAGCCCCAGCGTGACGGACCAGCTTCCCCAGATAAAGAACTGGAGGAACATCATCAGGGACAATCTTGGCACAAGCAGGCGATGCTGCACCTGCCCTTTTCCGCTACTTTCGGTTGTTGACACCATTTTATCGCCTCACCTGTCAAAAGTAATCGATTACAAAATGCGAACAGTAGAAAAGTAATCGATTACAAAATATTTTGCCTGCGGGTTAGATGAGATCTGGGAGAAGGGTCACGATAAATAGTACACAGGACGTAGCCCGGCAAGCAGCGTGCCGCCGGGCAAAGCGTTAGCGAGCCTTGCGGCGCAGCAGTTTGAAGGCGATAAACAGGAAAACGATCCACACCGGAAGCAGGATGGCAGACATCCGCATGCTGTCGATGGTGCACATCAGCCCCAGAATCAGCACTAAAAAGGCGATGCAGATGTAGTTGCCTGCCGGATAGAGCAGCGCTTTAAACTGCGTCACCCGCCCCTGACGGCGCATCGCCGCGCGGAACTTGAGGTGCGCGAGGCAGATCATGATCCAGTTCAGCAGTAGCGTTGCCACCACCAGGGCCATCAGCAGGCCAAAGGCCTCTTTCGGCAGCAGGTAGTTGATGACGATCACCAGCGAGGTGATGGCCGCAGAGAGAAACAGCGAGTTAACCGGCACGCCGCGGGCGTTAACCCGGGTTAAAAACGCCGGGGCATTGCCCTGCACCGACAGGCCAAACAGCATTCGGCTGTTGGAGTAGACGCCGCTGTTAAACACCGAGAGCGAGGCCACCAGAATGATAAAGTTCAGCGCCGAGGCAACGATGTTGCTGTCCAGCTCGTGGAAAATCATCACAAATGGGCTGCTGTCAGCCTTCACATTTACCCAAGGGTAGAGCGCCAGCAGCACCACCAGCGAGCCGATGTAGAATAGCAAGATGCGGTAGACCACCTGATTGACCGCTTTCGGGATGGTCTTCTGCGGATCGCGCGCCTCGGCGGCGGTAATACCGATCAGCTCCAGACCGCCGAAAGAGAACATGATCACCGCCAGCGACATAATCAGTCCGTGCCAGCCGGTGGCAAGGAAGCCGCCGTGCTGCCAGAGGTTATCGACGCTGGCGTGTTCCCCACCGTGACCGGAAAAAAGCAGCCACAGGCCAAAGCCGATCATCGCGATAATCGCCAGCACTTTGATCAGGGCAAACCAGAACTCCATCTCACCGTAGAGGCGGACATTGACCAGGTTAGCCGCGTTGATGATGATAAAGAACGCGGCGGCCCAGATCCACGTCGGCACGTCCGGCAGCCAGTACTGCATATAGATACCGGCAGCGGTCAGTTCGGCCATGCCGACCAGCACAAACATTACCCAGTAGTTCCAGCCGGAGAGGAAGCCCGCGAAGGGACCCCAGTATTTCCAGGCAAAGTGGGAGAACGAACCCGAGACCGGCTCCTCGACCACCATCTCGCCCAGCTGGCGCATAATCAGAAAGGCAATAATCCCGGCGATGCCGTAGCCCAGCAGCACCGCTGGCCCAGCCATTTGAATTGCTGGCCCGATGCCCAGAAACAGCCCGGTGCCGATAGCGCCGCCCAGCGCAATGAGCTGAATATGACGGTTTTGCAAACCCCGTTGCAGCGTCGGCCCAGTCCCCGACGCGCCATCTGCCTGTTGCTGGCCAGATGCGATTGACGCGTTTTTCACGCCCTACCCCTGTATCTTTTTAAGAAAGGGGCATCTTTTAACACTTAGTGTTACCGGTAGCAAGCGAACGAAAAGGCTGACGTTGTCGCCAGCCCTCGCGGCATCAGCAGAGTAACGCCCGGTGGCGCTTCGCTTACGCGGGCCTACAAACCTACACCGTTTCCAGCGTAGGCCGGGCAAGCGAGCGCCGCCCGGCATTTAAAAAGACTAGAAGTCGTAGCTCATGGAGACCTTCAGGGTACGCGGATCGCCCCGGAAGATGTAGGTGCCGAGATCCTCAACGCCGGACCAGTATTTCTCATTGGTCACGTTATCCACGCCCACGCGCCACACCATCTCGTTAGCGTCCTGGTTCAGCTGCATTCGGTAGCGGACACCCAGATCCAGCGTGGTGTAGTCATCCAGCTTTTTGGTATTGGCAGCGTTGGCATACTGTGAGCCAGAGTGGTTCACGCGCCCCGTGGCCGTCAGGCCCTCTACCGGCTTGATATCGTACTCGGCGCCAAACACCATAAAGACGCCGGGAACACCGATAGCATCCTTGCCGTCGTTGATACCGTTCTGCGTTTTGGTCATCTCGGCATCGACCCAGGTGGCGCTGCCGTTAAGGCGCAGGCCGAGCACCGGCTCACCAAAGACATTCAGCTCTACGCCGCGGTTGCGCTGCTCGCCGTCAAGCTTATAGGGGCCGCCCGCACCGTACTGAATGGCAGAAGGCTTTTTGATCTCAAACAGCGCCAGGGTGCCGCCGATGCGACCGTAGTCGATCTTGACCCCTACCTCATTCTGCTTCGAGTGGGCAATGCCGGTGCTCTGGCCGAAGTTAGAGGCATCTCTCGGGGCTACGCTGCCCGGTTGCAGCGCTTCGGTATGGTTGGCGTAGAGCGACAGCGCCTCCCAGGGCTTATAGACCACGCCATAGGTTGGCATCCAGCGGCTCTCTTCATAGCGCGAGCCGCTATCCTCCGCCCCGGTGGCGTTATTGTAGTTGCGCACCACCACCTTCTGGTTGCGGGCACCAACCGTGAAGAGCAGGCTGTCATCCAGCACACCCAGGGTATCGCTCAGCAGCCAGCCCTGGGTACGGCTCCGGCTGGTGGTACGCGGATCGCCATAGTTACCGCCAAAGCTGGTAACAGGCGGCATTGCCACATCGCTCGGATGGTAGATATTGACGATCGGGTTGGCGGCGGCAGAAGACATCCGCCATGCGGTTCTGTCGCGTTTGATCAGCGCCGAATAGCCAACGTTAATTTTATGCGAGACAAAGCCGGTATCGACGTCGCCGCGCAGGCCCAGCATGCCGCTGTTAGCATCGATATAGCGGTTGGTATCCAGACGGCTTGCTGTCGCATCGCCGTTGGCGTTGAGCAGCTTCGGCGAGCTGTAGGTGCCAATTTCATGGGCCTGTTGTGCACCCGTGGCAGCATAGGCGGTCCAGGCATCGGTCAGATCATACTCAGCACGGGCTACACCAAACTGGTTGTCGATGTCGTTGTAGCTCCACGTCTGGCTGAAGTTGGTGCTGGGATCCGGCACGTCGGGAATGAAATTGACGCCCGTAATATTGACGCCCATGCCGCTGCCGTGGAAGGTCTTTTTCTGATAAGCCGCATCCAGCGAGGTACGCAGACGATCGCCCCGGTAGTCGAGGCCGACCGAGGCCAGGGTGGTGCGGCGACGGTCGTGATCCAGCGGCGCTTCGCCCTCGCGATGCAGCAGGTTAATACGGGTACCAAACTGGTTGTTATCGCCGAAGCGACGCCCCAGATCCAGCGATCCACCGACCATCGCCTGGCTGGTGTAGTCGACGCCGACGCGGGTGGTTGGTATATCTTCCGCGTGCTTAGGCTCAAGGTTGATCATCCCGCCCACGCCGCTGCCCGCTGCGCCATTCAGCAGACCGTTGGCCCCTTTAAAGATCTCGACACGCTCGATCATCTGGGTATCTACCACCTGGCGCGGCACCACGCCCGGCAGGCCGCTCATGGTCATATCGTCGCCGTCGAGCTTAAAGCCACGAATGCGATAGGTTTCAGCCGAGTTGCCGTAGCCCTGCACCGGCTGGACGCCCGCGTCGTTGCGCACCACGTCGGCAATGGTTTTGGCCTGCAGATCCTGTACCGCTTTGGCGGTGTAGCCGATGACGTTAAAGGGAACGTCCATCGCCTTCTGCTCACCGAGCATCCCCAGACGGCCGCCGTGGGCAACCTGACCATCCAGATAGGCCGGAACCGGCACGTCGCCGCCGGGGGTAAACTCGCTGGCCGGCGTCGCCTGCACCACTAAGGTCTCTTCCTGATTGGGTTTACTGGTGTCAGCGGCTGCTGCCTGCGCCGAATGGGCTACCGCGCCGATAGCCAGCGCAAGTAAGGACTTGCGCAATGTGAGAGCGTTAGTTTTTATGTTTCGCATCATTAACTCATACAAGAGCGTGGGTTAAAAAAATGGCCCGTTGCCGGGCCGATTGCACTACTGATTCAGCGCGATACGCACAACGCTGTCCGGACCGTTGGTCGAGTGATCTTTATTGAAGGCCTGTTTAACGGTGACATAGAGCGTCTGACCGTCGGCGGAGACCAGCAGGCTGTTCGGGTTCGGCGGCAGATCCCACGACTGCTTCACTGCATAGGTAGTGCCGTCGAGGCTCAGGAGCTTGCCGGACTCACGCTGGCTGATGTAAATCTCATTGCGTTTCGGGTTGAACTTCACCGCCAGAGAGTCACCTACGTCGAGCTGCTTGATCACCTTGCCGGTGTGGATATCCAGCACCAGGGTGGTTTTTGCCTTCGAGTTATCGGTCACGAACAGGCGGCCAGTGGCGCTGTCTTCCGCGAAGTTAAGCAGCAGGGCCTCTTTTTCCCCCAGCGGCTTCCAGCGTTTTTCCACACGGTTGTTGCGCGGGTTGATCACCAGGATTTCACCGCCGCCGTTAGCAGCATAGATACGCTGGGTTTGCTCGGAGTAGTGCAGGCCGGTCATCCATTTACCGGTGTTTTTGATGCGGGTTTTCAGCTTCATGGTCTTCGCGTCCACGATCCAGATCAGGGCCGGATCGGCCACCGCGCCGATGTAAAGCAGACCGTTATGCAGCAGCACCTGACGCGCGCCGTACGGGAAGCCCTCTTTGTTACGCTCCGGGAAGATCGCCCGCGCCAGCACTTTGCCATCGGCGGTGCTGATGGCGCTGATGCCCGCATCCAGCGAATTGGTGACGTAAAGGGTTTTACCGTCCGGGGCGATATCCATGCCGAAGTTTTTCAGATCGGTATGGGTCGATCCGATCGTTTTTAAGGTTTTAGGATCGAGCTTGTAGACCACCCCGCCCTGCACGTCTTTGAACCCTTCTGCGCTGGCTACATACAGCGCATCGCCCGTCGGACTTAATGCCAGCTCATACACCCCCTCCGCTAGATCGCGCTTCACGACGTTACTCTGCTGAGCCACTGCTGCCTGCGGTTTTTGCGCCTCGGCGGCCGGTTTTGCGCTGGCGGACGAGGTGGTATTGCAGCCGCTCAACGCCATTGCCAGGCAGAGGGCCAGGGCAGAGGTTTTCATTTTCATCAGGAGCATCCTTAACCGTTCAAAGTCATTCATCAGGAAGGTAGCGCGCAAGCCAACAGGCTTATCTAAACGCTAAAGAGAATGAGAACTATACTCATTATAAGTATGCAATCAAGAATAATTACCTTGAAAAAGCGATAACGCGCCAGCGCGACGCGCTGGCGGGCAGGAGTGAACTGAAGGGAGACTTTACTGTTTGGTCAGAAGAAGTGGCATTCGGCAGGGGGCGAAATCGGTGTAGCCGGCACAGTGGCCCCGATAGTCCTCGAAGGCATCGACAAACTGGCTACCGTTCCATAAAAATTGACTCTTTGTCTCACTCACGCCAGTGGAGTTACCCAGGAAGACTCCCTCTATCATTCCATCGTGATAGGTATCGTTGCTGTTATCTATCCACTGGATGATTTTTTTCAGGTCCGGTGAGACGATATACCAGAGGTTTCCCGCGTTATAGGCCCCTTTCCAGCAGGATGCGTAGATCAAGGTATGGTCTGCATCCAGCTTTGCTGCGAACCACTCTTCCTGCTCAAGATCCTCCGAACAGTCGCTCCCCTTCCCTTGCAATATGGCTGGAAGCAACTGTTTTTTAAAGGTGACCAGCTGATCCGGGTTGAGTTTATGCCCTTCCGTATCAAGGACAGGCATCTTTTTGAGTACCGGTACGGCTTTAGGCAGAGGAACCTTGCTTTCATCCCGGTCGCCTTTGCTGAGTATGGCCCCCTGCGTGCCGACTCGCCCCTGAAATTCATCCATTTTCAAAAGAACCGCGTTTGAACCCGCAGATGAAAATGTATACGTGCTAACGCTGTCTCTGAAAGTAATCTTTCCTTTGTTGGATAACGCCGCCATAAAGGCACCGTATTGGCTTTCGTTCATCTTCCAGCTAACGTCATCACCTTTTTCGAGGGGGCCGAGAGACGTTTTATTGATGATAATTTCTGGCGCTGGCTTCTGTTGAGCATTCGTCGAGGGGTCATTGTTGGTTAACAGAATCCAGTTTTCCACTTTTGTCGCCGGGCCAGCCTGGCGGCTGAGCATCACCATGGCGACGTTTTCATTACTCATTACGTTTTCGGTGTAGCCTGCAGCCCGGCAGCTCAACGTATTGTCACAGCCCAGCTCCCAATCACCATGCGAGAAAAAGACGTTTTCCTGGCTGTTTTTTGCTATCGACTGAGTCGACAGCATTGCGGACATAGCGATCGCCAAAAAAACAGATACACGCTTCATGCTGTTTAAAATCTCATCCTGCTTCATTTCACATCCTTTCATTAAAACGGCGAGGCGGTAAGGTAAACAGCACCAGAGTATATAGAGCCCCGCACCCTATAGGTAGCGACCCTATTAAAGATGGGGTTGCAAGTTCAGATGATAAAGATTATCTTTCTCATCACTGAATAGTTGAGTAAATAACTCAGGTATTCAGTACGACATTGCTCACATTGCTTCCAGTATTTACTGCCCGCCCTGCGCGGGCTTTTTTTTCGCCTGCGTCCGGGCGTGAGTTATGGTTACAGTTTGCCTTTAAGCTCGATAAAGTAGCGTTGTAATATTTAACAAGTGATTGAAATAAAAGCGTCATATTACGGACTTACTCTAAGATAAATCTTACTTGCCGGAACAACGTCGGTCACTATGGAAATCCCTCTCTCCTCGCGCCAGTTAAACGCAGGCATGTTGCGCATCGCAGTACCGCACGTGACGCCCGAATCCAATAATCAGCAAGTGATGGCGCTCTTTAGCGAACACAAGACGCTGATCGGCCTGCCGGTGCTGGAAAACAGTCGCCCACTCGGCATGATCAACCGGCACATTTTTCTCTCTCAGATGAGCCGCCCTTTCTTTCATGAACTCTACGATCAAAAGAGCTGCATCGCCTTTATGGATAAGACGCCGCTGATCGTCGAGGCCAGCGCCGGGCTGGAGTATCTCGCCGAGCGGGTCATCGAAACCGGCGATAAGGCGGTGACCGAAGGCTTCATCCTGACCGATGAGGGGCACTATCTGGGGATTGGCCTGGGCATCGACCTGATTAAAACGGTCTCCGATCTGCAGGCCAAACAGCATTTTCAGATCATGCAGAGTATCGAGTATGCGCGGGTGATCCAGGAGTCGATGCTGAGCCGCTCCCGGCAGGGTATTGAGGAGAACCTTAAAGAGTGGTGCCTCTACTGGCAGCCGCGAGACTGCGTGGGTGGCGACATCTATGCTTTTCAACGCGATGAGAACGGCTGGCTGGTGGTGATTGCCGACTGCACCGGACACGGCGTGCCCGGCGCGTTTATGACCTTTATTTTCGCCTCGGCGCTGGAGAAAGCCCTCTCTCTGGCCCCGGCGAATGAGCCGGAGCGCCTGCTGGCGATCGTCAATCGACACATCAAGCAGACCCTGAGCCAGCTGCATCCCAGCGCCGACCTGAACCAGTCTAATGACGGCTGTGATGCTATCGCAGTGTATGCCGACAGCGTTAACGCACAGCTGATCTGGGCTAACGCCCGGATGCATGCCTTTATGCTGGGAGCAGAGGATGAAGAGGTCAACGTACTTGAGTCTGACAGAAAAGGCCTCGGCTATACCGATACGCCTGCCGACCAGCAGTGGCGTCGCTATCAGCGCCCGTTACAGGCTGGCGACCAGGTGATGATGGTTACCGACGGCGTAACGGATCAGATTGGCGGCGAGCGCAGCATTATGTTTGGTAAGAAACGCATTCAGTCCCTGTTATTACAAAATCGTACTTTGCCGATGAGCGCCCTCTCAGGCGCGCTGCTGGAGGGCCTTCAGGCCTGGCAAGGTCAGGAAGCGTCGCGTGATGACATGACGTGGTTTGGTTTTCGCTGGTGAAAAAAACGATGAAATTAAGTGACCTGCAGGTCAAAGACGCAGTTCTGCTGCCGTTGATCACATTACAAAGGCAAAGCGCGGTAGAGCTATTTTATACCGGCTATTTTTCGCAACAGCATATTGTAGCGATGGGTGACGTGGTGCGGGCATGGCTGGATAAGCACGAGTCTTCGCTAGCGCTGCGCCGTCGGCTCTTCTCGGTATTTATTGAGATGGGGCAGAACATTGTGCGCTACTCCAGCGACGAGCGCTACATCGGCACAGATAACGAGGAGCTGCGCTTTGGTTCACTCTGTCTGCACACCGATCATGCTAACTACTATCTCGAAACCGCTAATCTGGTGGGGTATGAGGCCTCCTCGCTGCTGCAAAACAACCTCGACGTGTTGCGCACGATGAGTCAGGCCGAAATCAAGCAGGCCTGGAAACAGAACTTACGCAGTGAAGCCCCCGCGACCAGTAAAGGGGCCAACATTGGCCTGTTGACCATGGCGCGAGATACCAGTGAACCGCTGGAGTACCGCATTCATCCACTGGCGGCGAGTTCGCTGTCCGCATTCCACCTAAAGGCCACCTTTTGCCATGACTGATACCACACTGCCCACCGTGATTGTGCTTGCAGCAACCTCTGCCACACCGGAAGTGAATTTTGATTTTCCGGCGCATCGTCTGGTGCTAAAAGGTGAGGCCTACCCGGAAAACGCCGCCGCCTTCTTCCGCCCGCTGTTGCAGGCCGTTGAGAGCTGGCTAGAGGAGATCCCTGCTGAATCAGCTCCGTTACAGCTGCACGTTGCGCTGAGCTACTTTAACAGCTCCAGCACCAAGCTGCTGTTCGAGTTCTTTGAGTCTCTGAACGGTTTTGCAAAACGCGGCAAAGCCTGCGAGCTGCACTGGTATTACGATGCCGATGACGATATTTCCGAAGAGTTTGGCCAGGAAGTTAGTCTTGATTTTCCGGCGCTTGCCGTATTTTTAACGCCGGAACTTAACGCATGTTAGATATCAATGAGCTATTTCAGGAAGAGTATGCTGTTCTGGAGGACGCCCGGGTCGCCGCCGCCGATGCGCGGCTGCCCGCCGAAGAGTGCCGCGAAAAGCTGTGGACGGTGGCGAAGCACTATCAGCGGCTCATCCGTCAATCTTACCGTCTAATCTCCCGCAGCGATCGCGCCGAACGCGAACTTACGCGCATGAATGATGAGCTACAAAAGCTGGCGGCGCGTCTGGAATATGAAGCGACCCACGATCCGCTCACCGCCGTTTATAACCGCAGCGCGATCATTAACCATATCAATCACGCCCTGACGCAGGGCAACGTGGCGCTGATCCTGCTGGATATCGATCACTTCAAGCGCATTAACGACGAATACGGCCACCCGATGGGTGATAAAGTGATCTGCTCGCTGGTGTCGCGCATACGTCATGCCCTCCCCGCGCAGGCCTCTATTGGCCGCGTAGGGGGTGAAGAGTTTACTATTCTGTTACCCCATGCCCGACTGGAAGAGGCAATAATTATTGCCCGTTATATTCACGCGTCGCTAAGTGCCTCCCCGCTGGACTGCCTGCCCCAGCAGTATGTTACGGCCAGCTTTGGCGTAAGCCTTGGCGTGCGCCAAAGCGATTTTGAAGCCCTATACAGCGCAGCCGACGTCGCGCTCTATAGCGCAAAAAAACGCGGCCGTAATCAGGTTGCGCTACATGAATCACTATTTCGTCCGGAGCGTAAACCGGCTGCTTTTGTATCAGTAAATGAGAGCCTGCGTGCGGGATAACCCCGCAGGCAAAATATATTATATTTTAAAAGCGTAAAGTATGTTACTCAGCAGGTAATATCCCGGCGATTACGATAAACTAATTTTATTGGGCGAATAATCGAATAATCACGCGCTATAAATTCATTGGTAGTGAGATAACGCTCCTCATCATTCTCGTCAACCAACCGCCAGAGCGCTGTAAGCGCATCATAGCCAAGCACCTTCTCTCCGGCAGAGGTCTCTACCCGGTATTCACCAGACTGCAGATAGCCTGAAGAAAATTGCAAATGCTTTCCAGGCTCGCCTTTAATAACATGTTCAATTTTTCTGAACCCAACAGGCACTAAATGAAAGCTATAAAAGGGCAAGTTATTAATTTTCAAGTTAGAAAAAGTTGATATAACTTCACTCTCTCGTGTTAATACTACCTCTTTTAGAGTAACTGTCGACGAGGGTAAAAGCTCCGGGAACAGGCACTCCACTTTGAAATAGATTATTTGCATACATGCCTCTGGCTATCATCTATTGTTATGAATACTTATATATCACATACCATTTATAGCGTATCCAACAGCAAAGAACATCACTTTCAGAATATATCGATTCAGGTGATTAACAATTACACAGATTTACATTTGTAAAGCGTTAATTACTAAATATGCCGATAAATTTTGTGATTTTATTAGCAAAAACAACCAGTCATCACCACGGCATTTTTCAATAGACGAAATATGTCATTAATAATATTTTAGCGCTGCTTAAATGTTTACCCAGTTTTTAATAAGCGGCCCTTTTTCACCGTATACCGGATCGCAATGTGGAAAAGACGCATTGGCAATAGCCACCAGCATTTCTGCAGTAGGTGCTCCGCGACACAGATCAAACTGTTGCTCGGGTGGGTAGGCTCCTACTACGGTGAAATCGTCGCTGCTGTGAAGATTGCAGTGGCCCGTTCCAGCAGGCAGCAGCACAATATCGCCGCCGCGTACAGCTAGCACCTCCCCTTCCGGGCCGCCGAGCATAATCCGGGCCTCGCCGCGCGCAATCGCCAGCACCTCATGGGCATTGCTGTGGTAGTGATGGTAAGGATAAATGCTATCTACCCACTGCGCGGGCCAGCCATTTCTTTCAAACAGCTGCTGCGCCGTTGCAACGGCATTCTCGTCAGCAGTAAAAACCTGACGGTAAATAAGCACAGGTAAATGCGGGTTATTCGGCACCCAGCCATTTGCGGCCAATAGCAGAACTGAGGTTAAGTGGTTTACGTCCGGCATAGTCTCTCTTCCAGAAAAAGAGGAGGGTTATTTTAGCGTAGCCACTTCTGTTATCCCCTGCCAGAAATGCGCCATTAATGCCAGCGATGGGCATAACGGTCTCTGTTGCAGCAGCCGAAAATGGTAATCTGTCCAGTACCTTCTATATTTCGAGAAGTGCATCACATACCGGAGAAGTAGATATGAGATTTAAGGGATTAACAAAAGGCTTTTTCATCCTGATATTGCTGGTGGTTACGCTGGCGTTTTTTGACATCATCACCCCCTACTACTCGGCCATCTTATGGGCGGCAATACTGGCGGTAATATTCCAACCGCTCAAAAATCGACTGCGGGACAGGATCGCCGGGCGCAACGGGATTGCCTCCCTGCTAACGGTGCTGATTATCTGCCTTATTGTCTTTACGCCATTAGCGATCATCCTCTCCTCGCTGGCGTTTGAGGCCAACACGGTTTACACCAAGCTCCAGGACAACAATACCCAGTTCCCTGTCGTGGTTGCCGATCTCATCGCCCATCTTCCCGGCTGGGCCCAGCAGTTCCTGGCCGATCACGACCTGAATAACGCCACGCAGATCCAGCAGCAGCTGTCGCAGGTAGCGTTAAAAAGCGGACAGTATCTTGCCGGCAGCGCGTTCCTGATCGGTAAGAGCACCTTCAGCTTTACCATTAACTTTGGCGTTATGCTCTACCTGCTCTTTTTCCTGCTGAAAGATGGACCGTATATTGTCAACCAGGCGCTGGAGTCGCTGCCTCTGTCGCGTTATGTAAAGCATCACCTGTTTGCTAAGTTTGCCGCCGTCTCCCGCGCGACGGTAAAGGGTACGGTAGTGATTGGCGTGATACAGGGCATCCTTGGCGGTATCGGCTTCTGGATTGCCGGCATCGACGGCAGCGTACTGTGGGGCGCGCTCATGGCCTTCCTGTCGCTGGTCCCTGCGGTGGGCTCAGCGATTATTTGGGTGCCTGCGGCCATCTTCCTGTTTGCTACCAGCCAGATTTGGCAGGGCTTTTTCCTTGTTGGCTTCTTTGTGATTATCGTTGGGCTGGTAGATAACCTGCTACGCCCGGTGCTGGTCGGTAAAGATACAAAAATGCCAGACTATCTGGTGCTTATCTCCACCCTGGGTGGCCTTGAGATCTACGGTATCAACGGTTTTGTGATTGGGCCGTTGATTGCAGCCCTGTTCCTGGCCTGCTGGAATTTGCTCTCCGGAAAAGATCATCAGGGTAACGCCGACGAGCTGGACGATGAGTTTATTGAGGAGGGGCGACAGCCGCCTGAGTCCTAATCCTTTCCTGCGGCCAGACAGTGTCTGGCCGTAACAAAATTTGCCGCCTTTACGCATAAATTGACCTGGAACAAAAAACGTCCTATCTTGGAATTCCCTGCCTTTTGATGTGGTCTTATATTTATGAAAATAGCTCTAACTTTAGTTGCCTCTGCCCTTCTGGCCTGCACGCTTAACGCGCAGGCGTCGGATACCGCTACGCTCTCTATTTCAGGTATGGTCGTCGCCTCAGGCTTTACCGTTAAGCCTGATGGTCAGCGCGTCATAACGCATGGCGTCACGACTAAGACCGTTAGCTTATCCGGCGATGAGCGCCGAAAAATTATCGTAACCGAATGGGATTAATGGCCTGCCAGGTCTGCATCGTCTCTTACGGGTTGGCTTCGGCCAGCCCGATTTATTTACCATACTGTTAATTCCTGTTATTTATTACATGAATGAATGAAACATTATTAATATAATCACACCGAATATAATAACCCTCACAAATTGCTTTAAATCAATAAAAATGTTTCTCAACATTGCTGCATTTACCTTCATGTGCAATATTTATTTCCAGCAGAGAGAGTTCTGCTGTACTCAGGATTAACTTACCAAGGAATAGAAAATGAAAAAGACACTTATCACTACCGCCATTTTAGCTGTATCCTGCGTCTCTACCGCTGCATTTGCTGATACTGATACAGGTACTCTGACTATTAACGGCGTTATTGATGGTACGACCTGTCATTTTGTAAATGGTGCACAGACCGCACAAATCAATATGCATAAAATCGGTACTGATTCACTTGAAGGCCTTACCCCTGGCCAGGCTTATAATGGCTATGAAAATAAAACCACCAAAAAATTTAAAATCCAATGCCCGGAAGGGACCCCTGCTCCGAAACTTAAATTTCTTGGTGAGCAATTTGCCGTTAAAGGTACAGAAAACGTAACGGTAAACACCAATGAGGAAACCAAAGGCGTTGGCTATGCGTTATTAATTAACAACCAGCGTATTGATACAGATGGCAATACCCCGGTTGCCAGTGCACCAGCTGCAAATGGCGAATACGAATTCGACATCGCCGCTCAGTATGCTCGTGCGACCGAGGATGCAGTTAAAGGGGGTGACGTTAACTCTGTTGTTACCTTCACCGTGGTAGCAGATTAATTACCGATCCCGGCAGCTAGTGCCGGGTTTTTCTTGCGGAGACAAGATGATGAAAAGGATTTTAGTGGCCTTGCTGGCCGTTACGGCGCTGCCTGCCTGGAGTGGCGTCTATATTTACGGCACGCGGGTGATCTACCCGGCAGCGCAGAAAGAGGTTACCATTCAGCTTATGAACAAAGGTGACCGCAGCGCGCTGGTGCAGGCCTGGATTGACGATGGCGATACAAAGACGCCGCCAGAAAAACTCCAGGTCCCCTTCCTTCTAACGCCCCCCGTTGTGAAAGTGAAGGGCAATACTGGACAGCAGCTAAAAATTAAGTTTACCAAGGCAAACTTACCCCAGGATCACGAGTCACTTTATTACCTTAACGTTCTCGACGTTCCCCCTAATGACGCCAGCAGTGATAAAGGCAACACCTTAAAGTTTGCCATGCAAAACAGAATTAAACTTATCTACCGCCCGACTGGATTGCCTGGCGTAACGAAAGAGACCTTTTCTAAAATTCATATCAAAAAAGTGGCTAATGGCGTAACCGTTGAAAACAGCTCGGCAAACTGGTTAACAATCTCTGAAATAAACAGCCCTGCCAAAATTAACAAAGAAACGCTACTCCTGGCTCCGCGCGCAAACATAAAATTGCCCAGTACCCCGGCCAAAAGTAACTATACCGTCACCCTCATTGACGATTACGGCAACTATCTTCGCGACACTATTAAAATCAATTAATAGCCAGGAAAGCCGCTATGTATAAACTTAACCTTATTACGTTAGGGATAGTCTCCTCTTTGCTTCTGCATACATTCGCAGCCCGAGCCGATACGTTTGACACCCATTTCTTATATGGTGGCATTAAAGGGACGAAAACGTCGGATCTTCAACTTGATGATAAACCGTTGCCCGGCTCGTACGATCTGGATATTTATCTTAATGATGAGTGGCGTGGACGCTATAGTCTGGTCATCCCTGACGATCCGGATAAAACCTGTCTGTCCGTTGCCCAGTTACAGCAAATAGGCATTAAGACCGAGGCCTTTGAAAGTAGCGCGCTGAAAGAGTGTCTTACCTTGAATAACGCTGTACAGGGCGGTAGCGTTGACTATGATATGAGCCAGCTTGCGCTCAAACTCACCGTTCCTCAGGCCTGGGTTAATGCTCATGAACGCGGCTACATGCCACCCGAGACGTGGGATCGTGGTATTAACGCTTTCTATACCTCTTACTACGCCAGCCAGTATCATAGTGATTACCAAGACAACGGCAGTAGTAAAAACAGCTATGTAAATTTCAATAGCGGTTTGAACCTGCTGGGTTTTCAACTGCATTCCAGTGCGAACTACACCAAGTCTGACGATAATCACGGTGAGTGGAAGAGCAATACGCTTTATCTGGAACGTGGCATTCCTGAGTTGCTGAGCACTGCCCGTGCAGGGGATATGTATACTGATGGCGAGCTGTTTGATTCAGTCCGCTTCTATGGCGTCAGGCTTTGGCGCGATGTGCAGATGCTGCCTAATTCACAGCAGAACTTCACGCCGGTCGTGAGAGGGATAGCTCAGAGTAATGCCCTCGTCACCATCGAGCAGAACGGTTTCGTAGTCTACCAGAGCGAGGTGCCACCCGGTCCGTTTGCTATTGACGATCTCCAACTGGCTGGCGGCGGAGCCGATCTGGACGTGACCGTGAAAGAGGCTGATGGGTCTATAACCCGCTACCTCGTGCCCTTCTCCAGCGTACCCAAAATGATGCAGCCCGGCGTGCTGAAATATGACGTTTCCGCTGGGCAAAGCCATATTGAAGGAGCCAGCGACCAATCGGACTTCATGCAGGGGACGTTGCAGTACGGCGTCAATAACCTGACCACGCTCTATACCGGCACGATGCTGTCGGATAACTACAACGCTTTTCTGGTCGGTAGCGGCTGGAATACGCTCCTCGGCGCATTCTCGCTGGACGTCACGCGCTCGCACAGTAGTCAGGACGATGGTAAGACCTATGACGGTCAGAGCTACCAGATAGCCTGGAGTAAATATCTCGCCCCTACAGCAACCCAGCTGTCAATGGCGGCCTGGCGTTACTCCTCTAAAAACTATCGTACCTTTAACGATCACGTCTGGGCAAATAACAGAGATAACTATCATTTCCATCGCTACGATGATGATGACTATGACTATGACTATTACCATGACATTGAAGAATATTATCAAAACGACTTTGGCCGTAAGAACAGTTTTTCACTGTCCATTAACCAGGCACTACCCGCAGGCTGGGGCTCGCTCTCGGGTAGCGCCCTGTGGCGTGATTACTGGGATCGGAGCGGTACGCGTAAAGACGTCCAATTAAGCTATACCAACAACTGGTCGCGTATTACCTACACGCTTTCTGCCAGCCAGTCCTATGATGATGATGATCGGGAAGATAAGCGCTTTAACATTTATTTCTCTATTCCCTTCTCATGGGGTGACGGGATCGGCACACCACGACGTGATATGTATCTCGCTAACAGCACAACCTTTGATAATAACGGCTTCCAGCAGAATAACACCAATATCAACGGGACTGCGGGCGACAGGGATCAATTTGATTACGGCGTAAACCTGAGCCACCAGCGGGAGGATAGTGAAACTGCTGCTGGTGCTAACCTTGGCTGGCATACACCGTTTACCACGTTGAACGGCAGCTATAGCCAGTCGAACCATTATCACCAGGCCAGTGGCAGCATTCAGGGCGGCGTGGTCGCATGGGGCGGCGGCGTTAAACTGAGCAACTCACTCAGCGAGACCTTTGCCATTATTGAAGCACCGGGATTGAAGGGCGCTGCGGTACAGGGAAATAAACATAACACCACTAACGGCAAGGGTCAGGCAATTTCCAGTAACCTCACACCGTACCGTGAAAATACGCTGCTGGTAGATACGGCTCAGACCGACAGCGATGTAGCGTTAAACGGCAACCGTAAAGCGGTGGTACCATATCGCGGGGCGGTGGTGTTGACTAAGTTTGATACTGACGAACGTAAACCCTGGCTTTTCAGAGCCCAACGTCCGGACGGTACACCGTTAACCTTCGGTTATGAAGTGGAAGATGCGTCTGGGCAGAACGTGGGCGTCGTCGCCCAAGGCAGCCAACTGTTTATTCGTACCAATAGCGTTCCTCATCAGGTTCGTGTGGCAACGGACAAGCAGCAGGGTCACTCCTGTACCATTACGTTCGGCAAGACAATTGACGAAAGCAAAATATATATCTGCCGCTAAAAGGAATTACCATGCGTATTTTATTGGCACTTGTAACTTTTTTCGCTGTATTTCAGGCTCAAGCTTACTGTTATATTACCAACTCTGCCCAGCCACAGATCTTATCTAGCCCTGTTATTATTGATCTCGACGCAGGACGATCATCTGAAACCTATAACGTCGACCTTAATTCTCCAAACGCCCCTAGTTTTGCATGCTTCGGTGCTGAAGGAGGAACGCCAAATCAATTCGCACTATCAGTTACCCAAAATAGCAATGAGCACTATACAATTTATAACGGAGCGCATAAGTTAACACTTAGAATATGGCTGGAAGCTGTAGACCCTAAATATTCAGGCGTATTTGCAAATGAATCTTATAATAAAGCAAATGTTTTAAACACATTTAAATTCAAATTAAATTACAGTGTAGAAAATGCCGCAGGAGTTCCTACTTTAAGAGAGGCGAAAGTTAATGAAAACCTTCATCTTGACAGTCATATTTTAATAAAACCAATGCCTTGTGAAGTCAACAATGACTGTGAATCTGGACATAAAAATGCTACACATGCTTACATATATGATGTTATGGTCATTCCTAACTTTACACCAACGACCTGTACGTTTAAAGATGCAGAAGTTGAGGTTCCGAGCATCAGCTACCATGAAATTGATAACCCCAATTATTTAGCACCCAAATCTTCTCAGCCCCAGTTGGAATGCAATAGTGCAACTGGCGTGGCAACGAGTAACATTCGTTATTCCTTTTCGCCTATCACTCCGACGGCCACTTCGACTCTAGTGAATGAACTCGGTTCAGAGCCTGGGAGTGCGGGAGATGTTGGATTTATACTAATGAACAATGGGCAGGTTATTAATAAATACCCTAGTCCAAAATTTACTGTAGCCACATGGGGTGGTACTGTCCAAAATGGCAGCAAATTCGCACTCGACTTAAAATTCCGCTATGCACGTTATGGTAATCGCGTCGTTACTGGCCGCGTCCAAAGCAAAGTCAAAGTCGTGGTGGATTACGATTAAGAGCAAGCGATAACAAACTCACCTGTGGTTCTTGAACCATAATGAGGTAAAAGACCACAGGAGAAAACGATGTCCGAACAAGCCTATACTATCCCTGACACCATGACCGCGATTGACATTACCCAGCCCGGCGGCCCGGAAGTTCTGCAGGCGACAACGCGCCCTGTTCCCCGACCGCAGGCCAACGAGGTGCTGATCCGCACCGTTGCCGCAGGGGTGAACGGTCCCGACGTATTGCAGCGTAAGGGGCAGTATGCACCACCGCCGGGAGCGTCTGATATCCCAGGCCTGGAGGTATCAGGTGTGGTGGTCGCCGTGGGCGCGGAGGTGCAGAACTTTGTGCCGGGGGATCGCGTTGCGGCGCTGATTACCGGCGGCGGCTATGCCGAATATTGTACTGCCCATGAGAGTAACACCTTGCCGTTGCCGTCCGGGCTGAACTTTGTCGAAGCGGCGGCGCTGCCGGAAACCTTTATGACGGTCTGGCTGAATATGTTCCAGCGCGGCCAGTTTAAAGCGGGCGACATCATCCTGATCCACGGCGGCGCGTCCGGCATCGGCACCACAGCGACCATGCTGGCGAAAGCCTTTGGCGCCGCGAAAATCATCACTACCGTAGGCTCTGACGAGCACCGCCAGGCCAGCCTCAAGCTGGGTGCGGACGTCGCGGTGCTCTACAAAGAGGAAGACTTTGTCGAGATTGTCAAAGAGGTGACTGACGGGCATGGAGCCGACATTATTCTCGACATCATTGCGGGCGACTATGTCGCGCGCAACTATGAGGCCGCGGCGATGCACGGGCGCATCGTGCAGATTAGCGTGCTCGCAGGCCCGGCTAAAGAGTTAAACCTGTTCCCGATGCTCACCAAGCAGTTGATGCATATCGGCTCTACCCTGCGCTCACGTTCGCCTGCTGCAAAGGCGGAGATCATTGAAGCGCTTAACGACAACGTCTGGCCACTGATCGAGGCTGGAAAGCTGAAACCGCAGATCTACAAAACCTTCCCGCTTACGGAGGCTGCTAATGCCCATCGGCTGCTGGACGAAGGGACGCATATCGGCAAAGTGGTGTTAATTGCAGATGAGGATGAAGCAAAGGACCGTATATAATCAGCCGTAATATGACAAACAGGGATTATAGATGGATCAGCTGGTGGCGATACGGGCCTTTGCCCGGGTAGTAGAGGCAGGTAACTTTACCCGCGCGGCAGACTCGCTGGAGATGCCCAATGCTACGGTCAGCAAGCTGGTTCAGGACCTGGAGGCGCACCTTGGCGTGCGCCTGCTACAGCGCACCACCCGGCGCGTGACGGTCACCCCCGAAGGACGCGACTACTACGAAAAGAGCGCCCGCATTCTGCGCGATCTGGAGGATATTGATACCTCCTTTAGCGCTGCCCGTGGTAAGCCACATGGCCTGCTACGTATCGACATCGGCGGGTCTACCGCCCGCGACGTACTGATCCCTATCCTTCCCGAGTTTATGACCCGCTATCCGGATATCCGCATCGATCTGGGCGTATCCGATCGCACGGTGGATCTGATCAGCGATAACGTGGACTGCGTGATCCGCGGTGGTCCGCTGGAGAGTTCATCCCTCATTGCGCGACATATTGGCTCGGCAACGCTGATTACCTGCGCAACGCCAGCGTATCTGAAGACCTTCGGCACGCCCGCCTACCCGGACGAACTCAAAAACGGCCACCGACTGGTGAGCTATCTTTCGCCGCAAAATGGCAGAGCCTTCCCCTTTCGGTTCGAGCATAACGGCGAGAAAACGGACATTAAGATCGATCATCGTATTGGCGTTAACGAGAGTAATGCGCATCTGGCGGCCGGCCTGGCGGGACTGGGCGTTATCCAGACCTTCAGCTATTCAATAGCGGAAGCGCTGCGCGACGGTACGCTGGTGGAGATCCTCAAAGCGTGGCGCCCTGCGCCCTATCCTTTTCACGTGGTCTATCCGCAGAGCCGTCACGTCACGCATCGGCTGCGCGTGTTTATCGACTGGCTGTTAGAGCGCTTTCCCCAGCAGGTAGCAGGAGCGTGATGCAGCCTCCAGCAGCGATTACAAAATAGACAATTCATTGCGCACGCGGCCAGTGCCCAGGTTATAAATAGGGAAAGTCTATTACGGATGTGCGTCTATGATGCGACTAACTCTGATCCTGCTTGGCATTGATTTTCTGCGCTCGCACTGGCGTGGACTGCGTCGTTTCGGCTGGGTGACGCTGATCGCGGGCGTAGTGTTGTTTATCGACGCGCTGGACGGCGCACTCTTCTTCCCTATTGAGCTTTTTGCCTCGCTGCTGTTGTTTGAAGGCGGCGCAACGCTGATGGTGGCTCACAGCGGCATGGGAGGCCAGCGGATCCTGCGCTACGTCAAGGGCGCGGCGTTCTCTCTTGCTGCGGTACTGATCCTCGCCGGAAACCACGACGGCAATTTCCTGCTGTCGATGATCTTTGGCCTGCTTTTCCTGTTTGACGGTGCACTGCAGATCGCCTCTGCGGTTGTGGTCCGCTACCAACGCTGGCGGCCTGCACTGTGGGGTGGGATTGTCGAGATTGCGCTGGCCCTGTTTTTCTTTCAGCCCTGGCCCTCCAACTACGCCGGTACCGTTCCCTACTGTCTTGGCCTGGTGCTGGCCTTTGCCGGCTGGAATCTGTTTTTTCTCGCGAATCGCGTCAAGCGGGCCGCCGCTAACCCGGGTCTAAAGGGCGAAGAGTTTATGGCGGAGACGGATACGCCTCCCCCTGCCGTGGTGGAGTGGAGTGGCCCGCCGGACGACGATGAAAAAGCCTTAACCGTCCACGTCTGGACCCCGGTGGGCTCCGCCGCGAGCGAGGCCGTTCCGCGCCCGGTCATCAGCCGCTATATTGCCGCCGTCGATCGCAACGGCGTTATCTCTACCGGCCACGCCGCGTTGGAGTCTCCCGGTGGTATCTACATTAGCCTCTATCCTGCCGTACAGATTGACCGGTCGCCGGATGCCTTTGCCCGTACTCTGCGCGCCACGCCGGAGAACGACGTGCCGGGGCAGTTTCAGCCGGACTATGCCACGGAGTCTGTGCAATGGTGCCCCTCGACACGCAAGGTGCGCATTCGCAACTACAGCGAGGCGCGATTGGCAGCGTTCTGGGCGCACTATCGCAAGGATGAGTCCTACAATTTGACGCACCGAAACTGCTCCAGCACCGTGGCCCGGGCGCTGGAAGCGGCGCTGGAGGGCTCGGTCGGCAGGCTGTGGCAGGCGCGCGGATTCTGGATGGCGATGGGTAAGCTCATGTCCACCCCGGAGCTGTGGGTAGCGCTCCAGCTGCGCAAGCGCGCAGAGACGATGGCATGGACGCCAGGGCTGGTGCTGGACTATGCCAGGGCCCTGAGCATGCTCGCCGACCCGCGCCCCACCGGCTGGTTCAATACGCTAGGCCGCGCCCTAAAAAGAATGTTCCATCGTCGGGTGGCCTGGGAGAAAGGCGAAAGCGGCGAAGGTATGGAGGAGGAGTAATCGCCCCTCATAGCATTATTTCGCCCCGGACTGCGCATACGCATAGAGCCTGTCGCGGGCGAGGTTTTTCATCTTCACTTCACACATGATGTCAAAATCCGCAAACGACAGCGCCCAGTCGTTCAATGTCGGATTGAAGAAGAAGTCAGAATGCGCCCTGAGCTTGGTTTTTGGCACGCCAAGGCTGCTCTGCTCCGGAAAGCCCTGCTCGGGGATAATCCCCTCCTGCGAGATGGAGTAGTGCATCACCGGTCTGACGCCCTGCCAGGACGCCTTAACCTGGTCAATGCGTGGGTCGTTGGGCTGGATAAACTCTGCCTCTTTCACCCAGTGATGATGAATATCCACCACGATAGGGCAGAGATCTTTCGCCTGCAGCACATCGTCCAGCGAGCAGGAGATCTCGTCGTTCTCAACGGTCAGCATCCGTCGGGCCTCCGGGCTAAGCCTGCCGAACGCGCTTTTGAACCCGGCAAAGCCCGCCTTACCATTCATATGGATGTTGATTTTGAAATCCTGGAAGGTTTTGCCATAACCCATCAGCGTGGCGCAGAGCGTATGGTATTCCACATCCTCCAGCGCGCGCTCCACCACCAGCACATTATCCGAGGCGAGCACCGAGTACTGCCCAGGGTGAAACGAGAGGCGGATGTCATTCGCGCGGGCGAAATCACCGCACTTAGTGAAGAGCGGATAGAGTTCCGGCAGGAACTCTTTATACAGCGCCGTGGCTTCAGGTACGGTGTAGAGCGGCAGCAGATCGCTGCCGATACGCATCATCCGCAGGTCAGGCGGCAGCTGCGCCAGCTCCTGAAAAAGCAGATAGAGGTTGGTCAGGTTGGTCGCTGACAGCGTATAGATCAGCGTTGATCGTGCTTCACTCTCCAGACTCAAAAATCGCGTACGGGTGGTGGCTTTAAAGGGAAAGCGCTGCTTTAAATCCGGGTCCAGAAACTTACAAGCGAAGCCTAATTTCATGTGTCCTCCATAAGGTAATCTCATAGGAGTTTAGCAGGCGTTGCCGTAGTCCTTCTGTTTAAGCAAAGACGCTATACTATCGGCACATTTTTTAAGGCTGCCGTTACTGATATGAAAAGAGTTAAACCCCGCACTGTTATTCTCCTTGTTGCTGTCGCTGCGCTGCTGGCCTGGTGGCTGGTTCCGCACTATAGCGATGAGGATAAGGCCTACTATGCTTCCGTGCTTTGCACGGTGAAAAGCAGCTCGCCAGAGGCGGGACTGACCGAGATGGAGCAGATGATTGAGGGGGGCAATTCGGATTATGCGTTGAAGAAAACCCATTTCTCTTCATCGCTGGGCAAGGAGATGCTTCACGGCTGGGAGCAGCTTAGTGCTGCCGAGAAGCAGCGCGCAATAAACGCGCCGGAGAGCTGTTCCAACCTGCTGCTGGCCAGGATGAACGGCTAGTCGAGGTACTGGCTGAAGCGCAGAAGATAACCGTCCGGATCCTGAACCAGAAACTCCCGCTGGCACGCCTCCGTGTCGCCCGTGCTGTAGACGTTGTCGCGAAGGGGGCGGTATAGCGCAACGCCATTGGCCTGCAGGCGGGAGAGGATTGGATCAACATCATCCACTTCAATTTGAAAATTCACGCCGCGCCCCAGCGGCCGCACGAGTTCCGCCGTATTCCAGCCGCCGTCGTGGTACTGCTCAAGCATCAGCTGCGCCTCGCCCATACAAACGTAGGCAAACTCAGGTTCGTGGCGTCTGATCATAATGGAAAAGCCGAGGACCTCGACGTAAAAATGCAGCGAGACAGGGAAATCCGTTACGGTCAGTTCAGGAACCATGCGGTTCCAGTAGGGTTGGTTGGTCATTGTCAGTGTCCTTTTTTATTATTTAATATTGTAAGTAATGAAATGCATCTCTAAATCGTCTTTTAATTAAGTACTCTCAGTATTTTGCTGGAGCGGTTCGTTATCTGCATTAACAAACCCAAGTGCATCACCAAACCGTGCTCTTGGAAACCCTGTTTCTGGAACGCCCATTGAAGAGAATAGGCAGCCCGGCATATTAGGCTTAGTGTCAAAAAGGTCGGCAACTTGTCGTATCCACTTAGAGCCAGGCCCTATCATTCTCACCAGATACCAAATGATGCAAATCGCACTGTAAAAACGTTCATTCGCCCCACTATCAATTTTTAATAAACTAAAAAACGCATTTCGAGGAATTTGCACTGCTGGGTGCCTGCGGTTCCAAATTCGTGAGTGGTGAGCACAACGATTCCTCAATAAATTAAGACATTTTAACCATTTAACAAGGATTTGATTATTATTAAGACCTAATCGCTTAATGATTTTAGCTTGGACCCCCCCATTGAGCATTGCGTAGTATTTAGACATTTGCCCGAAATCCCACGTCTCAACTACTACCCAAAAAGGAATTTGCTTCTGTTGCTGCAAATGCCAAATTATACAATCATCTCGACTTTCCCTAATTTTTTGAGTTTGCTTAGATAGCCACTTATCGAAAGTACTTATATCGCCATCATTAAGAAACCGCTGATTTATAAATTTTGGGTTTTGGTAAGCCAGTGGATGAATTCTTCCAAGTTCATGAGCGATGATTGATCGGATATGTATTTCAATGCGCTCTAGCGCATCTATCATTAGTAACCGCAACCTCTTATCAAAGAGATAGAGATCGTATGCTTGTTCAAATGAAGTCCCTTCAAGGAATTCATCACTTCTATAGGGTAAGCCTGAATCGTCAGGACGAATTATTCGCGAGGTATACCAAAAACCGGATAATCGGTAATAGCCGACCTGAGAGAGCTTTCTCATAGCGCGACGACTATCACGAACCAACATCCCTCGGCTAAGGAGAAGCTCGAGTTGCTGGTCATATTCCTTGTGAGGCTTAGGCGCAATCATTGCAAATTTTTTAAGGTTTATAAAGTAAAAGGCCCGACCGTGAGACTCACAAACCAATAGGTTATGGAGAAACAGGGGATCGGGCTCGGTTACTGCTGACTTTACATCATCTACCATTCAAGTCAATGTGACATGCCGTAGCATTTTGAACTGATGCAGTCCATTAGAAGAACAAGGTGCAACATACCGTTAAAACACGAGCCCTGGCCATAAAAGGCATACAGCTGTTCGTAGCTTTGGCGGATAATATCCCGAATATGTCCCACATGGAATTTAAGGAGGAAGTGAATAAAGCGTAAGTCATTGAATACTAATGGCACGCCCTACAGGATTCGAACCTGTGACCTACGGCTTAGAAGGCCGTTGCTCTATCCAGCTGAGCTAAGGGCGCATTGCGCGAGATGCCCCACCTAAACGGTGGAAACGCCTGGGATTATACGGTCAACGCCCGTTGAGTCAATGGCTTTGGCGTCAGATGCTGGTGAAATGAGCATCGAGCCGCACTTTACGTCCCCTTCCCGTGCGAATAATGCAAACGTTAACTGACAGCGCGGCGCGCTTCTGACAAACTATACACAATCCCCTCTCCTTCAATTTACAGATGGAATCTTCTCTCTGATGGTAGCAAAAATTATTGATGGTAAAACGATTGCGCAGCAGGTGCGCTCTGAGGTTGCGGAAAAAGTTAAGGCCCGCATTGCGGCAGGATTTCGCGCCCCAGGGCTGGCCGTTGTGCTGGTAGGCAGCAACCCTGCGTCGCAGATCTACGTTGGCAGTAAACGCAAAGCCTGTGAAGAAGTAGGCTTTATCTCCCGATCTTACGATCTGCCGGAAACCACCAGCGAAGCCGAACTGCTGACCCTGATCGACACGCTTAACGCCGACGGTGAGATTGACGGCATTCTGGTTCAGCTGCCGCTGCCAGCAGGCATCGATAACGTGAAGGTGCTGGAACGTATATCGCCAGATAAAGACGTTGATGGTTTCCACCCCTACAACGTAGGCCGCCTGTGCCAGCGTGCGCCGCGTCTGCGTCCCTGTACCCCGCGTGGTATCGTGACCCTGCTGGAACGCTACAACATCGATACCTACGGCCTGAACGCCGTGGTGATTGGCGCATCCAATATCGTTGGCCGACCGATGAGCATGGAGCTGCTGCTGGCAGGCTGCACCACCACCGTCACCCACCGCTTCACCAAAAACCTGCGCCAGCACGTTGAGAACGCCGATCTGCTGATCGTCGCCGTGGGCAAGCCGGGCTTTATTCCTGGGGAGTGGATCAAAGAGGGGGCAATCGTCATTGACGTGGGCATCAACCGCCTTGAGAGCGGCAAAGTGGTCGGCGACGTAGTGTATGAAGACGCTGCCTCGCGTGCCAGCTGGATCACCCCCGTTCCGGGCGGCGTAGGCCCGATGACCGTCGCAACGCTGATTCAGAATACGTTGCAGGCGTGCGAAGAGTATCACGACGTAAAGGAAGCATAAGATGGCAACGTTCTCTTTAGGTAAACATCCGCATGTTGAGCTGTGCGATCTGCTGAAGCTGGAAGGCTGGAGCGAAAGCGGTGCACAGGCGAAAAACTTTATTGCCGATGGTCTGGTCAGCGTCGATGGCGTGGTAGAAACCCGCAAGCGCTGCAAGATCGTGGCAGGACAAACGGTCACGTTTGACGGCCAAAGTATCACTGTAACTGATTAATCTCGCCTTAATGGCCCTTAATTCATAAGGGCCATTGCTCGATCCACGTCAAAGAATAACAAATTCGTCTGACTTCCCAGCAGATTTCTGTTGCGGCCCGCCATGGCTTAAATCACGATAAGTAAAACGTTCTACTAAAACGTTCTACTCATAATTCTACTAACAACAATTACGCCATCACCAGGGTTTCTACAATTGGGGGAAAACCGCATGAGTCTGCTGTCGGGGTTCGTAAAATCGCTCTCGAAGTTATCAATGATTGGCCGCGCATTGATGCTGCCAATCTCACTGTTGCCCGCCGCAGGTTTGCTGCTGGCGTTTGGCGATAAGTTTCACCTGCCACTGATGATGAACGCCGGTGGGGTTATCTTTGATAACCTGCCGTTGCTGTTTGCTATCGGCTCCGCGGTAGGCCTTGCGTCGGAGTCCGGCATTGCCGCGCTGTCGGCGGCGGTCTCGGTGTTTATCACTAACATGACCATCGGCACGGTGCTGTCGATTACCCCAGAGATGGCCTCCCAGGGCGGCAAGTATGCCATGGTAGTCGGCATCCCGACGTTGCAGATGGGCGTCTTTGGCGGCCTAATCTGCGGCATCCTGGCCGCATGGTGTTATAACCGCTTCCATACCATGCAGCTGCCGGAATTCCTCGGCTTCTTCTCTGGTAAACGCTTTGTGGCGATTGCTACCGCGTTCCTGTCGTTCCTGCTCGGCCTGCTGCTGCCCTACGTCTGGCAGCATGTCCAGGCGGGTATCGATGCCCTCTCGGTGGTGGTGAACGGTGATAACCAGGCCGCGTCGACCTTTATCTTCGGGCTGGTGGAACGTGCGCTGATCCCGCTCGGTCTGCACCATATCTGGTATCCGTCGTTCTGGTACTCGTTTGGCGACTACACCACCCAGGCGGGCCAGGTTATTCACGGCGACCAGACCATCTGGTTCAAGATGCTGGAAGAAGGCGCTAAATCGTTCAGCAGCGACACCTACCAAAACGCCGGTAAGTTCATGCAGGGCGAGTTCCCGCTAATGCTGTTTGCCCTGCCTGCGGCCTGTCTGGCGATGTATCATGAGGCGCATACCCGTAACAAAAAGATTGCGTCCGGTATTCTCTTCTCCGCCGCGCTAACCTGCTTCCTGACCGGGATCACCGAGCCGGTAGAGTTTACCTTTATCTTCGTTGCGCCGGTGCTTTACGTCTTCAACGCCATCATGGCCGGGCTGTCGTATATGTGCATGTACCTGCTTCATGCGCACATTGCGAAATCCTTCTCGGCGGGCCTGATCGACTATATCTCGTTCGGTATTCTGCCGTCGTTTAACGGCTACCAGACCAACTTCCTGAACGCGATTATCGTCGGCATCCCGATGGGGCTGATCTACTACTTCACCTTCCGCTTTGTGATCCGCCGCTTCGACGTGAAAACGCCGGGCCGTACCGAAGTGACCGCTAACGTTAACGATAAAACCGATGACGAGCTGGCGACCGAGATCGTGGCCCTGCTGGGCGGCGCGCAGAATATTAGCTCAGTGGGTTCGTGCATCACCCGCCTGCGCCTTGAAGTCGCGAAGAGCGAGCTGGTAGACAAAGACGGCCTGAACGGCGTCGGAGCACGCGGCGTGGTATTCGTTGGCGATAACGGTATTCAGGTGATTTTCGGCGCGCGTGCGCAGTTTATCGCCCAGACCATGTCGGGCATGATAGGCAAGTAACCTGACGCTGTTAAGGTGATAAGGTCTCCTGTATCGTACAGGAGACTTTTTCATCGTTGACTGCATAGCCGTTAAGTTCAGGGAGTGGATTTGAAGAAGGTTAGCATTATTGATGTCGCGAAACTGGCGGGCGTCTCCGTCTCCACCGTTTCGCTGGTGCTTCGCCAAAAAGGAAAAATATCGACCGCCACAATTGAAAAGGTGCAGCAGGCGATCGATGCGCTCGGCTACGTCCACAACGTGGCGGCAGCCAATCTCCGCGCCAATACCTCGAACCTGATTGGCCTGATCCTGCGTGACTTTAGCGACAGCTTCTCGGTGAAGGTGATGGCCAGCACCGTGCTGGAGCTCGAGAAACAAGGCTACATGGTCTTTCTCAGCCAGCCCCTCAACGATAGCGACAGCCTTGAACGCTGCCTGCTCTCGTTTAAGCAGCAGGGTGTGGCTGGCGTGATCTACCTCGCCTCCGATGCCACCACCTCTCGCCTGCCTACGCCGATCCGCACCTGCCCTCTGCCGTTAGTTGTGGTATCGCAATCCCTGCTGGAGGAGGAGTGCAACCTGGTGATGCGCGATAATCGCCAGGCCGCCAGCCTCGCGACCCGCTACCTGATCGAGCGCGGCCACCGCAGCATCGCCTATATCGGCGGCGCGGAAAACAGCCTGATCCGCCAGCAGCGGCTGGCCGGGTTTCGCAGCGCGCTGACCCAGTACGGGCTGGTCACCCGGGAGGAGTCGACGCCGGCCTGCATGGAGGGAACCCACGCAGCGAGCCATGCGACCCGGCAGCTGCTGGAGAAGAACAACACCATCACCGCCCTGCTCTGCCACTCGCCTGATGCGATGATCGGCTCACTCTCCGGCATTCACCATGTTGGACGTACGGTAGGGAAAGATGTGTTTCTGACGCAGCAGGTAGCGCTGGTCGGTTTCGAAGATATGCTGCACGTGAACTTAACGTCGCCCTCGTTCACCTACGTATCGTCGGCAAGCGAAGAGACCGGACGCCAGGCGGCGTCGCTGATGATCCGCAAAATCAAAGAGCCGGATCTGCTGACCCAGCGCATTACCCTCTCAGGACAGCTGGTGACGCGCGAGTCAGCTTAACAGGGCATTGCCGGGTGGCGCTTCGCTTACCCGGCCTACAAAACCCGTGCGTTTTACTTCCGGCGCCAGGTGGTTCCCTGCGGGCCATCTTCCAGCACGATCCCCATCTCGTTCAGACGATCGCGCGCCGCATCCGCCGCTGCCCAATCTTTCGCTTTACGGGCATCCAGACGCTGCTGGATCAGAGCTTCAATCTCGGCTACTTCACCGTCGTCCGCCTGCGCACCGCTCTGCAGGAAAGCTTCCGGCTCCTGCTCCAGCAGGCCGAGCACAGCAGCCAGCTTGCGCAGATGGGATGCCATAGCGTTCGCCGCCTGCATATCTTCCCCCTTCAGACGGTTAACGTCGCGGGCCATGTCAAACAGCACCGAGTAGGCTTCCGGGGTGTTGAAGTCATCGTCCATCGCCTCAACAAAGCGCGCTTCAAAGGCGTCGCCGCCCGCCGCGGCAACGGATCTGTCGGTGCCGCGCAGCGCGGTGTAGAGACGCTCGAGCGCCGAACGCGCCTGCTTGAGGTTCTCTTCGCTGTAGTTGAGCTGGCTGCGGTAGTGACCGGACATCAGGAAGTAACGGATGGTCTCCGCATCGTAATACTTCAGCACGTCGCGGACGGTAAAGAAGTTGCCCAGCGACTTGGACATCTTCTCGCGGTCAACCATCACCATGCCGGAGTGCATCCAGTAGTTCACGTACTCGCCGTCGTGCGCGCAGGTAGACTGGGCAATTTCGTTTTCATGGTGGGGGAACATCAGATCCGATCCGCCGCCGTGAATGTCGAAATGGTGGCCCAGCTGCTTGCAGTTCATCGCCGAGCACTCGATGTGCCAGCCCGGACGCCCCTCGCCCCACGGTGACGGCCAGCTTGGCTCGCCCGGCTTGGACATCTTCCACAGCACGAAATCCATCGGGTTGCGTTTGATCTCGGCAACTTCGACGCGTGCCCCGGCCTGCAGCTGCTCCAGATCCTGGCGCGACAGCTTGCCGTAGTTAGGATCGGTGGGCACGGAGAACATCACGTCGCCGTTGTCGGCCACGTAGGCATGGCCGCGTTCGATCAGGCGCTCGGTGATCTCGATGATTTCGTGAATATGGTGGGTGGCGCGCGGCTCGCTGTCGGGACGCAGGATATTCAGGGCGTCGAAATCAGCGTGCATCTCGCCGATCATGCGATCCACCAGCGCGACAAAGCTCTCGCCATTTTCATTAGCGCGTTTGATGATCTTGTCGTCGATATCGGTGATGTTACGCACGTACTTTAGCTCATAGCCGAGGAAACGCAGGTAGCGCGCGACCACGTCAAAGGAGACGAAGGTCCGGCCGTGGCCGATATGACAGAGATCGTAAACGGTGATACCACACACGTACATGCCAACTTTCCCGGCATGAATAGGTTTAAATTCCTCTTTTTGGCGCGTCAGGGTGTTATAAATTTTTAGCATCAAAGATTCCGTTGAGACGTGTGTGGAGAATGAACTCAGTATGATACCCATAATTGATAACCGAAGCAGCACCCTTTGCAAGGTGATCGAACCTTGCGGTTATGCTATAACAGGCGACTATACGTGACCCACAGCTGGGTCGATGCTCTACACTACCGGAACAGGATGCAAAAATGGTTACTTTCCACACTAATCACGGCGATATCGTAATCAAAACTTTCGATGACAAAGCGCCTGAAACTGTTAAGAACTTCCTGGACTACTGCCGCGAAGGTTTCTACAACAACACCATTTTCCACCGTGTTATCAACGGCTTTATGATCCAGGGCGGCGGCTTTGAGCCGGGCATGAATCAGAAAGCAACCAAAGACGCGATCAAAAACGAAGCGAACAACGGTCTGAAAAACACCCGTGGCACGCTGGCGATGGCCCGTACCCAGGCCCCGCACTCTGCTACCGCCCAGTTCTTTATCAACGTGGCAGACAACGACTTCCTGAACTTCAGCGGTGAAAATATGCAGGGCTGGGGCTACTGCGTATTCGCCGAAGTGGTTGAAGGCATGGATGTAGTCGACAAAATCAAAGCGGTCTCTACCGGTCGTAGCGGCATGCACCAGGACGTTCCTAAAGAAGACGTGCTCATCGAAAACGTGACCGTCAGCGAGTAATCGTGGCGACGCTTTTCATCGCAGATCTTCATCTGTGTACAGAAGAACCGGCGATCACCGCCGGTTTTCTGCGTTTTCTGGCCGGTACGGCGCGGGAAGCCGATGCACTCTATATTCTTGGCGATCTCTTTGAAGCCTGGATTGGCGACGACGATCCTAATCCCCTGCATCAGCAGATCGCGGCCGCTCTCAAGGCGCTAAGCGACAGCGGCGTCCCCTGCTACTTTATTCACGGCAATCGTGACTTCCTGCTGGGCAAGCGCTTCGCTCGCGAGAGCGGCATGACCCTGCTGTCGGAAGAGGTGGTGCTCGACCTCTACGGTCGCCGGGTGCTGATTATGCACGGCGATACCCTCTGCACCGACGACGCGGGCTATCAGGCGTTTCGCGCGAAGGTTCACCAGCCCTGGCTGCAAACGCTGTTTCTCACCCTGCCGCTGTTTATCCGCCATAAGGTGGCCGCGAAGATGCGCGCCGACAGCAAAGCGGCCAACAGCAGCAAATCGCTCACCATTATGGATGTAAACCCGCAGGCGGTGAGCCATGCGCTGGAACGTCATAAGGTACAGTGGCTTATCCATGGCCATACTCACCGCCCGGCAGTGCACGAGCTGACCGCCAACGGCGAACCGGCTTTTCGCTGCGTATTAGGGGCCTGGCATAGCGAAGGCTCGATGATCTGCGTATCACCAGAAGGTGTGGTACTAGAATATTTTGATTTTCGAGACTATTGTTGATTTCTATGATGCAGATCAATTACATATTCTCACATAAAAATTAAAAAGAGGATCTGCCTTCGAAAGAGTAGTGCTTAATGATTATAAACGGAAATTTTATCCAAGAAGTTGTTTCACGCATTCATGCGAATATAAGCAACCAGTCACTCTGTTCCTATGCAAACTGGACGCCACTCAATGGAAATTATTCTGATAGTACCTATCAGGGGATCTATGCGCTAAGATATCTCCCTGCTTATTATTTCGAGTATGCTGTTTTGGCGAACATACTTAGCTGTCGGATTAGACAGGGAGAATACGATTCTCTTAATATTGCCTCATTTGGCTGCGGGCTTTATCCTGACTACTTCGCTCTTGAGCACAATTTAACACATACTCATTTTACCTATGTTGGTTATGACTCTAGCGATTGGCAAACGCGTAAGCTCATGCCTGACGCCAGGCTACCGCTAATTTTAAGCAATCAACCCATTGATGATATTAATGAAGCTACGCTGGGCCTGTTTGACGTCTTTATTTTTCCTAAATCGATTGGTGATATCGGCAGTACATCTAACTTGGATGTTTTTGCAGAAAAAATTGGAAACACTAAAAAAAATAGACTTTTCTTTCTCAACTCATTCATTATCAAAGATAATATTAATAATGAAAATGAGGTTGCCTTATTTTCCAAGTTGCATGGAAAGTTACTGAGCAAGGGATTTATGACTAATGATAATCATGAGCAAACGAAGCACAAAGGCGCAGCAGGTTCAGCACTCTGGTTAATTAATAATAATTACCAATACCCCTCTGGGTTTGCATTATGTACTTTAAATAAAACACAATGCTCAACTAATTGTGCGGTACGTTACTCGCCCATACTTACTAACAAAAATATGGGGTTCCAATTTTTGGAATATAAACGATGATTATCAGCGCCAGTCGTAGAACGGATATTCCGGCTTTTTATAGTGAATGGTTTATGAACCGTATTCGAGCTGGTTTTTTACTGACCAGGAACCCTTTTAACTATAATCAGATTTCGCGTGCCTCACTACTGCCTGAAGATGTTGATGCGATAGTTTTCTGGACGCGTAATCCTACAAAGCTGTTGCCATACATCGATGAGTTAATGCATCGTGGATATCGGTTTTATTTTCAATTTACGATCACTGGCTACCCTCGAAGTCTGGACACTAAAACGCTAAACCCACATAAGGCACTAAATGTATTCAAACAACTTGCGGGTAAGATAGGTCAAGATAGGGTCATCTGGCGCTATGATCCTATACTTTTCTCGAATCTACTCCCCTTTAAGGAGCATATTCGCCTTTTCAGCAAACTTGCACGTGAGTTAGAAGGTCATACGGAGCGGGTGGTAATTAGCTTTGCTGATTTTTATCTGAAGACAGAGAAAAATTTAAAAACTATCGACTCATTCATTTATAGCGATATTATACAAAACCAAGAACTCTGTCTGTTGCTGGCTGAAAAGCTAGCAGCCATTGCCTACCAGCATGGGCTTTCGATATTTAGCTGTGCAGAAGATATTGATCTGGCGCAGAAAGGCGTTCAGCATGGCAAATGTATTGATGAATCCTTAATCAATAAGCTGTTTGGATTACAGCTGGTTGGTAGTAAGGATACAGGCCAGCGCGAGGCTTGCGGCTGTGTAAAAAGCATCGATATAGGTGTTTATAATACCTGCTTACATGGCTGTAAGTATTGTTATGCTACATTCAATAACGCTCAGGCTAATAAAAATTTCAAAAAACACGATCCGCAAAGCCCCTTCCTGATAGGCAGTTCTGACAACGTCGATCCACGTCTTTTAGAGCCGATGATCTTCCAGCAGAATTTATTTTAATTCTTCTGACAATCGCGTCTGTCAAGCGGACGCAACCGTTTTCCTTGCGTTATTTCCATGCTATTCTCTGTGCCCTGTTACGCGCTATGCCGCACATCCACAGGAGTTTTTAGACGCATGTCTTCGAGCAATAATCCGGTACGTATCGCCATCGTGATGGGGTCCAAAAGCGACTGGGCAACTATGCAGTTCGCCGCTGAAGTCCTCGATATCCTGCATGTTCCTCACCATGTTGAAGTCGTTTCTGCCCACCGCACCCCGGATAAACTGTTCAGCTTCGCCGAAGGCGCAGAGCAGAATGGCTATCAGGTGATTATTGCCGGTGCAGGCGGCGCGGCGCATCTGCCGGGCATGATCGCAGCCAAAACCCTGGTGCCGGTGCTGGGTGTTCCGGTGCAGAGCGCGGCGCTCAGCGGCGTCGATAGCCTCTACTCTATCGTTCAGATGCCGCGCGGTATTCCCGTCGGAACGCTGGCGATTGGTAAAGCCGGAGCCGCCAACGCGGCGCTGTTGGCAGCGCAGATCCTTGCTACCCACGACCGGGATCTGCATCAGCGTCTGGCAGAGTGGCGTACAGCCCAGACCGACGACGTGCTGGATAATCCGGATCCGCGAGGTGCGGCATGAAGCAGGTATGCGTTCTCGGTAACGGCCAGCTAGGCCGAATGCTGCGTCAGGCGGGTGAGCCGCTAGGCATCGCCGTCTGGCCAGTGGGGCTGGACGACGAGCCGGAAGCTGTACCCTTTGCGCAGAGCGTGATCACCGCTGAGATTGAGCGCTGGCCGGAAACGGCGTTGACCCGCGAGCTGGCACGTCATCCGGCGTTTGTTAATCGCGACGTCTTTCCGATTATTGCCGACCGCCTTACCCAAAAGCAGCTCTTTGACCGTCTCTCACTGGCGACCGCGCCGTGGCAGCTGCTGGCCAGCGCCGACGAGTGGCCAGCGGTGTTTGACTCCCTGGGTGAGCTGGCGATTGTTAAGCGCCGGGTCGGCGGCTATGACGGCCGCGGCCAGTGGCGTCTGCGCGCCGGTGAAACCGAAACGCTGCCTGCGGAGTGCTACGGGGAGTGCATCGTCGAGCAGGGGATTAACTTTAGCGGCGAAGTGTCGCTGGTTGGCGCACGCGGCCACGACGGCAGCACCGTGTTCTATCCTCTGACCCATAACCTGCATCAGGACGGGATCCTGCGCACCAGCGTCGCTTTCCCGCTGGCCGACGCTGAGCAGCAGGCACAGGCCGAAGCGATGCTGGGCGCGATCATGGCAGAGCTGGGCTACGTCGGTGTGATGGCGATGGAGTGCTTTGTGACCCCTGGCGGCCTGCTGATTAACGAGCTGGCTCCGCGCGTACACAATAGCGGCCACTGGACGCAAAATGGCGCGTCGATCAGCCAGTTTGAACTGCACCTGCGCGCGATTACCGACCTGCCGCTGCCGAAGCCGGTAGTCAATGCCCCGTCGGTGATGATCAACCTGATTGGCAGCGATCTCAACTACGACTGGTTGAAGCTGCCGCTGGTGCATCTACACTGGTACGACAAAGAGGTGCGCGCTGGCCGTAAGGTAGGACACCTGAACCTCAACGACAGCGATACCGACCGCCTGAGCGCAACCCTGGAAGCGATCGTCCCGCTATTACCGCCGGAGTATGCCAGCGGTATCGCATGGGCGTGTGCAAAGCTCGGTTAAGCGTATCCGCATTTTTTGTCATGTACGCCGGGTAAGCGCAAGTGCAGCCCGGTCGTACCGCTCCTCATACCCTTTTTTTTTTGCTTCCACCGCACAAATGGGCGCGTAAAATAGCGCGATCTGACGTACAACGTTGCTCTTTGATGTGCAGAAGGAAGTCCCATGAGCGAAGGCATGGATTATTGCGCGATCCTCACCGCTGATACCCCCCTGCTGGATGTGCGTGCCCCGGTTGAGTTTGCCCAAGGCGCAATGCCGTCGGCGATCAATCTCCCGTTGATGAACGACGAAGAGCGTGCGGCGGTCGGTACCTGCTATAAACGCCACGGCCCTGAGGCCGCGTTAAAGCTCGGGCATCAACTGGTGTCTGGCATCACGCGTGAACAGCGCATTCAATCATGGCGTAATGCCTGCCTGCATCATCCCGACGGCTATCTGTGTTGCGCCCGTGGTGGCCAACGTTCGCATATCACACAACAGTGGCTGCGCGAGGCAGGCATTGACTATCCGTTAATTCGCGGCGGCTATAAGGCACTACGTCAGGCGGCAATAACCGCGACGGAGCAGCGCGTCCAGCGTCCGCTGATCCTGATCGGCGGCTGCACCGGCAGCGGTAAAACCGATCTGGTGCGTCAGCATCCTGACGGCATCGATCTGGAAAATCTGGCTCACCATCGTGGATCATCATTTGGTCGCACGCTGCAGCCACAGCTTTCGCAGGCAAGCTTTGAAAACGCGCTGGCGGTAGAACTGCTTAAACGCGACGCGGCGCGCCTGGTGCTGGAAGATGAAGGCCGAACGATCGGCGGCAACCATTTGCCGGGATGCCTGTATGCTCGCATGGTGGAGTCGCCTATCGCAGTGGTGGACGATCCGTTTGACCTGCGCGTGGCGCGTCTGCATCACGACTACTTTGTGCGTATGCAGCGCGATTTTACCGCAGCGCATGGCGAGGAGGCGGGCTGGCGGAGCTATGCGGAATACCTGCACCACGGACTGTTCGCCATTCGTCGCCGTCTGGGATTACAGCGTTTTGCCGAACTCAGCGCGCACCTTGATACCGCTCTGGCGATCCAGCAGCAGCGCGGCGATACCTGCGGCCATGATGCCTGGCTGGTGCCGTTACTGAAGGAGTATTACGATCCCATGTACCGCTATCAGTTAGAAAAGAGAGCCGCGAAGATTGTCTTTCGCGGCTCGTGGCAGGAGGTCAACGGCTGGTTGCAAAACGGTTAGTCAGCGGTGGCCTCGCTTGTCGGCGCGCTTCGCCAGCCAGTCACCCAGCATCTGTACAACCTGCACCAGAATGATCAGCGCCACGACGGTGACCACCATCACCTGTGTCTCATAGCGGTAGTAGCCGTAGCGGATCGCCAGATCCCCTACCCCGCCGCCGCCGACGATCCCCGCCATCGCCGAGTAGCCGATCAGGCTGACCAGAGTGATAGTCAAACCACGCAGCAGACCCGCGCTGGCCTCCGGCAGCAGCACGGTGCAGATAATACGCAGCGGGCTGGCACCAAAAGCTTCGGCAGCCTCGATGATCCCTTTATCCACCTCGCGCAGCGCGCTGTCTACCAGCCGGGCATAGAAAGCGATAGCGGCAACCGAGAGCGGCACCGAGGCCGCAATCGGCCCGATGGTATTGCCAAGCAGGAACTGCGTGAGCGGCAGGAGCAGCACCAGCAGGATCACAAAAGGCACGGAGCGGATAATGTTCACCAGCACGGAGCTAATGAGATACACCGCGCGGTTCTGCCAGAAGAGGTGCCGATCGGTGACGAAGATCAGAAAGCCAAGCGGCAGACCGCCGACGATAGCCAGCACCGTTGAGATGCTGAGCATCTGGAAAGTTTCGCCAAAGGCCAGGCTCAGATCGGCCAGTAAATCATCCACGAAGCACCTCCACCTGGGCTGTACGCTGACGGATATGGTCGACGGCGGCGTCGACCGCAGCCGGATTATCGGCGGCGGTTAAGCGAACCACCAGGATCCCCAGCGCCCGCTCGCCAAGATACTCAATTTTGCCGTGCAGAATATTCACCGCCACGCCAAACATCACCGCCACTTCAGAGAGCACCGGCTGCTCGGCTGAATCGCCGATGAAGAGAATTTTCACCAGCTGCCCCGGTAGATCCCGCTGCAGCCGCTCTGGCAGAGTCAGATTCAAGGTGTGTGAGACCAGCTGCTGGGTAAAGGGATGCTGCGGGTGGGCAAAGATATCAAACACCTCGCCCAGCTCAACCACCTTGCCAGCGGACATCACCGCCACCCGATCGCAGATCGATTTGATCACGTTCATCTCGTGGGTGATCAGTACGATGGTGATCCCCAACCGGACGTTGATCTCTTTCAGCAGAGCGAGGATCGTCGCAGAGGTCTCCAGATCCAGCGCCGAGGTCGGCTCGTCGCAGAGCAGCACGTCCGGATGATTAGCAATCGCGCGGGCGATACCCACCCGCTGCTTCTGCCCACCGCTCAGCTGCGCTGGAAAGCGGCCTGCTTTATCGGCAAGGCCCACCAGCTCCAGGATCTCTTTAACCCGAGGCGCAATCTCGCCGCTGGCCCAGCCCGCAGCCTTCAGGCTGAACGCCACGTTCTGCGCCACGGTACGGGTATGCATCAAATTAAAGTGCTGGAAGATCATACCTATGCGCTGCCGTGCCTTGCGTAGCGTGACGCCTTCCAGCGCCGAGATTGCCACGCCGTTGACCTTTACCTCGCCCTGGCTCGGGCGCTGGAGGGCATTCAGGGTGCGCAGCAGAGTACTTTTCCCTGCGCCGCTGGTGCCAACGATGCCAAAAATCTCCCCTGCCGTAATGTGCAGGCTGACATTGTCCACCGCCCGGGTCGTGGGCCCCTTGCGTGCGGGAAAATCAACGCAGACGTTATTTAGCTCAATCATGCATCCACTCTGGTTTCTGGAAGGCGTTGAAGATGTTCTTCGGATCGTCAATCACCGCCCGGTAGGCCGGAGACTGCACCGCAGCCACAATGTCTTTGGCGAACGGCTTATCGGCATCTTCGGTGCGCACCGCGATGACGTTTTTCAGGTTCTCGTCCAACTGCTCCTGCTTCAGGGCGGAGGAGAGCTTCAGGCCAGCAGCAATGGCAAAGTTACCGTTCACCAGCGCGGCGCTGGCGCTATCCAGCGTACGCGGCAGCTGCGCCGCTTCCAGCGGTTTAAACACCAGCCCTTTCGGGTTGCTGGCAATATCGCGCTCGGAGGCTTTGGTCGGATCGATATTCTCTTTGATGGTAATCAGCTGCATCGCCTGAAGGAAACGCAGGCCGCGCGCCAGGTTAGTGGGATCGTTGGACAGGGTAACGATATCGCCCTTCTTCAGCTGATCGACGCTGGTAACCTTGTGGGAGTAGAGGCCCATGCCCGCCGTGGGAACGACAATCAGCTTCGTGAGCTTCAGCCCTTTATCGGCAGCGAACTTGTCTAAATAGAGCGAGTGCTGGAACAGGTTGGCATCGATGCTGCCGTTAGAGAGCGCCATGTTCGGCTGAACGTAGTCGCTGAACTCGCGTACCACGACCTTATAGCCCTTCTCCTTCAGCGAAGGGGCAATGGCCTGTTTGACCATATCGCCGTAGGGACCCGGCGCGACGCCGAAGGTGATGGTGTGCGGATCGCTGGCGTGGGCAAACGGCAGGCCACAGGCCAGAAACAGTGCAGCAACGCTGGCACGAAAGCTGAGACGACGTCCCATAGATTCTCCCAAAGTGTATTATGTTTGCTGTATGACGCGCCGGACTAAGCAGCGCGCTTTTTTGACAATTTATGCATAACGCAGATCGTTAAGATGGCATAAACCCGGCCCGGCGGTAATTGAAAAAATTTCATATAGATAACCGTGCCCCGGCAAACGCACGCGCCGCCGGGGACAGGACGCTAATTAGAAGTCGTAGCGCAGACGCACCAGGTTCATATCGCCCAGATTGTCAGTACTAGAGGTAAAGACGTGCTCGTAATCAACGCGGAAGCCGTAATCCAGCTGGAAGGTGACGCCAACGCCGTTATCGGTGCGCAGGTAGTCGCGGCCATTCAGGTATTCAATACGATCGCCCATCACGTAGGGCTGGACAGATTTAAGCGCATACTGGCCCACCGGGATTTTGTAGCCCGCGAAGTACTCAATCCCCCACGCATCGCCGGCGAAGTAGTGGTCGATAGAGACTTTTTTAGTGGTCATAAAGTTCTGATACCAGCCGCCCCCCACCGAGAGGGTCCAGCGATCCGGCGACCAGCTTAGCGCCGTACCGACGATGTTTTGATCCCATGTTTTGCTGTCGCTGTTATGCGGATTGTAGATTTTTGCCCGCGTGTAGTTCCATGCCGTACCCCAGGTGAGTTCGGAGGTCAGACGATAGTCGAGACCCAGCGCGCCGCCGCCGGTGCGCTCATAGCGCAGGCCGTTCATCGGGTTATAGTTGTCGTTAAACAGATAGGAGGCGTAGATATCCGCATCGCCCACGGTCTTCTTATACTTCAGCATTTTGCGTGAACGGTAGGAGCCATCATAATCGCCGTTGATACCGTTGCCCGGCGCCTGGCCAATCATGTCGTAATCCCAGATATCAGTTTTGGCCCCGATCACGTCGTAGTAAACGCTGTTCTGCTGGCCAAAGGTCAGCACGCCCCAGGTTTTACTTTTAAAGCCGGTATAGAGCATTCGACGGCTGGTATCATCTGCTCCTTTGGCGTAGTGGTTATCCCAGTCAAACACGGCCGGAATATTAACGCCCACTTCGTAGTAGTTGGTCCAGTTGATGTCATCAAACAGGTAGTAATCAGCTGCGAAACGGAAACGCGTACCACCGTCAAAACCGTTACGTTTGTAAGAGCCTTTATCGCCATCGCCGGTCATGCTGTTGAACTGGGGACGAATGCTGCCGCCCACGGTAAAATTGAGGCGGCTCAGCGCATCACCTGCTGCCGGGTCCTGCTTTAAGAGGGTAATCTCTGCCTGAGTAGTAAAAGAGGTGACTGCCACTGCTGCGCCGATCGTGATTGCCAGCGCTTTTATTTTTATAGCCATGAGACTATTTCCTTGATGAATAGACAGCTAACTATTTAGCAAGCAAATAATATCGTTTATTACCGTAGGGGTGTTGTGGCTTTTTTGCGGTTTTGTGCTGCTAAAACATCAAGTTGATGAATAATTATAGGGGGAAAAAGTTGCGCACCGGAATAAATCACGGCGCGCATAAAAGAGTACCTTACCCGGCAAACTGGCGGAACAGCGCTTTCCCTTTCAGTAAGCGGGTGCCCAGCCAGCCGCCGCAGATCGAGAGCAGCAGCGCGCCGCAGAGCGGTAGCGTCAGCCACAGCCGCCAGTCGGGCTGCCACGGGAAATCAAACACCCGCGTCTGCAATACCGCCAGCGCCGTCTCCGCGCCGATGGCCGCTACCAGCCCGGCGACAAAGCCCAGCAGCGCAAACTCGCACCACAGCGTCGTGCGCAGTAGACGTTTGCCCGCCCCCAGCGTACGGTAGACCACCAGCTCCTGATGCCGCTGGCGCATGCCAACCTGCACCTGAGCCAGCAGCAGCAGAATGCCGCAGAGCGTCACCAGTACCACCATCACCTCCAGCGCCCGGCTCACCTGCCCCAGCACCTGGCCGACCTGCTTTAAGATCGCCCCGATATCCAGCAGGCTCACCGTGGGAAACGCCCGGTTAAGCTGGGTCAGCATGCCGTTGCCGTTCTCCCAGCGGAAGCTGGTCAGCCAGCTCTGGGGCTGGTTATCCAGCGCACCGGGCGGGAAGATGAAGAAGAAGTTCGGCCGCAGGCTCTCCCAGTCCACCTTACGCAGGCTGGTCACTTTGGCCGTGAAGTCCTGGGTATCGCCCATAAAGGTGACGCTATCGCCAAGCCGGATCTTAAGCCGCTCCGCCAGCCCCTGCTCCATCGATACCTCTCCCGCTTTTGGCGGCCAGCTGCCTGCGGTGAGCGGGTTGTGATCCGGCTGATTCGCCTGCCAGGTGAGGTTCAGCTCCCGATTCAGCGCCTCGTCCGTGTTTCCCTCGGTGGTCTGGCCGTTAATCTGGGTCAGGCGCGCCCGCACGATGGGATAGAACGACTCCGGAACGATCTGGTGCTCGGCAAGAAACGTCTTCAGCGGCGTCACCTGCTCGGGAGAGATATTGATCAGGAAGTAGTTGGGACTTTCGGCAGGAAGCTGCTGCTGCCAGCGATCGAGCAGATCGCCACGCAGCACCAGCAGCATCGCCAGCAGCATGAACGACAGAGAGAACGCTGAGAGCTGGCTCAGGGTCGACCAGGGCTGACGCAGCAGCCGGTTGACCGCCAGCCGCAGCGCCAGCGACTTTAGGGTCAGCCGCTTGAGGACGTTGAGCAGCATCCAGCCTACCAGCCCGCAGAGCAGAGCCAGCACCACCGCGCCCGCCAATACGGCCCACAGCAGCATGCTACCGCCCATCAGCCAGGCCAGCAGCGCAATCGCCACGACAGCAACAATCGGCAGATAGAGCTTAAGCGGCCAGACGTTAGCCACCGCATCACGACGCAGGACGCGGATCGGCGCGGTCGCCAGCAGCAGACGATAGGGCCGTAGCCCCACCAGCAGGGAGATGACCAGCATCGCTCCCGTCGCCCATAGCCACGGCCAGAGGCTGGCAGGCGGCAGCGCAGCGGGCAGCACCGGCTTGAGAAGGATCATCAGCACCTGCTCAAACAGCAGGCCGATAGCTCCCCCGGTGACGGTGGCAAGGGCCAGCACCAGCAGCCACTGGCCGACAATCAGCCTTTGCAGCTGGGCGCGCCCTGCCCCCAGCGTTTTCAGGATCGCCACCAGATCGTAGCGGCTTCGGCAGTAGTGATTCATCGCCACCGCCACGGCGGCAATCGCCAGCAGCAGGGTCAGCAGGGCCGAAAGCAGCAGGAACTGCTGCGAGCGCTCAAGCGATTTCCCCAGTGCGCCCTCGTCCTGCTCCAGGCCATACCAGCGCTGCTCCGGCTTAAGCTGCGGCAGGAGCCATTTTTCATACTCTTCAAGCTGCTGCGGCGTGCCGCCAAACTTAATGCGCCACATCACGCGACTGCCAGGCTGGACCGCGTCGGTCGCCTCTACGTCGGCAATGTTCATCATCAGCCGGGGAGCCATCTGGAAGGGGTTAAATCCGGCGTCCGGCTCCTGCACCACCTCCCCGGCAATTCGCAGCCGGGCATCGCCCACGTCAATATAGTCGCCGGTTTTAAGCTCCAGCAGTGCCATCAGGCGCGGGGCGAGCAGCACCGTTCCCTGTTGCGGCTTGAGGCCCGGCGGATTGGTTTGCAGCTCGCCGTACATGGGATAAACAGCGTCCACAGCCTTGACGTTAGCCAGCTGCGGCGTATCGCCGGCAAAGGTCATGGTTGCGAAGGTAAGCTGCTCTCCCACCTTCAGACCTCGCTTGCGCGCCTCCTCCAGCCACGCCGGGGGAATTTCGCGGGAGCTGCGCAACGCCCGATCGCCCGCCATAAAGTCGCGGCTCTGCTGACTCAGGCCCTTCTCCATGCGATCGCTGATGTTCCCCAGCGCCAGCACACAGGCCACGGCCAGGCTGAGGGCGAGCCAAACGATCAGCAGCGACGGCGAACGCCATTCGCGCCAGAACCAGCGGGCAATCATGCTTCCTCCCGCAGTTCGCCGTTGACCAGCCGCAGACGACGGTCGCAGCGGGCCGCCAGCTGCGGATCGTGCGTGACCAGAATCAGCGTGGTGCCATACTGCTGGTTCATCGAGAAGAGCAGATCGGCGATCTTATCTCCGGTCTGGCGATCGAGGTTGCCGGTGGGCTCATCGGCAAACAGCACGCCGGGGCGACCGTTGAAGGCGCGGGCCAACGCCACGCGCTGCTGCTCGCCGCCGGAGAGCTGCGCGGGAAGATGATCCAGCCGCTTGCCAAGGCCAAGATCGGTCAGCAGCATTTTGGCGTTCTCCCGGCTCAGGCGACTGTTCTCACCGCGCAGCAGCGCCGGTAGCTCGACGTTCTCCAGCGCGTTTAGGGTGGGGATAAGCATAAAGGACTGGAAGACAAAGCCGACGTTTTGCGCCCGCAGCGCCGCCCGTGCCTCTTCATCCATGTTGTGCAGAGGCTGGCCCAGCAGGTTGACCTCGCCGCTGCTGCCGTCGTCCAGCCCGGCGAGGATCGCCAGCAGAGTGGACTTGCCGGAACCCGACTCGCCGATCAGGGCAATCGTCTGCGCCGGTTTGACAACCAGCTCAACTCCGGTGAGGATGGAAAGCTCATGTTCCCCCTGACCGACGGACTTCTTAAGATAATGAACTTCAACAATGTTTTCCGCTGGCATTTGCCCTTCCTGTTTATGCTTCTGTTTACCTTCCGTGCCGCAGCCGCTGACACGCTGTTGGTGCTGGGTGACAGCCTGAGCGCTGGATACCGCATGGCCGCCAACTCGGCCTGGCCTGCGCTGCTTAACGCTAAGTGGCAGCAGACGCCGTCGGTGGTTAATGCCAGTATAAGTGGCGATACTTCGCAGCAGGGTCTTTCTCGCCTGCCTGCGCTGCTGAAACAGCATCAGCCGCGCTGGGTGCTGGTGGAACTCGGGGGTAACGACGGCCTGCGGGGCTTTGCCCCCCAGCAGACTGAGCAGACCCTGCGTAAAATATTACAGACCATTAAGGACGCCAACGCGCAGCCGCTGCTGATGCAGATCCGCCTGCCGCCCAACTTTGGCCGTCGCTATACCGAGACCTTTAGTGCCATCTACCCCGCGCTGGCGAAAGAGTTTAACGTGCCGCTGCTCCCCTTCTTTATGGAAGAGGTCTATCTCAAGCCACAGTGGATGCAGGACGATGGCATTCACCCTAATCTGGATGCCCAGCCGTTTATCGCCGACTGGATGGCCACGCGCCTCGCGCCTTTAGTTAACCATGACTCATAAATAATCGGGGACGCCTACGGGTAAAGTTATGCAAAAATCGGTCTTAATAACAGGATGTTCCAGCGGAATCGGTCTGGAAGCAGCGGTAGAGCTAAAGCGCCAGGGTTTTCATGTCCTCGCCGCCTGCCGCAAGCCTGATGACGTCTCACGCATGAACGGGATGGGCTTTACCGGCATCCTGCTGGATCTCGACTCACCGGAGAGCGTCGATCGCGCCGCCGATGAGATTATCGCGCGGACCGACAACCGCCTCTACGGCATCTTTAACAACGCGGGCTACGGGGTCTACGGCCCGCTGGCCACCATCAGCCGCCAACAGATGGAGCAGCAGTTCTCCGCCAACTTCTTTGGCGCACATCAGCTGACCGTCCGCCTGCTGCCGGCGATGATCCCCCACGGCGAGGGGCGAATTGTCATGACCTCCTCGGTGATGGGGCTGATCTCAACGGCGGGCCGCGGAGCCTATGCGGCGAGTAAATATGCCCTTGAGGCGTGGTCGGATGCTCTGCGCATGGAGCTGCGCCACAGCGGCATTCAGGTAAGCCTGATTGAGCCGGGCCCCATCCGCACGCGTTTTACCAAAAACGTCAACCAAACCCAGCAGGATAACCCGGTAGAAAATCCTGGCATTGCCGCACGGTTTACCCTCGGCCCGGAGGCGGTGGTGGTAAAAGTGCGCCATGCTTTTGAGAGCAAGCGTCCAAAGCTGCGCTATCCGGTAACGCTGGTCACCCATGCCGTCTGCTGGTTGAAGCGCCTGCTACCGGGGCGGGCGATGGATAAAATTTTGCGCGGATGAGTTGAAGGCCCCGCCTCTCAACCCCATGTAAAGATAAACGTGAAAACAGAGAATTAGCTATGTCCGTACAGAATATTGTCACTATTACCGAAGCGAACCTCCAACAGACGCTGGAGCAGTCGGTCAAGACGCCGGTGCTCTTCTACTTCTGGTCCGAACGCAGCCAGCACTGCCTGCAGCTGACCCCGGTGCTGGAGTCGCTGGCCGCGCAGTATAGCGGGCAGTTTATTCTGGCGAAGGTAGACTGCGACGCCGAGCAGATGGTGGCCTCGCAGTTTGGCCTGCGGGCGATCCCGACCGTCTATCTGTTCCAGAACGGCCAGCCGGTGGACGGCTTCCAGGGCCCGCAGCCGGAAGAGGCGATCCGCGCCCTGCTGGAGAAAGTTCTGCCCCGCCCCGAGGAGCTGAAAGCCCAGCAGGCGATGACGCTGATTCAGGAAGGCAACTATGCCGAGGCGCTGCCGCTGGCGAAAGAGGCCTGGCAGCTCTCAAACCAGAACGGAGAGTTCGGTCTGCTGCTGGCCGAGACGCTGATCGTTCTTAACCGTGCCGACGAAGCGGAAGCGGTGCTGAAAACCATTCCATTGCAGGATCAAGATACCCGCTATCAGGGGCTGGTGGCGCAGATCGAGCTGCTGAAAAAGGCGGCGGATACCCCGGAGATCCAGCTCCTGCAACAGCAGGTTGAACTCTCCCCGGAGAATGCCGAGCTGGCAACGCAGCTGGCGCTGCAGCTGCATCAGGTTGGGCGCAACGAAGAGGCGCTGGAGCTGCTGTATAGCCACCTGCGCAAAGATCTCTCCGCTGCCAACGGCGAAGCGCGTAAGATGCTGCAGGAGATCCTTGCCGCGCTGGGCACCGGCGATGCGCTGGCCACGTCCTATCGCCGCAAGCTCTATTCACTGCTTTATTGATAGACCGCTATGGCGGCAGGGAGGGTGTAAATGCTTATCGTGATCCCGGTACTTATTTTCGTCGCGCTGGTGATTGTCGGCGCAGGCGTGAAGATTGTGCCGCAGGGCTATCAATGGACAGTGGAACGCTTCGGTCGTTATACCAAATCATTACAGCCAGGCCTGAGCCTGGTTGTGCCGTTTATGGATCGGATTGGCCGCAAGATTAATATGATGGAGCAGGTACTGGATATCCCTTCACAGGAGGTGATCTCCAAGGATAACGCCAACGTCACCATCGATGCGGTGTGCTTTATCCAGGTGATCGACGCTCCGAAAGCGGCCTACGAGGTGAGCAATCTGGAGCTGGCCATCATCAACCTGACGATGACCAACATCCGTACCGTTTTAGGGTCGATGGAGCTGGACGAGATGCTCTCCCAGCGCGATAACATCAACACTCGTCTGCTGCACATCGTTGATGAGGCGACCAACCCCTGGGGCATCAAGGTGACGCGTATTGAGATCCGCGACGTGCGCCCGCCTGCCGAGCTTATCTCCTCCATGAACGCCCAGATGAAGGCTGAGCGAACCAAGCGCGCCTACATTCTGGAAGCGGAAGGGATCCGCCAGGCGCAGATCGTCAAGGCCGAGGGGGAGAAGCAGTCGAAGATCCTCAAGGCCGAAGGTGAGCGACAGTCGGCATTTTTGCAGGCCGAAGCGCGTGAGCGTTCGGCAGAGGCAGAAGCCCGTGCGACCCAGATGGTTTCTGAGGCGATTGCCGCCGGGGATATTCAGGCAGTGAACTATTTCATCGCGCAAAAATACACCGAGGCGCTACAGCACATTGGCTCATCGACCAACAGCAAAGTGGTACTGATGCCGCTGGAGGCCAGCAGTCTGATGGGCTCTATCGCTGGGATCGCCGAGCTGGTGAAAGAGAGCGCCAGCGAACGGAAAAGCGTATGATCGACAGCCTGCTTCAGCACCCTCACCTCCTCTGGCTAAGCCTCGGCGGCCTGTTGCTGGCAGCCGAGATGCTGGGCGGCAACGGCTATTTGCTGTGGAGCGGCGTGGCGGCGGTGGTAACAGGCTTTCTGGTCTGGCTGCTACCGTTCGGCTGGGAGTGGCAGGGTGCGCTGTTTGCCCTGCTCACCCTGCTGGCAGCATGGCTGTGGTGGCGCTGGCTGGCCCGCCGGGTGCGCGAGCAGAAGCCTGCCGACGCGGCGCTTAACCAGCGCGGTGTTCAGCTAGTGGGCAAACACTTTACCCTCGACACGGCTCTGGTCAACGGCCGCGGTCATATGCGCGTCGGCGACAGCACCTGGCCGGTGAGCGCCGACGACGATCTGCCCGCCGGGACGCCGGTGGAAGTGGTGGCGGTTGAGGGCATCACCCTGCGCATCAGAGCGCGCTAGCTCTCTTTAGCCGAGTGCCGGTGGCAGCAGCCGGAGAGGTTATCGATAATCGGGCAGTCGGCACTGTCGTCGCCCGGACAGGCATTCGCTAAATCCAGCAGCTGGTCGCGCATCGCCTGTAGCTCGATGATATGGCGCTCAATCTCCGCCACCTTTTGTAAGGTATAGGCTTTCACGTCCGCGCTGTGGCGGGCCGGATCGTTAAACAGGGTGACCAGCTCGCCGCACTCCTCCAGATTAAACCCCACCAGCCGCGCCTGGCGTAGCAGGGTCAGCTCGTCCAGATGCTGCTGCGTGTAGCTGCGATAGCCGTTTTCGCTGCGCAGCGGCGGCGTCACCAGCCCCTTCTCTTCATAAAAGCGGATCGCCTTGCTGGTTAAACCTGTCTTTTTTGCTACATCGCTGATGTTCATGGTTACCCCCTGACCTTCCCCTTAATGGAAGGTTTACGTTCCTCCACGCTATTCACTCTCTGTTCAAAGGTCAACCTCTTTAGGTGTCCGAAAAATGCGTGCAGGCTAATGGATCGGAGAATGATTTGACTTAAGTCAATATAGATGGAGCTTAGAAGCTTAGGCTCCTGTATTAGAGAAACCAAGCAGATAGATATGACATGGAAAAACGAAAGCTTAAAATTCCTTTCACCTTATTATTCATTTTATTAATGAATTATAGGGAAGCATTGGCAAAAGATATTATTTATAACGATTTGTTATCCAATCAGGACGTGGCGAAATGCGCCGCCAAACCAGATGAGGAAAGCTATGATTGTTCTGATAAATTGATACAAAACTCAGATAACAACTTACAGGATAGCTTTAAAAAGAAAGTTAAAGAAATTGAATCAGCTAATTATTCGCAATGGTGGATGGGGAGTGAGGAGCAGCGGAAAACCATGAGCGTAAACTTTGCTAACAGCCAGAAAGCATGGGAGCAGTACAAAATCACCTACTGTAAATCAGCAGCAGCACCCTATGAAAACACGCATGGATACGGTGATACGCTATCAAGTTGTTTTATAAATATGAACCGTAAAAGGGTCGCTGAGATAAATATGCTCTCTGTTGATTCGGCAAGGTAAAAATGGGATACATGATGAAAAAATATAGGACGCTGCTTGTACCGCTACTTCTTATACCCCAGGTTTCCTTTTCCCAAAGCATAATAAACAACCATGAGGTAGACCTCTGTATCCAAAAATATAAGGATGAAAACAGCGAGTGTCTGGAAGACATATCTGACAAGTCAGAGGAAAAGCTGAGGGAGGCATATAGTGCCAAGCTTAAAGAGCTAGAGAACTTCGACTATAACCAGTGGTGGATGGGCACCAGAGAGCAAAAAGATAACATGCTTACTCTCTTCAAGAAAAACCAGAAAAACTGGCTCACCTGGCGATATGATTATTGCGGATTAGCCACCACTGCAACCCAAAATACCCATGGTTTTGCGAACGCCATTACCGCTTGCACGATAAATCTCAATTGCCAAAGAGTGAATCAAATCAAGATGATCGTTCCGAGTCCTGCTGAGACATAGCCGTTTACCCGCAGCCAGAATGCACTATCTCTCCCTTTTACTTGACCTTCCCCTTAATGGAAGGTTTAAGCTTATAGACAGTTAGCCAACACAGCGGCTCAGACAATCCTACTATATGCACAGGAGTATGATGATGTCCCACACAATTGAACTGGCGCTGGAGGGTCTCTCCTGCGGCCACTGCGTCAAACGGGTGAAAGAGAGTCTTGAACAGCGGCCCGACGTTGAGCGTGCCGAGGTGACCATTGAACGAGCGGAAGTCATCGGTAGCGCCGATGCGGATGCGCTGATCGATACCGTTAAACAGGCCGGGTACGGGGCGACGCTTAGCCACCCAAAGGCTGATCCGCTGGCAGAGTCATCACCTCCGTCGGAAGCACTGACAGCGGCCGAAACTGAGCTTCCGGCAGCGGATGATACCGACGACAGCCAGCAGCTGTTGTTGAGTGGCATGAGCTGCGCCAGCTGCGTTACCCGAGTGCAGAAAGCCTTACAGGCGGTACCCGGCGTAACCCAGGCACGGGTCAATCTGGCGGAGCGCTCTGCGCTGGTGATGGGCAGTGCCTCCGCCGCTGAATTAGTTAACGCGGTGGAGAAAGCGGGCTACGGTGCGGAGGCGATTGACGATGACGCCACCCGCCGCGAACGCCAGCAGGAGACCGCCGTTGCTACCATGAAACGCTTCCGCTGGCAGGCGATTGTGGCTCTGCTGGTGGGTATCCCGGTGATGGTCTGGGGTATGACGGGTGACAATATGATGGTCACCGATACCAACCGCAGCCTGTGGCTGGCTATTGGCCTGATCACCCTTGCGGTGATGGTCTTTGCCGGGGGCCACTTCTACCGCAGCGCGTGGAAAAGCCTGCTCAACCGTACCGCGACCATGGACACCCTGGTGGCGCTGGGTACCGGGGCGGCCTGGCTCTACTCCATGAGCGTCAACCTCTGGCCGGCGTGGTTCCCGATGGAGGCGCGCCATCTCTACTATGAAGCCAGCGCGATGATTATCGGCCTGATCAACCTCGGCCATATGCTGGAGGCTCGCGCCCGCCAGCGTTCATCGAAAGCGCTGGAGCGCCTGCTCGATCTGACCCCACCCACCGCCAGAGTAGTGACCGATGCCGGGGAAGAGATTGTTCCCCTTGCCGAGGTTCATCCGGGCATGACCCTGCGCCTGACCACCGGCGATCGGGTCCCGGTTGATGGCGAGATTGTCCAGGGCGAAGCCTGGTTTGATGAGGCGATGCTGACCGGCGAACCCGTTCCGCAGCAGAAGCAGCGGGACGATACGATCCACGCCGGGACGGTGGTCTCTGACGGCAGCGTGCTGTTTCGTGCCAGCCGCACCGGTAGCCACACTACCCTCTCGCGGATCGTCCGTCTGGTGCGTCAGGCTCAGAGCAGCAAGCCGGAAATCGGTCAGCTGGCAGACAGGATCTCCGCGGTCTTCGTGCCGGTTGTGGTCGCCATAGCATTGATTAGCGGCGCGATCTGGTACGCTTTCGGCCCTGCACCGCAGATTGTCTATACCCTGGTGATCGCCACCACGGTGCTGATTATCGCCTGCCCCTGTGCGCTCGGCCTGGCAACGCCAATGTCGATTATTTCCGGGGTCGGCCGCGCCGCCGAGTTCGGCGTGCTGGTGCGCGATGCCGATGCGCTGCAACGTGCCAGCCAGCTCGATACGCTGGTGTTTGATAAGACCGGCACCCTTACCGAGGGTCGCCCGCAGGTGGTCACGGTCACAACCTACAGCGATCTCTCCAGCCAGCAGGCGCTGCGCCTGGCTGCCGCTCTGGAGCAGGGTTCGAGCCATCCGCTGGCCCGCGCCATTATCGACAAGGCAGGAACGGAGTCTTTACCTGAGGTGAACAACTTTCGTACCCTGCGCGGGCTGGGCCTGAGCGGAGAGAGCGACGATCGACGCCTGCTGTTGGGCAACCAGGCCTTGCTGAATGAACAGGGTATTGATACCGCCGCGCTGGAGAGCGATATCGCCACCCAGGCGGCCACGGGCGCAACGCCAGTGCTGCTGGCGGTGGACGGCAAAGCGGCAGCGCTGTTTGCCATTCGCGATCCGTTGCGTGAGGATAGCGTGGCGGCACTGCAGCGCCTGCATCAGGCTGGCTATCGTCTGGTGATGCTCACCGGTGACAACGTCGTTACCGCCAACGCTATTGCTAAAGAGGCCGGGATCGACGAGGTTATCGCCGGGGTACTGCCCGATGGCAAAGCCGCCGCGATTCAGGCGCTGCAACGCCAGGGCCGTCAGGTCGCGATGGTGGGCGATGGTATCAACGACGCCCCGGCGCTGGCCCAGGCCGAAGTGGGTATCGCCATGGGCGGCGGCAGTGACGTGGCGATTGAGACTGCGGCCATCACCCTGATGCGCCACAGCCTGATGGGCGTGGCCGATGCGCTAGCTATCTCCCGCGCTACGCTGCGCAACATGAAGCAGAACCTGGTGGGGGCGTTTATCTATAATTCGCTGGGCATTCCCATTGCCGCCGGGATCCTCTGGCCGCTGACCGGAACGCTGCTAAACCCGGTGGTCGCCGGGGCGGCAATGGCGCTCTCCTCTATTACGGTGGTGAGCAACGCCAACCGCCTGCTGCGCTTTACCCCAAAAGCGTAGCCATTTGCACCTTCTCCCGGCTCGCGCTAGCATGCACTTTTCAGCCGGGAGAGCCTATGGGCCTGTTTAGCCGTTTAAAAATGCTGTTGGGCGGGCTGTATACTCGCACCTATTCGTGGCCCGCGCTGGACGTCACTCTGCCGGGCGGGCGTTATCTGCACCTTGTTGGCAGCATTCATATGGGCACCCGCGACATGTCTCCCCTGCCGGAGGGGCTACTGCGCAAGCTCAAACAGGCCGACGCGCTGATCGTCGAGGCCGACGTCTCCGTTAGCGGTTCCCCGTTCTCTGAACTTTCCGCGCGTCCCCCGCTGGCCGAGCGGCTTGATCCCGCCCAGCTGGCCGATCTATCCCGCGTGCTAAACGAGCTTTCCCTACCGCTGGAGACATTTGACCAGCAGCCCGCCTGGAAAATCGCTCTGGTGTTGCAGGCAACCCAGGCCCAGCGCCTCGGCCTGCGCCCCGACTACGGTATCGACTACCAGATGCTACAGGCCGCCCATGACAGGCAGATGCAGGTGATCGAGCTGGAGGGTACGGCGGATCAGGTAAACCTGCTCTGTCAGCTGCCGGAGGATGGTAAAGCGCTGCTGCTGGATACCCTCACCCACTGGCACACCAATGCCAGGCTGCTGCAGGTGATGCTGAGCTGGTGGCTCAATAGCCCCCCTGCCGAGGCGTCGCAGTCGCTCCCCTCTACCTTTAGCCAGCCGCTCTACGACGTGCTGATGCACCAGCGTAACCAGGCCTGGTGTAAACGGCTGCTGGCGCTGCCGCCGGGTCACTATGTCGTCGCAGCCGGTGCGCTGCACCTCTATGGCGAAGGAAATTTGCCCACCCTGCTGCGGCAGAAAATTAGCGCCTAAACGGCAAGATGGTACTATTTTTGCCAATGTCGTCAGGCGTATGCTGATAGTTCGATCATCCGTGGTAAGAAGGATTTTTATGACCCCCGCCGTAAAGTTACTCGAAAAGAATAAGATCCCTTTTCAGCTGCACAGCTACGATCACGATCCCAATGAAACTAACTTTGGTGATGAGGTGGTGCGTAAGCTTGGTCTGAACGCCGACCAGGTCTACAAGACGCTGCTGGTAGCGGTAAACGGCGATATGAAGCAGCTGGCGGTCGCGGTGACGCCGGTAGCAGGCCAGCTGGATCTGAAAAAGGTGGCGAAGGCGCTGGGCGCGAAGAAGGTTGATATGGCCGATCCCGCCGTTGCCCAGCGCACCACCGGCTATCTGGTGGGCGGCATCAGCCCGCTGGGGCAAAAAAAGCGCCTGCCGACGCTCATCGACGCTCCTGCTCAGGAGTACGCGACGATCTACATCTCCGGCGGCAGACGCGGGCTGGATATTGAACTGGCGGCAGGCGATCTGGCGAAGATGCTGGACGCAAAATTCGCCGATATCGCCCGCCGGGATTAAATAGCCTGCCCAACCCCGTAGGCCGGATAAGACGCGTTAGCGTCGCCATCCGGCGTTCAACATCTTACAAACGCCTGATGACGGCTAACGCCTTATCAGGCCTACAAAGTGCACACCCAGGCATCTCCGTCGCAATTAGCATTACTGCCAGTTCACCTCGCCCTGTGGCTCAAGGGTTGCTGCATCCAGCGGTGAATTCTGCTGGATGTACTGCTTCAGCACCTCGGCGTCGATAAAGCCGGTATTAACGTAGCCGGGCTTATCATCCAGACGCGGGTAGCCGTCGCCGCCGGTGGCGTTGAAGCTGAGGGTCGCCATACGGTAGGTTTTAGCGGGATCGACCGGTTCGCCGTTGATCTTCAGATCGTTAAGCGTGCCGTTGGCCATCGTGAAGCTGACGTGGCTAAACTGCGGATAGGCACCGGAGTTAGGCTTCATCTGCGCGACGGCGGTGAGGTAGTCCACCACCTCTTTTCCGGTCATATCAACATAGACCACGACGTTGCCAAACGGCTGCACCTTCAGCACGTCTTTATAGGTGATATCCCCTGCCGCAATGCTGTCGCGGATCCCGCCTCCGCTCATCACCGCAAAGCTAGCCCCGGTACGCACCATCTGGGCGGCGAGGATCAGGTGCCCAAGGTTGGTCTGTACAAAGCGCACCTTGCTGCGATCGCCCTCTAGCGGCGCATTGACCGAACCAATTTTCACCGCCAGCTGCGCCTTGCCTTTGTTCTGGAACGGCGTCAGCAGCGAGAGCATCTGGGCGTTTTCAGGAATTTCCGGCGCATAGAGCACGCGCTCGCTGTCACCGTTGTCGTAAACAATCTTTTTCTTCAGGTTTACAGGGATCAGCTGATAGTGCACCAGCTTCATCTCACCGTTGCGGAACTCAAAGTCGGCGCGGCCAACGTATTTGCCCCACTCGTGAGCCTGCACGATCCAGATCCCGTTCTGGCGGTCCGGTGCGCAGGGCGTGCCCGGCACGTAGTCCACCTGCTTTTTATTCTCTGCTGCCATGCAGACCGGATTTTGTGAGTGACCACCGACTATCATCGCCAGTGATCCCGCAGGCAGGCTGCGTGCCATTTCAACATCGCCCGGCGCGTTGGAGCCGTGCTCGCCGTTGTCGTAATGTCCCATATGGGTGGTGGCGATCAGAATATCGGGCCGCTCTTTTTCATCCAGACCATTCAGCTCCTGAATCACCAGCTTCGCCTCGTCAGCGGGCTTGCGGAACTCAATGTCGGTGAAGAACTCTGGATTGCCAATTTTGGCGGTATCGTCGGTGGTCAGGCCAATCACGCCGATTTTCAGATCCTGACGCTTGAAGATAGCCCACGGCTTAAAGAGGCGCTCGCCGGTGCTCTTCTGGTAGATGTTGGCCGACAGGAAGGGAAACTTAGCCCACTTCTCCTGCTGGCGCAGCACCTCCATCGGATTATCAAACTCGTGGTTGCCTACCGCCATTGCATCGTAGCCGATGAGGTTCATGCCGCGGAAGTCCGGCTCGGCGTCCAGCAGATCGGACTCCGGCACGCCGGTATTGATATCACCACCGGATAGCACCAGCACGCTGCCCCCTTCGGCAGCCACCTCTTTACGGACGCTGTCCACCAGCGTCTTCTGCGCCGCCAGGCCATACTCCCGGTCGTCGCTGCGCCAGAAGTGACCGTGGTGATCGTTGGTATGCAGAATAGTAATTTTATAGGTTTTATCTTTTTCGTAGGCTTGGGCAGGCAGACTGGTCACCCCCCACGCGGCGAGAAGCGCCAGCGCAACGCCCTGCTTTAACATATTCATTTCTCTCTCCCTGATGACATAACAGACGCAAAAGTAGCGCGGGGACAGAGAATAAACAAATAGGATTTTATGTCTGCGACTTCCCTCAAAGAGTCGTCACGAGTATCTTAGGCTGCTAATAATCAGGAAGCATTAAGAACTCCTGCACTCCAATTAAAGACAAAAAGTGACATTTTATGGCAACGAACCAACCCGCCGACGCGCTTCCGGGCGCTCACGCGTCGCCAGCGCAGGGGCGCACGGCATTTGGCATTCTCGGGGCGATCAGCCTCTCGCATCTTCTCAACGATATGCTGCAGTCGCTGATCCTCGCGCTCTACCCGCTGTTACAAGCTGACTTCTCGCTGAGCTTTGTGCAAATCGGCATGATCACTCTCACCTTCCAGCTGGCTTCATCAGTGTTCCAGCCCGTGGTGGGCTACTACACGGATAAGCATCCGATGCCGTGGTCGCTGCCTATCGGCATGTGCTTTACCCTCTGCGGCCTGGTGCTGCTGGCGCTGGCGGGCAGCTTTGAGATGGTGCTGCTGGCGGCAGCGCTGGTGGGCACCGGATCCTCTGTATTTCACCCGGAGTCCTCCCGCGTGGCGCGTATGGCTTCCGGCGGACGGCATGGTCTGGCTCAGTCCATCTTCCAGGTGGGCGGCAACTTTGGCAGTGCGCTCGGGCCGCTGCTGGCGGCGCTGATTATCGCCCCCTACGGCAAGGGAAACGTGGGCTGGTTTGTGCTGGCCGCGCTGCTGGCTATCGTGGTGCTGTCTCAGGTCAGCCGCTGGTACGCTGCCCAGCATCGGGTCAACAAAGGACGAACAGCGGTTATTGAGCGCAGTCCGCTGCCGCGCAACAAGGTGATCCTGGCGGTAAGCATCCTGCTGATGCTGATTTTCTCGAAATACTTCTATATGGCGAGCATCAGCAGCTATTACACCTTTTATCTGATGCAAAAATTCGGCTTATCGATACAAAACGCCCAGTTTCATCTGTTTGCGTTTCTGTTGGCCGTTGCGGCAGGTACCGTGATTGGCGGCCCTGTTGGCGATAAGATTGGGCGTAAATATGTTATTTGGGGCTCTATCCTCGGCGTTGCCCCCTTCACGCTGATTTTACCCTACGCATCCCTCTACTGGACCGGCATTTTAACCGCGATCATCGGTTTTATTCTCGCCTCAGCCTTCTCGGCCATTTTAGTCTACGCCCAGGAGCTGTTACCAGGGCGTATCGGCATGGTTTCTGGACTGTTCTTCGGCTTCGCTTTTGGCATGGGCGGGCTGGGCGCAGCCGTGCTGGGGCTGGTTGCCGACCACACCAGTATTTTTGTAGTCTACAAAATCTGTGCTTTTCTACCGCTTTTAGGGATGTTAACCATATTCCTGCCTGATAATCGCCATAAAGCCTGATTCCACGGCGGCCAAAGACAGACTTTGGTCGCTTGCATTGCCCACGCCATAACACCTGCAAGGCCATCACTGCGTTAATCCCCTCTCAACCGCTTTTTTTATGTCAGAGCGTGCTTTTCTTCAATATTCAACAATTATTCATCAACATAATGATTAAAATTGTCATAGACTGTAACTCGGGCTTCTGGTTTTTTGACCAGAAATGGATCCACTACCGCGAAAGGAGACGGAATGCATCACGCCACACCGCTTATCACCACCATTGTGGGCGGCCTTGTGCTCGCCTTTATCCTCGGCATGATTGCCAACAAGCTGCGTATTTCTCCGCTGGTGGGTTACCTGTTAGCGGGCGTGCTCGCCGGCCCTTTTACACCTGGCTTCGTGGCCGATACCAAGCTGGCACCTGAGCTGGCCGAGCTGGGGGTGATCCTGCTGATGTTTGGCGTCGGCCTCCATTTTTCACTGAAGGATTTGATGGCGGTAAAGTCCATCGCCATTCCCGGCGCCATCGCACAGATTGCTGTGGCGACGCTGCTGGGTATGGCGCTCTCCGCCATGATGGACTGGCCATTAATGACCGGTATCGTCTTTGGACTCTGTCTCTCTACCGCCAGTACCGTGGTGCTGCTGCGCGCCCTTGAAGAACGGCAGCTTATCGACAGCCAGCGCGGGCAGATCGCCATTGGCTGGCTGATCGTAGAAGATCTGGTCATGGTGTTAACCCTGGTGCTGCTGCCCGCTATCGCTGGCATGCTTGAAAAAGGCAACATGGGGCTGGCGACGCTGTCGCTGGATATGGGTATCACCATCGGTAAGGTCGTGGCCTTTATCGCCATCATGATGCTGGTCGGCCGCCGCCTGGTGCCATGGATCATGGCCCGCAGCGCGGCCACCGGCTCCCGGGAGCTGTTTACCCTCTCAGTGCTGGCCCTCGCGCTGGGTATCGCCTTTGGTGCGGTCGAGCTCTTCGACGTCTCCTTTGCCCTCGGCGCTTTCTTTGCCGGAATGGTGCTGAACGAATCCGAATTAAGCCACCGCGCCGCGCACGATACCCTGCCCCTGCGCGACGCCTTTGCGGTTCTCTTCTTTGTCTCCGTTGGGATGCTGTTCGATCCGAAAATCTTGATCGATGAGCCGCTGGCCGTTGCCGGTACCCTGGCGATTATCATCTTTGGTAAATCCATTGCTGCTTTCTTGCTGGTGCGCATGTTTGGTCACTCGCCGCGTACCGCGCTTACCATCGCCGCGAGCCTGGCGCAGATTGGTGAGTTCGCCTTTATTCTGGCGGGTCTGGGCATGGCTCTGGATCTCCTGCCGCAGACCGGACAGAACCTGGTGCTGGCCGGGGCGATCCTCTCAATTATGCTCAACCCAATCCTCTTCACCCTGCTGGAGAAATACCTCGATAAGACCGAAACCCTTGATGAGCAGACGCTGGAAGAGGCTACCGAAGAGGAGAAGCAGATCCCGGTGGATATCTGCAACCATGCCCTGCTGGTGGGCTTTGGCCGCGTAGGCAGCCTGCTGGGTGAGAAGCTGATGGCGCAGGGTGTCCCGCTGGTGGTGATCGAAACCTCGCGTACCCGCGTGGATGAGCTGCGCGAGCGCGGTATTCGTGCGGTGCTGGGCAATGCTGCCAACGAAGAGATCATGAACCTGGCACACCTCGACTGCGCTCGCTGGCTGCTGCTGACCATTCCTAACGGTTACGAAGCCGGAGAAGTGGTGGCCACCGCCCGGCAGAAGTGCCCGAACATTGAGATTATCGCCCGCGCCCACTATGACGACGAGGTGGACTACATCACCGAGCGCGGCGCGAATCAGGTGGTCATGGGCGAACGTGAAATTGCCAACACCATGCTGACGCTGATTGAGAAACGCCCGGTCGAAGAGGCAGTCACCGGATAAATTGCCGCCCCGGCAGATCTTCTCCTGCCGCTGGCATTTTATTAACAATCAGGGTATAAAGCCCCTTCAAACGGACATTTAGACATCTATACGTTTAGAAGGTGATATGCACACGCAGCAAGAGAATGGGCAGCTTAAGCGCACCATGAAAACTCGCCATTTGATTATGCTTTCATTGGGTGGCGTGATTGGCACGGGGTTATTTTTCAATACGGGATACATCATCTCTACGACCGGCGCAGCGGGAACGCTGCTGGCTTATCTGATTGGGGCGCTGGTCGTCTGGCTGGTCATGCAGTGCCTTGGCGAGCTTTCCGTGGCAATGCCGGTAACCGGTGCTTTTCATGTCTACGCGGCGCGCTATATTGGCCCGGCAACGGGATATACCGTGGCATGGCTCTACTGGCTCACCTGGACGGTTGCGCTGGGATCCAGCTTTACCGCCGCCGGGTTCTGTATGCAGTACTGGTTCCCACATATTCCCGTCTGGATATGGAGCGCCCTGTTTTGCGTAGTGATTTTTTCTCTTAATGCGATTTCAACGCGCTTTTTTGCTGAAGGTGAGTTCTGGTTTTCACTCATTAAAGTCGCGACCATTATTGTGTTCATTATCTTAGGCTGCGCGGCGATTTTTGGATTTATCACTATGAAGGATGGCTCACCTTCGCCGGGGCTGACCAACCTCACCAGCGGGGGCTGGTTTCCCCATGGCGGCTTGCCCATTCTGATGACGATGGTCGCGGTCAATTTTGCCTTCTCTGGCACTGAGCTTATCGGTATCGCGGCAGGCGAAACGGAAAATCCACACCATGCGATTCCGGTAGCGATCCGCGCAACTATCGCCCGACTGATTATCTTTTTTATCGGTACCGTTTTTGTCCTGGCGGCGCTTATTCCGATGCAGGTGGCAGGGGTCGAGAAGAGCCCGTTTGTGCTGGTCTTTGAAAAAATTGGCATTCCCTATGCGGCGGATATTTTTAACTTCGTCATCCTTACCGCTATTCTCTCAGCGGCGAATTCCGGACTCTATGCATCGGGCCGCATGCTGTGGTCGCTGTCTAATGAAAAAACGTTGCCGGGCTGTTTTGCCCGCGTCAATAAGAACGGCGTGCCGCTGGTCGCGCTGACTGTCTCTATGCTGGGTGGCCTGCTGGCGCTGCTGTCCAGCGTGATCGCGCCTGACACCGTATTCGTTGCCCTCAGCGCCATCTCTGGTTTTGCCGTTGTGGCCGTATGGATCAGTATCTGCGCGGCACACTTTATCTTTCGTCGCCGGCATTTACAGTCGGGCAAGCCGCTGCACGATCTAAAATACCGGGCACCCTGGTATCCGCTGGTGCCCGTGCTGGGATTCGTGCTGTGCCTGCTGGCCTGCGTCGGCCTGGCGTTCGATCCAGACCAACGCATTGCGCTTTACTGTGGCCTGCCTTTTGTTGCCCTTTGCTACGGCACCTATTTTCTCACTCATAAAACAAACTCAACGGAGGCTGACTATGCCGCAGATTAATCCCCTTACCGCGCTGCTTAAAAGCCATCCCTTTATTATCCTCGATGGCGCGCTGGCCACCGAGCTGGAAGCGCGCGGATGCAACCTTGCCGATAATCTCTGGTCCGCCAAAGTATTAATGGAAAATCCACAGCTCATTCGGGATGTGCATCTGGATTACTTCCGCGCGGGCGCACAGGTAGCCATTACTGCCAGTTACCAGGCCACGCCTGCTGGCTTTGCGGCTCGCGGACTGACCGAGTCGCAATCGAGATCGCTTATTGAGCACAGCGTGGCGCTGGCGCGGGAGGCGCGTGAAATTTACCAGACGGAAAATGCCAGCGCGGGTCCGCTGTTGGTGGCAGGCTCTGTCGGGCCATACGGTGCTTATCTGGCCGATGGCTCTGAGTATCGCGGAGACTACGTGCGTAGCGCCGAAGAGTTTCAGGCGTTTCATCGTCCACGGATTGAAGCCTTACTCAATGCCGGCGCAGATCTGCTGGCCTGTGAAACCTTACCTTCGTTTGCAGAGGTAGAGGCCCTGGCAGACCTGCTGTTGGACTACCCGCAGGCGCAGGCGTGGTTCTCGTTTACCCTACGTGATGAGAACCACTTGAGTGACGGCACGCCTCTCACCCAGGTCGTGGACACGCTGGCAAACCGTTCGCAAATCGTTGCGCTGGGGATTAACTGTATTGCGCTGGAGAAAACAACCGCAGCACTAAGACATCTGCACAGCCTGACCGCGCTACCGCTGGTTGTCTATCCTAACTCCGGTGAAACCTACGATGCGACCACGAAAGAGTGGCATGCTCACGGCGATTCATGCGCATCCCTGGTGGGGTATTTGCCGCAGTGGTTAGAGGCAGGCGCGAGACTCATTGGCGGATGCTGCCGGACTAGTCCAAAGGATATCGCAGCGCTGAGTGAGCGCCGCTGACGGGCCTAATGCTCTCACATGGATGTGGGGCCCTTTAAAAACCCCATAATAATCATGCCATTATAGAAACATTTTTTAACAATCCCTGTTTACATTGTAACGATAATTCATATCATTCTGATAATCACTATCACCTGCAAAGGTGATGTTCTTGCGGTATGGGGCATCAACGCCCCCGACATCGTGAAAAATCAGGACGATCATAATAATGAAATCGCGTTGCTCCTGGGCACTCAGCCCTTGTTTATTGATGATGCTAGCCACTGATGCTTCGGCTGAGGGACAAAAAGAGGAGTCGATGGTGGTCGCCGCGAGCCGTACGAATCACAGCATTTCCGACATGGCACAGACTACCTGGGTTGTTGAACAGGCTGAAATTGAACAGCAGGTTCAGGGCGGTAAAGAGCTCAAAGAGGTGCTGGCGCAGTTGATTCCCGGTATGGATGTCAGTAGCCAGGGACGTACCAACTACGGTATGAATATGCGCGGTCGTTCAATGATGGTGATGGTCGACGGCGTGCGTCTAAACTCCTCCCGCAGCGACAGCCGCCAGCTGGATTCTATCGATCCGTTTAATATCACCCGCATTGAAGTGATCTCCGGCGCAACCTCCCTCTACGGCGGCGGCAGTACCGGCGGCTTAATCAATATCGTCACTAAAAAGGGCCAACCGGAAACGGAAGTCGAGTTCCAGACCGGCGCAAAAACGGGCTTTAATAGCCATAACGACAATGACGAGAACATTGCGGCGGCGGTGAGCGGCGGCAACGACAACGCCTCAGGACGCCTGTCAGTTGCTTATCAGCGCTTTGGCGGCTGGTACGATGGCAAAGGCAACGAGGTGAACATTGATAACACCCAGACCGGTTTGCAATACTCTGACCGTCTGGACGTCATGGGCACCGGCACGCTGAATATCGACGCTCATCAGCAGTTGCAGCTCACCACCCAGTATTACAAAAGTGAATCCGACGGTAAGCACGGTCTCTATCTGGGGGAGAACTTCTCGGCGGTAACCGGTGCTGGCAGCGCATACAACAAGAACAATCTCGATTCAGACCGCATTCCCGGTACCGAACGCCACCTGATCAACCTGCAATATTCCAACACTGATTTCCTGGGTCAGGATCTGCTGGCACAAATTTACTACCGCGATGAAAGCCTGACGTTCTACCCCTTCCCCACCCTTTCAGGCGGCCGGGTAACCAGCATTGGCGCATCACAGCAAAAAACCGATTTCTACGGCGGCAAGCTCACCGTCAATAGCAAACCGCTGGATGATTTATCGCTGACGTGGGGTGTCGATGCCGAGCATGAAGTCTTCGACGCCAATCAGCAATTTTTCGATCTCAGCAAAGCAGCTGCCAGTGGTGGTATGAAGCTGGATGACGCGTATAACGTTGGCCGCTATCCGGGCTATAGCATCACCAACCTCGCCCCCTTCCTGCAAACCAGCTACGACATCTCTGCTATCACCCTGAGCGGCGGCGTACGTTATCAGTATACGGAAAACCGGGTTGATGACTTTATTGGCTACGCTCAACAGCAGGGTATTGCTACAGGCAGAGCTACCTCGGCAGACGCTGTACCGGGCGGGAAAACTGACTACAACAATCTGCTCTTTAATGCTGGCATTCTGGGCCATCTGACCGAGCGCCAGCAGCTCTGGTTTAACTTCTCCCAGGGCTTTGAGATCCCGGACCTGGCGAAATATTACGGCTCCGGCACCTATCAACTGGTGAACGGCCATTATCGCCTGGTCAACAGCGTTAACGTAAACGACTCAAAACTCGACGGTATTAAAGTTGATGCCTACGAGCTGGGCTGGCGCTACACCGGGGATAACCTGCGCACGCAGATTGCCGGTTACTATTCGCTCTCCGACAAAACCATCAACATCAACAAAAGCGACATGACCATCAACGTTGAAGATGACAAACGTCGCATCTACGGTGTTGAAGGCCAGGTAGACTACTTCTTTACCGACAGCGAATGGAGCACGGGTACCAACTTTAACGTCATCAAATCGCAAACCCGCGTCGACGGAAAGTGGGAAAAGTTGACGGTAGACAGCGCCAGCCCGTCCAAAATGAGCGCATGGGTCGCCTGGGCACCGGGCGACTGGACGCTGCGCCTGCAAAGTACCCAGACGTTTGATTTGTCTGATGACGCCGGAAAGCACATCGACGGGTATAACACCGTTGACCTGTTAGGCAGTTACGTTCTGCCGGTGGGCAAGCTGAGCTTTAGCGTAGAAAACCTGCTGGATGAAGATTACACCACCGCATGGGGACAGCGCGCACCGGGTCTGTACAGCCCAACCTACGGTGCTGAGAACCTGTATACTTACAAAGGCCGTGGCCGTACCTTTGGCCTGAACTACTCGGTCTTATTCTGATAGTTACTGCCGCCTGCAACGCGGGCGGCAGATCGGTGAGTATTAACAATAGATAAAAAAGGCATGGTGTATGCGGGAAGTAATAAATATCTTATTAGTGATTTTACCTATCATTGTACTTTTCATGCTAATAAGGTTTTTTTCTGGCATGCTCAGCCATCCGACGCGGATCGTTGCAGAAAATAATGGCAAGAAAAAAATATCAACTAATCCCTCATACTTAAAAAAAAGCGCATATATAGAATATTATTATGACAACAGTTACTTATATGAAGTGACAAACAGCATGACGAATGAGATTGAGCTCAATAAAATAATCAACGTCAAGCCTACCTTCACAAAGGTCAATAACAGACGAAAGTGGTCCATTATCTATCTTAAAGCGGGACAAGAAAAAGAAGTCCAGTTTTACCATAACTTAACCTTTGCCAATCAGAACTTTGCTGCTTTTTTACTGGCGGTAAAACGTGCCAATCCTGATGCGGAAGTTAAAAAGCTCTCTTTTCTCAATATATAAAGACATGGCAGTCGGTTGGCTCCAGCCTTTTCCCGTCTGCTGAACACACTTCTAACGGCTGAATGGGCTGGCCACTGGCGTTATCCAGCAAGACAGAGTGCGCTTCACCTTCATCAAACATATAGCGCTCCCCCCACTGCCGCATCGCTACCACAACAGGAAAAATAGCACGTCCCTTTTCGGTAAGAACATACTCTTTGTATGCGCTGCCGTCTGAGGCCGGGCAGATCTCAAACACGCCGATATCAACCAGCTGTTTCAGGCGGGACGCGAGAATATTTTTAGCCAGTCCCAGATTCTTTTGAAACTCGCTGAATCTGCGCACGTCGTCAAATGCTTCCCTGATGATCATCAGACACCAGCGTTCACCAATCGACTCCAACGATCTGGCAACCGGACATTCACTGGTTCGAAGGGATTCCTGTTTTGCCATCTGCTCTCTCTCATCTTACCTGTTAACAGACGCCAGTATAGGAGTCCCTTAAATCGGTTGCAAAAAAAAACCTCCAGTGCTATTTCTACCCGCATGTAGTTTTAAAAAGAAACCAGAATGCGAGGGCAATATGGAATGCAAGGCAGAGTTGAATGCTGATGTGGCGCTGACCGCGCCTGATGTCGCGCCCCCGGTGCTCAAACCCTGGATAACGTTTTTATTCTCCCTAACCTGTGCGCTGGCGGTGGCGAATGTCTATTCTGCTCAGCCTTTGCTTGAATCCATCTCCCTCAGTCTGCAGGTTCCTGCTGGGACGATCGGCAGCGTGGTGACCGTGACCCAGATCGGCTATGCTGCCGGATTGATCTTCCTGGTTCCCCTGGGCGATCGCGTTAAGCGAAAAACCCTGGTCGTCACGCTGCTATTACTGTCAATGCTGGCTTTGATCGTGGCGGGGTTATCATCCAATTTTGTCACTCTGCTGTGCGCGGTGCTCTTTATTGGCCTGATGGCGGTTATAGTGCAAATTGTGGTTGCCTGGGCCGCCATACTGGCTGCTCCCCAGCGACGCGGTAAGGTCGTGGGCACGGTGACGAGCGGCATTGTTTTAGGGATCCTGCTGGCCCGTTTTATCTCTGGCAGCATTGCCGATATTGCTGGCTGGCGGGCCGTTTATCTGACCGGGGCCTTTTTAATGTTGCTCATCGCCTGCATCGTGGCGAAAGGGGTCCCTGCTACACCGCCGCAGGCGCGTGCGCCCTCTTATCTCTCTCTGCTCGCGTCTGCTTTCCGCCTGTTTATTACTGAATCGCAATTGAGAAAGGGTGGCGTTTTTACACTGCTTATCTTTGCAGCCTTTAGTATGCTGTGGACCACCATGGTCATGCCGCTCAGCGCCCTGGCACTGTCTCATACCCAGATAGGCATGTTTGGTTTGGCAGGAGTTGCTGGCGCGCTGGCGGCGGCGAAAGCAGGTGCATGGGCAGACCGGGGCTGGGGGCAACGTGCTACCGGGTTAGCCCTTGCATTGCTGACCCTCTCATGGCTTCCCATCGCTTATACCGAAACGTCACTGGTGTGGCTCGTCGCCGGTATCATCATGCTGGATTTCGCTGTGCAAACCGTTCACGTGATAAACCAGAGCAACCTCATCACTGCCCGGCCAGAGGCCGCAAGTCGGTTGGTTGGTGCATATATGTGTTTTTACTCAATAGGCAGTGCAACAGGTGCGATTGTCGCCACCCAGCTTTACGCCTGCTTTGGATGGCAGGCGGTTTGTTCAGCTGGCGCATCCGTCAGCGCCTGCGCTTTTCTCATCTGGCTGGGATTAGCCAGATCGTGACACCACGCATTGAGAACCCTGTTCTTAAACAACGTGTAAAGAATGCACGTAAAACATAGAAAGGTGTTAAGGTAGGGGTGTCTGGTGATCGTCCAGGCCATATCCTCTAGCAGGTTTGTTGCCCTCGAATCGATGCGGGTGCACCTCATCCACAATGAGCTGATTAAGCAGCTCTCACATGTTTTCATCTAGTCTAATGCGGCGCGCTCGATAGCGCTTGTGTGCGATGGTTCGCAAGGATTTCTCACAGCATTGGCACGACAGATATCAACTTTAAGCTGCGTTATTCGAGGATGAATGGCCCGCTTGCAATGCAGTAAAGGCACACCATGAACAAAATAACCTCTGATAACGTCGAGGGTACTACACATTGCCAAATTTTTGTCGAAGCGGCTCACAGCGGCTCAGCAATTGTTTTGCAACCCCAATATGCCAGCCCGGAAGAAGCGATTGGATCAATATCTACTGAATTGCTTAAATCGGGTAAGAGTCTGACATTCAAAGAGATCCAGCTGATGCTGATTGTCAGAATGAAGCTATCGTCTGGAGAGTTTCAGCAGGCAATTTTACGCGAGGCGTTGATGTTGGTAACGAACAAATCGGTATGCTAACCATGACTGCTCTAACCCGCCCTCCGTTGACCAGCTCTACATTGTTCAGGAATAGCTAATCGCAGGATTAGCTATGTCTTCCTCGCGCGTGTTTTAACTACCTTATTTCGCCAGCAGTTCTCTACGCACAATCTCTGCGCCTGCGCTTAACGCATTGAGTTTCCCTCTTGCGACGCGACGAGACAGCGGCGTCATACCGCAGTTGGTGCAGGGATAGAGCTTATCGGCATCGACAAACTGAAGTGCCTTGCGCAGCGTATCGGCGACCTGCTCTGGTGTCTCAATGGTATTGGTTGCCACATCAATCGCCCCAACCATCACTTTTTTGCCGCGAATAAGCTCAATGAGCTCCATAGGCACGTGAGAGTTTTGGCACTCCAGGGAGACAATATCGATGTTAGATTTTTGCAGCTTGGGGAAGATCTCTTCATATTGACGCCACTCGGAACCCAGCGTCTTCTTCCAGTCGGTATTGGCTTTGATGCCGTAGCCATAACAGATATGCACGGCAGTTTCGCACTGCAGCCCTTCAATCGCTCTCTCTAGTGCAGCAATGCCCCAGTCATTGACCTCATCAAAAAAGACGTTAAACGCGGGCTCATCAAACTGGATAATATCCACCCCGGCCGCCTCAAGCTCTTTGGCCTCCTGATTGAGAATTTTGGCAAATTCCCAGGCCAGTTTTTCACGGCTTTTATAGTGGCCATCATAGAGGGTATCGATCATCGTCATCGGCCCCGGTAACGCCCATTTGATCGGCCGATCGGTCTGCTGACGTAAAAATTTGGCATCCTCAACGAACACCGGCTTTTGACGACTTACCTCGCCCACCACGGACGGTACGCTGGCATCATAGCGATTGCGGATTTTAACGATCTCTCGTTTCTCAAAATCAACGCCGCTAAGGTGCTCAATAAACGTCGTGACAAAGTGCTGTCGGGTTTGCTCGCCGTCGCTAACGATATCAATACCCGCCAGCTCTTGCTCCTGTAGCCCCAACCGGAGCGCATCCTGCTTGCCCTCAATCAGCTCATCACCCTCTAATTTCCAGGGGGACCACAGGGTCTCAGGTTGCGCGAGCCAGGCTGGTTTAGGCAAGCTGCCCGCAGTGGAGGTGGGTAATAATTTTTTCATAGCAGGTGACCTTATATTTATTGTTAATCAAAGAACGGAATGCGTTGACCATTGCTCAAGAATTGTCTGGTAAGGTTTAATAAAGTGCGCTTCGGTAAACCTACCCTGCTCAATCGCTAGCCTGCTGCGTTCTTCTCGATCGTAAACAATTTGCGTCAGCGAATAGTCCCGGTAGTTCAGGCTGGGCTGATAGACATTTCCTGCCGCTGAGTTAGCGTTATAGATCTCCGGGCGGTAAATTTTCTGGAATGTCTCCATCGTGCTGATAGTGCTGATAAGCTCCAGGTCGCTATAGTTACGCAGCAGATCGCCGGCAAAATAGAACGCCAATGGCGCAACGCTACCCTGCGGCATAAAAAAGCGCACCTGCAGCCCCATTTTGGCAAAATAGCGATCGGTCAGGGAGGCGCTGTCCTGCTGATATTCGATGCCCAGAACAGGGTGCTGATTGCCCGTCCGCTGATAGACGTTTTTACTCGATACGCTTAAGCAGATAACCGGGGTTTTCGTAAACATCTCTTTGTAGCAATCAGACTCAACAAACCGCTTAAATATATTGCCGTGGAGATCGCCAAAGTTATCCGGCGTACTAAATCCCGCGCCGTTTTTGTTATGCTCGGACAGCAGGACGCTAAAATCATAGTCGCGCACATAAGATGAGAAGTTATTGCCGACGATCCCCTCAATGCGCGCATCCGTTTTACGGTCGACAATGTTGGTTTTCAACACCTCAATGACAGGAAAAGCAGTGTGCTTGCCTTCAACCGCAATATTCATTTCGACGGAGATGATGTCCAGCTCAACGGCGTAGCGATCGCTTTTAGGGTTGTCCCAATGCGCCAGCGCGTTGAACCGATTGTCGATCATCGTTAAGGCATTGCGTAAATTATCCTGGCGCTTCTCGCCTCTGGCTAAATTAGCAAAGTTTGTGGTGATCCGCGTGCTCTCCGAGGGATTATAATTCTCGTCGAAGCGGAGGCTCTTCACGTTAAATGTAATCGAATTATTCATCGTAATCTGTATGATCTATTGTTAATAACATGATCACTTTATGCCTGAGTCACTGCGTGAGTAAAAGTGATTTAATTTCATTCAACATGAAGAACTTTCACGATCGTCTGCAAACCTGTGTATTCTCCTCAGGCAAGCTTGATGAGCACCACGCCGGTGGTTAACAGTGCCACACCCAGCCAGCCAATCCGGTTCAGGCGCTGACCAAACAGCACCCAGCCTGCTGCCACGGTAGCGACCAGGCCAAAACTGCCCCATAGCGCATAGGCGACGGAGAGATCGATACCCTTTACCGCCTGCGACAGGGCACTAAACGCTGCCAGCACGGTGACAAGGGATAGCACTCCGTGGAGGGGCCGACGAAAGCCGTTGGAATATTTAAGGGCGATATTGGCAACGATCTCAAGGCCAATCGCCAGCGCCAGCCAGGCAATATGCACCACATTAAACGTAGTCATGCTGCTGCTCCTTACGGGACAGGGTGCCGGATTTGATCAGCGCCACGCCCGTCACCAGGGTGAGTAAGCCCACGATTTTCATTACCGATAAGGTTTCATCGAACAGCATTACGCTAAACAGCGTAATTAATAAAATACCCAGCCCTTCCCAGATGGCATAGGCGACACCGAGGGCAATGCGTTTTACGGCAAACGACAGGAAGATATACGACAGGGCGATCATCACCAGCATGAAAATAAAACCTGCCTTGTCATCGTTGACGCTGGCCCATTTCATTGACAGCGTGCCGATTATTTCAGCCACAATAGCCAGAGCTAATAAAATCCAGTAGCGCATAATTTCTCTCCTTAATGAGAAACAGATATCCGCCGCGCAAAAATAGGCGCGTTGCAGAGTAAAATTAAATTATTAGGAAAAGGAGAGAACGGAACTATAGCGCAGAGCGCCAGTGCTGGTCGCAGATCGAACAGTGGGATGAGAGATGAAGACAGGAGCAAACGATCGGTGTGGGTGCGAACATCTTGTTCATAATTTTACAACTTATCCACGTTGTTGCTTTTCCTCAGTGTGGATTAAAAATTGTCCTCGGTAGTTAAACACGGCCATATTTTGGCATAATCCCACTTTATTTATCGGGTTTTTTTCATTTCTTTACGTTGCCTGTAAATAAGGTTTGCGTGTTTAACAGAGAAATTCAAGCCCGCCAGCGGCAGGCTTGCGATCAACGCTCCCAGTAGGCCTCTTCCAGGCTATCTTCCCGCTCTGGCAGGCCCCGCGTCAGGCGCGGCGAGTGCTGGTTCAGGACCTGATAGCTAACCCGGTTAGCGTATTTACACACCTGCGCCAGCGATGAGTAGGTTAGCCAGGTGTAGTTATGCTTGCTGGAGTTAGGCACGTTGCTGCGGTGGAAATTATTGGCAGTGACATCGTGCAGCAGCGCGGCCAGTGCGCCATCGCCCGCGCCGTTGGTGTTCATGATCTTCTCCGGCCCGCCCATGTACGGCGCAATGTGGGAGAAGATACGCAGCGGCTGTTCACAGTCCTGGTGACGCATTGCCCGGCTAAACTCATACTGGTTAAACTCGGCGATGGCCCCCGGCAGCAGAGGATGCTGGGTTTTACGCTTCGCCGACTCCTCGGTAAAGCCTGCCATGTACAGCCCCACCGGACCGGCGGTGCAAAGCACCAGGTCAACCCAGTCCAGCGCCTTATCGCAGGCCAGCAGCGGATCGCTCAGCCCGGTCAGCGCCTCGGCCTCCTCCTCGTTCATCGCCAGGATCGAGACGTTTTCTTTGAGGAAGTCGCGCCACCACTCGGGGTTATCGGCAATCACATACTTGGTGCCGAGGGTTAACACCACCGGCACGTTGTGCTTTTTGGCATACTCTACCGCCTTCATGGTCGCCTCACGCATCGGCTCGCCTGGCTTGCCGCGCACCAGATAGGAGGAGAGCACCAGCGCGGAGGCGCCTGCAATCACCGACTCGGGGATGCTCTCCGGACGCAGCTGGTTCATATAGCCAGGGCTGATAGCAAAGGTGCGCTCCCCCGCCTCGCCGACCAGCGTAAAGCAGCGGCCAATCGGCCCGTCAACGCCCTGCAGATAGTTAAGGTCGGTCCGGCTGGAGGTGTTACAGAGGTAACGATAGGCGTAGCCGCCGATTTCGACGTTGCTGCACATCACGCCCAGCAGCACCGAGCGGTCATCTGCCAGTACGGAGTAGTTGTGCATGGTGTTGCCGATAGTGCCGCCGGCAAACTGGTGGGTAATGAGATTGTCGCGGATCAGCTCTTTGTAGAGCGCATCGGCAGCCTCATCGCTGATGATCAGCGAGTGACCGACGCTGAGGGCATAGCGCTGGATAAACGCATCGTCCACTTTGGCTTCAATATCCACCAGCGTCTGATCGATACCCACCACCCATGAGGCATTGGCATCGCTCTCCGGTTGGCTCTGTTGCAGAAGCGGATCGCGGGCGTTAACAGGAAAATAGTGCTTGGATTTGCGTTTACCGGGAAATTTCATTCGCGTTAATTATGAATAACCAATTGGGCCGGGAATGGTAGCACACTCCCGGCACCGGGCGCGATTAGCGGTAGGGGGCCGTCAGGTCCAGCATCATGTCAATATGATCGGCGGAATCATTAAGCGCAGGAATGTATTCATATTTCTCGCCGCCCGCTTCGAGGAAAAATTCCCGGTTCTGCACCGCAATCTCCTCCAGCGTCTCCAGACAGTCGGAGGAGAAGCCCGGACAGATGACCTGAATATGCTTCACGCCCTTCTCGCCCAGCATCTTCAGCGTCTCGTCGGTATAGGGGGTCAGCCACGGCTCGCGGCCAAAGCGCGACTGGAAGGTCATCATCACCTTCTCCGGCGGCACGCCGAGGGCCGAAACCAGCTCGCGGGTGGTATCGCGGCAGCGCTGGGGATAGACGTCCCCCTCTTCCGCATAGCGCTGGGGAATGCCGTGATAGGAGAGCAGGAGCAGATCCGGCTCGCCGTGGCGGGCAAACGAGGCGCGCACGCTGTTAGCCAGCGCGTCAATGTACGACCGGTTGTCGGCATAGTCACGGATCAATGAGATACCGGGAATGCTGCGCTTACGTTGCAGGATCCGCCCAAGCTCATCCCAGACGGCGGCCACGGTTGAGCAGGAGTACTGCGGATAGAGCGGCAGAACCACAATGTGCTCTACGTCCTGAGAGATCAGCTCATCTACCGCGCTCTCCAGCGAGGGCGAGCCGTAGCTCATCCCCAGCGCCACCGGCACGTCATCCAGCCGGGCAGCCAGCGCCCGCTGCTGGCGACGGCTGTAGACCATCAGCGGCGAGCCCTCCTCCATCCACACGGACTGATAGAGCTTCGCCACGCGCGGAGAACGAATCGGCAGGATCACGCCGCGCAACAGCGGCCACCACAGCAGGCGCGGCGTATCCACTACGCGTCGATCGCTTAAAAACTGGCGGAGATAGCGTTTGACCGCTGCGGGGGTGGGAGCATCAGGTGTACCCAGATTCGCCAGCAGAATGCCGGTTTTCGCGTGACTCATTCGCGCCTCATATTCATTTAAGCTTGAGAAAATATTACTTGTGAGAATAGTACCTGTGAGAATTGTAACTGAAACGGGCGTAAACGAAACCCATTGCTGCGAAAGGGAAAAGCTTGGGGGAAAATGGGGGAAGAACATCCCCGGCGAAGGCACCGGGGAGAAGCGCATTAACCGAGAGTCTTTAACCGAGAATGGTTTCCAGCTCGGCGCGAACGGCGCTGACGGCCTGAGTGCCATCTACCTTCGCGTATTTGGTGTGGCCCGCTTCGGCCTCTTTCTGGTAGTAGCCGATCAGCGGCGCGGTCAGTTGATGATACTCCACCAGGCGCTTACGCACGGTCTCTTCCTGATCGTCTTTACGAGTGCTCAGCTCTTCGCCGGTCACGTCGTCTTTACCTTCCACCTTCGGCGGATTGTATTTAATGTGGTAGACGCGGCCAGAGGCAGCGTGAACGCGGCGGCCTACGATGCGATCGACGATCAGATCGTCCGGCACATCGAACTCCAGCACGTAATCAACGTTGATACCGGCTTCCTTCATTGCGTCAGCCTGAGGAATGGTGCGCGGAAAACCGTCCAGCAGGAAGCCGTTACGGCAATCTTCCTGGGCGATACGCTCTTTTACCAGCGCGATAACCAGCTCGTCAGTCACCAGCTTGCCAGCATCCATGATGTCTTTAGCCTGTTTGCCCAGCTCGCTGCCGGATTTAACCGCGGCGCGAAGCATGTCACCGGTGGAGATCTGCGGAATACCGTATTTCTCCATGATGAACTGAGCCTGAGTGCCTTTACCTGCGCCCGGAGCGCCGAGCAAAATGATACGCATTGCGTAATTCCTCTACGTTTTGAATTTTTATACCCAGATAATTGATGACAGGTATACAACGTTGTTTGAAGCGAAAACCATACCACTAAAGTCAGTATCACCACAAGGAAGCGAGGCTTATGCAGGCGGGTTCGGCGGGAAGTTGAGCAGCTGAATCGTTCCCCCTTACCGGGGGCAAGAGGGAACGGTGTGCAGAGCGATTAAGAAACCAGCAGCTGGTTCATGCGGCGGATAAACTGGTTCGGATCTTCCAGCGTGCCGCGCTCGGCGAACAGGGCCTGATCCAGCAGCAGTTCAATCCATGCTTTGAACTGGGCTTCGTCCTGGATATCGGCGGTGCGCTTCACCAGCACGTGGTCCGGGTTAAGTTCGAAGATGTACTTCACTTCCGGCACGGCCTGGCCCGCAGCGGCAAACAGCTTCGCCATCTGGGTGCTCATCTCGTCGTTGTCGGTCGTGACAATCGCCGGCGTATCGGTCAGACGATGGGTAAAGCGCACCTCTTTCACGCGGTCGCCCAACAGGGTCTTCACGCGCTCAACGAACGGCTCCAGGGCTTTCTCGGCCTCTTTCGCGCTCTCGTCTACTTCGTCGTTCAGCTTATCCAGCGACTCATCGGCTTTTGCCACCGACTGGAAGGACTTGCCGTCAAACTCGGTGAGGTAGCTCATCATCCACTCGTCGATGCGATCGGAGAGCAGCAGCACTTCGATGCCTTTCTTACGCAGCAGCTCAAGGTGCGGGCTGCTCTTCGCAGCGGCGTAGCTGTCGGCGGTGATGTAGTAGATCTTCTCCTGACCCTCTTTCATGCGGGAGACGTAGTCCGCCAGCGCCACCGTCTGCTCGGCAGAGTCGGTATGGGTAGAGGCGAAGCGCAGCAGTTTGGCAATCGCCTCCTGGTTCGCGCTATCTTCCGCCGGGCCCTCTTTCAATACCAGACCGAACTGTTTCCAGAAGCCCTGGTATTTCTCGGCATCATCTTTTGCCAGCTTCTCAAGCATCTGCAGCGCACGTTTGGTCAGAGCGCTACGCAGGCTGCGGGTGACGGAGCTGTCCTGCAGAATTTCACGCGACACGTTGAGCGGCAGATCGTTGGAGTCAATCAGGCCGCGCACAAAGCGCAGGTAGTTCGGCAAGAACTGCTCGGCTTCGTCCATGATGAAGACGCGCTGTACGTAGAGCTTCAGGCCATGCTTGTGATCGCGGTTCCACATATCCCACGGTGCCTGGGCCGGAATATAGAGCAGGCTGGTGTACTCCTGCTTGCCCTCTACGCGATTGTGGCTCCAGGCCAGCGGATCGGTGAAGTCGTGGGCAATATGCTTGTAGAACTCTTTGTATTCGTCGTCGCTGATTTCGGACTTGCTGCGCGTCCAGAGCGCCTGGGCTTTGTTGATCTTCTCCCAGCTGATGACGGTTTCGCCATCCTGCTCGTCGTGCTTCTCGATCTCTACCGGCAGCGCGATATGGTCGGAGTATTTGCTGATGATCGAGCGCACGCGCCAGTCGTTGAGGAAGTCATCCTCGCCTTCGCGCAGGTGCAGGGTGATCTCAGTCCCGCGATCCTCTTTGGTGATATCGGCAACGGTGTAGTCGCCCTCGCCTGCGGATTCCCAGAACACGCCGTTCTCTGCGCTGTCGCCCGCCGCACGGGTGCGCACGGTGACTTTATCTGCAACGATAAACGCCGAATAGAAGCCTACGCCGAACTGGCCGATCAGCTGGCTATCTTTTGCCTGGTCAGAGCCCATCGACTGGAGAAATGCTTTGGTACCGGATTTAGCGATGGTACCCAGATGGTCAATCACTTCGTCGCGGTTCATACCAATACCGTTGTCGGCAATGGTCAGAGTACGCTTCTCTTTATCAAAAGAGACGCGTACGCGTAGCTCACCGTCACCCTCGTACAGCTCGGGTTTTGACAACGCACGGAAACGCAGCTTGTCTGCCGCATCCGAAGCGTTAGAGATAAGCTCACGCAGGAAGATCTCTTTGTTGGAGTAGAGAGAATGGATCATCAGATGCAGAAGCTGTTTTACTTCTGACTGGAAGCCGCGTGTTTCTTGTCCTTTCATCGAAAAAATACCTCAACAATGCCATTTGGTGTTGAGGGGAAGATGGGGATATGAAGCAAGGATTTCAAGCGGGGGCAGAAAAATGCCCCCGTTTTTTTCACGAAATGCGGATCTTGTGGCGTCCTGCCAGCGAGTGGGAGAGCGTAGTACCGTCAACCATCTCCAGCTCGCCGCCAACCGGCACACCGTGGGCGATGCGGCTGGCATCAACGCCATACTGCCCGCACAGCTCGGCGATGTAGTTGGCGGTCGCCTCCCCTTCCACCGTGGGGTTGGTGGCGAGGATCACCTCTTTCAGCTTTTCACGCTCCAGGCGCTGCTCCAGCCGATCGAGGCCGATATCGTTCGGGCCAATGCCGTCGAGCGGCGACAGGTGGCCCATCAGCACAAAGTAGCGGCCAGAGAACTGCCCGGTCTGCTCAATGGCGTAGATGTCCGCGGGACTCTCCACCACGCAGATCTGGCCGTTCTCCTGGCGACGCGGGTTCGAGCAGATGTTACACACCTCCTGCTCGGTGAAGGTACGGCAGTCGGCGCAGTGGCCAATCTCCGACATCGCCCGCGTCAGGGCCTGGGCAAGACGCATCCCGCCGCTGCGATCGCGCTGCAGAAGCGTAAAGGCCATGCGCTGCGCCGATTTCGGGCCCACGCCCGGCAGGCAGCGCAGGGCTTCCATAAGCTGCGTCAGCAGCGGACTGGTCTGCATTAGAACGGCATCTTAAAGCCTGGCGGCAGCTGCATACCGGAGGAGACACCTGCCATCTTCTCTTTCTGAGTCTCTTCGATACGGCGCGCCGCATCGTTGAAGGCCGCAGCAACGAGATCTTCCAGCATATCTTTGTCATCTTCCAGCAGGCTTGGGTCGATCTCCACGCGACGGCAGTTGTGCGCGCCGTTGATGGTGACCTTCACCAGACCCGCGCCGGATTCACCGGTGACTTCCAGCTTCGCAATCTCTTCCTGCATCTGCTGCATCTTTTCTTGCATCTGCTGGGCCTGTTTCATCAAGTTACCCAGACCGCCTTTACCACCAAACATAGGCTTCTCTCTTCATTCACGTTAAAAATGACAATCGTAAGTCAAACTTACGATCAAATAGGGCGAATGCTCTCTTCATCCAGATCCGCATCGAAAAACCGTTGCAGAGTCTGGATGTTGCTATCCGCAATAATCGACTCGCGCGCCTGCGCAAGCATCTCTTCGTAAATCGCCTGACGCCACTCCAACGGAGTGCGCATCGCGGGATTATCATCTTCAATGATAGACACTTCAACCGCTGAACCGTACAGGGTGTTAAGTGCCTCACCTAAAACTTTTAGCGTACCGGGGGAGTTAAGGTGCCGCTGGGTAGTGCGCAGGTGCAGGCAGATACGGCTCCCCTCCTGCTCTTTCCATGCGTTAAGCGCCACCTGTTCGACCAGTTTAGGCAGGCTGAGGCGACTGACCTCTGCTGCCCACGGATCGCGGGCGATGGCCTCTTCGGCAAGCTTTTGCGCCAACTCCGGCGTCCGCTCATGCTCAAGGGCTTTCTTCAGCGCCTTCGGCGTGGCGACCACCTCTTTCACCTCTTCGGTAACCAAGGTGGTCTTCCAGCGGTAGGCCTCTTTTTTTACCGGCGCTTGCTCCTGGACGGCGGCGGCCGGGCGCGTCTGGATGCGCTCGGTGACCGATGCCAGCCGCTCAAGCGCAGCGTTATTCACCGGCCGCGTGCGGGTTGCCGCTGCCGGTTCACTCTTTTTTGCTTTGGTCGCTCCTTGAGCACGCTGCAGCTGACTGCGGGCGGCCAGCACCTGGCTGGTGGTGTCCGATAGCGGCGCATCGCTACGCGGCGCAGCAGGAGGCGGCGAAGGCGGCACCTGATCCGACGTTAGCACCGCCGTGGGCGCCACGGGGGAGAAATCCTGGGCCGGCACGCTCGGCTCAGGCAGCGGCATACGCGGATGGAACGCCAGCGCACGCAGCAGGGTCATCTCAATGCCCATCCGCCTGTCCGGGGCAAACGGCAGCTCTTTGCGACCAATCAGCATGGTCTGGTAGTAGAGCTGGACGTCGCCCGGCGGCACGGTGCGCGCCAGCTCACGCAGGCGCTGCTCGATAGCCGCCATATCGCTGCCGAGCGCGGAGGGCGAGAGCTGTACCATCGCGATACGGTGCAGCAGAGTCTGCATCTCAACCAGCAGCGCCTCCCACTCTACGCCGCGAGCTGCAGCTTCGTTAACCAGCGCCATCACCCGTTCGCCGTTGGCCTCTACCAGCGCCTCAATCAGCGATAGCGCCTGGTCGTCATCCAGCGTGCCGAGCATCTGGCTCACTGCCTGGGCAGTAAGCTGGCCGTCACCGCTGGCAATCGCCTGATCGGTCAGGCTGAGGGCGTCACGCAGGCTGCCGTCAGCCGCGCGGGCCAGCAGCTGCAGGGCGCGAGGTTCGTGGTGGATCTTCTCTTCGTCAAGAATGTGCTCAAGCTGCTGGCGGATCTGATCCACGTCCAGCGCCTTAAGATGAAACTGCAGGCAGCGAGAGAGAATCGTCACCGGTAGCTTCTGCGGATCGGTGGTCGCCAGCAGGAACTTGACGTGCGCCGGCGGCTCCTCAAGGGTCTTCAGCAGGGCGTTAAAGCTGTGGCGCGACAGCATATGCACTTCGTCTATCAGGTAGACTTTGAAGCGGCCACGGGCTGGCGCGTACTGGACGTTATCCAGCAGATCGCGGGTATCCTCAACTTTGGTACGCGAAGCGGCGTCGATCTCAATCAGATCGACAAAGCGCCCCTGCTCGATTTCGCGACAGTTATCACACACGCCGCACGGCGTTGCGGTGATGCCGGTCTCGCAGTTCAGCCCCTTCGCCAGCAAACGGGCAATAGAGGTCTTTCCGACGCCGCGGGTGCCGGAAAAGAGATACGCATGGTGAATGCGTCCTAACGATAAGCCGTTCGCCAGTGCAGTCAGCACATGCTCCTGACCGACGACGTCAGCAAAAGTTTGTGGTCGCCACTTACGGGCTAAGACCTGATAACTCATGGGCAGGCTCTGGA